>Ga0335078_10004168_pt1 | contig 21432 bp, 22 predicted proteins | sample Lox_Sample_32_FD_206711 | JGI IMG/M metagenome (GOLD analysis project Ga0335078, IMG submission 206711) | Soil microbial communities from Loxahatchee National Wildlife Refuge, Florida, United States - Lox_Sample_3.2 | ecosystem: Environmental > Terrestrial > Soil > Wetlands | place: USA...
GGCGTCATGGGCCGACCGCTCCGATCTCGCCCGCTGCAATATCGTCCGGCGTGAGAACCGTTCTCCGAAAACCTTCCAGCGTAAAGCTGCGCGACTTGTCCTGAGTCATCCAGGAAATTTCGAGCTGGACGCGTTCCAAGATCGCTGTGCCCGGGCCGGGATGCGGAGGCACTTCGAAACCCGAGAGCCGCGCGCGCCAAGTGATCGTCTGACCGCCCGTCAGCTCCGGATCCCACGCGCCTTCGAACGGAATCATCTTAGGAAGCTTGGAGGCGATCAGCAGTTCATCCATTTTCTGCCGGCCCAGCTGCACCGCCCGGTCGTAATCGGTAAGCCGCGCCGCGTTGCGCAACGAACTCGAGATGGCCGCCATCAAGCCGGTGATCGCCACCGCCATCACCACGGTCGCTACCATGAGCTCGAGCAGCGTGAAGCCGCGATTCCCTCCGGATTTCACCGCGCGACGCTTCATGACTCCGGCCGCTCCACGTGCGGGATGCCAGTAATCGGATCCACGCGCACGATACGCTCGACTTTTCTCCGGTTGATCAGTTCGATCCCAAAACCCGGCACCGTGCCACCCGGATACAAAATGAAAGTGCGCGGCGCATTGGGGTCGCCATCTTCAGGCTCGGGAAGAATATGCGTAATCGAGACACCGTCGGGCAGCGCGAGCTTGCGCTCAAATTCCTTTACGCTCGACCGCATCTCGATCGCGTTGGCGGATTTCGAAACCGTAATCTCCACCATCTGTTGTCGCCGTTCTGCACGATCGAGGCCAGAGTTGAGAAAGCTGACGACGCCGTTGGTCGCCGCGTTCAATCGCAGGGAATCGATTCCCGAGGTGATGGTAGGAAAACTGATCCCGACTATCAGCGAGATCAGCGCCACCACCACCATCAGTTCGATCAGCGTGACGCCGCGTCGGCTGGTCTTAGTTTTTCCAACTGACAATGTCGGCATTGTTCCCGTCGCCGCCTGCCTGTCCGTCGAGGCCATAGCTCAGGATGTCCGGCTCGTCGCCGTGCTCGCCCGGAAACTTATAGACGAAGGGATGCCCCCAGGGATCGTTCGCAATTTCCTTATCCGTGTACGGCCCCTGCCAGTTCTCCACGCCGTCCGGTTTCGCGCGCAGCGCCGCCAGCCCCTGCTCGGTGCTCGGATAAGTGCCGGTATCCAGCTTGTAAGAACCGAGCGCCGTCATATACGCGTTGATCTGCGCTTTCGCCGAGGTACGGCGGGCCCGATCCGCTTGGCCGAGCATTCTCGGCAGCACCAGCGCCGCGAACAGCGCGATGATCGTCACCACCACCATCATTTCAATCAGCGTCACACCAGCCTGGCGACGGTTAATTCGTCTCATGGCAATCACCTCCTGATCACTACACGGCGACATCATTCATACTCACAATCGCCAACAGAATACTCAAAATCAACGTGCCGACGATCACTCCCATAATCAGAATGACCAGCGGCTCGAACAACGACGTAAACCGCCGGATGGCGGCGCGCGTGTCGGCGTCGTAGATGTCGGCCATTTTGACGAACATCGTATCCAGCCGTCCGGTCTCTTCGCCCACCATCAGCAAGTGGGCCGCAAGCGGCGGGAATTGTCCGGATCGGCGCAGGGGCGTCGCGATGCCTTCTCCGCGCTTCACTCCCACCGACACCGCTTCGAGCGAAGTCGCGATCTTCTGATTGTTCAGCGTCGCCCCCGCGATTGAAATCGACTGCACTAGTGGAACGCTATTGGACACCAGCGTTCCCATGGCGCGCGCGAAACGTGCGGTCTCGGCCTTACGCAGGGCATCGCCCAACACCGGCACACGCAACCGCAGCCCGTCCCACCACAGCCGGCCGCTAGTAGTGCGCACGTAGGAAAATAACCCGATCGTCCCGGCAATCAAAACCGTCAACAGCGCCGCGCCATAGTTCTGCAGAAACTTACTGCCTTCCATCAGAACCTTCGTCGGCAGCGGCATCTCGATCCGCGACTGTTCGAACACCGACGCGAATCGCGGCACCACGAAATTCATCAGCACCAGAATCGATCCAATGCCCACCAGCGTCAGCAGTGTCGGATACGCCATGGACGAAAGAATGTAGCTGCGCAGATCGTCGCGCGTGCGCTCGAATTCCGACAATCTCTCGAACACGACCGCGAGCGACCCGCCCGCTTCCCCGGCGCGCACCATGTTTATGTACAGATCGGAAAAGTGCTCCGGATACGCGGCCAAACTGTCGGCCAGCGACTTTCCGCCCTTCAGCACACGCAGTACATTCTGCACCAGCATGCGAAACGAAGCGCGGTCGGTTAGCTCGAGTGTGATCGAAAGCGCTCGATCCACCGGCACGCCTGCGCTGAGCAAGGTGGAAAGCTCGTGCGTGAAGAACAGCACGTCCTTGCGCTTGGCCCCATTGAACGACGGCAGTTTCAGCTCGAACGATTTCTTCGGCTCCGCTCCGACATACACCGGCGTGAGCCCCTGCCGCCGCAATTCCTTGGCGACGAAGCGCTCGGTTTCGGCATGAATGGTCCCAGTGCGAAGCTGCCCATCCGACGCGACGGCCCTGAAGTAAAAATTCGTCATGAGCGGGAAACGGATTGCCCTCTGAGGTCACTAACAATATTGAAGTGCTCTCGTATCGAGAAATTGCCAGCCCGCCCGGCACTATCAGGCTTATGAATTTCCATCGCCGCTTGTCCCAACAAGCTCCAGAGGGTCGCTGGATATTCACCACCTGGACCCTTCATCACAGCCTGCCCGCCTGGCGATTTCCTCAGGCCCCGAAGAGCACATCCGCCGACGCTTTCACCTGGGTGGATGCGTATCTCGACAGCCGGCGCACAGGCCCGGTTTTCTTGGCGGAAAAACCAGTCGCCGAACTCGTCATCGATTCCCTGCACCGCGGCGCCACCCTCGGGCACTACCAACTCGGACCGTTCGCCATCATGCCGAATCACGTCCACGCACTGTTTCTGCCAGCCATCTCTCCGAACCAGTTCCTGAAAACGCTCAAGAGCACCACCGCGCGGGAGGCAAACAAGCTCTTGAACCGAACCGGCCAACCGTTCTGGCAGCGTGAATCCTACGACCGATGGGTCAGAAGCGGAGACGAGTGGAAACGAATCGCGAGTCATATCGAAGAGAATCCGATTCGCGCCGGACTGGTGCAGACCATCGAAGACTACCCGTGGTCCACCGCTCACCCGCGTTTCCGGGTTCACACCAACGGGAACGCCGCGCACGCCGGAATTTGCAACGCTAGAATTCCTGCGTGACACGCATCACCTCGTCCGGCGTCGTCATTCCCTGCGACACCTTCAACCATCCGTCCTCACGCAGATTCCGCATCCCATTGCGACGCGCCGCCAGCGTGATCGCTACCGCGTCCTCGCCCTTCACGATCAGCTTGCGAATGTCGTCGTTCAGCTCCATCAACTCGAATATCCCGACGCGTCCCGTGTAACCCGACCCGAAGCAGTTGTCGCACCCCGCGCCGCGAAAACAATTCACGATCTCGCCGTCCGGCGCGATGCGCGTGCCGTTCGGTGCTTTGCAGTGCTGGCAAATCAACCGCACCAGGCGCTGCGCCAGCACCGCCACCAGCGACGAGGTGATCAGGTAGTTCTCCACACCCATGTCTGCCAGCCGCGTAATCGCGCTCGGCGCATCGTTGGTGTGCAGTGTCGAATATACGAAGTGCCCGGTAAGCGATGCGCGAATCGCGGTGTCCGCCGTCTCGCGGTCACGAATCTCTCCGACCATGATCACGTCCGGATCCTGGCGCACGATATGCCTCAGCCCGGATGCGAACGTCAGCCCGATCTGCGGATTCACGTGAATCTGGTTGATCCCGTCCATCTGATATTCAACCGGATCCTCGATCGTGATGATCTTCTTGTCCGCCTGATTGATCCGCTTCAGCGCCGAATAGAGCGTGGTCGATTTTCCGCTTCCGGTCGGCCCGGTCACCAGAAAAATCCCGTGTGGCAGCGCCGTGTAGTGCTCCATGCGGTCGAACATGTGCCGGTCGAACCCCAACCGCCCCAGATCGTAAAAATCTCCAGCCGAGCGATCCAACAAACGCATCACAACGCTCTCGCCATACAACGTTGGCAGCGTCGACACGCGTAAATCCACTTCACGCCCCAGCGTCTTGATCTTGATGCGGCCGTCTTGCGGCAGCCGGCGCTCGGCGATATTCAACTTGGCCATCAGCTTCACGCGCGAAATCATGGCCGCCTTCATCTCGCGCGGCGGCGCCTCCTGCGGGTACAGCACGCCGTCGATGCGATATCGCACCCGAAATTCCTTCTCGAACGGTTCGAAGTGAATATCGCTCGCACGCTTTTCTACCGCCAGCGCGATGATCGCATTCACCAGGCGAATCACGGGCGCCTCGCTCGCCATGTCGCGCAGATGCTCGAGATCCTCGGACATCTCCGCCGCGTCGCCTTCGAGATCCTGCTCGGCGCGCGCCGACTCGCCGTAATAGCGGTCGATCGCGTCCAGAATCTCCTGCTCGGCCGCCAGCGCGCTATTCACCTTGAGCCCGGTGCAGGTCCTCACCGTGGCGATGGTCTCGACATCCTGCGGATCCGCCATCGCGAGCGTGATGGTGTGATCCTCTCGGGCCACCGGCATACAGCGGAACTGCCGCAGGAAGCGCGGCGAGAGCGCTTCGGTTTCTGGCGACACCACGGGCGGGCCTTCGATGGTCACCAGCGGCACGTCCAACTGCTCGGCCAATGCCGAAAGTACGTCGCGCATGGCCACGAAACCCATGTCGACTAGAGTTTTCCCGATCTTGTCGCCGCGCTCTTTTTGCAGTTCGAGCGCGCGCTCCAGATCCTCGGCGGTGATGAGCTTGCGCTCGATGAGTATCTCGCCGAGCCGCATGAATTAGTACTCGTCGGCCGCGATGCTGGCTGGATCGCCCGCGCCAGTCTTGGCAGCGAGCAGCACTTTCTTGGGCGCATGCATCACGATCTGGTTCGGAAGCCCGTCGTGATTTTCCCAGTTCCAATAGAACAGCGAAACGCCGAGCGCCACCTGCTCATCGGAGGGAACCGAATCGAGCGAAGCGGCCGCGTCCACCAGCATCGCGCGCATCGCGGTTCTCAATTGCGGCATGCGCTGTAGCTTGGTCTCGTGCGTGCGCTTGATCTCTTCCGGCGAGATGCTGGGATGAAACGGCGAGATGCCGCCCGTGGGCGCCAGATTCAAGCGGCTCATGAACACCACGCCGTATCCATTAATGTAAAGGCTCTGCGGCGCGCCCACTATGTCCACCGGGTTCTGCTGCCAGATCGCCATGAATTTCGGCTCCAGCCGGTTCTCTACTTGCTCCAGCATGGCGCGCGAAACGCGCGGCTTGTCTGCCAGCGAGCTGGTAGTCAACGCGCACGCGAGCAGTGCGGACACAATCAGCGCTTTCATTGACTCGCCCTCGACCCGCTATTGCTCGCCACTTGATACCGGGCGTTCTGATCGCGATAATACTCGGCCACCTGGCGCGCGTCCGAAATCGCGCCGCGATACTGCGCATCGAAGCGCTGCTCGGCAGTAGCCACCACCTGCGCGATCCTTTGATCCTGCCGCTGCTCGGTCACCGCAACGGCTTTGGTCACAGCCGCGTCTACTCGGCTGTTTACTTCTTGCTCGATGCGCTGCTCCATCCGAGCCGTGTCCACCGGCGCAGCCGCAGGCCGCGCATACGCATGCACGAAAATCGCCGCCGCCAGAACAGCCGCCGACGCAAATCCCATCACCGGACCTGATTGCCAGATCCGCTCGAACCAGCGCGGCTCGAAAATCTTATCCGACACAAACGCGATCCTTTGCGGCGGCTCTTCGTCGGACAGCGAGACCAGCGCCGCGCGCGTCGCATCCAGCCGGTCCATTTCTTCCCGGCACCCGGCGCACGCGTCCAAATGTTTTTCAACTGCGGATTTTTCCGGAGACGCTAATTCACCCAGAAAGTACGCTTTCAAATCGACAGATGAGCAAGTCATTCTGTCCCTCCCGTATTGACCGGAGCCAAACTTTGTTTCAGCAGATCGAGCGCGGTATACAGACGCGACTTGATGGTCGACACCGGGCATCCCAGTATCTCGGCCATCTCTTCGAACTTGAATCCCTGGTAGATCTTCAAAACCACCGCCTCGCGCTGATCTTCCGACAACCGCCCCAGCGCGCCCTGCACCGCGAGCGAAAGCTCCATCGGAAACATCCGCGCGCTCGCCTCGCCCGACCGCGGCTCCACCACCAGTTCGCCCTCCGGCCGATTCTTGCGAAGCAACGAGAACGCCTCATTGTGCGCGATCCGAAACAGCCAGCCCGCAAACTTCGCCGGATCGTCCAGCTTGCGCAGGTTTTGATAGGCCTTCAAAAACACGTCCTGGCTGAGATCGAGCGCGTCCTCGCGATTCGCCACCAGCCGCAGCAGATAATTAAAGACACGACGCTCCCAGCGCGAAACCAGGACGTTATAGGCGTCCACATTCCCGCGCCGCGCTTTGGCGATCAGGTCGCGGTCCTCAACCTCCCGAAATATCAAATTTCGGCTCCGTTTTGAAAGACGCGCCCCAGGGGCGAAAAAGTCGAAGGGCTCACATTCCTTGGCTAATTCTCGCATGTTGTGCGATTTGAGCCGGTAAATGGAGCTTGTCCCCGCTTGCGAACTTCGTCCCGGTAGACTTCCGCTCCCCGTGCCGAAAAAAGTCGGAGGACCTCCGCCCTTATAAGCAATCGGCGCTCACCCACTCGCATCCCGGATCGAAAGCTTCAGGCGAGTACGTTTCGCCAGCATGTTGGCGATCTCGGTATCCGTGGAATCGCCTCCGCGTGACCGGTTTGTGGATTTTCCCAATGGGAATGCTCCTTGCCCTCCCTCCGAAGCACGCAGCCATGCCGCCGCAGGTGCCTGAGCAGCACCTCTCGCTTCATCCGATGACGACGAGCTCTTTCTCCGCGTCCGGCGGAAGCGCCTGCAACGATTCTTCCCGCCGGTGTTCCAGAATCAGCGCGATCGCCTCGCGCAGATTCGCCAGGCATTCTTCGCGAGTTACGCCCTGACCATTCGCTCCCGGAACTTCTGCACAATAGGACACGAACCAAGGACCGTCCTGCTCCACAATCGCCGTGAACTCGTTGTGCATGGCTTCATTCTATCCCTGGCTGGATCGCGAGAGCGCGATAATAAAGGAACAAATGCAGCAGCCCAGCGTTGCCCCGGAAGAACGTTTTCGTTTGTTCGACGCCGCCACGGCCCGCATCCGCGAGCGCGCAGCCGCTGCCCCACCACCGAAACGCGAACCCAAGGATCGCGGCTGGAAACGCGAGGATCTTTACCTCCGCCGAGGCCCTCGGGCCTAAGGCGCGACTGCCCGTGCAAAAACTCCCCACCACCCCCGCCTGGGACCAACTCCGCACCGCCTTCCTTGCCACCGCCAATCCCGCGCCCATCCTCGCCGGACTCTCGCAGCTCGTCGAAAACATCGCCATCGACGCCTTCGGCCAAACCCTCGCACCCACCGCCGACCTCGCCATGCTCGCCGTCGGCGGCTTCGGCCGGCGCGACCTCTTTCCCTGCTCCGACGTCGACATCCTTATCCTGATCGAACAGGAATCCCAAGCGGCCGCTCTCCGCAACACGCTCTCGGAATTTGTCCGCCTCCTCTGGGACGCCGGCCTCCGTCTCAGCCATTCCGTCCACACCGTCGCCGAATGCATCGAGCTCAACGAACAAAACGTCGAACTCAGCATCAGCCTCCTCGATCGTCGCCAGATCGCGGGCTCCGTCCACCTCTACTCGAAACTCGAAACCAAATTCCCGGCCTTCCTCGACAAACGCGCCCGCCTCCTCACGCGCCACCTCTGCCAGATGACCCGCGCGCGCCACGCGAAATATCAGGGCACCTTCTACCATCTCGAGCCGGACATCAAGGAAACTCCGGGCGGCTTGCGCGATCTCCATCTGCTCGGCTGGCTCGCCAAGCTCAAGAACGCCATCGATTCACCCGCCGATCGCCTGGCCGCCCCTGCCCACTTCCTCCGATCCGTCCGCTGCTTCCTTCATTACCAGGCCGGCCGCGATCAAAACCTGCTCAGCTTCGAAGCCCAGCACGATCTCACACAACAGGCCTTCCTCGGATTCCACGAGCCCGCCGAATTCATGCGCGAATATTTCCGCAACGCCCGCGTCGTCTTTAACGAAGCCCGCCGCGCCCTCGACGTCGCCGAAAACAGCGAAAGCTCCCTCTTCAGCAGCATCCGCGATCGCCGTTCGCGCTTCTCAAACTCCGAGTTCACTGTCTCGCGCGACCGCGTCTTCCTTCGTACGCCCGCGCAGCTCGAAACCGATCCCGCCATTTTCCTGCGCCTGTTCGAATTCGTCGCCCGCCACGGCATCCCGCTCGCGGCCGACACCGAGCGCCGCCTCGAATCTGCCCGCGATGCATTCGAGCGTTTCACCGCCGGCGAGAAACCGCTCTGGCCGAAGTTGCGAACGATCCTCAATCTCCCCCATGCCGACCGCGCCCTCCGTGCCATGCACGACACCGGCCTGCTCCAAGCGCTCTTCCCGGAGTGGAACACCATCACCTGCCTCGTGATCCCCGATTACTACCACCGCTACACCGTCGACGAACACACTCTGGTCACCATCGAGAACCTCGGCAAACTCGCTCACACCGACGACCCTTCCTCGAAGCGCCTGGCGGACGTGCTCTCGGAAATTTCCGACCCCGCGGTCCTCCGCTTCGCGCTCCTGTTTCACGATGCCGGCAAAGGCGACAACGACGGCGATCATTCCCGCCGCTCCGTCGAGCTCGCCCGCACCGCCATGTCCCGCATCCAGATGCCGGCCGCCGAGCAAGCCGCCGTCGAATTCCTGATCGAACACCACCTCGACCTCTCCGCCGCAATGAACTCGCGCGACCTCCACGATCCCGCCACCGCGCGCATGCTCGCCGACCGGATCGGAACCATCGAGCGCCTGAAGCTTCTAATCGTCCTGACCTATGCCGACATTTCCGCCGTCAACCCTGCCGCCATGAGTCCGTGGCGTCTCGAACAACTCTGGCAGGCCTACCTTGTCACCCATCAGGAATTGGTCCGCGAGCTCGAAACCGACCGCATCCAACAACCCCCCATCGACCTTCCGGATCCCCACGAATTCCTACGCGGATTCCCCATACGCTACTTGCGCACGCACGCCCCCGACGCCATCCGCGCGCATCTCGATCTTTACGAACTCAGCCGCCCCACCGGTGTCGCAGTGGAACTCACACGCTGGGCCGGCGTCTACCGCGTCACCGTCATCGCCCGCGACGCTCCCGGCCTCTTCGCCAGTCTCGCCGGCGCAATCTCCAGCTTCGGCATGGACATACTCAAAGCCGAAGCCTTCGCAAACGCGAAATGCCAGATCCTCGACACCTTCGTCTTCGCCGATCCGAAACGCACGCTCGAACTGAACGCCTCCGAACACGACCGCATGCAGGAAACGTTGGAGCAGGTCGCGCTCAGCAAACTCGACGTCGCCACGCTACTCAACCGGCGCCCCGCCCCCGCCAAGGCGCGCGGCGTCAACCCCAGCGTCCACTTCGATTCCCAAGCCTGCGACACAGCAACTCTGGTTGAGATCGTCGCGCAGGACCGCCCCCGCCTGCTCTACGATCTCGCCTCCGCATTTTCTTCGGCGGGCTGTAACATCGACGTCGTTTTAATCGACACCGAAGGCCACCGCGCCATCGACGTATTCTACGTCGCCTCCGACGGCGCAAAGCTCACGCCGCAAGTTCAGAACCTGCTGGAACAGAAGCTGCTCACAGTCTGTTAACCCCGCCCGCGCAACGCTCCACCGCGTCCGCACGTACCCACTAGTAGGAGCGTTGTGAAATGAAACCGATGAAATACCTTCTAACCTCCGGGACGTTGGCCCTCGGCATGGCCCTGGCCGCCTCGGGCTACCACCTGACGATCAACAGCCCCACCTGGGTCAACGGCAATGAGCTGAAGCCCGGCGACTACCGGGTCCAGGTAGAAAGCAATAAAGTCATGATCACCGGCCGCGACACTAGCGTCGAAGCGCCAGCCAAGATCCAATCCGCAGCCAGAAAGCATTCGTCAACTTCGCTGACCACCGACGAAGTCAACGGCAAACGCCAACTCGAAGAAATCGATTTTGGCGGCAGCAAGACCAGCATCGTCTTTAAGAACGGCCCCGCAGGCGCTGGCGGCGAATAAGTTTTCCATAGCAATCCGGTGGAGGCTCCCGTAGCACGCAGTCCTGCCGCGCCGTGTAGATACCTGTGTGGACGCCCATCTTCACAGAACACGAACGCGCTACCGTATTCTCAATGCCGATCCGCATCGCGTTGCTCTGCGCCCTGCTCGGCCTTAACATCTCGGCTACCGACCTCAACGACAAACTCGCCCCACCACTCAACCACCCCGCCATCCAGTACTACACCGGCGACCTCACCGACCCCGTCACCCAACTCATCGCGCGCATCCAATCCGGCGCCGCCCAACTCCCATTCGACGGCCCCCAAGGCTACCTCCGCTCCCTGCTCGACGCGTTGCAGATCCCCATCGAATCCCAAATCGCCGTCTTCTCCAAAACCAGCCTGCAATCCCCCCGCATCGAGCCGCGCAACCCGCGCACCATTTTCTTCAACGACTCCGTCTCCGTCGCTTGGACCTCCGGCGGCTTCATCGAACTCGCCTCGCACGACCCTGTCCGCGGCTTCGTCTTCTTCACCCTCCCTCAACAACCCGGCATACCCTCCTTCCAGCGTCGTTTCGACTGCCTGAGCTGCCATCTCTCCGACCAAAGCCTCGGCATCCCCGGCGCCATGATCCGCAGCATGTTCACCGCGCCCGACGGCAACCCGCGCCTGATCCTGGGAGGCTCCTCCACCGTCGACCACCGCACTCCCTTCGCCGACCGCTGGGGCGGCTATTACGTCACCGGCACAACCGGCGCGGTCCGCAACCTCGGCAACGCCATGATCGCCGCCGATGCCGAGGACCATCCCGACTCCGCAATCAACGCGTCCACTCTGAAGCTCGCCTCGCTCGAAAACGAATTCGACACGAAAAGCTATCTCTCGCCCTATAGCGACGTTGCCGCTCTGATGGTCTTCAATCACCAGATGCACATGCAGAATCTGATCACGCGCACAGGCTGGGAAACGCGCGCCGCGCCCGAGGATCGAACCTTGCTCCACGAGTCGGCCGAAGAATTCGTCGACTACCTGCTCTTCGTTGACGAGGCCGCACTCCCCGCCCCCATCTCGCAGCGCTCCATCTTCGCCCCGAAGTTCAGCGCCCAAGGACCGCGCGACCGCAAAGGCCGCTCCCTCCGCGATCTCGATCTGCGCACGCGCCTGCTCCGCTACCCCTGCAGCTACATGATTTACTCGCCCGCGTTCGACGCGCTCCCCCCATCCGCCAAATCCGCCATCTACGAACGAATGTGGCAGATCCTCTCCGGCGCCCTCAAGGAAAAGAAGTACACCCGTCTCAGCTTGGCCGACCGCCGAGCCATCGTCGACATCCTGCGCGACACCAAGCCCGGCCTCCCTCCCGATTTCAAACCAATTCCGTAACCGGTGATCGCGCCGACGCACTCCAACCTGAAAGTTTCCCGACCCTCCCGCATCTCACAGGAAGTGGCATGCCGTACCCCGTCCGATATCATGAAGTTCTGAGTGGGGGAGCCCGATTTGGCGACACCTGACATGGGGACCCATCCCGAGATCAATGGCGCTGCGCCCCGCCCCTCCGGCCTTGCCCTTGAGCAAGCCAGTATGGCCGACCGCGTAGTCGCTTACGACTGGTCCACTACTCCGCCCGGCCCCATGGATCTCTGGCCCGAGCCTCTCAAGGCCGCCGTCCAGATCATCCTGAGCTCCCGCTTCCCGATGTTCATCTGGTGGGGTCCCGAGTTGATCAACATCTATAACGATGCCTACGCCCCCATGCTCGGCAAAAAGCACCCAGCCGCGTTGGGTCGCCCCGCGTGCGACGTCTGGCGGGAAATCTGGGACGTCGTGGGTGCACAGGCCGATCTCGTCATCAATCGCCGCCTGTCCACCTGGAACGAAGAAATGCTCCTCGTCATGGACCGCTACGGCTACACCGAAGAAACTTACTTCACCTGGGCCTACAGTCCAATCGGCGCGGGGGAAGCCTCTGCCGCCGGCCTCTTTTGTGCCGTCACCGAAGATACCTCGAAAGTCATCGGCCGACGCCGTCTAAAGACCCTGCGCGAGCTCGCCACCGAAACCGCCGATCTCCGAACCGCTTCCGAAGCCCTCGTCACTGCCGCCGGCGTAATCGGCCGCAATCCTCTCGATATTCCCTTCGCGCTGCTCTATGAAATTGACGCGGACGGCAACACTGCGACGCTCGCCGCTTCGGCCGGTATCGCCGCCGACGCCGAGCCCGCAACCCGAATCGGTCTCGATCCTGGCGAGAACCCCTGGGCGCTCGATCTCCATTCCGACCAAACACGCCTCGTCGCCAACCTGGATCGGTTCCTCGCGCGCGTTCCTCAAGGCCCCTGGCCCGTCCCGCCCACCGAAGCTCTGCTGCTTCCCTTCGCCAAGCCCGCCGAATCTCAACCCGCCGGATTCATGATCGCCGGAATCAGCCGATACATCCGCCTGGATGACGACTACCGTGGTTTCCTCTCGCTCGTCGCCTCCCATATCGCCACGGCTCTCGGCAACTCCCGCGCCTACGAAGCCGAACGCGCCCGCGCCGAAGCGCTCGCCGAGCTCGACCGCGCCAAGACAACCTTCTTCTCCAACGTCAGCCATGAATTCCGCACGCCGCTGACCCTCATGATCGGCCCGCTCGAGGACCTGCTTGACGAATCGCTCGACCTTCCCGCACCCCAGCGCGATCGCATCGACACCGCCCACCGCAACTCGCTCCGCCTTCTCAAACTCGTCAATGCTCTGCTCGATTTCGCGCGCATCGAAGCCGGACGCATCCAGGCCCTCTACGAACCCGTCGATCTCCCGGCCCTGACCACCGACGTCGCGAGCGTCTTCCGATCCGCCGTAGAGCGCGGCGGTCTTCGCCTCGAAATCGACGCACCCCCGCTCGACGGACCCGTCTACGTCGATCGCGAGATGTGGGAGAAGATCGTCCTCAACCTGCTCTCCAATGCCTTCAAGTTTACTTTCGTGGGCGAGATCCGCGTTGCTCTGCGGGCTACCGGCGACTCCGTCCAACTTACCGTTAGCGACACCGGCACGGGCATCCCGCCGCACGAGCTACCCCGGGTCTTCGAGCGCTTCCATCGGGTGCGGAACGCGCGTGGGCGCAGCATCGAGGGCAGCGGCATCGGTCTCGCGCTGATTCAGGAATTGGTCCGCCTCCACGGCGGAACCGTCGAAGTCGAAAGCGAACTCGGCCGCGGCAGCCGCTTCACCATCTCCATTCCTCTCGGCAACTCCCACCTGCCGCCCGACCGCATCGGCGTGTCCAGCGATCCAGGATCCGCCGCGCTGCGCGCTGAAGCCTTCGTCGAAGAAGCGCTGCGTTCGCTTCCACAAGCCTCGGAACCCTCCCCCGTCCCGAGCTTCCCCTCCGATCTACTCTCGCCGCCCCAATCCGCCGCCGAGCGTCCCCGCGTAGTCGTCGCCGACGACAACGCCGACATGCGCGCCTACGTCCAGCGCCTCCTCAACCGCGACTATGAAGTTGCCGTCTTCCCCGACGGCGCGTCCGCTCTCGAAGCCATCCGCGCCAACCCGCCCGATCTCGTTCTCTCCGACGTAATGATGCCGCGCCTCGATGGATTCGGCCTCCTGCGCGCCCTCCGCGATGATCCCAACAGTCGCGAAATCCCGATCATCCTTCTGAGCGCGCGCGCCGGCGAAGAGGCCCGCATCGAAGGTCTCAAAACGGGCGCCGACGATTACCTCACTAAACCCTTCAGTGCCCGCGAACTTTTGGCGCGCATTCAGGCCGCCATCAAAATTCAACAAATCCGCGGTGAAAGCAACCGTGCCCTGCGCGAAAGTGAACGGCGCCTCTCGCGCCTCGTCGCGGGACTCACGCGCTTACATCAACTCAGTCGTACTCTCTCGGAGTCCACCTCCGAGCAGGAAGGCCTGCGATCCATCCTGCAAGAAATGCTGGATCTGCACCAGACCCGTCGAGGCAGGATCTCGCTCTGCGATCCTACCGGCGGCGAACTCCACAATGCCATCCAGCTCGGATTCACAGACGCTTCCTCCTCGTCCGATGTCGAAGCCGCTCTGTCCGCTGCCGCGCGCATCGCACATCAGGAGAATCGCCCCATCCTGATCGAAGACGCCGCATCCGATCCAGCCTTCGGCCTCTGCCGCGATGCCGCCCGCGCCCTCGGCATTCGCGCCGTCTATAGCTTCCCGCTCCAAAGCCGTTCGGGCGCCTGTTTGGCTGTGCTTTCCGTTTTTCTCGACTCCGCCCCCCTTCCCGACCAGCTCCAATTGCAGCTCTCCGACATGCACTGCCGCCAAGCCGCCGGGTTCATTGAGCGCATTCGCGCCGGTCAGGCCTTGCGCGAATCCGAAGCCCAATACCGCACGCTATTCAACTCCATGGACGAGGGCTTCTGCACCATTGAAATCCTCTCGGATCCCGCCGGCCGCCCCATCGATGGCCGCTTCCTCGAAGTCAACGTCGCATTTGAAAAACAAACTGGCGTCCAAAACGCCCGGGGAAAACGCATGCGCGAGTTGGCTCCCGAACTCGAGGAACGCTGGTTCGAAGCCTATGGCCGCGTCGCGCGCACCCTGCAACCCGCCCGCTTTGAAAATGAAGCGAAGCAGCTCGGCCGCTGGTACGACGTTTATGCCTTTCCGGTCGACGAGCCCCAGCACAACCGCATCGCCGTCATCTTCAACGACATCACCGACCGACGTCGCCGCGAGGAACAGCTCCGCCAAGCCAATCGCGATCTCGAACAGTTCGCCTACTCAGCCAGCCACGATCTCCAGGAGCCCATCCGCATCGTCGGCATCTACAGCGAATTCCTCGCCAAGCGCCACGCCGGCAGCCTGGACGCCGAAGGCCTCCAGTTCCTCGAGTTCATCCGCACCGGCGCCGACCGGATGGCCATGCTGGTCCGCGACCTGCTCACCTATACGCAAATCGCAAAGCTCGAAGCCGGACCCGAAGTGGTGGATTGCGGCGAACCGCTCCAGACCGCGCTCTCCAATCTCGATGTCATCATTCACGAGAGCAGTGCTCAGATCGTCGCCGAACCACTACCTGCCCTGCAGGTGCATCGCATCCACCTCCAGCAGCTTTTCCAAAACCTGATCGGAAACGCCATCAAGTACCGCAGCCCGGATCGCGCGCCCGTCATCCAAGTCACCGCCGAGCGCCAAAACGGCTTCTGGCTCTTCTCCGTCCGTGACAACGGAATCGGCATCGAACCTCAATACCAAAGCGAAATCTTCGGACTCTTCAAGCGCCTCCATGGCGGCACCGAGTATTCCGGTACCGGCATCGGCTTAGCAATCTGCCAGCGCATCGTCGAGCGTTACGGCGGACGCATCTGGGTCGAATCCGAACGCGGCCAAGGTTCCACGTTCCGATTCACGCTCCCTGTCTAGCAAGCAATCACGGACTTGTAAAAACGAATCGTTGCTTCGGGATCAACATCTGGGGATCGCGGGCGCTTCCGGACCCGGACCCCGTGCTATCCCATTCCCGAGGTGATCCAATGCCATTCCACTCCCAAGACTGCACCCGCCCCAATGTCCAACATTCCACCGGCAAACAGCCCTCCTCACTGCCGCCTCGCCCATCGTGCCCCTCGATCCTAATCTCCTCAACTGCAGCCAACGCCGCGCTCTCAAAGGCGTTGGGACCTCCTGGAACACCGCAAACACAAAGGACTTCCATGTCAAAACCGCCGACGATGGCTTCGTTTTTTCAGCAGACCAAAGCGAACTCTTCGCCCGCCGCGCGATGCGTCATACTGAAGCGCGTCACGTAGGCCATGTCTGCTTCGACATGCCGCCCACGCCCCAACGTGAAGCTTCCTTCACCGAATTCTCATGAGATCGACACGATCACCGCGCGCACTAAACTTCTTCCCCTTGACACACAGCACTTTACAAAAAACTTTTCGTTTACTGAGCGCGCGACCGTGTGCTACTCTAGATACAGATTGCATGAACCGCACTCGCGCAGTGGTTCTTTCTAATCCCCCTAAACGGAGCTAAAACACCTCAGAATGAGCTTTACTGTCTTCCTTGGAAATTTACCTGTCTGGGTCACCAAAGACGATATCAAGTCCTGGCTTACCGCAGAGAACCTCGCATTCGACGACGTAAAGGTGATTCGCAACCCAGAGACACAGGAGTCCAAGGGATTCGCGTTCATCGACACGCCTAACTCAGAAGAGATGAACCTCATCATTCGTCGCTTCGATCGCGCACCACTCGAAGATCGGCTCTTGAGAGCCAACCAGGCGCAGCCCCCGCGTTCTAAAGGGCAGGGTCCCGCGCCAGCCAGTCCGGCGAATCGCACCGCAGCCAACGGACCGCGTCGTGAACGTGGCGGCAAGAAGCACAAACGTCATACGGCCGCCGGTCCTCAAGGTCCTCACAGCGCCTTCGCTGAAGAACTCGCCAAAGCCCTCTAAACTGAACGCCTGCCTTAACCTCCGCTACTAACCTAAGCTTTTCCCAGCCCCGCACGATCTTTTTTTCAGTGCTATACTCAATGGCACCCTTGTAACATAGGGCAGCGTTTTGTCATAGAGATTCCGCTCGTTAGGGGTGGTTTCGTGAATCTGTTCATCATTCGCGCGTTCTTCGTTCTGGTTCTCGCGGCGGCGGGATGGTTCCTGCGGCCGCTCGATCTGCCAGCCCCCTTTGGCGCGGCCGTCGGAGTCGCTGTCGGTCTCGCCATCGTCCTGTTCGAAATCCAAGTCCGGAAAACTACCCTCAAGCGATTGTTTGGAGCCGCCTTCGGTTCCCTGCTCGGCATTGTGGGCGCGTACCTGACTTCGCTCATCCTCGCGCGCGCCTTCCCCGCCAACTCGAGCACGCTCTCCTTTGTCGAAGTCATGCTCCTTCTATGGATGGGCTACGTCGGCCTCGTCGTCGGCGCCACCAAAGGCGACATGCTTAACTTAGGCGCGCTCGGTGGATTGTTCGGCGGCGAACAAACCGCAAGTCAGGCCTTCAAGATCCTCGACACCAGCGTCATCATCGATGGCCGCATCGCCGACATCGTCGAGACTGGCTTCCTGGATGGCTCGCTTGTCATTCCCCAGTTCGTGCTCCGCGAGCTCCAGCTCGTCGCCGATTCAGCCGACTCGCTCAAGCGCAACCGCGGACGCCGCGGCCTCGACGTGCTCCAGCGCATCCAAAAAATGACGCAGATCAACGTCCAGATTCTCGAAGACGACTTTCCGAACGTCCGCGAAGTCGATATGAAACTCATCGAACTCGCCAAAGTCTATAGCTGCAAAATCGTCACCAACGATTTCAATCTGAATAAGGTCGCTCAACTCCACGGCGTCGAGGTCCTGAATATTAACGAGCTCGCCAACGCCTTGAAACCGATCGTACTCCCCGGCGAGATCATGCGCGTCTTCATCTTGAAAGAAGGCAAGGAGTACAATCAGGGCGTCGCCTACCTTGACGACGGCACCATGGTGGTGGTCGACAACGCCAAGAAAATGATCTCCCGCACCATCGACATCTCCGTCACCAGCGTCCTGCAGACCACGGCCGGTAAAATGATCTTTGGCCGCTTCGACGAACGCGTGCACGGTGTCCATGATAAAAGCCACTCCGCCGACCGATCGCACAACTCGCCGCGCGACCAGCCCGCCTCCGCCCCGAGCCCGCAACCGGCCGAGCCCCGCGGTTCCGGCGTCGGCGCGGGCGGCTAGCAGGACCTGAAATGAAAGTCTCCGTTATTCTCCCAGCCGCCGGCTTGGGAACTCGAATGGGGAAAGCCGTCCCCGAAAAAGCCGGCACCAGCCGCAAGCAGTTTATGCTGCTCGATGGCTCGCCTATCTTGCTCCACACGATTCGGCGCTTCGTCGCCGCGCCTGAGGTCGTCGAGATCGTCGTCGCTCTGCGCGTCGAGGAAATGGCTTGGGTGCGCGAGTTGCTCGCCGCCGAGCGCTTCGAGAAGCTGGTCCGCCTGGTCGAAGGCGGCGACAGCCGTCAGGAATCGGTCGAGCACGCCCTCGCCACACTCGGCGATGCAACCGAGTTGGTCGCCGTCCACGACGCTGTCCGCCCCTTCATCGAATACTCGATCCTCGAAAAGGTTTTCGCCGAAGCGGCCGAAAACGGAGCCGCTATCGTCGGCATTGTCCCCGTCGACACGGTCAAGCAAGTCCACCGCAACAAAATCCGGCAGACCATCCCGCGCGAGCGCCTGGTGCTGGCGCAAACTCCGCAGGTTTTCCGCTTCGAGCTACTCAAGGAAGCCTTCGCCAAGGCTCGAGAAGACAACTTCACCGGCACCGACGAATCCAGTCTGGTCGAACGCCTCGATCAAGTCGAAGTCAGCGTCGTCATGGGCAGCGACCGCAATATCAAAATCACCAAACCGTCCGACATGGACCTGGCCCGTCTCTTCCTCGCCGAAGAAATGTCCTCGCGAGTTTCGTCTTGAGCAGTATCCGAATCGGTCAGGGCTGGGATTCACATCGCATCGTCGCCGGCCGTCCTCTCATCCTCGGCGGCGTTAGCATCCCGAGCGACTTCGGCCTGGATGGTCACTCCGACGCCGACATCCTCTCGCACGCCATAACCGACGCTCTACTCGGTGCCGCCGCCCTCGGCGACATTGGCATGCATTTCCCCGATTCCGACCCGCGTTGGAAAAACGCAGACAGCTTGCTCTTCCTCGGGCATGCCCGCGGTCTCGCCGTGGCTCGCGGCTATGAAATCGTCAATGTCGATTCCACCGTGATCCTCGAGCGGCCGAAATTGAAAGACTACCGCGACTCCATCCGCCAAAACCTCGCCAATACTCTCGCCCTACCACTCGATCAAGTTTCAGTGAAATTCAAAACCGCCGAAAAAGTCGGCCCGGTCGGCGAAGGCCGTTCCGCCGAAGCGCAGGCCCTGGTCACACTCCGCCAAAACCAGTAGCTCCGCCGATCTTCTTGCGGTTGCGTGAATCAGCACTCTGCTTGGGAAGCTCGGTGAGATCATCGGCGATGACTTACTGCGTCCATATGGAGGAGGTTCACCATGCACGAGGTTCGGGCGACAATTCCCGCCGAATGCGTCGCGGAAGCTGTACGTTTGGCGGATCTGGCTGGCATCCAACGGATCACGGTCGGCGACGTCTTCATCGGTCCGAACGTTCCACGCAAACAATTTACGGTCGATACGTCCACCCCCAAAGCCCGCGCCTTCGTGGACGCCTTCTTGACCTCGACTGCGCTCTCGCAGTCCGAGCTACACGCTCACCACGCGTGAAGTCCGTGCGATCGTAAACTCTGAACCTCGCGTGCAACTAACAGACCCGATGAGCGAGCCGTTTCCTAACGTGATGCAGGATCTCTGGCAATTAAGTCATGTGACAGTGAGTTACATCGCACGTGCGGCCGCCGGAGCCATTCTCTCCTGGCCACCGGAATCATCGACAACGACCCTATCGCCATTGTTGTAGCCGCGATGTTCCTGCCGTTCCTTGCTGAAGTCCTGGCGCTGAGCTTCGGCATCTGGAGCCAGGATCGGCTGCTGGTTCGGCAAGGGCTGCGCGCCATTCTCACGAGTACCGCGATCGCAATCGCCGCCGGTGCGGCGGTGGCGTGGATGAAAGGTGGGCCAATCGGTTTTCACGGATTTCGAGGCCCGCTGATCAGCTTTGCAATTTCAGCCGCCATCGGTATTGCGGCCGGTCTCTGAACGCAGACGACACCGGCCGCCGCTACCTCATCGGCGTCGCGGCAGCCATACAATTTTCGATCTTCCCGGTTTGGTTCGGAGCTGCTTGCGTCGTGGGGCTGCCTTCGCACCACGTCCTCTTTTCGCTCGTGTTAACGTTCACCATTAACCTCTTCGCGATGTCCGCCTTTGCGGTCCTCGCTTACACGATGCTCAACCTGAAGGGCAGCGGCCGCTGGAGTGCGCCGAGCAGTGGGCCCGCTTCCGCACTATGATTTCTTCTTCTTGGGAACTTTTGCATCCGATTTGCGCGCCTCGTTCAGCGCAATGGCCACGGCTTGCTTCCGGCTTTTCACCTTCTTCCCACTGCCGGATTTCAACTTGCCCTGCTTCTGCTCCTTCATCACCTTGTGTACTTTGCTCTTGCCGCGAGAGCTCGGCGACGGCTTTTTCTTTGCCATGAACGCTCTGACGCACCTCCACCCCTTAGACTCAGCTGGGCGAAAAGTGAAACAAGCCGTGCGCGCCGAAGATTGCGAGTTAGTGGCGCCGGTAGACCGCGATATCGATCCCGAGCCCGCGTTCACTGTACACAATGCGATGCGAACCGAGACCTTCGAGTTCCGCGGGAACTACGGCCGTCGGAGCACCTCCCACCAGCACAACGCCGCCCGGACTCATCATCGCCGCGATGTTGATCAGCGCCAGCGACTGTTCCATGCGATCGTAAGCGCCAAATCCGTTCAACGCCACCACCACATCGAACCCCTGCCCGGGGGCCGGCTCTATTGTTTGCGCAACCAGGTCGAGATCGTTCACCGAGATGTGCCCGACCGCCGGCTTTATCGCGATCGCGCGGAGGTTCACGTGATGCAGGCTGGCCGGCACCGGCGAGGGCTCGGCCGGTCCCCCGATCAATTCGCCGAACCGGTTCCAATACGACATTGCCGCAGCATTCCATCCCGCCGCTGTATTCAGAGGAAGCTCCAGAATGTACCGGCCCACCGACCGCACCTTCATCGAAATGGTCCGCAGATGCGCCAGCGCGAACGGATTCAGAGCGATCGCCGACAACTGCACTTCGCCCGCATTTCCGAGATCCAGCCGCTGGATCGTCTCCAGCAGCGCGAATGGCTGAACGCTCTGCAGGCCGATAAAGTCGTACCCGTCCGGCGCCCCCGAAAAGTTGATTCCCGGATCGATCACCGCCACGCGCCGCACGCGCGCCGGCATAATACCGCCGCTCTTCAAAATCCGCAGCGTCTCCGACATCGCGAAGTCTTGCAACAGGGGCGCAGGCTCCGCACTGGCGCCCTCGTTTGCGCGATCGATCGCACAGCGCCGCAGAATACCGCCCAAGTACGCCCGCAATTCTTCTTCGGTAACGCGCCGCCGCCGCAGAAATTCGAGCACCGAACGCCAGCGCTCTTCGTCGCGCGTATCCAGACCCTTGACGAAATCCTCGATACGCGCCCGCGCCACTGGCGTCAGAATCCCGGCCGCGTTCACCGCCTCGCTTTGGCTCATCAGCACTGGCTGCT
>Ga0335078_10004169_pt1 | contig 21425 bp, 18 predicted proteins | sample Lox_Sample_32_FD_206711 | JGI IMG/M metagenome (GOLD analysis project Ga0335078, IMG submission 206711) | Soil microbial communities from Loxahatchee National Wildlife Refuge, Florida, United States - Lox_Sample_3.2 | ecosystem: Environmental > Terrestrial > Soil > Wetlands | place: USA...
CGAGGCTGGCCCCAACAGGGCAAAGGACAGGTGTTCAGCCGCAACATGACCCGCCACGTCGAATACGAGCAGCGCCGGCGCCGCGGGCAACTCGGTGACCGGCGTCATGGCGGTTGTGCCGTTGGGCGTGCTCAGTTGCACGGAGACGCTTCCGGTGGCGTTATCGAGAGGAGTGAGCACGTTCACCTGCGTCGGGCTGACGTAAAAAATCGCCGCCGGCTTCCCGTTCACCGTGGCGCTGACGTTGCCGACGGTGGTGGGCAGCCCGTTGTGTGCAAAGTCCCAACCAATGTTGCTCCACGTGGTGGTCGTGTTCGCGAGATTGGTGCCATGGACTTCAATCCACGAATTCTGCGCGATCTGAGTCCCGCCGCTCGAGGTGGTGACGATCTTCGAAATGGTCGGGCCGTTCGGATTCACGTTCGTCGACACCGTAAAGCTGAGCGCGCTCGATTCCGTGCCGGCGTCGTCCACCACGGCGCTCCACGTTCCCGCCGTGGAAACGGTGATTTGCGCGGTGAACTGGGTCGAACTGATGAAGGTGATATTCGTTGCCGGGATCTTCTGTGTAGACGGCGGCGGCGGCTCGATGGTCAGCGCGACGTTCTGATCGAATCCTGTGCCGGTGACGGTCACCGTCTGCGGACTGGAAGAAACACCAATCGGGTTGGGGCTGATGGAGGTAATCGAGAGGGGCGCGGCCGCGACCAGGAGGTTCACCGGGTTGCTGGCCGTGCCGCCGACCGTTACGACCATGGGATAGGTTCCAGCCGCGAGCGTGGACGGAACGGTGAATACCACCTGGTCGTACCCGATCACCGCGCCGGACTGGGTACCGGGCTCGAGCCCGGCGTAGGTCGGCGTCACCGGTTGATTGTTGATGGTCATGGTGACCGTCGCGGCTGCCGCGGCGCCCGAGGCACCGGCGAGCGCGCCGCTGGCTACCGGCGGATTGGTGGCGCCGAAACCGGTGGCGAAGAGCACAATCGTGTCGCCCGGCTGGGCCGCCTTCGAATAGAGAGGAAACAGCCCGCTCTCGTCGAGGTAGTAACCGGTGCCGGAACCGGTCCCACCGGCGCTGAACAGTCCCGGATTCACGGCCGCAACCGGAACCGTCACCACGGCGGAGGAGATGGCGTGCCCGCTCAGGGTAGACGTCACCTGAACGGTGGCCGTGCTGCCGCTGAGGTTAAACGGCGCCTCGAACGTAACCTCACTCGCGGAATCGAAGATTTTCGTGACCGGCGCGCCATTGACCAGCACCGTGACCGCGGTGCACGTGGCAGGCAGCGGAACCGTGGTGAGGCAATTCCCGGGGAAATTCGCATCGCCCAGGTTCGATCCCGTAATCGCCACCACCATTCCAGGCGCCATAGGCCCCGCCGCCATCGAGGCGTAGTTCAGCACCGAAGAAGCCGTGAACGTAGGAGTCTGCGCCTGCACCGAGAGCGCCAGAACGGAGAAGGAAATCGCAATGCCGAATGATGTCGTGCGCAACGTTTACTCCATTTCAGACGAAATCGTGTCGAAAATATAACTTCAGTGTAGCGAAACCCTAGCCGCGCCGTAAGTGTACGACCGCTTCCAGATGGTAAGTCTGCGGAAACAGATCCACCATCGCCACCCGCACAATGCCATAGCCGCTCGCTATCAGCCCGGCGAGGTCGCGCGCCAGCGTCGCAGGATCGCAGGCCACTATCGCAACCTGCCGCGGCTGTAATTCGGCCAGCCGGCGCACAACCGCCTTGCCCAAACCCGCGCGCGGCGGGTCCAGCAGGACAAAGTCCGCTGGGCGCTCCTGCTCTTGCAAGAACTCTTCCACCATCCGCGATTCCACGCGCACATTCGCGAGAGAGGCGCGTTGCGCATTGAACTGCAAGTCCCGCGCCGCTCCCGCGCCGGACTCCACGGCCGTCACGCGGGCGAATCGGGACGCCAGAGCCGGGGCAAAAAGTCCCACCCCTGCGTACAAATCGAACGCCGAATCGCCTTCGGCGCCGGCAGTGGCCTCTTCCACTAATTGGTGCCATAGAAATCGATTCACCTGAAAGAAAGAGCCGCGGCTGACACGATATTGGCCGTTGTAATCCAGCGCCCCTTCCACCATCCCGGGGATATTCTCGGCGCACCACTCGAAGAATCGCCGCGCCACCGGACGGTCGGTTTCTATGACGTTGAGCTGTACGGCGGTCTCGTCGGTAAACAGCTCGAGCGCGCGCACCATGCGCGGCCATTTCGGGTCGGGAAGCATGCGGTTCAAAGCTTCGATCGCCTGGTTCAACTTGGGCGACGCGATGGGACAGCCGGCGATGGCGCACAACTTGTGCGAGCGCGCTTCAAGATACCCGAGCCGCCCGTTTTCCACGCGCAACTGCACGCGGTTGCGATAACCCCACGGTTCGCCCGCTATCACCGCAATCTCGCCGGGTGGCGTGATTTTGCCCAGCCGCCGCAGTTCTTCCTCGAGAATGGCGCGCTTGAACGCCAGTTGACCGGCATATGGCGCGTGCTGGTAGTGGCAGCCGCCGCAGCGTCCGAACACCGGGCACGGCGGCGCCACGCGGCTGGCGGAAGGTTCGAGGATTTCGATCGTGCCGGCGTGTATCAGACCCGGCTTTTCGCGCTCCGCCCGGACACGAACGCGTTCTCCCGGAAGGACGAACGGCGCGAAGACTACGCGGCCATCCAGCCGCGCCAGGCCGTCGCCGCCATAGACCAGCTTTTCCACGGTCACGTCGAAATTGCTTACGATAGGAGTTTCTCCGTTCCCTTACCATGAAAACACGAGTCTTCTCCGGCATGCAGCCGACGGGAAATCTGCACATCGGCAATTATCTGGGCGCGCTCAAGAACTGGGTGCGCATTCAGCGCGACTACGAGTGCATCTTTTGCATCGTCGATCTGCACGCCATCACCATGTTTCAGGAGCCGGCGCAGTTGCAGGCCAAAATCGCGGAGATCGCGGCCGTCTATCTCGCCGCCGGCATCGACCCGAAAATGAGCGCCATCATGGTGCAATCCTCCGTGCCTGCCCACGCCGAGCTCGCCTGGATGCTGACCTGCGTCACGCCGGTGGGCTGGCTGGAGCGCATGACGCAGTACAAGATAAAGGCCGCCAAGCAGGAATCGGTCGGCGACGGCATTTTGCAATACCCCGTGCTGATGGCGGCGGACATCCTGCTCTACCAGGCGGGAATCGTGCCGGTGGGCGAAGATCAGGCGCAGCATCTGGAACTGACGCGAGATATCGCGCAGCGCTTCAATTCGCTCTACGGCGATACCTTCGTGGTTCCCGATACGGCGTTGCCCACCGTCGGCGCGCGCATCATGGGGCTCGACGATCCGACGGTGAAAATGAGCAAGTCCGAAACCGGCGCCTATCATTCCGTGGCATTGCTCGATCCGCCCGACAAGATCCGCAAGACGATTATGCGCGCGACCACCGACTCCAATCCCGGCGTGGACCTGGATGCCGCCGGCGCCGGAGTGCTCAATCTCCTCACGATCTATCAGGGTTTCTCCGGTGTGGCGGACGAGGAGATCCGCGCCCAATTTACCGGCATGCGCTACGGCGATTTGAAGAAGCACGTGGCTGACATCGTGATCGCGCATCTCGAACCGTTCCAGAAGCGGTACCGGGAGATCGTAGCGGAGCCGGGCTACCTGGATGGGATCCTGCGCGAGGGAGCGGAACGGCTCGCGCCCATCGCCAACGATACGGTCAGGTTGGTGAAGGCGCGGATGGGGCTGGGGTAGGGCGGCGCGGAAATTCAATTTCTCTCACAGAGGCACAGAGAACACGGAGAACACGGAGAAAAACGAATCTTGTTCTCTGCGTACTCTGCGACTCTGCGTGAAATGAATTTTTCGGCGGTACGCGGCAGCGGGTGGGGATTCTGCTCCGGGCGGAAAACACATTGTTCTCACGCAGAGGCGCAGAGTACGCAGAGAAGGCCAAAGAGATTTTTTGGGCGCCTTTGCGGCTTTGCGTGAAATGATTTTTCGCCGGCACGAAGCCGCAGGCCGGCGGGATTTTGTTCCGATTCCAGACGGGTTACCTGCTCCGCGCGGAAAACACATTTTTCTCGCGCGGAGGCGCAGAGTACGCAGAGACAAATCCAGCTTTTCTCTGTGTTCTCCGTGCCTCTGTGAGAAATGCTTTCTGATTTTACGCCGCGCCGTGCTTCATCAGCGGCAGGGATGGCTCGAGGTCTCGTAATACCCGCTCCAGTTCGCTTTCCTGGACGGGCTTCGCCAATACGTAGCGATTATAGCCTTCAAAGTTGGACGCGAGTTCGGCGTCGTAGCCGTCGGAGAGGAGGATGAAGCCGCCTACCCGGCTCTGCATGCGTTCGGACAGTTCCACCCAATTCAGACCGGGGGCGTGCAGAGAGCAGAACGCCGCGTCGATTTTGATGCGTTGCGCCAGTTCGAGGCCGATGTCGGCATTGGATACGGGGACGACGCGGTAGCCGCGGGCCGCCAATAGCGTCATTAATTGTCTTTGCGCGGCATCCTCCGGTTCGATGACCAGGGCGGTCATCCCGCGAGCCGAATCGTTCGCGTCGGCCGGCGGCTGGGCGAAGGGAGTGCGTTCGCGGGCCGTGGTCAGCGGCAACTCCACTTCGAAGCGCGGATCGGCGTGGGGCTTTTCGATCAGTCGCACTTCCCCGCCGTGGCCGGCCACCACGCTCCGCGTTACTCCCAACACCGCCGCGGTTTCCTCGGGATTTCGCGAGGCCGCTTGTCCCGTGTAAGTCACTTCCACCACCAGCCGCTTGGCCAGGACGCTGGTGCGCACCGTGATCACCTTCTGGGGAGCGCCGGCCAACGACTGCTCGGCGTGCACCAGCAGGTTCAGGAACACCTGCTCCAACTGTCCCTGCGAACCCAACACGTACAGCGGCTCCCGCGCAGTCAGGTCGCGGACCTTGATTCCGGTGGCCTTATGATCGCCCTCGCGAAATTCAATCAGGTTGTGGAGCAGGGCCGTAACCGAAACGGCGCGAGCTTCCACCTGTTCGGCGGCGAAGGAAACCAGGCGGGCCACCATGGCCGCGGCGCGCTGCGCCTCGGCGGCGATGGCCGCGACTTCCCGTTCGGCGCCGAGTCCGTGAGCTTTGTCGAGCGCGCGCCGCGCAAGATCGGAAATCGACGCCAAAGGCGTTTGCAGCTCGTTGACCACCCCGGAAATCAGGCGGCCCACGGCAGCCAGTTTTTCCGTGCGGAACAACTGCTCCTGCACGGAGCGCTGGTCGAGCAACCGGAAGGCCACGCCGACCTGGTTGGCGACATGCTGCGCCAGCGCCTGTTCGTCCACGGTGAAATCGTGGGGGCGATCCTGGCTGAGTTCCAGCACGCCCGTCACTTCACCCTGCGTCAACAGGGGGACGAACAGCAGACTCTTGGGAGCCCGCTCGCCACTCCTGGGGGCCATGGGAAATGGGCTTCGTTCGATATCGGGGATTACCAGCAGAGTGCGGTAGTGGAAGCAGGCAACCGCTCCGGCTTCGGTGCCGCCCGGGGGTGAGGTCAGGGAAATGGATGCTGCTTCGGAGTTCTCCGCGGCCACGGAGTCGAGCGTCTTAGTAGTGCGGTTATATACGTATATGTGAATGCGGCTGACGCCGAGGACCGCGGTGAGGGAAGCACTTACTCGCTTGAGAACGGTTTCCGCGGAGGAAGCGCTGAGGATTTCCTCGCCCAAGGTGTAAGTATTTCGCAAACGCTCGCGCTGCCGGCGCAGCCGCCGCTCCCGGCTCCATAGAAAAAAGCTGATACACAACAACACGATGAGGCCGAAGGCCAACATCAGCGGTTGCAGAAGCCAGTCGGCATTTTGTGGGAAGACAGGCCGGCCCTCGGCATTTGCCGGGGGGCCCGAAATCGCCCCCAGCAAAGCGCCCAAACAGACGTTGCTCAGCGCGCCCGTTGCTGGGCCTTTAACCATGCGTCTAAAATTCCGTTGCAGAAATTATCCGCCATTACGTCCGTACCGGGCAAGTTAACATAAGTAGTAGCTATCCCGGCGACGCGCATCCCGGCAGCCCGCGCCGCCGCCACTCCGGCGGGAGAATCTTCGAACACAATGCAGTCAGGCGGCGCCGTTTCCAGCAAAGCCGCGGCCCGCAGGTAGACTTCGGGGTGAGGCTTGGGATGGCTTACCTGGTGGCCGTCCACCACCACCCGGAAAGAGGGCCGCAAGCCCGCCCGGTCCAACACGAAATTCACATTCTCGGGCTCGGCATTGGTGGCCAGGGCCATGGGAACGCCGCGATAGCGATGGAGAAACGGCCGCAATCCCGGCACCAGCACCGCTTCGATCCGGGTGGCCAGGATTTCCCGATAGAGTTCCTCCTTGGCGGCGCCGCGCGCGGCGATCTCTTCCTCCGGGAGGCCTTCACCGAAATAATGTCGTACAATCTCGTCGTTGCGCCTGCCATACATCCATTCCAGCATGGCAGCGGTGGTTTCCAAGCCGTAGCGCCGGTTAAATGCCGTCCAGGATTCGCGATGCAGCGGATTGGAATCCAGAATCACGCCATCCATGTCGAAAATCAGGGCCAAGCCGTCCACCAGGGGAGCGGAGTTCGTTTGCGGTTCGTACACTATCCGGCAGCCGTTCCTTCCTGCAAATTGTCGTCGAGCCAGGCAAGATAGGGCGCGGCTCCATCCACCACCGTCAGCGCCAGCACCTCGGGAACCTGGTAGGAATGCGCGCCCTCGATCGCCGCGCGGAGTTCGCCGAACAGCGGACGGGACGACTTGATCAACAGCAGCCATTCCTCCGACGATTCCACCGCCCCGTTCCAGCGGTAGATGCTCCGTACGCGTGGGACGATACTGGCACAAGCGGCCAGGCGGCGCTCGACCAGCAGGCGCGCCAGCCGCCCGGCTTCCTCCTCGCTGCCACAGGTGCTCAGCACAACAATCTTATCTGTCATTTTTCTCGCCAGCGATGGTACCATTATGTTCCAGGCTGTCTTTGCGACAAAAAGGCGCGATGAAGAAAAAGTTTCGCCGATGGGCGTTTGGGGTGGCTTTCCTGGCGGTGATGATTTACGCCGCGATCACGCTTACCGGTCCTCACGGCGTCCGCGCGTGGAAGGAAAAAGAGCACCTCATCCAGGAGATGCGCCAGAAAAACGCCGATGAGGCGCGGAAAATCGAGCGCACCAAGGAGCACATCAAGCGCCTGGACGGCAACCCCGAAGAGCAGGAGCGCGAAATCCGCGAGCGCAATAAGCTGGTCCGCCCCGACGAAACGGTGTTCATCACCGGCGATCCGGCAAAATAGAAGTAACAGCCGCCGCTACAGCACTTCTTCCGACCAGTTTTCCAGCACGTGCTTCACCTTGCTCATGAATTGATCGGCCAGCGCGCCGTCGATCAGGCGATGGTCGAAGCTGAGCGAGAGGTGGCAGATGGAGCGGATGGCGATGGCGTCCTCGATCACCACCGGCGTCTTATCCACCGTGCCGACGCCCATAATGGCGGCTTGCGGCTGATTGATTACCGGCGTGCCAATCAAGCTGCCGAAACTGCCGAAATTGGTGATGGAGAACGTACCGCCCACCACTTCATCGGGCTTGAGCTGCCGGGAGCGGGCGCGGGTGGCGAGATCGACCACCGCGCGCTGCAAGCCGAGAATGTTTTTCTCGTCGGCATGGCGGATGACCGGAACGATCAGGCCGTTTTCCAGCGCGACGGCGATTCCGATATTAATTTCGTTATGGTAAACGATGTTGTTGCCGTCGAGCGAAGCGTTGAGGAGCGGGAACTGGCGGAGCGCGGCGACGGAAGCGCGCGCCACGAACGGCAGGTAGGTGAGCGAGAACCCGTAGTTGCTCTGGAACTGCTCCTTGAATCGTTGGCGCAGCTTGGCGACCTTCGTCATATCGACGCGATGCACGGTGGTGACGTGCGGCGAGGTCCGCTTGGAAAGCACCATATGCTCAGCGATCTTGATGCGCATGGTGCTCATGGGCTCGATGCGCGTCTTCGCCTGTCCGGACGGGGCCTGGTAGGGAATGGACGGCGCAACGGGCGGAGGAGCTTCGACAGGCGCGGGCGGAGCGGGTTGTGCGTCGGCGGGCGCGCCCGTTTGCGCGATATAGGCCTCCACGTCCTGCTTGGAAATGCGCCCTCCGGCGCCGGTGCCGCGGACCTTGCTGAGATCGATATTGTTCTCGCGCGCCATCTTGCGGACGAGCGGCGACAGCGGTCCGGCGGGCTCGGCGGGCGGCTGTTCGACCGGAAGCGCGGCGGCGGGGGGCGGAGCGGATACCGGCGCGGGCGGTTCGGCCTTGGGAGGCGCGGGGGCCGAGGCAGCCGGCGCGGCCGGTTTGGCTGCCGTCCCGGTTCCGGCGCCATCGATCCGCGCCACCACCGTATTAATGCCCACGGTCTTGCCTTCTTCCACCAGCACTTCGCTCAAGGTCCCGGCGGTGGGCGAGGGAATCTCGGTATCGACTTTGTCGGTGGAGATTTCGAACAACGGTTCGTCGCGTTCCACGTGCTCGCCGGGCTTTTTGAGCCACTTGGTGAGCGTGCCTTCGACAATGCTTTCGCCCATCTGGGGCATCACTACGTCGGTCATGGATCAGTTCTCTCTTTCGGCTGCGAGGACGGGAGCCTCATACAGCATCTCGCAATCAAAATTGCGGCCGAAGTGCGCGGCCAGCGATCGGGAAACCTCTTCCAGCGTAGCGCGGACGCCGAGCTGCGCCATGGAGGTCACGGGCTTGCTCAATCCGCAGGGAACGATGTATTGAAAATAGCTCAGATCGGTGAATACGTTCAGTGCCAAACCATGCGAAGTGACCCAGCGGCTGATGTGCACTCCAATGGCGGCGATTTTACGGTCTCCCACCCATACGCCGGTCAGCTTGGGAATGCGGCCCGCGGCGATGCCGTAATCGGCCAGGGTGTCGATGATGGTCTGCTCGATGGCGCGGACAAAAGCGCCCACGTCGCGTTGCCACTCGCGGAGGTCGAGAATGGGGTACGCGACAAGTTGCCCGGGACCGTGGTAGGTGACGTCGCCGCCGCGGTCGGTGGGGAAGAACGAAATGCCGGCGCGTTCCATGATTTCCGGGCTGGCGAGCAGGTTTTCGTGCCGCCCGTTCCGGCCGAGGGTGATGACGTGCGGGTGTTCGAGCAGGAGCAGGTGATCGGGAATCGTTCCGGCTTTGCGGGCGGCGATCAACCGCTGCTGCAATTCGAGCGCGGGGCCGTAGGCGATGCGCCCGAGTGCGCGGACCTGGCAACTACGCATTGATGGACAGCCCGTACACGGCGTTGAACGCCTCGCCCATGGCTTCGTAGAGCGTGGGGTGCGCGTGGATGGTCTGCATCATCAGCTCGACCGTGGCTTCCGCTTCCATGGCCGCGACGGCCTCGCCGATGAGCTCGAATGCCTCCGGCCCGATGATGTGGACGCCGAGAATTTCGCCGTACTTTTCGTCGGCAACTACTTTGATGAATCCTTCGTGGCGGCCGAGAATGGTGGCGCGGCTATCGCCGGCGAAGGGGAATCGCCCGATTCTCACCTGGTAGCCCGCCGCCCGCGCCTGGGCTTCCGTGAGCCCCACGCTGGCCACGCCCGGTTCGGTATAGGTGCAGCCGGGAATGCGATTCTTGTTGATGGGCAGCGCCGGTTTGCCGGCCATGTGCGCCACGGCGATCATGCCTTCGCGGGTCGCCACGTGCGCGAGCTGCGGCGTGCCGGCTACCACATCGCCGATGGCGTAAACTCCCGGTTCCGCGGTCTGCTGGTTCGGATCCACCTTGATATAGCCGCGGTCGAGCTCCACTTTGGTGTTTTCGAGACCGATACTCTCGGTATTGGGCTTGCGGCCTACCGCGATCAGCAGCTTCTCCACTTCCAGTTCTTCTTCCTTGCCCTCTTTGGTGATCAGGGTGAGCTTCACGCTGGTCCCGGTTTTGCGGATGTTGGCGGCTTTGGCGCCGGTTTCGACGCGGATTTTCTGCTTGCGGAAATTGCGCTCCAGTTCCTTGGAAATATCTTCGTCTTCCACCGGCACGATGCGCGGGAGCATCTCGATGACGGTCACGTCCGTGCCGAAGCGTTTGAAGATCGACGCAAACTCCACCCCCACCGCGCCCGCGCCAATAATGCCCAGGCTCTTCGGCACGGCGGTCAAGTTCAAAATCTCGATATTGGTGAGGATGAACTCGGGGTCGGGCTCGAGCCCCGGCAGCATGCGGGCTTCCGAACCGGTGGCGACGATGATGTTCTTCGCTCCCAGCGTCTGCACGCCGGAGTCGGATTTCACTTCTACTTTTCCGCCGCCTATCAGCGTGGCGTAGCCCGAGATCCGCTCCACTTTGGCTCGCTTGAGCAGGAATTCCACGCCCTTGGAATGCTTGGTGACGATGCCGTCTTTGCGGTCTTTTACCTTGGGGTAATCCAGGCGGGGATTCTCGCACTGGATGCCTTCGGCATCGGAATGCACGAAACGCTCCCAAACATCGGCGGTCTGGAGGAGACTTTTGGTGGGGATGCATCCGACCAAAAGGCAGGTGCCGCCCAACCGGGGTTGTTTCTCGACGAGCGCGGTTTTCAATCCGTACTGGCCGGCGCGTATGGCTGCGGAGTAGCCGCCGGGACCACTCCCGATCACAATCAGGTCGTAAGGCACTTTTTTCATTCTACCCATGTCACCGGCTGGCGGGCCGGTGCGTCTACCATAAAGATATGAAAGGGCTGCTATTGGTTCTGATGCTGGCGGCGAGTGCGGGATTCGCGCAGACTTCCCAGCCGGCGCAGAAAAAGGCGACGCGAGCCGCGGTGGATGGGCGGGCAACCATCAAAGATGGCCGCTGGCCGATCGAAAGCCTCAAAGTGGAAGGCAACCACAACTACACCGTGCAACAGGTGCTGGCGATTGCCGGTCTGAAAGTGGGGCAAGTGGTGGGGCGGACGGAGTTCGATGCCGCCCGCGACCGGCTTCTGGCGGCGGGCGCCTTCGACACGGTGAGTTACACCTTTGCGCCGGAGGCCGGCACCAGGGGGTTCGTAGCCACGTTTCAAGTCACCGAGATCGAGCAGGTTTACCCGGTCCAATTCGACGACCTGCATGTCTCCGAACGCGACTTGACCGCCACTTTGAAAGCCAAGGACCCGATCTTTGCGAACGGCAAACTGCCGGCGTCGCAGCCGGTATTCCAGCGCTACCAGAAATGGGTGCAGGAGTATTTGGCTGCGAAAGGGATCACCGAAAAGATCATCGGCGGGGTGATTCCCGGACGGCCGGGAGAATACGTCATCAGCTTCCATCCGGATCGCCCGCTGCCGGCGGTGGCGCTAATACTTTTCAAGGGAAACCAGGTGATTCCGCAGTCGAAATTGCAGGACGCGATGCAGCCCTCGGTGGGAATGCCCTATACCGAGGACCGGTTCCGCGAGGCGCTGAACGCGGCGGTGCGGCCGCTCTATGAAGCGCGCGGGCGCGTGCGGGTGTCGTTTCCTTCCATCAAGACCACGCCGGACAAGGACGTCACCGGATTGAATGTGACGGTGACGGTAGACGAGGGCGAGCCTTACAACCTGAGCAAGGTGAGCATCGAGGGACCGACGCCGCTGAAGCCCGAGGAACTGATCGAGGCGGGAGGGTTCAAGACCGGCGCGGTGGCGAATTTCGACCAGATCGGCGACGGCATCGACCGCATGAAAAAATCGCTGAGGCACGCCGGCTACATGAATGCCGACATCACCATGCGGCGGTCGATCAACGACGACAAGCGGCTGGTGGATGTGACACTGTGGGTGGATGCCGGCACGCAGTTCACCATGCGCAAGCTGACGATCCTGGGGCTGGATCTGGACGGCGAGGCGGAAATCAATCGCATCTGGACGATGAAGCCGGGCAAGCCGTTCAATCCCGATTATCCCGATCTGTTCCTGAAGACGGTGCGGGACGAAGGTCTGTTCGATAATTTGGGCAAGACGAAGGCCGACGTGAAGATCAACGATCAAGACCATACCGCGGATGTGACGCTGACGTTCGGCGGAGGGCCGAACCAGCCGGGAGGGCGCGGACGCGGCGGACGCGGACGCGGGGGATATTAGTGGATTCGCTCGTGGGTGCGCTGCTGGCGAAGATCGCCGAGCAGATCGAGCGGGCGATTCACCTGGTTGGGTTCGTTCCGGACGCCGGGTGGGCGCCGCCCATCGACGGAGCGTGGACGTTCGGGGAGTTGCTGGGGCACTTCCTGGACTGCCTGGCGGGAGTTTGCGCCGTGCTGTACGCGGCGCTTCCACGGGAACTTTCCCACTTCCCGGAATTGCAGAAGCTGCCCGTAAATTTCGCCTGCGGAGCGGAGGAAGCGCGGGAGCGCATCGAGGCGTATGGCGCGCGCATCGCAGAGGGCTGCTCGGCCTTGAGCGATGAGGATCTGCGCCGCAAGCTGCCTACCGTCTTCGTTCCGGAAGGCGAGTCCGTTCTCACCCTGCTGCTCGGCAACCTGGAGCACATCGTCAATCACAAGCACCAGCTCTTCGTGTATCTGAAGCTAGCGGGAGTGAGCGTGGGAACGCCGGATTTGTACCAGTTTCGCCACCAGGAACGCTAGCGCGGCGCTCACCGGAATCACGGCCGTGTGCCACACGATGACGTGCCAGGTCTGGAAATTCGGGCAATGCAATTCGAGCATGGCAACGCCCGCGAGCCCGGCGAGCGTGCCCGCGGCGAGCGCGGCGGCGCCGAGGTTGACTACGAATCCGCGATGGAGGAGCCACCATGCGAGCAGCCCGGCGGGAATGGCGGTGGCCACTCCCGCCATGAGGCAGGCGATGCCCTGCGGAACGAAATGGCCGCTGGGAGGGTCGCGGAAGAGGATCGCGAACAGGGCCACGAGCGATGCGCAGGCGATCGCGAAAAGGGTTACCGGCGCTTCGCGGGGCTTGCTTCCGGGCGTCATCGCGGCGATGGTCAGTACCGTGGCGCGGGCGATGAGGATGGGGATGGCTGCCAGGATCAGGATCTGCGGTCCGCTCATCGCCGCGAACCCGTGCATGCCCAGCCTGGCAGCCACAATCACGGAAATCGCCAGGGCCGCCAGGTAAAGGAGCAGTTCGAGCGTGCGCGCCGAAGGAAGCGGCCGGACGGGACGCATGCCCGGCTGGAGCGATCCGGCGATTCGCTCGAGCAGCGCCGGATCGGGACCGGGATGGGACTCCGCGGCCTTCTTCAGGATGTCGTCGATCTCGCCGTCTCTCACGACTGGCCTCCCACTTTGCCGAGGCGCTCGCGCAGTTTCTCGTAGGCGCGGAAGGCCTTTTGTTTTACCGCCCCGATGCTCGAAGACGTGGCGCGCGCCACTTCTTCGAGCGACATCCCGGCGATCTTCAGCATCTCCACCACTTCGCGCTGGCTCGGCGGCAGCGGCGCGAGCAATTCCTCCATGGTCAGCGCCGCGGCCTGCGCGGCCTGCGGCCCAGGCATCTCGGCCGTTTCATCGAGGCTCAGCTCCCGGGCCGTGGTGCGCCCGGTCTTGCGATAGTGATCCACGCGGATGTGGCGCGCGATGGCGTAGAGCCAGGGCAACACCGGCTCGCCCGGCCGGTAGGTGTGGCGCACTTCGTGGATGCGGAGCCACGTTTCCTGGAGCAGATCGTCGGCGGACGCGCGGCTCGTGAACTCGACGGCGAAGAAGCGGTGCATGCGCGGGCTCAGGCGCTGAATCAGGGCTGTGGCGGCGGTGAAATCGCCTTCTTGATATCGGACCATCAGCGTTTCCAGTTCGCCGCCGGGTTGCATAAGGGCAAAGCTGCTCACCCAATTATTACCATCATCGGCTGTGCCGGCTCCTTTTTACGATTTGTAACACCTTCCGAAGAACCGTACGCTTCGCCACACGAAAAAGTTACGGAGAGGGGCCGTAACTTCCGGCCGGTTCGCGGCGAAAAGGCTAAGGACGGCGATCGCGCCGCTATGGCGCGCGCCGAATTCGATCGCTCAGGAGAACAGGATGCAGTTACGCAGCTTTTTCAGAATACTCGCGCCTCTGGTGGGCGCGGCGGGCGCCGCCTTTGCCGCGGTGGATACGAACGCACTGGTGGTTACGGCCTCGAATGCGGCCAGCAATCAACTGCTGGTGTATAACCCGGCGGGCAAATTGTTGCAGACGCTTTCCACGCAGGGGCAGGGAGGCGCAAGCGGGAACGCCGGGGGCATCGAGGTCCAGGGCGACCTGGTGGCGGTGGTGAATTACGGCTCGAATAACGTATCGCTATTCCAACGCGTTGGCAACGGCTTGCATTTGCTGCAGGTGGTGCCGACGGCAGCCAAACCGGTGAGCGTGGCGTTTGGGCCGGCTCACCTCTACGTGCTGGGAGCCACCGAAGTGGAATCGCACTGGATGTTCGGACCGTTCGCGAGCTCGGGCGCCGATGGATCGGCGAAGCTGCTGGTGGCGGATGGATCGGCGGCGCAGGTGGTCGTAGCGGACGGGCAGGTTTTGATCACCGAGAAGAGCAACGAGATCGAAACAGTGGCCCTCGCTGCCGATGGCAGGATCGACGGGACGGCGACGGCGGCGAAGAGCATTCCCGCGAACGTGAATACACCCTTCGGCAGTTTCGCGCGCGGCAATGACGTTTACGTCACCATCGCGCACGCCAACGAGATCAGCCTGGTGCGCGACGGCGCGGTGCTCACCACCACTTCGTCGGGGACGCAGATGGCGCCGTGCTGGCTGACGCTCGAAGGCCCGTTCCTGTTCTCGAGCAATTCGCCGAGCATGAGCATTTCGCGCTACGCGGTCTATGGCCAGAAGATCGTGCAAGATGCGGCGGTGGCGGCGACGTTGAACGGCGCTCCGACGGATATCGCGTTTGCCGGTGGGATGATCGCCGTGATCGACGGCAACGGACCGGTGACCCACCTGTCGATGTTCTCGGTGGATGAGGACGGCAATCTCACGCTGTTGCAGACGGCCGATACCATCAGCGGCGCGGCTAACGGAGTGGGAATCGTGCCCGGTGGAGAGCTGTTTTAGCCGCGGGCGTTGGTTTCGATGAACGTCCGGACCCGCGCTTGGATCAGTGCCCGGTGCGTGAAAAGGCTGGTGTGCATCCCGCCGGGGATAGTGAGCAGTTCCGCGCCGGGCAGCGTGGCGGCCAGGCGCTGGGCATGGGCGAACGGCACGGCTTCATCGGCCGTGCCGTGAACGATCAGGGCCGGTGTGGCGATCGCGGCGAGCGGGTAGTCGAAGTGCGCGCGCGCATTGGCGATATCGTTGCGCGTTCCGGGCAGACGGGCGGGCATACGATCGCTCACGCTGGCGAGGTGGGCGCGAAGCAGCGGACCGGTTTCCGGATCGCGGAGCGTTTGCTCGCAAAGAACCGGGTCGGGGATGGCGCGGCGGGCAAGGGCTGCCGGATTCGCGGCCGCGCGCCGGTTCAGCGCAGCCAGCAATACGGGAAACCGGGCCATCAATGTCATCATGCGGAAGCGGAACGGCACTGGTCCCGTAAGGGTCGCGCTGCAAGCCGAAATCATGACGAGGGCGGAGCACCGGCCGGGATGCCGCAAGGCGAACTGTAAGGCGCTTTGTCCGCCGCCGGAAACCGCGATCGCCGCTGCCCGAGCGATGGAGAGCGCATCTAAGAGGGCGGCGTAGAGATCGGCCTGCTGCTCGGGCGTCGTGCCGCGAGCCAGCGGCGTGCCCAGATATCCAGGGCGCGACGGAGCGATGCGTCGAAAGCCTTCCGGCCCGAGCGCGGCCAGACCGAGATGGTGGGCTTGATCGTAACCGCCCATGGCGCCATGCAAAAGGAGCACATTCGGTCCTTCGCCATAGCAGGCGCATTCTACCGCCCCCAGCGATGTTTCCACGCTGGAGGACGCGAGGTTCGGCAAGCGCTAAATGGTAGCAAGAGGCCCGGAAATATGCAATTTGCAGCGCTCAAAAACGGAAGCGCGCGGCGATCTGGATCTCGCGCGGCGCCTGCGCGCTGACGATTTCGCCGAAGGAAGCGCTGCTGATGTTGCCATTGACGGACGCCGGACCGAAGAACTGCGCGTGATTGAAGACGTTGAACGCCTCGAGGCGCAGTTCGAGCGATCGCGATTCCGCCAGTGGCACCGTCTTGTGCAGCGCTATATCGAAATTCGCCATGCCGGGGCCGTAGAAGAAGCGGCGGTCGGCCGTCCCGATGTGACCGAGCGACGGGAGACTGAAGAGCGACGTATTGAATGCCGGCCGGCCATTGCGCGGATCGTGGTTGACGGCGAGGTTGCCGGGTGTGTAGTCCGGCGTGTCGACGCCGTTGTTGTTGATGCCGTTGGGAATGGTGCCGAGCAGCGAAGTGTCGTCGTTATTGAATAGTGTGACGGGGAGACCGGTGGTGAAGCGCGCGACTCCGGAGAGCGACCACCCCTTCAGCTTGCCGAGCGGCAGTTTCCAATCGTAGCTGGCCACCAGGTTCTGGCGCAGGTCGAAGGCGGAAGGGGCGCGGCTGAGGCGCGGATCGAGCGGATTGACGGCTTCCGCGAGACTCGAGGACTCGTCGATAGATTTCCCGAAGCTGTAAGCCAGTTGCAGGTCGAGCGAGCGGCCGGCGTGGCGCAGCGAAAGGTCGAACGCGTTATAGGCGGAATTGCCGATGGTCTTCTGGTAGGTGACGGCGGCGAAATCCGGGCCGAACGGACCGCGCGTGCCCGGAATGGTCTGGCCGGTGGAAGCGATGTAGGTCCCGCTCTCGCCGAACGGCCCGCACGTGGGAGTGCCGGGTATGACATCCCGCGGCTGGCTCAAGCCGAGGCAGAGGGCGGGATTCCCCGGATTGGCCGAGATCAGCACCAGCAAGTGATGCGCCTGGGCGCCGTTGTAACTGGCGGTGACGACGGTGTCGCGGGCGATTTCGTGCTCGATGGCGACGGCGTAGCTTTCCGTGTAGGGCGTGACGTTGCCGTGATAGAACGAGGGCACGCCGGTGATGGGCAGGTATGGCGGCCAAGCGACGGAGTTGTTCGGATTGGATGCCGATGCGGCCGACGACGGAATCGGCTCCGGGAAGCGCTGGCCCACGCTCTGCCCGCTCGATGCGGTGACGAATGGCGACGTGAAGAGCGGCGGCGCGACGCTGTCGTAATCGTAGCCGTAAGGCGGGTTGGCGCTCATGATTCCCGCCGAGAGGCCCTCGATGGCAGTGTAGAAGAGGCCGTAACTGGCGCGGATGACGGTCTTCGTGTCCGGCGACCAGGCGATTCCGAAGCGCGGCGCCAGATTGGTATGGCTGGCGGGAGCGAGTGTGGCCGGGACCCCGGAATCGCCGGGGAAAACCAGCCCGGCCGGTGCGCCGGGATAGACCGCCGACTGTTGGCCGGGAATCAAAGTCTGCATCTGGTTGAATTTTTCGCGCCACGGCGGAAGCAGGTCCCACCGCAGGCCGTAGTTCAGCGTCAGCCTGGGAGAGATTTGAAAAGTGTCCTGCGCGAAGACGCCCGCGTAACGATTGCGCAGATAGAAAGCGCGCGAATCGGCCTGGTTGTAACTGCTGGCGATCCCCAGAAGGAAATCGGCGAAATCGGAACCGGTTTCGGTGCCCTGAAAAAGGAACGATCCGTTGTAGACGGCATCGGGGTTGATGTTGACCTGGTCGAGGTGAACGCTCGCGCCGAGTTTCATGGTGTGGCGGCCGATCACTTTTGAGAAATTATCGGACCACTGGTAGGTGTTGTTGGCCTGCTTGGCGCCGGTGGTGTCTACCCCGATGGTGAAATCGTTGAAGGCCACGTTTTCGATGCCTTCGATGCGCGGGTCGAGCGCCACGATCGACGGCTGGCCGGACGAATTGACGAACCCTTGCGAGGCGAGCGACGGTCCCACGCCGCCCACCGGTTGACCGACGTTGTTGGCGGTGCGCATGTATCCCAGCCGCAACTCATTTACAGAAGTTGGGCCGAACGTGCCGGTCAGGGAGAGCGTGACGAGCTGCGCGCGGCCCGCCGAGAGGGCGTTGAAGCCGGGAACGTTGGCGCCTCCTTGCGCGCTGGGGTAAGGATTGTCGAGGTAATAGTCGTCGGCGAAGTAGTAACCCGCGAGCGCGCCGAAACGCGTCGTATCGTCGATGCGGATGGCGGCTTTGTCGTCGCGGAGGGTCTGGTTTTCAGCCGCCGTGGAGAAGATATCGCCGCCATGGTTCGGCGCGGGGATGTACGGCAGGAGCGCTTTCGCGGGCGCCGACCAGGCGCGCTGCGGGATCTGTGCGCCGGGGAGTACGCATTGCGCGGAAGTGACGCAGGCAGCGGTGTAATAGGGCTCCCCGGGGCTCACGAGATAGCCGAGTTTTTGCGAGAGTTGGTTGGCCCAGTACTGGCCATTGACCGTTCCGCTGAGGTAACTGGCGAGGTCGGCGAGGTTGCCGGCGCGATCGTCGAGAGACGGTACCGCGATCAGGCCCGTATCGACCCCCTGGGTCATGCGCGTGCCCTGGTAATCGGCGAAATAGAACAGCTTGTCCTTGCGGATGGCGCCGCCGAGCGTGCCGCCGAACTGGTTGCGGATGTACGCGGCGCGGCTGGGCGCGAAGAAGTTGCGGGCGTCGAGCGCGGTGTTGCGCAGGTATTCGAAGATGCTGCCATGCAACTGATTTGCACCTGAACGGGTGGTGACCAGCACCTGCCCGCCGCTGAAATTGCCGTATTCGGCGTTGAAATTGCCGGTGAGCACGCGCAGGTCCTGGATGGAATCGAGGTTGGGCACGATGGCCGCGCCCATGTTGAAATCCTCCTGGGCGGAACTGCCGTTCACGCTGAAACCGTTGGCGGTCTCGCGCTGGCCGCTCACCGACAGATTGCCGGGGTCGAGGTCGCCCGAAGGCGGCGCGCTGGTGCACCCCGCCATCACCACGGCGTTGGGCTGTTGGGAATTGGCGGGAATCACGCCCGGCTGGAGCGCCAGCAGGTCGGTGAAGCTGCGCCCGTTGACCGGAATCGACGCCATGGTGGCCGCGCTGAGCGTGCCGCCGGATTGCGTATCGACGGTCTGCACCTGGGTCGTGGAATCCGTGACCGTGACGGTGTCGCTCACCGATGCCACGGTCATGGCAATGTCGAGCCGCGGTGCATCGCCGGATGCGATCTCGAAAGCGGCTTTGGCGTAGGGGTTGAACCCGGGATGCACGGCTTCCACGATGTAGCGTCCGGCGGGGAAGCCGGCGAAGGAATAGCTTCCATCGGCGGCCGATGCCGTCTGCCGGAGGGCGCCGGTATCGGCATTGCGCAGCGTAATGGCGGCGGCGGGAATGGCGGCGCCAGTGGGGTCGGAAACAACCCCGGCCAGGCTCGTGCCGCCCGCGGCAACCAGCGGAGCGGCGAGCGCGAAAGCAAACAGGAGAACGCGATTCATGAAGGGCATCCCCAAAAGCTCATTTCATCCTACTTGCAACTGATTGTCAACTAAAATCATGCAAGAAGCTCGATAACTCTGAAATAGAATGCGCTCTCCCCAGTGTACCGAACAGGTTCGCCGTGGAGAATCGGGGCCTTGCGCAGTGAACTGCAAGTCATTTACAATTCAGCCATGCGTGGAAATGCCAAAGTCATTGTCGAACTGAATGCCGCTCTGAAAGAGGAATTGACGGCCATCAGCCAGTACTTCCTTCATGCGGAGATGTGCGAAAACTGGAAATACGAGAAGCTGGCGAGCTACATCAAGAAGCAGTCCATCGACGAGATGAAACACGCCGAGGTTCTCATCGAGCGGATCCTGTTCCTGGACGGAATTCCGAACATGACCGAGTTGCTGCACCTCAAAGTCGGCCAGAACGTGCGCGAGCAGATTGAAAGCGACCTCGCGCTCGAACTGAACGCGGTGGAGATGTACAACAACTCCATCCGGATCGCCCGCGAGGAAGGGGACAACGCGTCGCGGGAGCTGTTCGAAAAGCTGCTGGCGGACGAAGAGATGCACGTGGATTGGTTGGAAGCGCAAGTCCACCAGATGAAAGAGATGGGTTACGAGCGGTACCTGAGCCAGCAGATCCGCGAGGAGAAGTAGTTTCGAGTAGTTTCGCCGGAAGCTTGCGCTTCCACCTGCGAGGACTTATTCTTTGGTTAGTTCGCACGGCGAACGAGTATGGGCGAGAGCAGCCTCGAACTTCCCCAGGGCACACTGGATCTTCTGATACTCAAGACATTGGCCCTTTGTCCTCTGCACGGGTGGGGAATCACTCTACGCATCCAACAGACGTCGCACGACGCGGTGCAAGTGCCGCAAGGCAGCTTGTATCCGGCGCTGCACCGCCTGGAACGGCGCGGGTTAGTGAAGAGCCAATGGGGCGCGTCGGAGAACAACCGGCGCGCCCGCTACTACGAACTGACATCCGCCGGCAGAAAAAGCCTGGCGGCAGAAGAGGTGAACTGGGAAAGACTCGTGGCAGCCGTTTCCGAAGTCCTCGGCACGGCATAGCGGCGCCATGGTCAGCGATGTCGCCCATCGCATTCGCGCCGTCCTGTTTCGTGACCGGATGGAGAGCGAGCTCGCGGAAGAACTCGAATTCCACTTGCAACAGCAGGTGGAGCAACTGATCGTGCAGGGCTGCCCGCCCGCGGAAGCTCGCCGGCGCGCGCGGCTGTTGTTCGGCGGCCTGGACGAGGTGAAAGAGGAATGCCGCGATGCCCGCGGTATCTCCCTGCTTCAGGCTCTGTGGCAGGATCTGAGCTATGCCTGGCGCATGCTGGCGCGCAGCCAGGGATTTTCCGCGGTCGCGATTGTCTCCCTCGCCATCGCCTTTGCCGGCGGCGCCGTGGTCTCCTCTCTGCTCGCACGGCACTTGTGCCGGCTGGCCGTAGCGGCCCCGCAACAACTTGTCTCCTTCCGCAGCGTTGGACCGCGCCTCGGCCCCTGCTCCGGCGCCGGTGGTCCCGATTCCACCTGCTTTTCGTGGCCGATGTACCAGGATGTCGCGGGTCTCAGCAACGTGTTCAGCGGAGTGATCGCGCGCACCGCCCGCCCGGCCGACCTGACGTGGCGGGGCGAAGTCGAACGCGTATCGGTGGAACTGGTATCGCGGGACTACTTCGATGTGCTGGGAGTGTCACCCGCGGCAGGGCGCTTTTTCGGCGCGCAGCCCGGCGGCGAGGCCGTCCTCAGCTATTCATATTGGTCGCGGCGCTTTCAAAAGGATCCGCGCATCGTCGGCCAGAGCGTAGTTTTGAACCAGGTTCCGGTGCGGATCGCCGGCGTGTCGTCGCCCGGTCTGCACAGCCTCATGCCGGAAGTGTCTCCCGATTTGATTGTGCCGATGGAGATCGTTCCGTCCCTGGAGCCGGCTTTTCCCGATCCGCTGGCGCACCAGTGGGCGTGGATGAATATCGTCGGCCGGCTCAACCCCGGCATCACCCGTGAGCGCGCGGAGGCGGAACTGGCGCCGCGATATCGCCGCATTCTCC
>Ga0335078_10004170_pt1 | contig 21424 bp, 22 predicted proteins | sample Lox_Sample_32_FD_206711 | JGI IMG/M metagenome (GOLD analysis project Ga0335078, IMG submission 206711) | Soil microbial communities from Loxahatchee National Wildlife Refuge, Florida, United States - Lox_Sample_3.2 | ecosystem: Environmental > Terrestrial > Soil > Wetlands | place: USA...
GATCTTGTCGTCGACGTCGGTGATGTTGCGCACATAGGTGACGTGGTCGGCGCCGTAAATGTGGCGCAGAAGCCGAAACAGCACGTCGAAAACGATCACCGGGCGCGCGTTGCCGATATGCGCGAAGTCGTAGACCGTCGGCCCGCAGACATACATGCGCACGTTGTGCGGATCGAGCGGGCGGAACACCCGCTTCTCGCGCGTCAGCGTATCGTAAAGCTTCAGCTCCATCGGCGAATCCAGCTCCGAAACAACAAAACCCGACCTGCCGGCCGGGCGTCCCTTGATCTCGAAGCGGAGAATAGACGGCCACAGCCAGCGGAGGTCGCTAGCGAATAATCTCCCGGCAAATGCCGCAGATGATGGTCAGGCCGTACATGCGGCGGAAAATGGTCGATAGCAAGCACGGCGTCAAGCCTCACCTTTCGGGTGGCGCAGCGCGCAAAGCCCGCGCCGCCATACCGCTCCGCGCCGAATCAACGCGTTCGCGGCCTGCCTTGGTCTTCGAATTGGCGAAGTTAACGCAAGCTTAACTCCGCCGGCGCATTCTCGTTTTTGCAGTAATCCGATTTACGCGGCGGTTTGTGGTCCGCCGCGCTGGGGGTCTCATGCGGATCCTGATCGCATCCGCCGCTTTGGCCGCCGCGGTCCTGACGGGAACAGCCGCACAGGCGGAAAAGCGTCTTTTCATCGTTGCCAACGGCGAAGGCTATGGCGTCGATCGTTGTCTCGCGTCCGGCGCGGTCTGCGGCGAAGCCGCGGCCAATTCCTACTGCCGATCGCATGAATTCGCCCAGGCCCTGTCGTACCGCAAGGTCGAGCGCGACGATATCACCGGCGCGATTCCCTCGACCGGCTCGTGTCACAACCCCAATTGCGATGATTTTGTCGCCATCGAGTGCTCGCGCTGAGATGTAAGGCCCGCGGGCGCAAATGAATTCGTCATGCCCGGCCTCATTGCCGGGTGTGACGAAGTGGGATCAGCCGGTCTGCCGGGCGAGCGCGATGGCCTCGCGCAACACGCCCGGATCGCCGATATGGTTGGCGAGGATCAGCACCAGCCGGCTGTCGAGCTTGGCCGCCTCTTCGTCCGATAAATCCCGCCGTGCCTCCAAAAGCGCCCGATAGGCCGCGTCTGGATCGGCGAATTGCGATGCGGTCACAAGTTTGGCCATGGCTCTCACTGCTGCAAAGCGCGTCGGCAAGCGGCGACCACGGCGTCGACGTTAAACGTTCGCCAGCGCGCGCACAAATGCTGGTCGGGGCGAACGAGATAAGTCGACCCCGGCGCCGCGTCGAGCCGTTGCGTGAACAAGCCCTCGTTGTCGGAAACATCCTCACCGACAATAATCATCGCTATGCCGTCGATTGGCGGCGGGCGCCCGCCATTTTTTCCTGAATCGCTGACGTAAATTATCTCAAAGCCGCCGCGCAGGCATTCCAACAAGTGCGCGGGCGTCCCGTCGCGGCGGGCAAGAGGCGCATCGGGCAGCGGCGCGCCAAGCCGCGCCGTGCCGGCAAAAGACGCAACGTCCGCGGTCGACAACGGCGTGTCATAAACCGTCGGCAGCGAAAGACGTCCGGAATTGACCATGCGGCGAGCGAACTCGGCCTTCGGCGCGAGCTTAAGCACCGCGTCGCGCAAACGCAGTTCCGCGCTCGAGTGCGGCGACATGAATTCCGTCGAACGCGTGGAATGGCCGATATTTTCGTCCGCCGCCTGGATGCGCTCAAGCTCATAAGTGTCAATGAGCGCTTCGCTCCCCTCCCCGCGCAGCAGGCTTGCGAGCTTCCACGCCAAATTCTCCGCGTCCTGAATGCCCGAATTGGCACCGCGCGCGCCGAACGGAGACACCTGATGGGCGGCATCGCCGACAAAAACCACCCTGTCGTGCACGAAGCGGTCGAGACGGCGGCAGTTGAACGTGTAAATCGACACCCATTCCAACTCGAAAGCATGCCGCGCCAGCGCCTTTTGCAGCCGCGCACGGACGCGCTCGGGCTCCTGCTCGGCCGCCGGATCTGCGTCAGGCCCAAGTTGCAGATCGATGCGCCAGATATTGTCGGGCTGCCGGTGCATCAGCGCCGATTGTCCGGAATGGAACGTCGGAGAGAACCAAAACCGCCGCTCGGTTGGAAAATTCGCCGCCATGCGCACGTCGGCGATCAAAAACTTGTCGGCGAAGGTGACACCGGCAAAATCGAGCCCAAAAAACCCGCGGATACTCGAGCGCGCTCCGTCGGCGGCGATCAGCCAGTCAGCTTCGAGCCGATAGAGCCCGTCCGGCGTCTCGACGTGAAGTCGCGTGCCATTGTTCAGACGTTCAACCCCGACCACCCGGTTCTTCCAGCGCAGATCGAGGTTTTTCAGTTCCAGCGCACGGTCGACCAATGCCCTTTCCAGATAAAATTGCTGCAGGTTGATGAAGGCGGGCATTTTATGGCCCGTCTCCGGCAAAAGATCGAAGGAAAACAGAAGTTCGTCGCCGTAGAAGACCTTGCCCAGCTTCCACGTCACGCCCTGCGCGACCAGCCGTTCGCCAACGCCTAGCCGATCCAAAATCTCCAGCGTGCGCTTTGACCAACAGATGCCGCGCGAGCCTTCGCCGATCCGGTCGGCGTCGTCGAGCACGACGACCGGAATGCCGCGCAGCGAAAGATCGATTGCCACCGCGAGGCCGACCGGCCCGGCACCAACGATGACGACTGGACGACGAACGGTCGCGCCGGTTTTCTGGTCGGGCGAGCGCCGGTAATCATAACGGTAGACCGATTTGCGCGGCACGTTCATGCTCAGCCGCGAAGCTGAGCCCACATGACGCGGTCGCGCTCGGCGGTCCAGATCGCCGGATGATCAAGACCTCTCGCCTCGTCGTAGGCTCTGGCGACGTTAAACGGCATGCAATGCTCGTAGATCGCGAAGGTCGAAATCTTCGGATCCATCACGCGGCGAGCGTCGTCATGGGCTTCTTTCAGCGACCGATTTTTGCCGACACTATCGCTGACGCTTCCGTACAAGGTCGTGAGAAAATCTTCCGTCAGAGCGATACCGTCGGCAACATCCTTCGCCGTCTTCAGCGCCGCACCGCGGCCAGGTACCAGCGCAGAAGCGGAAAACTCGGCAAGCCGGTCCAGTGTCGCGGGCCAGTCGGTGAAATGCGCGTCGCCGCAATAACAAGCCGAGCGGTATTCGACGAGATCCCCGGAGAACACCACGTTGGCATCGGGCACGTAGGCGACCACATCGCCGGCAGTGTGGCCGCGGCCGATATGCATGATCCGCACTTCGCGGCGCCCGAGCCAGACCGATATTTGATCGGGAAAGGTGATCGACGGCCAGGTCAGCCCGGGGATGCTCTCTACAGCACGGAACAGCCGCGGAAAGCGGCCGATCTCCGAGTCCATGTCCTGTTTGCCGCGTTCGGCAATCAGCGCCCGTGTCGCCTCCGAGGCCAGGATTTCAGCGCCGCGATAGGCCGAAGCGCCGAGCACGCGCACGGCGTGATAATGAGTCAGCAAGACGTATTTGATCGGCTTGTCGGTAACTTTGGCAACACGGTCGATGACCTGCCGCGCCATCACCGGCGTCGCCTGGGCATCGACGACCATGGCACCATCGTCTCCGACAATGACACCAGAATTCGGATCGCCCTCGGCAGTAAATGCAAAAAGACCGGGTCCGATCGCGTCGAAGGCGATCGTCTTTTCCGACAAGTCCCCGGTGGAGGCGAAGCCGCCGCTCATCGCATGATCCTCCGCAGCCAACGACTTCAACTAAGGAATCGGGCCGGTGCAAGCAAGGGCGCGGTGGCGTTGCGCTCGGCAACAAGTTCGTCCATGGTCGCGGCGTTTCCTGCCATCCGGATGGGCATCGCAAGGCACCGCCGGAGCAGATTATGAGCCGGTGACGCGGATAACGCCATGGCTGGTCAGCGCGCGAGCGAAGGGGATGTCGCGGACGAGGCCATCGCGACCAGAGCGATGGTCAAGGAAGCCCCGCTCAAGCTCGAGCAGTTCCTCCCCTACCAGCTCAACGTCGTATCAAGCCTGGTCTCCCAAGCGTTGTCGCGTGTATACGCGCAGCGTTACGGCATCGGCGTTCCGGAATGGCGGGTATTGGTTACGCTCGGCCAGTTCCCCATGATGACGGCGAAGGCGGTGGGCGCGCATACCCATATGCACAAAACCAAAGTATCGCGGGCGGTGGCGATCTTGGAAAAGCGCCGGCTGCTCGGACGGCGTCCGAACCGCGAGGACAAGCGCGAAGCCTTTCTTTCGCTCACCGCGGCGGGACGCAACATTTACGAGGAACTCGCGCCGCATGCGCTCGAATTTGCCGCGCGATTGACGGACATTCTCACGCCCGCCGACCGCGAAGCGTTCAATCGCGCGGTGGCGCAACTGACGGCGAGATCCGCTCAGCTCGTTGCCGAAGTCGGCAAGCAGAGCGATCACGACTGAGCGCCGGCGGCGAGTATTCAAAACTCACGGCTTTCGTGGTAGTCGTTGCGGCGGGCCGTCCACCGGGGGCTTCGTGATGATTGGGCGTTTATTCGCACCGCAATTGCTCGTGCTTTACTGGTTTGCCATTGCCGCGATGATTGTGCATTTCCGGGGACGCGTGCGCTTGGGCTTTTTCCGGCAGCTCACCGATCATTCGACGCTACTGGCTCCGTACAATGTGCTGATGTACTGGTTCTCGGCGGTTCCAAGCGCGCCGGTGCTGCCGACGGCGAGCATCCCGGAATTGGCCAAATTGCGCGAGAACTGGCAGACCATCCGCGAGGAAGCACTCGCCCTCAACGATCAGGGGCGCATCAAAGCGGCCGACAAATACAACGATTTCGGTTTCAATTCGTTCTTTCGCACCGGCTGGAAGCGATTTTACCTGAAATGGTACGACGAACCGCTGCCGTCGGCGAAAGCGGCGTGTCCAAAGACGGTCGAGCTCCTGGAATCGATTCCCGGCATCGAGGGCGCTATGTTTGCGACGCTCGGGCCGAACAGCCGGTTGGTGAGACACCGCGATCCCTACGCCGGCTCGCTGCGCTATCACCTCGGCTTGGTAACGCCGACGTCGTCCGGCGAATGCCGCATCTTCGTCGACGGCAAGCCGTACACTTGGCACGACGGCGAAGACCTTCTTTTCGACGAGACCTACGTCCACTACGCCGAAAATACCACCAATGAGACGCGGATTATTCTGTTTTGCGATGTGGAACGGCCGTTGCGCACGCGGGCGATGACCGCCGTCAACCGCTGGGTCTGTCGCCACATTGTGCGGCAGACCAAAACTCAGAACGTCGACGGAGAGCCGGTGGGCGCTTTCAATAAAGCGTTCGCCTACATTTATCAGGTCCGCCTCGTCGGCAAGCGGATGAAGGCGTGGAACAAAAACGCCTACTACGCGGTCAAATACTCGCTGATTGGCGGCATTTTGGCGGCTGTCGCCTATTCGGTGTTCGCTTGATGCGGCAATAGCAGCGAGCTTAAGGCCAATGAAGCTCTATTCCTATTTCCGCTCGTCGGCGGCCTATCGCGTGCGTATCGCGCTCAACCTGAAAGGTATCGCTTACGATACCGTCCCTGTTCATCTGCTCAAGGAAGGCGGGGAGAATCGCCGCCCGGAGTTTCGCGCGATCAATCCGCAGATGCGCGTTCCGGCGCTGGTCGCCCCCGGCGGCGAGGTGCTCACTCAGTCGCTCGCCATCATCGAATATCTCGACGAGATCAAACCTGAGCCTTCGCTGCTGCCGAAAGATCCGATCCCGCGCGCGCGGGCGCGCGCCATCGCCGACATCATCGCTTGCGACATTCACCCGATGAATAATGTCGGCTCGCTGCGTTATTTGAAGCGCGAAATGCACCAGGAACAGCCGGCAATCGATGCTTGGTATCATCACTGGGTCATTGACGGGTTTAAGGCGGCGGAGGCGTTGGTCCAACCCGGTCCCTATTCATTGGGCGCCAACGTCACACTGGCCGACGTTTTCCTCGTGCCTCAGGTCGCCAATGCCCGGCGATTGAAGGTTCCGCTTGAAGCTTTCCCAAGAATCGTCGCCATCGAAACCGCCTGCCTACGCTTGGATGCCTTCGATCGCGCCCGGCCGGAAAACCAGGCGGACGCCGAGTAAGCCGCCTCTTCACACTTTGGTCACCATTGCGTCGCTTGATCGCGCCTGCGCGCGGATCGGGAGCCCGGATGATCAAGCTTTTGCAGGGGGTTGGCGCCGTCACTTTCAGCTGCGTCGCAATTTCGTTTGCGATCGCGCAAACAACGGCGGCGCCGCCCGGGTCCACTGCCGATCAGGCAACAAACAATCCGATTTGTGCCCGGCTCGAGGGCCAATTGGCAACGCTCAACCGCGGCGCGGCCGACCCCGCGCGTGCCGACCAGATAAAACGCACCGAAGATGCAATCGCCAAACAGCAGGCGGATCTCGACCGCACCTTGGTGCAATCCAAGAAGCTGGGCTGCGAAGGCGGCGGGTTTTTCGCGCTCTTCACCGGCGGCGGGCCGCAATGTCAGCCGCTCAACGCGCAGATTCAGCAGATGCGCGACAATCTCGATCACGCCATGACTGACCTTGAGCGCCTCAAAAGCGGCAGCAGCGATCAAGAGGGGCCGCGCCGCGCGCTGATCGGGCAATTGGCGCAGAACAATTGCGGACCGCAATATCGGGCGGCCGCCGCGGCCGCAGGGCCAGGGGGATTCCTCGATGCGCTGTTCGGCGGCACGATTATCAATTCGGGAGGCGACGGCGCGCCATCGGGCACCTATCGCACGGTCTGCGTGCGAACGTGCGACGGATACTATTTCCCGATCTCATATTCGACCGTGCCGAACCGCTTTCCGGACGACCAGCGGGCGTGTCAGCGCGAATGCCCGGCGAGCGATACGACGCTTTACACTTACCGCAATCCCGGCGAGGATATTAATCAGGCCGTTTCGCTGAGCGGACAGCCCTACTCCGAGCTGCCGAACGCCTTTCATTATCGGCGCGAATATACGCCGGCCTGCTCCTGCCGGAGGCCGGGCCAAAGCTGGGCTGATGCCTTGAAAAACGCCGACGATGCCACCACGCTTGAGAGCGGCGACATTGTCGTCACCGACCAGAACGCCAAAGCCCTCTCGCAGCCGCCGGCGCCTAAACCCGCCGGCAAACAGTCAAGGACCGCCGGCGCTACATCCAACGCGAACCAAAGCCCAGCCGCGGCAACGACACCCGCGCCGGCCACGCCCAACGCAAGTGCGTCCGCGACAGACCCCTCTGCCAATAGCGTGCGTAGCGTGGGACCGCCTTTTGTCGTCGGCCACTAGCCGATCTCCGCCGGCCGGTCGAAATGGATGCCTCGTAAAAGATCAATCGAGCGTGCGCCGGAAGCGAGTAACGGCGACCATCATGGCGAACGCCATCAAACCTGCAAGCGCGAGCGCGTCGTATCGCAACTCTTCAAGCGTCGCACCCTTGAGCATTATGGCGCGGACGATGCGCATGAAGTGCGTGAGCGGCAGCCATTCGCCGATCACCTGCGCCCAGCGCGGCATGCCGAGAAACGGGAAGATAAAGCCCGAGAGCATCATGTTCGGCAAAAAGAACATCATCGACATCTGCACCGCTTGCAACTGATTCTGTGCGAGCGTCGAGAATGTGTAGCCGAATGACAAGTTGGTAGCGATAAAGAGCGTGGTGAGCACCGCCAACAGCGCGACATTGCCGACGATCGGCACGCCGAACAGGAACACACCGGCGCCCGCGATCAGCATCGCCTGCATAAACCCGACCAGCACATAGGGTGCAATCTTGCCGAGCATGATTTCGAACGGCGTGATCGGCATGGCGAGCAGGCTTTCCATGGTGCCGCGCTCGATCTCGCGGGTGACCGAGAGCGAAGTGAAGATCAGCATCGTCAAAGTCAGGATGGTGCCGAGCAGTCCGGGCACGACGTTGAGCGGCGTCGATGCCGCGGGATTGTATCGCGCGTGTTCGCGGATTTCGAACGGGGCTTGGCCGCTGGCGGGAATCCAGCGATCGTTGACAAGCGCGGTGTCGACTATAGCCGATAGCGCCGCAATGGCGGGACCCGTCGCCACCGGATCGGTCGCGTCGGCGGCGACAAGAAGCGCCGGCCGATCGCCGCGACGCAACGCACGTTCGAATTCAGCGGGCACTTCGATCCCGAACAGCACCGAGCCCGACGCCAGGACTTGGTTGAACTCCTCCTCGTCGCGCAGCTGCCGCGTCACCTTGAAAAACTCGGTATTGCGCAAGGCAGCGAGGATGGAACGGCCGACATCACTGTTTTCCTGCAGTAAAACCGCGGTCGGCAGATTGCGCGGCGTCGTATTGATGGCGTAGCCGAACATCACGAGCTGCAGCAGCGGGATCGAAATCATGGTCGCCAGCGTGACCCGATCGCGGCGGAGTTGCAGAAGCTCCTTAATCAGCATGGCGCCGATCCGGCGCCAGAGGCCGCCCGATATGCCGGCCGCGCCCGTGTTCATTCGAAATTGTCCTTAGCGTGACCCATCAGGTCGATGAACACATCCTCGAGCGACGGTGCGGTGCGCCCCCAATGCAGCCCAGGCCGCTGGCGATAAGGCGCAATTGCCGCTTCCAGCCCCGCGGCGTCGCGGCCTGATACGTGCAAGCTCGTTCCGAACGGCGCCACCATTTCCACGGCCGGATCGGCGGCAAGCTCGGCGCTGAGCTGCGACAGATTCTCGCCGGTCGCCGTACTCACCGTGTAGGTCACCAGATGCGAGTTGAGGACCACATCCGGTACGGTTCCGCGCGTCAGTATTTCGCCGAAAGAGATGTAGGCGATCTCATGACATCGCTCGGCCTCGTCCATGTAATGAGTGGATACCAGTACGGTGAGCCCTTCGGCTGCGAGCGCGTGGATCTCGCTCCAGAAATCGCGCCGCGCCTTGGGATCGACGCCGGCCGTGGGTTCATCGAGCAGTAGCAGGCTCGGATTGGGCAAGGTGCAGGCGCCGAGCGCGAGCCGCTGTTTCCAGCCGCCGGAGAGCTTGCCGGCGATCTGCTCCTCACGGCCTTGTAGGCCGAGCCGGGCGATCATCGCCTTGGCGGCGGCGGCCGGTCGCTGCATGCCGTAGATACGCGCGATAAATTCAAGATTCTCGCGTACGGAAAGATCGTCGTAGAGGCTAAAGCGCTGCGTCATGTAGCCGACGCGGTTTTTGATCTTGTCGGCCTCGGTCCGGATGTCGTAGCCCAGACAGGTACCGGTGCCTTGGTCCGGCGTCAGCAATCCGCACAACATGCGGATAGTCGTGGTTTTGCCGGATCCGTTCGGCCCGAGAAATCCGAAAATCGTACCGCGCTTGACCTGCAGGGAAAGGTCGCGCACCACCTGCTTGCCACCGAAGGATTTGAATAGGCCATGGACGTCGATGACGATGGACGGCGCTTCGTCCCTCACAGTCGCGTCCAATAGAACGGACGCCGGATTCATCGCGCGGCCTCGGGTTGCGGCGCCGGCGCTTTCGATCCTGCGAGCGAGACATCGACCGGCTGGCCGACGCGAACGTCGCTCGGCTTGTCGGGTAGAGCCTCGATGAGAAACACCAGTTTAGCGCGCTCATCGAGGCTATAGATAACCGGCGGGGTGTATTCCGATTGGCGCGCGATGAAGCTGACGTGCGCGGTGAGCGCGGAAGCACAACCGTCGCACGTAACCCGTATCTCGTCGCCGTAATTGATCGAGGGCAGCACCGCTTCCGGTACATAAAAGCGGACCTTGATGTTGCCCGGCGGTAAAAGCGACAGCACCGGCCGGTCGGCTGGCACAATCTCGCCGGGCCGATAATAGATTTGCTGTACGGTGCCGCCGACCGAACTGAAAACGCTGCGCCGCGACAGCCGCGTTTGCATCGAATTGAGCCGCGCCTTGGCATCGCGCAATACGGCTTCGGCAGCGTCGAAGTCCTTCTGCGTACCCGTCCCGGTCTTGAGCAACATCGAGGCGCGATCATAGGTTTGCTGCGCATTCGTCAGCGACGCCTTGACCTGCGCGAGATCGGCTTGCTGCAAATCGTCCTCAAGCGTGAACAGCGGGTCGCCTTTCTTCACGACGTCACCCTCGCGAACCGAGAGCGTCTCCACCCGGCCGACCTCATCCGGCGCGACGAAGATCAGGTTGGCCTCGATCCACCCTTGATACGCATTCTCGGTTTTGTTGCAGCCCGCGAGCGATAACACTGCGACGGCGGCCAGTGCCGCGGTAAGCAACCGTGCCATCATGGTGTGCTCCCCGCGCCAAGCAGGCGATTGAAATGCAGCCTCAGGATCGCACGCACGTCGAGACCGTGCCAGACGACGATCAGCACCGATGCCGCTCCAAGCAGCTGCGGAAAACGGATCAGCGCCTTGTCTGTAATCTCTCCGCGTTCGAGCGCGCGGGTCAGCCGCGCTCGGACCGCCGTGAGCATGCGCGCCAGCACCTCTCGATAATAGAATTCGGCAAGAGATGGGAAACGCGCTCCCTCGGTGATGATCAAGCGCATTATTTCTTTGCGTCGGGTGCCGTAGATTTCGCGCACGAAAATCTCGATCGCCTGATCGACAATCGTTCGCAGCGGCAGCTCGCTTTTCAGCGCTGCTTCGAAGGTGCCCATGACCGGTACAAGATTGGTACGAACCAGATCCTGGAACAGCGCCTCTTTGTCTTTGAAATGCAGATAGATCGTGCCCTTGGCGACACCGGCGCGCCGGGCCACGTCGTCGAGCCGTGCCGCGGCGAAACCGGATTCGGAGAACTCATGCAACGCCGCATCGAGAATTGCCGCCCGACGCGCCGCCGCCTTGGTCGTTCGCGTGCTTTGCGCCAGGCCAGTGGCACTCAAGCCCCGCCCCGAAGGCGTTACAGCGCGTCCAGAGTAACGCAGCTTTTGCTTGCGAATTCCGGCCATGAATTGAGTATGACTGACCGGTCAGTCATACTCAAGGCGTAAATTGAGCTTGGCGGAAACTAAGGCGCCGCTGCTTTTATCTTTGGCCTAAAGGCAATTACGGCGATGCCGCGCGGCGCGTGCCGGCGGAGCCCCTGCTGCGGTCGAGCCAACCGGCCTGTTCAACCCTTTTCGTCGCAGACCCAAGCGCGAATGACGCATTCGTGGCCGCCGAATTCATAGCAACGCCGGAGCGAGACATTTTCGGCTTTGCCGAGATGCGGGTTGGTCGCCCAACCGTAAGATCCGCACGGACGCTTGACGTCAATCGCCATGGCGGCACAGCCGCGTCTGATGTCGCCAACGATTTTGCACGCTTCGTCCGCACACTTTTTCATGGCTGCCGCGCGGGCGTCCGTCAGCTTGCGGTAATCGTATCCGTAGCCATAGGCGCCACAGGCGCCGACGGCAAACGAGCCCGCGGCGTGGATCGTGCCGGACAGTGCAACAAATAAGCCCAAAGCCGCGAGAACCGCACAAACGCGGCGCAACCGTACCATGTCACCCTCCCCCGAGGACGCGCCCTGAACGCTAATCGGGAAGGATTGCTAGTTGGTGAATGCGAATTTGCCGGCCGGTTTAGGCGCGATTTGCAGAGCGTCGATACCGACTGAAACCCAGCGTTTCTATGTGCCTTCCAGATCAGCCCTCACAGCGCAAAGCGCTTCAGGCGTATCGACGTCGGTCAGCGCGGCAGAGCCAGATAGCGGCACTTCGGCGACAGCCTCGCTGTAGCGGCCGATCAGGTGGCGCGCACCAATGTCGCCTTCGACCGCCATGAGTTCGGGAAAAAACCGCCGCGACCAGACCACCGGATTACCGCGCTGGCCGTCGATTGTCGGCACCGCGATAAGAGCGCCCTTCTCGGGCGCCAAGGCCGCGATTAGACGGTCCATTGTGACGGAGTCGACCTGCGGCATGTCGCCGAGACAGACAATCGCGCCATCGGCTTGGGGCGGCAGGGCGGCGATGCCCGCCCGCAGCGAGCCGCCGAGGCCATCGGCAAAATTGACGTTGTGAACGAATTCGACAGGCAAGCCAGCAAGCGCATCTTCGACGCGCTCGCGTTGATGCCCGGTGATCACCAATACCGGCCGAGCCCTGGAGCCGAGAACTGCTTCGGTGACAATGCGCACCAGCGGCCGCCCGCGAATTTCGGCCAGCAACTTGTTCTCGCCGCCCATGCGACTTGAACGGCCTGCGGCGAGCACCAGTCCGGCAATATTTCGGGCCGGCTGCAGCGGCTCCTCCCGAGGTTGCGGCCGGGTTATGATTTCCATGAGCAGTCCGCCCACGCCCATTCCCGTTATATCTTCGTGCGGGACTTGAAGGCCGGCAAGGAGCCGCATGAGAACCCAATCGAACCCGTTCTCCTTCGGGCTGCGCGCACAACCCGGCGCACCGAGGACGGGATGTCCGGCGGCCGAGCCGATCAACAACAGATTGCCAGGATCGACCGGCATTCCGAAATGCTCTATTCGCCCGCCGACGGCTTCCAAAGCCGCGGGGATCACATCGCGCCGATCGGCGATCGCCGAGGCCCCAAAGACGATGATCAGTTCCGCGTCTTGCTTGAGGACTTCCGCGAGGGCGCGCGCGAGCTTGCCGCTGTCGTGCGGCACGCGCCGTTCCGCCACGATTACGGCGCCCGCCGGTTGGAGCCGTTCGGCGGTTACCTTCAAGGTCTTGTCGATGACTTTAGGCGAAAGGCCGGGCAATACTGTGGAAACGACTCCGACTTTGCGCACGCGATAGGGCGCGATGCGGACGAGTGGCTGCCTGGCTTCGGCAAGCGCCCGATCCCGCGCAATCGCGGCCACTGCGAACGGGATGATTTTCACTGTCGCGATCATTTCGCCGGGAACCACCGGCTTAAACGCGGGCAAAGTCGCAACAGTTATGGCTTCGTCGACGCGATTGATCCGATCGACGGCGGCCTTGTCGACGACAAGTACGCCGGCGGTCTGCGAGAACAAATTGGCGCGTCCCGTAAAGGCGCGATCGACATGTGTGCCTTCGCCGGCGATCGCGTCCGCGATCTCGGCCGCGGCGGCATCCTCAGCAACATCGCCGGGTTCGAGCCGGGCGACCACGACGTCTTTAATGCCGGCGGCTTCGAGCGCCGCGGCTTCGACCGGACCGATGAGCGTCCCTTTTTTGAGCACTAGTCCGCTGCTGCGGATGGTGTGGACCGAGGTTGCCCCAACCGCCTGTTTCGGTTCGACTGCACCGAACTTCATGACACGGCCTCCACGAGAGGCCGGTCGAGCTGTGGCTCCCGGTGCAGACTCTCCGTGATCTGCGCCATGATGGCGACTGCAATCTCCGCGGGCGATACCGCTCCGATATCGAGCCCGATCGGAGCGTGAATGCGGGAAATGTCGATGTCGCGCGCACCTTGTTGCCTTAACCGATCAATCCGGCGGCCGTGGGTCTTCCGTGAGCCGAGCGCGCCGATGTAAAAGCAATCCCGCGCGAGCGCGTAGAGAAGCGCGGGATCATCAATCTTCGGATCGTGCGTGAGCGCGACGAAGGCGGTGTAGTGATCGATACCGAGCGCCGGCAATGTCTTGTCGGGCCACTCGGCGATGACTTTCACGTCGGGAAATCGTTCTGCCGAGGCGAATGCAGTACGCGGATCGACGATGGTGACGTCGTAGCCCAGCAGTTTGGCGATCGGCGCCAATGCCTGGCTGATATGCACCGCGCCGATCGCCACGAGCTGCGCCGCGGGAACATAGACGGTGAGGAAGACACGCCCTCCCGCACTGTCGACCATGCCGCTCTTGCCGCTACGCAGCCGCTCGGCAAGGACGGTGTCGAGCGGATCGCCGGCCGTCTCGGCGGCTTTGACCAGCCTTTGCTCGCCACTGGCGACGTCAGTGACCACGACGGCCGCGCGCCGCGCCGCGCGTTCGAAATTAAGAGCGGTGAGGACGTCGAGTTTCATGACCAATTATAGCGCGAGAACCGCAGCAGCGAATAGTTGATCGCCGGGGCGATTGGAGCGTCCCTCGCGCCGCTCTATCTACTCTACCTTTTCGACCAACACGCGGATGGTCCCGCCGCACGACAAGCCCACTTTCCAAGCGGTTTCGTCGGCGACGCCAAATTCCAGCATCTTCGGTTTACCGCTGTCGATCACGTCGAGCGCTTCGGTGACGACCGCGCCTTCGACACAGCCGCCGGAAACCGAGCCGAGAAAGTTGCCGTCCTGGTCGATGACGAGATTTGCGCCGACCGGCCGCGGCGCCGAACCCCAAGTCTCGACGACAGTCGCCAGCGCCACGGCGCGGCCTTGTTTACGCCAATCCTCGGCAGCTTTGAGAATATCGGTATCGGTGGACAGCATGGGGTTCCTCCGCCGCGAACGATCTCGTCCGCAATTCGCTATATATCCGCAAATATAAGCGCTCAGGCGACTTTCTGCATCCACGACTTCGGGTCGGCGGCGGAACCGCGACCCGGCTGCAACGAAGCCACCAGTCCCGCTATCGAGTCGAGATTGTGGATCGGCCGAAATTCATCGACGTGCGGCAACATGGCCTTGATACCGCGCGCTCGGGCTTCGAACCCTTCAAAGCGCAAGAGCGGATTGAGCCAAACGAGCCGGCGGCAGGAGCGATGCAATCGATCGATCTCAAACGCCAGGATATCGTCGCCGTCGCGCTCGAGCCCATCGGTAATGAGCAAGACCACTGGACCTTGGGCGAGTACGCGTCGCGCCCAGAGTTTATTGAAGGCATGCAATGATGACGCGATCCGCGTTCCACCCGACCAATCGGGCACACTCGCCGAACAGGCGGCGAGAGCATCGTCGGGATCGCGTTCGCGCAACGCGCGCGTGACATTGGTCAAGCGCGTGCCGAACAAAAACGTGCTCACGCGCTTTCGCGCATCCGTCAATGCGTGGAGGAAATGTAAGAAAATCCGGCTGTACTGGCTCATCGATCCCGATATGTCGAGGAGCGCGACCAACGGGGGTGGCCTCGATTTCGGGCCGACGAAGCGCAGATCGATGAAATCACCGCCGCCTTTGAAGCTCGATCGCAGCGTGCGGCGGATATCGATGACATGTCCGCGCGGGTGCGGCGCCAGGCGGCGCATACGCACTTCGGCCAACGGCAAAACCAGGCGCTTGATAGCGTCTCTGGCGGCGGCAATTTCCGCATTCGTCATTTGCGCGAAGTCTTTGCGTTGCAGTACTTCGCGGTCCGAAACGGTCATCCGCGTATCGAGCTCGATCTCCTGTTGTTTCTTGAGTTTTTCATCGAGACCGGAAAAAAGCGCCTCCTGAACACGGGTAGCGCCCGCTTGCGGCGGCTGCGGCTGCAGACTCGGCGCTTGCGGCAGCATCATCGCCAAGAGCTGATCGATGTAGCCGCGTCGTCGGAAAAAGATGCGGAAAGCCTGATCGAACAGCACGGAATGCTCGTGCCGTTTCACGAAGACTGCGTGCAACGTCCAATAAAAATCCTCGCGGGTGCCGACACCTGCCGTCTCCACCGCCGCGAGCGCGTCGAGCACCGCGCCGGGCCCTACCGGGATGCCGGCGGCGCGCAGCGCGCGCGCGAAGTAGAGGATATTTTCGCCAAGCCGGCCCTGCCCGGCAGATGCGGCCGAGCCGCCCGATGCGGGGTCGGTCGTCATCGTCTGCGGCCGCGACGCATCGCCGACAAATGGGCGCCGTTTTGCCATGCGGCAGCGAGTGCGCGATTCAGAATCGCCGCATCTGCACGTTCAAGCTTTACCTTGGTGCTACCACGCTTACCCCAAGTACCTGGCACAGGTTCGAAAACGCCCGGGTGGTCGGCGAGGAAGATCGTTTGTTCGTCGGGCATCAATTTGATCATTCCCCAGGTCTTGTCCGGCCAGCCAAGCGTCGCGAAGACTTTCCCGTGCACGCGAAAATCCGGATGGCCCATGTGCTCGCCTTCTTGAACTTCTGGAAAGCTCAGCGCGAGGCGACGGAAGCCGGCGGGCGTCATCACTCCGCCGCCCGCAACTCTGACTTCACCTCGTCAAGCAGCTCTTTGACCCTGCTTCCTTCGAGCTTGGCGATGTCGTCCTGATATTTAAGGAGCACGCCCAGCGTGTCGGAGACCGTGGCAGGATCGAGCGCCACGACGTCGAGCTCGGATAGCGCGGCAGCCCAATCCAATGTTTCAGCGACACCCGGTGACTTGAACAAATCCTGCTTGCGCAACGCCTGCACGAAGGCCACGACCTGCTCGGAGAGCTTTTTGCCCACGCCGGGTACTTTGGCGCGGACGATCGAAAGTTCCCGCTCGGCGTTCGGATATGCGAGCCAGTGGTAAAGACACCGGCGCTTGAGCGCGTCATGTATCTCGCGCGTACGGTTCGAAGTGATGATAACCGCCGGCGGTTGCGCCGCTTTCACCGTTCCCAGTTCCGGGATAGTGACCTGGAAATCGCTCAAAACCTCGAGCAGGAATGCCTCGAAAGCCTCATCGGTGCGATCGAGCTCATCGATCAAGAGAACCGGCGGACCGGAGGTATCGGGCTCGAGCGCCTGCAGCAGCGGCCGCTTGATCAAGAAACGCTCGGAGAAGACGTCGCGCTCGAGCCGCTCGCGATCGTGCTCGCCCTCGGCCTCGGCGGCGCGAATGGCGATCATCTGTGCCGCATAGTTCCACTCGTAAACCGCCGCCGCGATATCGAGCCCCTCGTAACATTGCAGCCGGATCAGTCGCCGCCGCAGTGTTGCAGCGAGCACCTTGCCGATCTCGGTCTTGCCGACGCCCGCCTCGCCTTCGAGGAACAGCGGGCGGCCCATTTTGAGCGCGAGATAGAGCACGGTCGCAAGCGATCGGTCGGCCAAATATTGCGCCTCGGCCAGGAGCGCGACGGTGGCGTCGATGGAGGCAGGTAGGGGGCGATAATTGGGCGACTTCACCTTAAACCTCAACTTGAACTTCTTGCATCATTCATACTCCGCCCGATGGCCCGAAAACCACCTCGCGTGCTGGACAACAAATAGACGATATTTCGGATGCGCTCTACGGGCGTAAAAGTACAGAGCTATTAACCCGTTGCCGGGCGTACCAAGCGCGGAATTGGCTCTGCGGACAGAAATTAGCGTCCGTCAAGTTCGCTGCCGTCGACGGACTTTCCGTGTCCTACTTCCCGACCGCCTCGGCTACCGCGCGGCGGGCGAGCACGCCGATCAGATGCGCCCGATACTCGGCATTGCCGTGAATGTCGCTGTTCAATCCATCCGCCGGGACCGAGAGCCCTTCAAGCGATTTTGGCGAAAAGCGCTTCTTCAACGCCTCTTCAAAAGCAGGGACTCGGAAAACGCCATTGGCGCCCGCGCCGGTGACGGCGACGCGAATTTCGCTGCTGCGCTTGCCGACAAAGACGCCGACGAGAGCATAGCGCGACGCTTGGTTGCGGAATTTTTGATAAGCCGCCTTCTTGGGGATCGGAAAACTTACCTTGGTAATGATTTCCGCTGGCTCCAGCACCGTGGAGAACATGCCGGTGAAAAAGTCGTCCGCGGCGATGCGGCGCTTATTGGTGATGATGGTGGCGCCCAGCCCGAGGCAGGCCGCCGGATAGTCAGCGGTCGGATCGTTGTTGGCGACCGAGCCGCCAATAGTGCCCACGTGACGCACCGCCGGATCGCCAATCATGCCGGCAAGCCTTGCCAACACCGGAAGCGACTGCTGCACCACCGGCGACGTATGCACGTCGTTGTGGCGCGTCATCGCCCCGATCGTCACCGCGCGGCCGCTAAGCTCGATTCCGGTCAAGCCTTCGATGCGCGACATATCGATCAGCATCGGCGGATTGGCAAGCCGAAGCTTCATCGTTGGCAACAAAGTGTGGCCGCCGGCGAGAAGTTTTGCGTCGGCGTTCTTGCTGAGCAGGTTCACCGCTTGCCGCAGCGTTTGTGGGCGTTCGAAGGTAAAGCTGTACATTTTTTTCTCCGTAATCTCGTCAGTCACGCCGTGTGCGGCAGAGCGCGGCCCGACTTCTGCAGCGCGGCCCATACCGTTTGCGGCGTCGCCGGCATGACGATGTCTTCCGTGCCGACGGCATTGGTGATGGCATTGATAACGGCGGCGGGCGAGGCAATCGCGCCAGCCTCGCCGCAGCCCTTGATGCCGAGCGGATTGGACGGGCATTTGGTCACCGTCGTCGCCACGGTGATGGCCGGCAGATGGCCGGCCCGCGGCATGCAGTAATCCATCAGTGAGCCGGTCACGAGCTGGCCCTCTTTGCTGTAGATCGCACCCTCGCATAAGGCCTGGCCGACGCCATGGGCGATGCCGCCGTGAACCTGGCCATCAACGATCATTGGGTTGATCACCACGCCGAAGTCGTCGACCGCCGTCCATGCCACGATCTCGGTGTTGCCGGTCTCGGGATCGACTTCGACCTCGCAGATGTGGCATCCGGCCGGGAAGGTGAAATTGGTCGGATCCCAGAACGCGCCTTCTTTCAATCCGGGCTCGAGCTCCTGGCCGTTGAATTTGTGCGCGACGTAGGCATTGAGCGCCACGCCTCCCCAGGGCACGGATTTATCGGTGCCGGCGACCCTGAAATTGCCGTCCTTGAATTCGATGTCGCTCTCTGCGGCTTCGAGCAGATGCGCAGCCACCTTCTTGGCCTTGGCTACGACCTTATCGAGCGCCTTCATCAACGCTGAAAGGCCGACCGCGCCCGAGCGCGAGCCATAAGTGCCCATGCCGAATTGCACCTTATCGGTGTCGCCGTGCACGATCGACACGCTCTCGATGGGAATGCCGAGGCGGTCGGCGACGACCTGCGCGAAAGTGGTTTCATGCCCTTGGCCGTGGCTGTGAGAGCCGGCCAGGATTTCGACCGAGCCGGTCGGGTTGACGCGCACCTCGGCCGATTCCCATAAACCTACGGCGCAGCCGAGCGAACCGACGGCAGCGGAGGGCGCCAACCCGCAGGCTTCGATGTAGGTCGAAAACCCGATGCCGCGCAGCTTGCCGCTTCGCGCCGCATCGCGCTTTCGTTTGGCGAAGCCCTTGTAGTCGGCGAGTTCCAGCGCCTTGTCGAGGGTCGCGTTGTAATCGCCGGCGTCGTAGCAGACGATGACCGGCGTCTGATGCGGAAACGATTTCACGAAATTCGAGCGGCGAAACGCCGCCGGATCGCGGTCGGTTTCACGAGCAGCCAGTTCAATTAGGCGTTCAACGACAAAAGTCGCTTCCGGCCTTCCGGCGCCGCGTACGGCGTCCACCGGCGCGGTGTTGGTATAGACGGCGTCGACCTCGCAATGGATGTTGGGAATATTGTACTGGCCTGAGAGCAGCAGTGCGTAGAGATAGGTCGGTACGCACGACCAGAACAACGACGGATAGGCTCCGAGATTAGCGATGGTGTGAGCGCGTAATCCGGTGATCTTGCCGGCGGCGTCGAGGGCAAGCTCCGCATGAGTCACATGGTCGCGGCCATGCGCATCGACCAGAAATGACTCGCTTCGTTCAGCAGTCCATTTTACCGGCCGGCCGACTTTCTTCGCGGCCCAGAGGCAGACTGTTTCTTCAGCATAGATATAGATTTTCGAACCAAATCCTCCGCCAACATCGGGCGCAATTACTCGCAGCTTGTTCTCAGGCGCAATGCCGGCGAAAGCTGCAAGCACCAGCCTCGCCGCATGCGGATTCTGGCTCGTCGTATGAAGCGTGAACGACTCAGAGCCTGAATCATACTCGCCTACCGCGGCGCGCGGTTCGATGGCCGCAGGAACGACGCGGTTGTTGACGAGGTCGATCTTGGTGACATGCGCCGCGGCGGCGAAAGCGGCGTCGGTCGCCGCCTTGTCGCCAAGTTGCCAGTTGTAAACAAGATTGTTTGGCGCGATGTCATGAATTTGCGGCGCGCCGGGTTTCATCGTCGTCTTCGGATCGATCGACGCGGGCAGCACGCCGTAATCGACGACGACCTTCTCCGCAGCATCCTTGGCTTGCTCATAGGTCTCGGCAATCACCGCGGCAACCTCGTCGCCGACGTAGCACACCTTACCGTGCGCGAGCGCCGGCCCGGGCGCGGCTTTCATCGGCTTGCCGTCGCTGCCGGTCACCGTCCAACCGCAGATATGCGCACTGATTTTATCCGCTGCGGCATCCGCACCGGTAAGCACAGCCAGCACCCCCGGCATTTTTGCCGCGGCCTTGCTGTCGATCGATTTGATGGCGGCGTGGGCGTGCGGCGAGCGAACGAAGTAAGCGTAAGTCTGGCCGGGCCGGTTGATGTCGTCGGTGTAGTGGCCCTTGCCGGTAACGAAACGATGGTCTTCCCTGCGGCGTACCGCGGCGCCAATCCCGGTTGCGGACATGGCGGTTTCCTCCCGCTGTTCTAGTTCAACGTCCCTTCCCTAGTGTTTTCTTTATTCGGCGGCCCTGCTCGCCGCACCGCCGCCCATGGCGCGCGCGCCGGCCGCGATCGACTTGACGATATTGTGATAGCCGGTGCAGCGGCAGATATTGCCTTCCAGCTCCTCACGGATCGTGCGATCGTCAAGATCGTGGCCCTTGCGGCGAACCATATCGACCGCGGTCATGATCATCCCCGGCGTGCAATAGCCGCATTGCAAGCCGTGATTCTCTCGGAAGGCTTCCTGCATCGGATGAAGCGGTCCATTCGCCGGCGCGAGGCCTTCGATGGAGAGGACGTCGGCGCCCTCAAGCTGCAACGCAAGGACAGTGCAGGATTTCACCGCCTTACCGTTGACCAGCACCACGCAGGCCCCGCATTGCGAGGTATCGCAGCCAACATGCGTGCCGGTGAGGCGCAGATTTTCGCGCAGCAATTGCACCAGAAGGGTGCGCGGATCGACATCCGCAGTAACGGGTTTGCCGTTCACTGTGAGGGAAACGGCCGCCATGAGCGCCTCCTCGAATTCCCCAAAATCGTCTTGTTTGGCCCGGCGGCTCGCGGCCGCCGGCCCGGTTCCCGGGGAAAACGCGGCATTTTGCCAAATTTTCACCTTGGAACTGGAATTACTCTGAACCGCGCGCGGGCCGCCGGTCAAGAAAATATCGCGCCCGCGGTCGCCCGGTTCGCAACCGTGGGCGCAGCGCCGCGCCCGCTCAGCCGGCCGGGGCGCTGACCGTTGCCGCGAATTTCTGAAAGAAATCGTCGGCCATCTTCTTGGCGGCGCCATTGATCAGGCGCTGCCCGAGTTGCGCAAGTTTGCCGCCGATCTGCGCTTCCACTTCGTAGCTCAGCAACGTGCCGCCGTCTTTAAGCGCAAGCTTCACGGTCGCGCCGCCCTTGGCAAAACCGGCAACGCCGCCGTCGCCCTGGCCGGAGATCTTATAGCCATTCGGCGGATCGAGGTCGGAGAGGGTGACTTTCCCTTTGAACTTCGCCTTTACCGGGCCGATTTTGGTGGTGGCGACAGCCTGGAATTCGGTATCCGACAATTTGTCGAGCTGCTCGCAGCCA
>Ga0335078_10004171_pt1 | contig 21423 bp, 22 predicted proteins | sample Lox_Sample_32_FD_206711 | JGI IMG/M metagenome (GOLD analysis project Ga0335078, IMG submission 206711) | Soil microbial communities from Loxahatchee National Wildlife Refuge, Florida, United States - Lox_Sample_3.2 | ecosystem: Environmental > Terrestrial > Soil > Wetlands | place: USA...
CATGCCCAGGTAGTGCATGACCGCGACGCCGATCCCGGTGATCAGGCCGCCGGGCAGCAGGGAGCGCCAGCCTTCCGGGCCGAACCCGACGATCATCAGGCCGGCGCACACGATCGCGACCGCGACCGCCAGGCTCAAGATGGTGACCGGCACGTTGTAGTGGATGGTCTGGCCCGGGATGGTGAATCCCAGCATCGCGATGAAGTGCATGACCCAGATCCCGGTGGTGCCGATCGACACCCCGGCCAGCAGCAGCCAGCGGGCCCGCTCCCGGCCCTGTAGCGCCCGGGCCCGCGCCGTGCAGCGCAGGCCGAGGAACGCGCCGAGGCAGGACATCAGGTAACCGAGCCCGGGCGTCAGCAGCCCGTACGAGAAGTTATGAACCGTGAGCATTGGGAGGTCCCCCCACTAAAGCCGATATGTCGGAAGAGTACGGCAGCCGGACGGCGGGCCGCGGCGCGATCCGCTAACGCGGCCCGGGCCACGGCCCGGGTTCGGCGGGCGCGCCAGCGGCGGAGTTCCGGGACCGCCGCGGGGCCGCGGGCAGCGGGGCCGCGGGTGGCGGGGCCGCGGGTGGCAGGACCGCGAACGGCGCGGAAGCCGGGCCTGCCAGCGGCGCGGGAGCCGGGGTAGCGGCGCGGGGGTCAACCGGGTTCTCGGTGCGCCGCCGGATGTGGGCGAGCAGGGCCGCGTCATAGTTGATCGCGTCCTCGGTGGGCGACAGGGCGACGGCCGCCCAGATCCCGAGGCCGCCGACCGCCACCCCGGCCAGCGCCGGCCAGCGGGTGCGCGCCGGGCCCGGGCAGGCCCGGGCGCGAGAGCCGCAGCGCAGGCCGAGGAACACGCCCACGCTGGAGACCAGGTAGCCCAGTGCGGGGATCAGCGGGCCGTCGGCGAAGCCTTGCAGTGGTAACACGGTGCGATCTCTCCCCATCGGAAGACCCGGAGCCGGTGCGAGATTACTCCGCGGCGCGATTTGCTGTATGCAATTCGCAGAATGCGGACAGTCCGGATAGTCAGAATGACTAGCAGGCAACGCGGCGAGACGCCGGGCCAGCGGCGGCCGGCTCACTGATGGCCGGCCCGGACCAGCCCGTTCTCGTAGGCGTAGACCACCGCCTGGACCCGGTCTCGCAGCCCGAGCTTGGCCAGGATCCGGCCCACGTGGGTCTTGATCGTGGCCTCCGAGACGAACAGCCGCCCGGCCAGCTCGGCGTTGGACAGGCCCTGGGCGACCAGGATCAGCACCTGGCGCTCGCGCTCGGTCAGCTCCTCCAGCTCGGCCGCGGCGGGCCCGTCGCCGGCCGGCAGCATCGGCGCGAACCGGTCCAGCAGCCGCCGGGTAGTGGACGGCGCGACCACGGCGTCGCCGGAGTGCACCGCGCGGATCGCGAACAGCAGTTCCTCCGGGGGCACGTCTTTCAGCAGGAAGCCGCTGGCACCCGCCTTGAGCGCGGCGAACGCGTACTCGTCGAGGTCGAACGTGGTCAGCATCAGCACCCGGGGCCGGTCGCCGGCCTGCCGGATCTGCCGGGTGGCGGCCACCCCGTCCAGCCGGGGCATCCGCGCGTCCATGACCATGACGTCGGCGGAGTGCGAGCGGGCGAACTCCACCGCGGCCAGCCCGTCGGCCGCCTCGCCGACCACCGTCATGTCCGGCTGCGCCTCGAGCACCATCCGGAATCCGGTCCTGACCAGCTCCTGGTCGTCGACGAGCACGATCCGGATGGTCACGCCGCGCCGTCCAGCAGGCGCTGCCCGGTCCCGGCCCCGGCGTCCGGCAGCCACGCGGTGACCTGGTAGCCCCCGCCCGGCCGCGGTCCCGCCTGCACGGTCCCGCCGTACATCTCGATCCGCTCGCGCATCCCGGTGAGCCCGTGCCCGGGCCCGTCGGCGGCCGCCGCCGCGGCGCCGAGCCCGTCATCGGTCACCTGCAGCAGCAGCCCGTCCGGCTTGAAGCGCAGCGTCACCGCGGCCGCCGCGGCGAGGCCGCCGTGCTTGCGGGTGTTGGTCAGCGATTCCTGCACGACCCGGTACGCGGCGAGCTCGGCCCCCTCAGGCAGCTGGCGCGGCGGCCCGTCGAGGCACAGCGTGACCGACATGCCCGCGTGCCGCGCCTGCTCGACCAGCTCGCGGAGCTGATCGAGGCCGGGCACCGGGGCCAGGTCGGCCCGCTCGTCCCCGGAGCGCAGCACGCCGAGCAGGCGCCGCATCTCGGCCAGCGCCTTGCGCCCGGTCTGCGAGATCGCGGCCAGCGCCTGGGCGGCCCGGTCCGGGTCGGTACGCAGCGCGTAGGCGGCGCCGTCGGCCTGCACCACCATCACGCTGACGTTGTGCGCGATCACGTCGTGCAGCTCGCGGGCGATCCTGGCCCGCTCGGCCGCCGCGGCGACCTGGGCCTGGACGTCGCGTTCCCGCTCCAGGCGGGCCGCGCGGTCCTCCAGGGAGGTCAGGTACGCGCGCCGGTACCGCATGGAGTCGCCGAGCACCCACGCGACCAGGGCGGTGCCGCTGAACACCACCGCGGCCAGCAGGAACCGGTCCACCGCGCCGATCGGCCGCGGCACCCAGACGGCGACCGCGGTGACCGCGCCCACCAGGCACACCGCCAGCCCGGGGACCGACACCTGGCGCGGCCGGTAGGCGGCCAGCGTGTACAGCAGCACCAGGATGGCCAGGTCGGTGCCGATCGGGGCGTTAAAGACCAGCACCTGGACCGCGCCGGCGCAGACCGCGACCGCGAACGCCTGGACCGGGTACCGGCGGCGGAACACCACCGGGATGGCCAGGCCGGCGACGACCGGCAGCAGCAGCCAGAACCGCAGCATCGCGGCCGAGGGCGCGCCGAGCAGGGCGAGCCCGAACGCGGGCACGGTGTCGACCAGTTTCGGGTGCCGGCTCAGCCAGGCATAGACCGCGGGCACGCCCCCAGCGTACGGTCGGCGGCGCGCGGGTGTCGTCCTCCCGGAAGCTGACCTGGGTCAGGCCTGGTCCGCCGCAAGTCGGACGGCGGGCGGCTAGGCCAGCAGGCGGCGCAGGGCGGGCGCCACGTCGGCCAGCCTGCGCACCGGCAGGCTGATCCCGCCCCCCGCCCGGGCCAGCGCCGCCGCGGCCGGCCCGGGCAGCGGGCCGGGCCCGGGGGCCGGGCAGAGCACGTGCAGCCGGTCGATGCCGCTTAGCGCCCCGGCCGGGTCGTCGCCCGCGGTGCGCAGGCAGTCGGACAGCAGCACCGCGGTCCGCTCCCCGCCGTCGGCGCCGGCGAGCTGCGCGGCCGCCGCGCGCAGCGCCCCGGCCAGGTCGGTCACCCCGTGCCCGCGCAAGCCGACCAGGTCGCCGACCACGTCGGCGGGCGGCCGCCGGGTGCCCTGCGGCTGCAGCACCCGCACCCGGTCGCTGAACGCGAGTACGCCGGGAGCGATCTTGTCACCGCCCGCGAGCACGACCGCGGCGGCGGCCACGGCTGCCATGGCGACGCCCGGCCCGGACATCGAGCCGCTGGCGTCCACCACCAGGCAGACCGCCCGGCGCCGGGCGGCCCAGTCCCGGGTAACCAGGTCGCCGGGGGCCAGCGGGCCGCGGCCGGGCCACCGCTCCAGGGTGCGGTCGAGGTCCAGGTCGCCCTCGCCGCGCCGGCTGGTTTCCAGGCGGCGCGAGCCCCGGACCCGGGGCGTGCGGCCGGCCCGCCCGAGCCGGATGAATATCTGGGCGGCCAGCCGCCGCGCCGCGGCGCGCAGCTCCCGGTCGGTGGCCGTGGCGAGGTCGGCGAGCAGGGCCGCGGCGGCGTCGGGGTCGGCGGCCAGCAGCCCGGCCAGCGCGTCGGCGTCGAGCGTGCCGACCTGCGGCGAGACCCGCGTGAACGCCGGGTGGCGCAGGGCCAGCTCGGCCCGGCCGACGGTGCGCCGGGGCTCGCCGCTGCCGCGGTCACGGCGCAGGGTCGAGCGGGACTGGCCGGGGGCGGCCAGCCGGCCCGGGCCGGGCGGCTGGCCGTCAGCTTTTCCCTGGCCGTCCCGCCGCGTGCCATCCGGCGGCGCGTCCGGCGGCCCGGCGGCCGCCAGCTCGTCGAGGATCTCGTCCAGCACGGACTCCGGGCTGCGGTCGCAGCCGTCGGCGATCCGGATCCGGCCGGACAGGGCGGCGTACGCCGCGTCCCGGACCGTGCCGTGCCGCGGGTCGGCCTCGGCCCGCAGCCGCTGCAGCCCGGTCAGCAGCACCACCAGGTCGATCGCCCCGCGGACCGAGGAGCCCATCCGCACGTCGCGGTGGACGCGGGTGGCCCGGGTGATGGTCACGGCCAGGTCCACGAGCGGGCCCTCGATGCCGGTGACCGCGGTGGTGATGGCCCGCTCCGCGGCCTCGTCCTGGTAGCCGAGCACGATCCGGCAGATCCGGTCCGCGATCGCGTGGCTGACCCGGGCCGTGCCGATCGCGTCGAACGGGTTCATGGCGGCGATCACCCGGAACCCCGGGATGGCCCGCACGGTGCCGAGCCGGGGGACCGCGATCTCCCCCTCGGTCAGCACGGTGATCAGCACGTTGAGCGTCTCCTCGGGGACCCGGTTGAACTCCTCGAGGTAGAGCAGGGCGCCCTGGCGCATGGCCACCAGCAGCGGGCCGTCGGTGAAGCTGCCCGGCGTGTAGCCGGCCGTGAGCACCTGCGAGGGGTCGTGCTGGCCGATCAGCCGGGCAGGCGTCAGCTCGGCGTTGCCCTCGACGAACACGACCTCCTGGCCGCCGTCGCGGGCGACGGCCCGCAGCAGCGTGGACTTGCCGGTGCCCGGCGGGCCCTCGATCACGACGTGCCGCCCCGCGGCCAGCGCGACCGTGAGCACCTCGCGTTCCCGGCGCAGGCCGACCACGGGCGGCGGCGCGCCGCCCGGCTCGGTCATGGTCACGAGCCCGCGGTCACGCGTCGGGGTACCGGATCACCCCGCGGATGTTCTTGCCGTCCAGCAGGTCCTGGTAGCCCTGGTTGACCTGGTCGAGCGTGTAGGTCGTGGTGATCAGCTCGTCCAGCTTGAGGTCCCCGGACTGGTACAGCTCCACCATGCGCGGGATGTCGTGGAACGGGTCGCCGGACCCGAACAGGCTGCCCTGGATCCGCTTCTCGAACAGGGTGAGGATCGCGCCGGGCAGCTCGATGGTGTTCTTGGCCGGGTCGGCCAGGCCGGTCACCACCACGGTGCCGCCCTTGCGGATCGCGTGGAACGCGTTCGTGACCACCTCGGAGTCGACCACGCCGACGGTGACGATGGCCTTGTCGGCCATGACGCCCCGGGTAAGCTCGCTGATCAGCTGGTGGGCCTCCTCGGCGGTCGCGGCGCTGTGCGTGGCGCCGAGCTTCTCGGCCATCTCCCGCTTGTTGGCCAGCGGGTCGATCGCGACCACGTTGCGCGCCCCGGCCAGCGCGGCGCCCTGCACCGCGTTGATGCCGATGCCGCCGATGCCGTAGATCGCGATCGTGTCGCCGGGCTCGGTGGCCGCGGCGTGCACCGCGGAGCCGAAACCGGTCGGCACGCCGCACCCGATCAGCACCACCTTGTCCAGCGGCAGGTCCGGGTCGACCTTGATGGCGGAGTTCTCCGAGATCACGGAGCGCTCGGAGAACGTGCCGAGCATGCACATCCCGCCCAGGTCCTCGCCGCCGGCGTGGAACCGGTACGTGCCGTCGGGCAGGCAGCCGTCCAGGATCGTGGCGCCCATGTCGCAGAGGTTGGACTTGCCGGTCGAGCACCACCGGCAGTGGCCGCAGACCGGCAGGAACGAGCAGATCACGTGGTCGCCGGGGGCCAGCCGGGTGACGCCGGGGCCGACCTCCTCGATGATCCCGGCCCCCTCGTGCCCGCCGACCAGCGGGAACCGGGGCACGATGTCGCCGTGCCGCAGGTGCTCGTCGGAGTGGCACAGGCCGGCGGCCACGTAGCGGATCAGGACCTCGCCGGTCTTCGGCGGGTCCAGGTCGAGCTCCGTGATCTCGAAGTCCTGGCCCGTCCCGCGCAGAATCGCGGCCCTTGTCTTCATGGATCCTCCCGCTTCCGTCCGCTTCGGTGCTGTTCACGACGATGGGGACCCTCGCCATCCTAGGTGGGGCCGCCCCGGCCGAACCAGCCCGGCCCGAGGCGGGGGCCGGCCGCCAGCCGGGGCGCCGTGAAGTAGCGTTCGGCCGTGGCGAACGTTCCCGGGGTGGCGGACTGCAGGTTCTGCGGCATCGTCGCCGGCACCGTGCCCGCCCACGTCGTGCTGCGTGACGAGGTCGCGGTCGGCTTCCTCGACGCCAGGCCGGTGTTCAAGGGGCACGTGCTGGTCGTGCCGGTGGCGCACTACGTGACCCTGGCCGACCTGCCCGCCGCCCTGGTGGGCCCGCTGTTCACCCGGGTGCAGCGGGTCAGCGCGGCGATGCCGCCCGCGCTCGGCGCCCAGGGCAGCTTCGTGGGCGAGAACAACATCGTCAGCCAGAGCGTCCCGCACCTGCACGTGCACGTCATCCCCCGGACCAGGGGCGACGGCCTGCGCGGGTTCTTCTGGCCGCGCCGCAAGTACGCCGACGACACCGAGGCCGCCGGCTACGCCCGCCGCCTGCGCGAGGTGCTGTCCCCGGCCTAGCCGCGGATCGCGGTCACCAGCAGGCAGGCCGCGGTGGTGAGCTCGACGAGCGCGCCGAGCACGTCACCGGTGATCCCGCCCAGGCGGCGCACGGCCAGCGCGGTCACCGCGAACGAGACGGCCAGCCCGGCGGCCACGGCCGCCAGGATCATCACCCCGGACGCGTAGGCCCCGCCCAGCGCCGCGGCCGTGAGCGCGGCCGGGATCGCCGGGGGAACGGTCCCGGCCACCATCGCGCCCAGGCCGCCGCCGCGCGCGGCCGGCACGCCCCGGCGGCAGGCCCAGGTCAGCGCCAGCCGCCCGGCCGTGGCCGCGGCGATCACGGCCGCCGCCCCGCGGCCGAGCGCCTCGGCCTGAGCCAGCGCGGCGACCTGCACCAGCAGCGTGAGCACCAGCGTGACCACGCCGAACGGCCCGATGTCGGAGCGTTTCATGATCGCCAGCGCGGCGGCGGGCTCCCGGCCGCTGCCCAGGCCGTCGGCCAGGTCGGCCAGGCCGTCCAGGTGCAGGCCCCGGGTGAGCAGGGCCAGGGCCGTGACGGCCAGGACGGCGGCCAGCAGCGGGCCGGTACGGCCCAGGCGCCCGGCCGCCTCCAGCACGGCCGCGGCGACCGCGCCGATCAGCAGGCCGACCAGCGGGGCCCAGATCATCGCGGCCGCCGCGGCCCGCCGGGACGGCGCCGGGCCGGCCGCGCGGCGGCCGCCGGGCAGCGGGATCGCGGTCAGCAAGGTCACCGCCAGCCGCAACCCGCCGAGGACCATGGCACCCCAGCGTAGGGAGGCGAGGCCGGGTACGGTCGGCTCGTGGCGGAACGGCCCTACGTCCTGCTGTCGGTCGCGATGTCGGTCGACGGCTGCCTCGACGATGCCACCGGCCGCAGGCTGATCCTTTCCGGCCCGGAGGACCTGGACCGGGTCGACGAGGTCCGGGCGGGCTGCGACGCGATCCTGGTGGGGGCCGGGACCATCCGCCGCGACAACCCCGCGCTGCTGGTGCGTTCGCCGGAGCGCCGGGCCCGGCGGGTTGCCGCCGGGCACCCGGCGAGCCCGGCCCGGGTCACGATCACCGGCCGCGGTGACCTCGACCCGGCGGCGCGGTTCTTCACCGCCGGCGAGGGCACCAGGCTGGTGTACGTGCCCGCCGGGCAGCGGGACGCCGCCGCGGCCCGGCTGGCCGCGACCCCGGCCGAGGTGGTCGCCGCCGGCGACCCGCTCAGCCTGGGCGCCCTGCTCGACGACCTGGCCGGGCGGGGCGTGCGGCGGCTGATGGTCGAGGGCGGGGGCACGGTGCACGCGCAGTTCCTGGCCGGCGGGCTCGCCGACGAACTGCACCTGGTCATAGCGCCGGTGTTCGTCGGGGATCCCGCGGCCCCGCGGATCGCCGGGCCGGCGGGCACCGGGCAGCGGCTGCACCTGGCCGAGGTCCGGCCGGTCGGCGACGTGGTGCTGCTGCGCTACCTGCCCGGGCGCCCGGCCCGCTGACCGCGAGCCATTCCTCCGGAAATGGGCATAACATGTCGGCCATGGCCCCCACCGTGCGTGGGACGGGCCCCGGACAGGGCAGGATGGGGGGATGAGGGATACCAGAATCGCGGCCAGCGGGATGAAGGCCGCGATCGAGCGAAGTGGTTACTACCCCGGCCTGGTCTTCGACGCGGTGTCGTCGGCGCTCGGGGCCGAGCCGGTCGTTTCCTACGTCGTGACCCACGACGCGCTGTTCGACCCGGGCATGGAGGTGCGGCGGCACATGACGGTGCTGGCGCTCACCCCGACCCGCCTGGTCTACTCGCACACCGACGAGAGCCCCGCCGAGGCCGGCGACACCGACTCCCGCCCGCAGGCCGAGACCAGCACCGAGGCCGTCCGGTTCACCCAGATCTCCTCGGTCGCCGTCACCCGGGTGATCCCGGACCCGGCGTCCTACGTGCCGGGCAGCACGATGCCGAGCGAGGTGGTGCTGACCATCGGCTGGAACGTGCTGTCCCACATCGAGCTCGAGCCCGCCCACTGCGGGGACGATAGCTGCGAGGCCGATCACGGCTATACCGGGACGATGACCGCCGACGACCTGACGATGCGCGTCAGCGAGGCCGCCGACGGGGAGGATGCGGTACGGCAGGTGCTCGCGTTCGCCCAGGCGCTGTCCGAGGCCACCAGCCGCGCCTAGACGAGGGCCCGCCGCCGCGGCACCCGGAGCGCACCTGCCGCCGCGCGTAAACGCATAAAGAGGGACTGATGACAAGCGAAGGGCCGGCCGTGATAGCGGACCTGCCAGCGTCGCGGCCGGCCCTGCCGCGGTACGGGGAGGCGAGCCTGGCGGATCTGGCGTGCTCGGTGCTGGCGTCGCTGGGGGTGGCGGGGGAGCCGAATCCGCTGGATCTGGCCGAGGCGGACCGGGTGTGCGTGCTGGTGGTGGACGGGCTGGGCTGGGAGTTGCTGCGGGAGCATCCGGCGGCGGCGCCGTTTTTGTCGGAGCTGGCGGTGGCGGGGCGGGTGCTGACGGCGGGGTTCCCGGCGACGACGGCGACCAGCCTGGCGTCGCTGGGGACGGGGCGGCCGCCGGGGCAGCACGGGATGCTGGGGTATCAGGTGGCGGTGCCGGGGGAGGGGCGGCTGCTGAACGCGCTGCGGTGGGATGGGCGGGTGGACCCGGTGGCGTGGCAGCCGGGTTCGACGATCTTCGAGCGGGCCGCCGCGGCCGGCATCAGCGCCTGCCGGGTCACCGACCGCTCCCTGGCGCGCACCGGGCTGTCGGCCGCGATCCTGCGCGGCGCGCCGGTGCTGCCCGCCGGGACGGCCGGGGCGCTGGTGGCGCAGGCCGCGGTCGCGCTGCGGCGGTCGGACCGGGCCCTGGCCCTGGTCTACCACGCCGACCTGGATTCGACCGGCCACGTGTACGGGTGCGCCTCGGACGCGTGGCGGTATCAGCTGGGTCACGTGGACAAGCTGGCGGAGCAGCTGGCCGGGGCGCTGCCGCCGGGGACGGTGCTGCACGTGACCGCGGATCACGGGATGGTGGACGTGCCGGCGGCCGACCGGGTGGACGCGGATGCCGAGCCCGGGCTGCGGGCGGGCGTGGCCCTGCTCGGCGGCGAGCCGCGGGCCCGGCACGTGTACGCGCAGCCGGGGGCGGCCGGTGAGGTGCTGGCGGCCTGGCGTGCGGTGCTGGGCGCGCGGGCCTGGGTCGCGTCCCGGGACGAGGCCATCGCCGACGGCTGGTTCGGCCCGGTCGAGCCCTGGCTGGAGGCCAGGATCGGCGACGTCGTGGCGGCCGCGGCCGGGCCGTGGGCCGTCGTGGCCCCGCGGGCGGAGCCCGGAGAGTCCGGCCTGGTCGGCATGCACGGCTCGCTGACCTCCGCCGATCAGCTGGTGCCCCTGCTGACCCTGTCGGTCATGTAGACCCGATGGAGCTACGGCGTGAGCTGCTGACCGCCGAGATGGTCGATCCCGGCACCGGCCAGCCGGCCCGCACCACGGTCGAGGTGCGCTTCGACCCGCTGACCGGCCACAGTTCCCGCATCCTGCCCGGGCGCGGCCTGATGCCGCGCAGCGACCTCGACCTGGCGGAGTACGGCCGGCAGAGCCAGCCGGACTGCCCGTTCTGCCCGGGCCGGATCGAGCGGCTTACTCCGCTGCTGCCGGCCAGGGTCCACCCGGACGGCCGGATCCGGGCCGGCGAGGCGGTGCTGTTCCCGAACCTGCACGCGTATTCCTCGCACAGCGCGGTGTCCGTCTACTCGCCCCGGCGGCACTACCTGCCGCTGGGCGAGATGACCCGGCCGCTGATCGCCGACAACCTGGCCGTGCAGGTCGCCTACGCCCGGGCGGTGATGGCGGCCGAGCCCGCGGCGCGCTGGGCGTCGGTCAACGCCAACCACATGCTCCCCTCGGGCAGCTCGCTGTTCCATCCCCACCTGCAGGGAATCGTCGACTCCCAGCCGACCACGTTCCAGCGGATGCTGGCCGAGGTGCCGGCCGGGCGGTTCACCGCCTACCTGGACGCCGAGCGCCGCAGCGGGGAGCGTTACCTGGCCGACACCGGGCGCGTGCAGTGGCTGGCCAGCTTCGCCCCGGTCGCCCCGGCCGAACTGCGGGCGTTCGTGCCGGGGATCTGCTCGCCCGCCGAGCTCAGCGACGACCTGGTCGCCGAGCTGGCGTTCGGGCTGGAGCGGGCCCTGGGCGGGTACGCCGGGCAGGGCTTCGAGAGCTTCAACTGCGCGATCTACGGGGCACCGCCCGGCACCGAGGGGTACCCGCTGAACCTGCGGCTGGCCTGCCGCTCGAACCTGAGGCCGTTCTACCGCTCCGACTCCACGTTCCTGGAGCGCCTGCACTGGGAGGGCGCCGTCGACCTCGCCCCGGAGACCGTCGCCGGCTGGATGGCCGAGCGGTTCGGCGGGTAAGCGGTGATCACTGACCTGCCGGCGGCGGCGCCGGCCCTGCCGCGGTACGGGGAGGCGAGCCTGGCGGATCTGGCGTGCTCGGTGCTGGCGTCGCTGGGGGTGGCGGGGGAGCCGAATCCGCTGGATCTGGCCGAGGCGGACCGGGTGTGCGTGCTGGTGGTGGACGGGCTGGGCTGGGAGTTGCTGCGGGAGCATCCGGCGGCGGCGCCGTTTTTGTCGGAGCTGGCGGTGGCGGGGCGGGTGCTGACGGCGGGGTTCCCGGCGACGACGGCGACCAGCCTGGCGTCGCTGGGGACGGGGCGGCCGCCGGGGCAGCACGGGATGCTGGGGTATCAGGTGGCGGTGCCGGGGGAGGGGCGGCTGCTGAACGCGCTGCGGTGGGATGGGCGGGTGGACCCGGTGGCGTGGCAGCCGGGTTCGACGATCTTCGAGCGGGCCGCCGCGGCCGGCATCAGCGCCTGCCGGGTCACCGACCGCTCCCTGGCGCGCACCGGGCTGTCGGCCGCGATCCTGCGCGGCGCGCCGGTGCTGCCCGCCGGGACGGCCGGGGCGCTGGTGGCGCAGGCCGCGGTCGCGCTGCGGCGGTCGGACCGGGCCCTGGCCCTGGTCTACCACGCCGACCTGGATTCGACCGGCCACGTGTACGGGTGCGCCTCGGACGCGTGGCGGTATCAGCTGGGTCACGTGGACAAGCTGGCGGAGCAGCTGGCCGGGGCGCTGCCGCCGGGGACGGTGCTGCACGTGACCGCGGATCACGGGATGGTGGACGTGCCGGCGGCCGACCGGGTGGACGCGGATGCCGAGCCCGGGCTGCGGGCGGGCGTGGCCCTGCTCGGCGGCGAGCCGCGGGCCCGGCACGTGTACGCGCAGCCGGGGGCGGCCGGTGAGGTGCTGGCGGCCTGGCGTGCGGTGCTGGGCGCGCGGGCCTGGGTCGCGTCCCGGGACGAGGCCATCGCCGACGGCTGGTTCGGCCCGGTCGAGCCCTGGCTGGAGGCCAGGATCGGCGACGTGGTCGCGGCCCCGGCCGGCCCGGCCGCCCTGGTCGCCACCCGGGGCGAGCCGCGCGAATCCCGGCTGACCGGCATGCACGGCTCGCTGACCTCCGCCGATCAGCTGGTGCCGCTGCTGACCCGCCCGGCCAGGTAGCCGGCCGGCGCCGGCGCCGGCCGGCGCGACCGGTATAACTCAAGACATGGCCGCCGCCGTCCGGGCGGCCGCGGAAGGGGCTGATCGTGACGGCCGCGAACTATGAGCAGTTGCCCGCCGGGCTGCCGGTACCGCAGGACGATGGCGCGGCGGATCACCTGGCCGGCCGCCTCATGCCGCCGGTATCGCTGCCCTCCACCGGCGGCGGCCGGGTGGACCTGGCCCAGCTCGGCCAGCCGCTGGCGATCGTGTACGTGTACCCGATGACCGGGACGCCGGGCGTGCCGCTGGTCGAGGGGTGGGATCAGATCCCCGGCGCGCGCGGCTGCACGCCGGAGTCGATGGGATTCCGGGCGCACTATCCGGAGCTGGCCGGGCTCGGCGCGGAGATCTTCGGCCTGTCCGTCCAGGACCCGGCCGAGCAGGCCGAGGCGGCGACCCGGCTGGAGCTGCCGTTCGCCCTGCTGTCCGACTCCGGCCTGGTGCTCGCCGACCGGCTGCGGCTGCCCACGTTCACGGCGGCCGACGGCGTGGTCCGCTACAAGCGGCTCACGCTGGTGCTCAGCCAGGGCCGGATCGAGCACGTCTTCTACCCGGTGTTCCCGCCGGACCGGCACGCCGCCGAGGTCCTCGCCTGGCTGCGGGACCGGGCGGCCTGAAGCCAGGCCGCCCGGCGTTTGTCCACAGCCGGGCCGGGGGAAACGCACCGGCCCCGCTCGGTTTGTCCACAGTAATTGAGAGGTTACCCACAGGAATGTGCGCCGGCTGGCCCGCCCGCCCGCTGATCGATGCCGCGTCCCTGGCCGCCGGCCTGGCCGGCGGCGCGCCCCCGGTCCTGCTCGACGTCCGCTGGCGGCTCAGCGGGCCGCCCGGCATCGACAGCTACCGGGCCGGCCACCTGCCCGGCGCCGTCTACGTGGATCTGGACGCCGACCTGGCCGGCCCGCCGGGCTCCGGCGGGCGGCATCCGCTGCCCGCCGCCGCGGACTTCACGGCCGCGATGCGGCGGGCCGGCGTGCGCTCGGGCCAGCCGGTCGTCGTGTACGACGACGGCGACTCGACGATCGCCGCGCGGGCCTGGTGGACGCTCGCCTACTTCGGTCACGACCAGGTGCGGGTGCTGGACGGCGGCCTGCGGGCCTGGACGGCGGCCGGGCAGCCGGTCACCACCGACGAGCCGCCCGTGGCCGCGGGGGACTTCACCGCGTCCGCCGGGCACCTGCCCGTGCTGGACGCGGCGGGCGCCGCCGCGCTGGCCCGGTCCGGGGTGCTGCTGGACGCACGGGCGCCCGAGCGCTACCGCGGCGAGACCGAGCCGGTCGACCGGGTGGCCGGCCACATCCCCGGCGCGGTGAGCGCGCCGACCGCCGGGAACGTGGCGGCCGACGGCCGGTTCCGGCCGCCCGCCGAGCTCCGGGAGCGGTTTGCCCGGCTCGGTGTGAGCGCCGGGCCGGGGACGGGCCCGGCCGGCGCGTACTGCGGCTCCGGCGTGACCGCCGCGCACGAGGTGCTGGCGCTGGCCCTGGCCGGGGTGCCCGCCGCCTTGTATGTCGGGTCCTGGTCGGGCTGGACCGCTGACCCCGGCCGCCCCGTGGCCACCGGCCCTGACCCGGGCTAGAAGGAGGAGGAGACCGGATGTTCGCGCAGAATGAGCCGAAGGCGAGCTTCGGGTGGGCGTCCCGCCAGCGACTCAACTGGCCGGGTCGCGCCGCGCACTCGTGCTGGCCGGCGTGGCCCGGCCTGCGCGCCGCGGAAACGGAATCGGGGACGGCGCTTGCTGCTGGTAGTCGATCAGGCCATACCGCATGGCGGTCATCAGCGCCTGCGCCCGGTTGGCGGCGCCGAGCTTCTCGTACAGCCGCGCCACGTAGGTCTTCGCCGTGGAGTGGCTGATGAACATGGTCATCGCGATCGCCGGAATGGACAGCCCGTCGCGCAGCAAGCGCAGCACCTCCTGTTCCCGGCGGCTGAGGGTGAGCCGGTCCTGGATCGAGCGGCGCCTTTCGAGCGCCATCGCCAGCCCTGACGCGGTGAACGACGAGGCGGCGACGGCGGCGTGCCGGATGGCGGCGAGCATCTCCTCCAGCGGCGCGCTCTTCGCGACGAAGGCCGACACCCCGATCTCCAGGGCCTGGAACAGGACATCGTCCTCGTGCTGTGCGGTGAGCACGACGATACCGAGGTCGGCGTAGCGGTCCCGGAACTCGCGGGCGAGCCCCAGGCCGTCACCGTCGGGCAGCCTGGCCTCCACGGTCACCACGTCCGGCCGTACCGTGGCGATCATGCGCTGCGCGTGGGCCGCCGACTCACATTCGGCCACAATCTCAATGTCAGGATGCTGGGCGATGAACTCGCGCAAGCCATAGCGAATGAGCGTCTGCTCATCAACTATAGCCAGGCGAATCGGCATAATGATTCCTCACCCAGAACATATGATGCCAGGCCTTCGCAAACTGAACGGTGATAGAAACTGCTCAGAAGAGGCCAGGCCGCTTATCACCCGATTATTTCGAGGCTCTCCTCTCTTGCTTCACTGCGTCACGCGGACGGGAGCCAGGCACGCAGCGGACGCGCTGGCTCCCCGGAGCGCTCCCCTCCTCCGGTGGGTCACCCGGCTGCTCCCGGTGCATCACCTGGCTGCTCCTTGGTGCGCCGCCCGGCTGCGGTTTGCGCTGGTGGAAAGTGGACGCTCCAGTCATACGCGGATATGACCACAAACGGCGATCGTTATAGATCCGTAATCTGTAGCCAGTCCGACACCGGCCGCGTGTGCAACACCCGGGTTCCCCCGATCGCGCGGGCCGCCAGCCACTCGCGCGGGACCTTACATACATCTTTCGTAGGTTGGCCACGGGCCGGACGTAAAAGTGCCAGACTGCCCTCGTGTCCTTTCATGAGTCCTTCTGGGTAACCGTCGGCATCACTGCGCCGGTCGTCGCATTCGCGAGCGTCGTATCCATCGCCGACTTGATGGGCGCACGAGAGCGAGTCAGCCGCAACCTTCCCACCCCCTCGGATGCCGTAGATAGCGACTGGCTGGACGCAGAATTCATCCGGGCGGGCAGGCTGCTTATCGGGGCCTACCTGGTCGGGATCATCAACGGCGCCTTGCAGATGGTCACGCTGTCGGTGGCCCTCCAGTCGCTGGCGGATGGCGACAACGCGGTCCCCACCATCGTCCCGCGGATAATTGCGCCGCTCGGGATCTTCCTGCTGCTGGTGAGCATCAGCATGACGGTCAGCCTGCGCACCATCCAGCGGCACGTGAGCCACCACGTCAGGCCCGGGCAGTCTCATGAATCGATCGACTTACCAACCTGATCACGGCGGGGCGTAGCGGGTCCCGCAGCAGCCGGCGCGCGGCTGCCGCGTCCTACTTACGCGGCGGATCCAGGCTAAGGCCCCGCGGCAGCCATAGATAAGGCGACTGCCCGATGCCCGGGACCGCGCCTTACGGCGAACCTCGAGAGTACGGGGCCACCAGAGCCCCGGGGATCGAGGAAAGCGATGTACTCCCAACTGCTGCCGGTCGCCGCCGAGCGGACCAGGGACATGCGCCGCGAGGCCAGGGCGGCGTCGCTGGCCCGCGGGGCCAGGCTGGGCCGGCGGGCCGCCCGGGCCGCTCACGCCGCGCCCGGTGCCGAGGGCCGGCTGGTGCTCAGGGCCGCCCGGCCGTGACCGCTGGCACCGTGACCGCTGCGGGGCCCAGCCCGCGGCCGGGCTGGGCCCCGGCGGCTCTGCCGTGCCGGAGCGACCCCGACCTGTTCTTCGCCGAGAGCCCGCAAGGCGTGCGGGTGGCCAAGCTGCTGTGCGGCACCTGCCCGGTGCAGGCCGCCTGCCTGGCCGGGGCGCTGCGGCGCGGCGAGCCCTGGGGCGTGTGGGGCGGCGCGCTGTTCGATCGCGGCGTGATCATCCCGGACAAGCGGCCGCGCGGACGGCCGCGCAAGCCGGCCGCCGTGCACTAGCCGCGCCGGGCCGTCCCGGGCGCGCGGGCCTGCGGCGGCGGCTTAGCCGGAGGATTGCCCTGGAGGAGGCGGGCGCCCTTGAGCGCTGCGGCCCCGTAGATCTTGGCCGCGCCGCGGCTGGTCATCGCGACCCGGCAGCGATGAGCCGGCTGGCGATGGCGGCCCGCGGGCTCAGCTGTATGAGGGAGCCGGCCAGGTCATTTCCCGCCGCGGTCAGGCCGTCGTTCCCGAGGGCGGCCAGTGCGTCGATGATGAAGACGGCGTTCGTGGTGGCGGGCGTCATGCGGGTCCGGGTGCATTGCCGCCAGTTCCACTGGCGGCAGGTGACGCCGGCGTCGTCACGCCAGATCACCTCGCCCGGCCTGGGGTGCTCGAGAGCCGGCTCACCGTGCGCCACGGTGTCGAAGTCCTCGTCGCCCGCGGCGCGGACCAGCCGGGCCGGGCCCTGGTACCGGTCCAGGTCCTCGCCGCCCACTGGCACCAGGTTCGCGATCGAGACCGCGTTGTAGGCGTCGGTAAGGCGGTCGATGCGGGGCAGTCCGGCGTCGAGACGGCGCAGCAGCGCCTCAACGCTCGGCCGGGTGCGCTGAGGCTTGGCGCCGAACGCCCGGTAAGCGGCGCGCCAGTCCGCGACGTGCGGCGCGTCTTCGGGTACTCGGCCGTCGAGCGCGATCCGGGCCCGGGCGCCGGCTCGCGCCAGCAGCTGGTCGCTGATCTCGTCGGGCAATCCCGGCTCCAGGCTCTCGGCCACCATCACCAGCACGCGGTAGTCCGGGCGCAGCTCGAGCACGTCGGGGGCCACGCTGACGGCCGCCAGGAAACCGCGCCCGCGCTCACTCACCCCGGCCGCGGTCAGCAAGGTCATCACCGCGCCCCGCCCCCGCCGGCAGGCGGCTCGGACACCGTCAGGGCGAAGCGCGCCACCTGTGCTGAGCCGGCGTTCACGTATTCGTGGGCCAGGTCACCGGCGAACGAGGCCGAATCTCCCTGCGCGAGTACCTCGGCGTCCTCACCCACCCTGAGCTCGAGCTCGCCGTCGAGGACCAGGAGCAGCTCGCGGGTCCCCGGCGTGTGCGCCTCGCTGGTGTGACGCTCACCCGGCCCGAGGGTCCAGTCCCACAACTCGGTGACGTCCGGTGGCTCCGTGCCGGCGACGAGCACGGCCCGTCCGCCGAGCGTCCCGTGCCACAGCACCGGGGCAGCGCCAGCCCGGGTGACCCGCAGCCCGGGTGAACGGCCCAGGTCGACCAGCGCCGGCAGCCCGATGCCGAACGCGTCACCGATGCGCAGCAGCGTCGCGATGCTGGGGTTCGCCGAGCCCTGCTCGATGCTGACCAGCATTCTGCGGCTGACGCCAGAACGCCTGGCCAGCTGGTCCAGGGTCCAGCCCCGGCTGCCCCGTCCCTGCCGGACCCGGCCGCCGATCGCCCGGGCGATGCTGTCCGCCCCGGCCCTGGCCTCCGAATCTGACTGCCTCATGTAGTGCATTATACTGCACTACCGGGAGACAGGAGATGCGCATGACACCTCACGACCAGCCGGCGGCACCCGCCGGCCTGCGACCGGAAACAGCGGTCATATGCGCCGGCCGGCCCGGCCGCGCGGCCAGCGGGCCGCTCAACGTTCCCGTGGTACTGGCATCCAATTTCCATGCTGGCATCACGACAGCGCCAGGCACCGAGGACGGCATCCGCGCATACGCGCGCACAGACGCCACGCCGACCTGGGAAGCACTCGAGACAGCCGTGGGCCAGGTGGAAGGCGGTCACGCCGTGGCTTTCTCCTCCGGCATGGCCGCGGTGGCCGCCGTGCTCGACCTGGTGCCGGGCGGCGGCCGGGTCGTTGCCCCGGCCGACTGCTATTTCGGGGTCGGCGAGCTGCTGGCCGACGCCCAGCAGCAACGGCGCTGGGCCGTTGACCGCGTTGACCTGACTGACACCGCCAGCGTCCGGGCCGCCGTCGCCGGCGCGGACCTGCTCTGGCTGGAGACCCCCTCCAATCCGCTGCTGGAGATTGCCGACCTTCCCGCCCTGTGCGCCGCCGGCCGCCACGCCGGGGCACTTGTCGGCGTCGACAACACGTTCGCGACGCCGCTGCTGCAACGCCCGCTAGCACTCGGCGCGGACGTGGTGGTGCACAGCGCCACCAAATTCATCGGTGGCCACTCCGACCTGCTGTCAGGCATCGCCATTGCCCGCGACCAGGCTCTCGCCGGGCGCCTGCGTCATCGCCGCGGCCTGTCGGGCGCCACCCCCGGGGCACTGGAGGCATTCCTCGCGCTGCGCGGCCTGCGCACTCTCGCCCTGCGCCTCGATCGGGGCCAGCGCAACGCCGGCGAACTCGCCCGCCGGCTCGAACAACACCCGGCCGTCAGCCGGGTGCGCTACCCCGGTCTCCCCGGCGACCCCGGACACCGCACAGCCGCCGCGCAGATGACCGGGTTCGGGGCCATGCTCGCCTTCGAGGTGGCCGACGCCCGCACGGCTGACCGCCTCTGCAACGCCGTGCAGATCATCGTCCGTGCCACCAGCCTGGGGGGCGTCGAAACCACCATCGAGCGGCGCGGCAAGCTCCCCGGACAAGGTCACGTGCCGCCTGGGCTCCTGCGGCTGAGCGTCGGCTGCGAACATGTCGACGATCTCTGGAACGACCTGAGCTCCGCACTCGGCCAAGCATCACGACCGGAGAACCCGGCATAGTCATGGATGCCCGTCGGCAGCGCGGCGCTTCGCGATGAGTTCGGGGGCTGCGGCTCGTCATATCCGGCATGACGTACGCGCTGGTGAACGGCCTGCAGGTCTACTACGAGATCCGCGGCAGCGGGCGGCCGCTCGTGCTGCTGCACGGAGGCCTGCTGACCATCGACCTGAGCTTCGGGCCGTTGCTCGAACCCCTGGCAGCGAGCAGGCAGGTGATCGCGGTGGAGCTCCAGGGCCACGGGCACACCGCCGACAACGGCCGCGCGATGACGATCGAGGCGCTGGCCGGTGACGTCGTCGCGCTGCTCGACCATCTGGGAATCGCCCAGGCCGATCTGTTCGGTTTCAGCCTCGGCGGTCTGGTCGCGTACGCGGTCGCGCTCGGCGCGCCCGGCCGGGTCGGCAAGCTGATCGTCGCCTCAGCGGACGCCCACCGCCCGCCGGGCCGCGAAAGCGTGCCCCTGGATGAGGAGCGCATGCCGGCACCGGCCGACTTCCAGGCGATGCGCGACGCCTACGAAGCGGTCGCGCCCGACCCCGCGCACTTCGACGAGTTCGCGGCCAAGATCTCGGCAATGGTGCACGAGTTCACGGGATGGACCGGCGAGCTGTGCTCACTTCAGGTGCCGACCCTGCTGATCTTCGGCGACCGCGACTTCTCACCGTTGCCTGACGTGGCGGAGATGTTCGAACTCCTGCCGAACGCGCAACTCGCCGTGCTCCCCGGGACCACGCACGTCGGCGTGACCCGGCGGCCCCGCGAAGTGCTCGCGGTGATCACGCCGTTCCTCGGCGCGTGCTGATCCTTCCCGGCGCGGGACACGACCTTCCCGCGCCGCTCTGGCCGGCTATCGCCGACGAGATCAGGCAGCTCGCGGACCAGGCACACACAGCCGGAGGCGCCCGCTGCCGGGGGCCACGGTCGTCTCTATCCTGACTCGGTGCTGAGGACCTCGCGGGCGGCCTGGGCGATATGGCTAGCGGAGATCCCGGCTGCTTCCATGAGCTCGGCGGGGGTCCCGGAGCCGGGCAGGTCCCGGACGGCCAGGTGACGGAGGCGGACCGGGTGGCCGGCGTCGTTGAACGCTTCGAGGACCGCACCGCCGAGGCCGCCCGCGGGGTAGTGGTCCTCGGCGAGCACGAGCCGGCCGGCGGTCGCGCTGGCCGCCTCCAGCAGGGCCTCGGTGCAGATCGGCTTGACCGAGTACAGGTCCACAACGCGGGCGCCGATGCTGTCGCGGGCCAGTTCGTCGGCGGCGGCCAGGCAGTTGTGCACGGTCACTCCGGCGCCGATCAGCGTCACCTGGTCGTCCGGGTTGGACCGGAGGACTTTCGCGCCGCCGATCGGGAACGGTTCATCCGGCCCGTACAGCACCGGGTACGCGCCGCGGGTGGTGCGCATGTAGACGACGCCATCGCGCTCGGCCATCTGGGCGACCAGGGACGCCGCGCTCGTCGCGTCGCTGGGGTACAGGACCGTGGACCCGTGCACGGCGCGCATCATGGCCAGGTCTTCCAGGGCCATCTGCGACGGGCCGTCCGCGCCGATCTCGGTGCCCGCGTGCGAGCCGCACAGCCGGATGTTTGCCTGAGAGATGGCCGACATCCGGATGAAGTCGTAGGCACGGGTGAAAAACGCGGCGAACGTCGCGGCGAACGGGATGTAGCCGCGCACGGACAGCCCGACCGCAGCCGCGATCAGCTGCTGCTCGGCGATGAACATCTCGAAGTACCGCTCGGGATGCGCGTTGGCGAATTCTTCCAGGTGGGTGGAGTTGCCCACCTCCCCGTCCAGGCCGACCACGTCTCCCCGGGCGCCGACCGCGGCCAGCGCCTGGCCGAACGCTAGCCGGGTGGCGACCTTGGCGCCCGGCTCGTAGCGGGGCAGGCTCACCTCACCGGCGGGCCAGGCGCGGGGCGACCCGCCCTCGGGTGACGGCCCGCTGACCGTGAGGTGACGCTCCCCGCCGAGCTCGATGATGGCCCGCTCGGCCATCGGCCCGGGCAGCGCCCTGCCGTGCCAGCCCTCCCGGTCTTCGACCTCATCGAACCCGCGGCCCTTGCGGGTCCGGGCCACGATCACCGTGGGCCGGTCCGCGCCGGCCACGCTGGAGAACGCCTTGTCGATCTCGCCGAGATCGTGCCCGTCGATGGTCATGGCATGGCAGCCGAACGCCTCGGCCCGCCTGGCGTAGGCTTCCAGGTCCCAGCCGAGTTCGGTGGGGCCGCGCTGGCCCAGGCGGTTCACGTCGACGATCGCGGTCAGGTTGCGCAGCCCGTAGTAGGCGGCCTTGTCCAGCGCCTCCCAGATCGATCCTTCTGCCGTCTCGCTGTCGCCGCAGAGCACCCAGACCCGGTACGGCAGCTCGTCCAGGTAGCGTCCGGCCAAGGCGACCCCGACCCCGTCCGGGAGCCCCTGCCCGAGCGAGCCGGTGGCCACGTCGACCCACGGCAGCACCGGGGTCGGGTGGCCTTCCAGCCGCGAGCCGAACTGCCGGTACCCGGTCATCAGCTCCTCGTCGGAGACGACGCCCGCCGCCTTGAACATCGAGTACAGCAAGGGGGACGCGTGCCCCTTCGAGAAGATCAGGTGATCGTTGGCCGGGTCGTC
>Ga0335078_10004173_pt1 | contig 21423 bp, 22 predicted proteins | sample Lox_Sample_32_FD_206711 | JGI IMG/M metagenome (GOLD analysis project Ga0335078, IMG submission 206711) | Soil microbial communities from Loxahatchee National Wildlife Refuge, Florida, United States - Lox_Sample_3.2 | ecosystem: Environmental > Terrestrial > Soil > Wetlands | place: USA...
TAAATTCCGTCCGGTCCGGAAAAGCTGTGCAGCACCGTTTCCTTACCGTTGCTGAGCTTGAACACCGTCCCTAACAAAGAATCACCGCCTTTCAAGGTAGTGCCGTAGAGATTTCCTGGGGCGGGTGGCCCAGGCTAGTCTTTTTGTCCTGCGTGCGCCATTGACACCGAGGGGTGCCCCATCCTAGCGCGTTCTGTGCGCTAGGGTGGGAGGCAATGAAGTGGACAGCGAATTCGGGAATTGTAGTCGCGCCATGATTCCGTCGCCGGCCCCACCAATCCCCACCCAAGCAAAACCGGCTTGGGTGGGCCACTCGCCAAAGAAGTATGGCGTGCCCGGAAAATGACAAAATGCCTTGGCCATGGTTGCGATACACTTTCTTCTCCCGTTTATTTCGGAATAGACCGAAGACCGGCAAGAGCCGGCAGGAAGAAGGGACTGATTCATGGTGTTTGTGACGTTATTCCCACCACAAGGCAAGGCACTGAATTTTGAAAATATAACCAACATGGCAGTCACAGGCGGCGTTCTTACCTTCCATGCCAAAAAGGATCAGCGCGCCCGCGAGAGCCAAAAAATCGTCACCAATCTCCCCTTCCTGTGCACAGAAAACATCGCAGGTGGTTCGCCAGGTGCGGGCACAACTGCCTGACGAGAAATTGGAAACTCTCGCTAGGCAACTCGCCGCTGGGCCAGCATGGAAAAGAACTCCGCCACCAGTTCTTCATCCCAGAGCCCAGAACGAGCTTCCTGGCGCATGGTGAGAGCGGCTTGCTCGTGGCTCAGCGCCGGCTTATAGGGCCGGGCGGTACGGAGGGCGTCATACACATCTACCACCTGCAGAACTCTTGGCAGCAGTGGGATCTCGCCACGGCGCAGCCCATCCGGGTAGCCGCTGCCGTCGGAATGCTCGTGATGATTGCGGATGATCGGTAAAACCAGGCGCAAAGACTTGAGTGGGCGGCAGATGTTTTCCCCGGTTACGGGATGACGCTTCATCACAACCCATTCCTCCGGGGTCAGGTTCGATCCCTTTTTCAGAATCTCGTCAGGAACGGCGATTTTTCCCAGGTCATGCAAATACCCGCCACGGCGCAGAGCCACGATTGATTCCTCATCCAGGCCAAGGTGCCGCCCCAGGCTGCTGGCCTGATTTGCCAACCGTTCGCAATGGCCTTCGGTATAGGGATCACGGCTCTCTACGCTCAGTCCCAGAGTGCAGAGCACCGACTCGGCGGTTTCCAGTTCGTCGGTAAACTCTTTTAGCTTGAGCAGCGACCGCACCCGGGCGAATAGTTCCTCGGAAAAAATGGGCTTGTTGAGAAAGTCGTCGGCGCCGGCTTCGATACCGCGCAGCTTGTCTTCGCGGTCGCTGAGGCCGGTGATCAGAACAAAGGGGATCAGCCGGGTCGAAGGATGCTCCTTCAGCTCACGACACAGGTCGTAGCCCGATTTGCCGGGCATGACCACATCGGAAAGAATGAGGTCCGGATGCTGCCGCTGAATCTCCATCTCCGCCTGGGCCGCATCCGCTACCGCGGTTACCTCGTATCCATTGCTCTGCAACAATTCCCGCATAAGCACCATCGTGTCGGGATTGTCGTCCACCACAAGAATACGCGCCGTACGGCGTCGGGCCGGAACTTCACCCATACTCTGGTGAGATTGGGAACGGGAGGAAACAGTTGTACGGAGCTTAGGAGACAGGTCCATTACTGAAACGATTCAAGCAGAGGTTATTGTAACGGATTTTGGCAAAATGCGTGTCGGCTCGGCAGAACAAAATCTGTGCGCCGCACCCATTCGATCATTTCCCGTTTAGGGATGAGATCAGTCCCAACGTGACGGTTGGCCTTGCCAGCCTCTTCTCAATCTGAATAGGGTGAAGCCATGCGGCTCCAAGTATGTACCGCTTCATTGCTGGTGGCCTTGGCGGGATTCGCGTTGGCAGCCTCAAAGCCCCATGTCATCCTCTTTGGCAAATGGACGACAGTCAGGTTGTTTTCAGGTCCTGAGGAAAACCATCCGGTCGAATTGAAGGTACGGTCACTATTCGTTGATGGCAAGTTGCGGGAATACACCTTCGGCTTGCCGCATGAGATCACCGAGCAACTGTTTGTGGTTCGGCGCATACTCCGGGTAAACGACGATTTGCCGGATGAGCCCCCCACAAACCCTCATTGGACCTGGCAACGCGATGGATGGCTGGCGGTCGATCGGGAGACTGGCCACAGTTCGTTGGTCAATCTCCCCGACTTCGATCCAGACGATTCTTCTGCGGCATGGTATCGGGGCTACGTAGCATATTGTGGCGTTTCAGATGACGGCCAGAAGCTTCTTGCCGTCATCATGCATGTCGGACGCCGCAAGCCGGTTCTGAGAAAACCATTAGGAGAAAACAGCGATGAAGCCCACGGCGTCCCGCAGTGCGCTCCGCCAGTCTGGCAACGGCGCCCAGCGCGAGTCACATTTACAACTCCGGCCGATCATGCGTTTACCTTCATTGTCCGCGGACGCTCGATAGCAACAGTCAGTGAGGGCGAAGATGATGAAACCGGAACTGAATAAGGCGGGTGGAGAGCTTGGGCGGTCGGCTCCCGTGGAACGGAATTCTTTCGCTTGACCATTTCAAAAAGCACAAGCAGGATCACCGCGGTCGCGGCGAACGTAATCCCGCGCCATGCCCTGCGCGCTTCGGGCGGTGCCATAAGATGTCTTGCCAAGAAGGCTCCCAGCACCAAACCGCATACCAGTCCGCCGATATGAGCCGAGTTGTCGATTGCGGGAACGACCGCCCCGAAGAACAAGTTATATCCAGCAAATGCCACCAGGCTACGCAGAGTGCCCCGCACTGCCTCTCGAGGAATGGGCAAATGTCCCAGATAAAGCGCTGCGATCAACGCGCCCGCAAGTCCGAAAATCGCTCCGGAAGCACCCGCACCGGGAACCATTGGGTGACGCCACAAGCTGGCGATACTTCCCGACAAACCGCATGCGGTGTAAGTCAGCACGTAGGTCCAAGGATCGAAAACGCGTTCTGCCAGGAAACCCAGGTTCCACAAGCACCACATGTTCAGCCCGATGTGGATGATCCCGACGTGAAGATAGTTGGAACTCAGGATTCGCCATGGCTGCAGCCCGAGTGAGAGTGGACCCCAGTTTGCTCCCCACCTGACGAGCTGCGCGGTTGTGGGCTCAACCGGAGACACGCCGGTGAGGGTCATTGCTACAAAGACCGCCACGTTGATGCTGACTAACGCAGTCGTAACGGGAGTCTTGTTCAAGGGCATTTAGTCCTCTATCCCAGGTTCGTCATTCAACTGGAGCGAAGCGGAGTGCGAAAAACATTTCTTCTTGCGCGGCTCAATCTCCCGTCGTCTCCACTAATGGCAGATCTTCCATCTTTGGTTTGCTGGTTACCTGAGCGCTGGTCACCAGGATCACAGAGGCTATCACGACGGCGCTGCCTGCAAGAATGTACGCATCAATGGGCTCGTGCAGCACCAGCCATCCCAGAAATACCGCTACTACGGGATTTACGTAGGCATAAGTCGAGACTTTCGAAGTTGGCACGTGTCCCAGCAACCAGATATAGGCCGTGTAACCGATCCACGAGCCGCACACCACCAGGTAGAGAGTTGCGCCGACACCGCGCGCTGTCCACACCACATGCGAGCGATCTCCCGCAACCAACGCAAACATCAAGTTGGCAAGACCCGCCGCCGTCATCTCCCACCCCATGGCGGAAAACACATCGACCTCGGGCGAGTTCCATTTCTTGGCCAGGACCGAACCCAGCGCCCAGCTGAAAGAGCCGCCAATCAGACTGAGGGAGGACCACAGCTCTGTGCGACCGAACGATGTAGTGGCCGTCAACTGCGGCCACAGCAGGACGACCAATCCCACCACGCCCAGGGCCAGGCCGAGTTTGCCGCGCGTCGAAACATGGTGATCTCCCAGCAACAGCGAATCCAGCACCAGAAACCACAGCGGTGTAATGGCGATAATCAGAGCCGCCAAGCCGGACGCTACGTGTTGCTCGGCAAACGACAAAGTGAGGTTGCCGCCCATGAGCAACAGAACTCCGATCACTGCCATTTCCCCCAACTGGCGCGCCTTGTAGAGGATTCGTTTTCCGCGCAGCCCGCAGAACCCCAGCATGAAGACACCAGCAATCAGGAAGCGAATGCCGCACATCAGGGCCGGCGGAATTCGTTCTACAGCGATGTCGATGGCGAGATAGGTCGAGCCCCAGAAGAAATACACCAGGCCGAAGGCCAACACTACGGCAAAGCGGCTTGGACGCTGGCTGGCAATCATGGTAAGAGCTTGAGACTAAAAGATATCAGACGCCGGCCCGCCTTTCCGGGATTCGCTTTTGTCGGAAGAGCGGGCGCGCTGAAGGTATCCGCAAGCTACGGATGCCGATGCAGTATGCGGGTGGCGATATCCGGCCAGAACTCGCGGAACGCATTGGTGAGCGCGTCGCGCCCGATGGCATATCCGTACTTGGTAGCGAGTTCACCGGCGGTGCGATCGTGGCTGGGGTAATAGGTTGTGGAAATGCCCTGCGCGATGCCGCGCCCCAGAAGCTCGGAAATATTGAAGCTGTTGTGTTCGTGGTAGTTGGGGGTAATGAGGACGCGAGACGTGGCATAAACCAGGCGCTTGAAGATACCGCCTTCGCCCCGGGCGAAGTAACGTTCATCTTGATGGAAAACTGTGGGCAAAGCGAAGATAACAAGATAATTTCCATCGGTCTTGTCGACGAAGCCGCGCCAGTAATAGCGCTCGTAGCCTTGCATGCCCTCGCCGAGTTGGGGATGGGCATCCGACCACTCCGCCATCGCCGATGTCAATCCCACAAAGATGAACGACGAGTAATCGAAGCTATTCCGGGTGGCGATCCAAAAGGCTTGCTTGGGAGTGGGAGGAGGTGGAATTGCTCCCGCACTCACGGCCCGGTAATTGGGCATGAGCCCAAGGATGCGTTTGGGCTGTTGTTTGGAAATCGGAACACCGGCATTCGCGGAGTCGACGCTGGATTGGCTGCTGTTTTTGCCAGCCCCCGAGGGCGTCGACTGAGCCGTCTGCGGGCTCTGTTGCTGGTCTTGCGGGAGAGGTGCCGAGGGCTCAATGGATCCGGGCAGCGTCGCTGGAAGCGAGCGCGAATCGTCCTGCTGGGCCGGCGCGTAGACTGTACACAAGATCAGTGCCAAAAGAAAAAACCGCAAGCCATCCCCCCACACCCTCGTGTTTACCAGCCGGCATTTCCATGGTTAGTCACCCGGCGTTTGCAGTATTTTACGCGAAATCGAACGATACGGCGACAGGCGGGGCTGGCTCTTGCGCTTGTGTTGGCCGTTTTTGCTACTCTAGTCGGACGTACCGCGGCGGTTCGGGAGTCGCTTTCCCGGCGGCTTCCTAGGAGGTTCTTATTTTGAAGCTTTCGCTGGCCAGCTTTCTTGTCGTTGCAAGCTTGCTCGCTGTGGACTCGACAGCACAGCAAGCTTCGCCTCCACTTCCGCCGACACCACGGCCGGCGCAGACCGCTCCCCAGACAACCGGGACGGACAAGCAAGGTCAGGGCCACGATCAAGGCACGTCCAATGACCGGCTCTTCTTTGCTTTGCCGAACTTCCTGACTCTGGAGAACGCAGGTCAGGTGCCGCCTCTCACTGCCGGACAAAAGTTCAAAGTGGTGGCACGCAGTTCGTTCGATCCGGTTGTATTCGTCTGGTACGGCTTCCTGGCGGCGGTCGGTCAGGGAGAAAACAGCGAACCCGGCTACGGTCAGGGCGCAGAAGGCTACGCCAAGCGCTACGGCGCCGCCTTCGCTGATGGAACGATCGAAAACTTCATGACGGGTGCCGTGCTTCCGTCCCTCTTGCGTCAGGACCCGCGATTCTTTCAAGAGGGCAACGGGAGTATTGTGCATCGCACTGGCTATGCGATCAGCCGAATCGTCATCACTCGCACAGATTCAGGCCATCAGCAGTTCAACTTTTCGGAGGTGTTCGGCAGTGCAGCTTCAGCCGCGATTTCGACCTATAGCTACCATCCTAAGGGTGATCGCACCGTGGCGAACACAGCGAGCGTGTGGGGATCCCTGGTCGGGTACGATACGTTGACCATCGTCGCCAAAGAATTCTGGCCTGATATCCGTCGCAAGCTGCGAAAGAAATAATATGTTCCAATCCGATCTCCTGCGCCACAAACGCATTCTTATCACTGGTGGCGGCACCGGTTTGGGCAAGGGCATGGCCCGCCGCTTTCTGCAACTTGGGGCGACGGTCTACATCTGCGGTCGCCGCGAGGAGGTTCTCGCCAAGGCCGTCTCCGAGTTCGACCGCCTGGCACCCGGCAGAATCCACTCCGCTCGCTGCGACGTGCGCGACTTGCCGGGCGTGGAAGAGATGGTCGCCGATTTCTGGAAAGATGGTCCTCTCGACATCGTGGTCAACAACGCCGCGGGCAACTTTCTGGCGCGAACGGAGGAACTCTCGCCCGGCGCATTTCAAGCTGTGATCGGCATCGTGCTCACCGGCACGATGAACGTCACCCTGGTGTGCGGGCGCCGATGGTTGCAGGCCAAGCATCCCGGTGTGGTGCTCAACATCGCGGCAACCTATGTCCGTAGCGGCTCGGCCTATGCAGTGCCTTCCGCTGTGGCCAAGGCGGGAGTTGTCGCGCTAACCCGCAGCCTCGCCGTGGAGTGGGGCAACCGAGGCATCCGCATGAATGCCATCGCTCCGGGCCCGATTCCGACCGAAGGCGCATTCTCCCGGCTGCTGCCGCATGGCGAATTCGAACAGGCGGCATTGCGACGAATTCCCCTTGGCCGTTTCGGCACCGTCGAAGAACTCGCCAACCTCGCGGCTTTTCTGGTAAGCGATGGATGCAGCTACATCAACGGCGACGTTATTACCATGGACGGCGGCGAGTGGTTGCAGGGCGCTGGCGAGTTCAGTGCCCTCGGACGCCGGCTCACGGAGGATGACTGGAAGCTCTTTAAGCCGCGCAAATCACAGGGCTGAATGAATGTTGGCCGCAGGGTTCCCGCTCACGCCAGCCCGCATGGATTGATAAAAGGTACTCTTCACTGGCCCGGTCGCGACGGCAGCACCAGCCATTTCAGCAGCATGTTGACCAGCATCAGCACGATCGCGCCCCAGAAAGCAGAGAGAAAATTCTGGATGTGGAAGCCGGGAACAAACGCCGACGCCAGCTCCAGCATGAGAGCGTTGATGAACAGCCAGAACAGCCCCAGGGTCAGGATTGTGAGCGGAAAGGTAATGACTTTGAGAAACAGTCCCAGGGTCGCGTTCACCAATCCAATCACCACGGCCGCGATCAGGGCCGCAGTGACACCGTTCACGTAGAACCCGGGCACTACCCGCGAGGTAATCCACACCGCCAGCGCACTGATTACCCAATGCAAGAGCATTCGCATAAAGATTCTCCGTGCCCTCAGACTATAAAGCGGACCGTTTATTATCGCAATCGATCTGGCGGGGCTTCGCAACGGCATGAACTGCGCTTCCGCGCCGCCCATTAACCGGCCTGTTGGAATTGGCGAGCGAATACCACGCTACTCCCAACCGCCTGTATCAATTCGCCTCCCGCTGGTCAAATAATGATTGATCGCCTCCTCCCAACTTTGCATTTTGTGTAAAAACCATTTTTTGTTGTATCGCTCCACCTCCCGATTTCCCTCCTCCGAGAGCCCGGTATAGGTGTATCCGATGTGGGTGTTGGTCATCCCGGTAGAGCCCGCTTCAAGCTTGATCAGGATCTTCGCCGCCACAAGGCCGGGATTCACCCAGACAAACGCAATGCGATACGCGGAGGGATCAAATTCGGTCACCACCCAGGTAGTTTCCGATCCGTCTGGGTTCGGAGTGGCGAAAACGCAGTTTGCCTCGGCGAATCCCGATTCGGAATGGATCAGTCGGTACTCCCATCCCGGAACCCAATCTGTCTCCCTCACTGGGCAAAGCAGCGGAAAAATTCGCTCCGGCGTGGCTGGATTAGCCTGGATGTATTCGTGGCTCACACGTTTACCGCGAAATTCAGTCATTACCTTTTCCTCCAAAGGAAAATGGCTCGCGCCATGAGCACGAGCCAAAGTTTCCGGGAAGTAATCCCGCAATAGCAAAGGGCCGGATCAGTTCCCCAATCCGGCCCCGCAATGAAACTTATTATCGCACACCTGGCGTCTCGGCGACAGACTTAGTACCTCGGTGATTTGACCCCAATTCGACACCCCCGGCAAGATGCATGTCATCTGCGTGTAATTCGCGCCAGGAGGGTGACGTGCGTTCATTTGCGCTGCTCGTCGCGGTATCGCTCATTAGCTTTTCTAATTTGCTGACCGCCAACTGCTGGGGACAATCGACCCCCGCGATGGTCGCCAGCAATGGTGTGGCGGTTGCACCAAATGCAGGTGGGACTTCGGGATCGGCCGACGCCAGCAAGCCTTCTGCAAACCCACCCGCACCGTCGGGGAGTGTGTCTGTTTCACAGCCCGCACCCGCGCCTTTGCCCGATCATTCATTGCCGTCCAGAATCGCCGTGGGAGTGAAAGTGTCGCTGCTGGGGGCCGGCATTGAAGTTGCCACTCCGATCACTTATCACACCAATCTCCGATTTGGCTTCAACGCCTTTAGTTATGGACGTGGCTTCACCAATGACGGCATCAATTACAACGCGAACCTCAACTTTCGTTCGGCAGAAACCCATTTCGACTGGTTTCCATTCGCGGGAGGTTTTCACTTAAGTCCCGGCGTGATGGTCTACAACGGCAACCGGATAAGCGCCGGTGCCACGGTCGCCGGAGGGGATCAGTTCACATTGAACAATGTGAGTTACATCTCCAGTGCTGCTACGCCAGTGAGCGGAACCGGCAAGATTGAATTCAACACAGTCGCTCCGACCTTTTTGCTGGGCTGGGGAAACTTGCTGCCTCGCAGCCACCGGCACTTCAGCGTCCCCTTCGAACTTGGGGTAGTCGTTGAAGGATCACCGAAATCCACGCTAAATCTGACCGGAATCGCCTGCGACACCACGGGCGCCAATTGCCGCGATGTGGCCACTGACCCCAACATTCAAAACAACGTACTCGGGCAGCAGACCAAGTTGAACAACAACATGTCGTTCTTTAAGGCCTACCCCGTGATGTCACTGGGATTCGGCTATAAGTTCTAAGCAACACAACTCTCCACCCAAGCTGGCTGTGCTTGGGTGGGCGGGTTCAGCCGCAATGATCGGTGGGTCGTGTCAGACCCTACACTGCCCGGCACTCCTAGAACAAATTCCACAGAAACTGGTTGTACACGTCGTGATGGTACTGGACTTCCGGAGCCTTGACGAAGGTTCCAAGCAAGCGGGGGCAACGGTCTGCGGATGCTTGCTTCAAGTCGGCATAACGTGCTTTCACGTCCTCGCCGAGCAGCTTGGTCGTCCAATTCGCTTTGCGGAAGTTTTCCAGCGCATCGTAGATGTTGTCCGGCAAATAACGCTGGGCCTGCCGTAAATTCTTGATCTTCGCAGTTTCGCCGTCCAAGCCGGTCTTGAAAATGGAGAGCATTACCAGGTATGGATTCGCGTCTGGCGCTACGGACCGCACTTCCACGCGCATGCTCTTCTCGTTGCCGATCGGAATCCGGATCATGGATCCACGATCCACCGGCGATGCTTTCAGCTGGTTAGGCGCTTCGAAATGCGGGTCGAGACGGCGATAAGCATTCACGCTGGGGTTCAGCAGCAGGCAGATGTCGTTGCCGTGGGTGAGAATGCGGTCCACGAATTCCCATCCCATCTTGCTCAGCTTTTCCTCGCCCTTCGGGTCCCAGAACAGGTTCTTGCCTTTGCTCACCGAGACATTGGTGTGCATCCCGCTGCCGTTTACCCCCACCACCGGCTTCGGCAGAAACGAAGCAGTGCAGCCCATCTTGTTCGCCACCTGGCGGCAGATCAGTTTGTAGAGCTGAATCTGATCGGCGGCGGCTACCACCTCTCCATAGCCGTAGTTGATTTCGAATTGCGAGGGCGCAACCTCAGGATGGTCCTTCTCGTTCTGGAACCCCATGGCTCTCTGCACTTCTGCCGTCGTGTCGATAAACGTCCGTAGAACGTCGCCGGGCAACGAATGGTAATATCCGCCGGTATTTACATAGTCGAACTTTCCAGTTTCATGAAAGCGGCGCTCGGCGTCCGGTCCCTGGAACAGAAAGCCTTCGATTTCGTTGGCTGCATTCAAGGTGTAGCCGTGCTTCTTATTCAGTCCTTCCGCGTAGCCTTTCAGAATGCCGCGAATGTCGGCGGCATACGGCTCCCCGTTTTTGTCGATCACATCTCCGAAAACCAGCACCTTGCCGGGGCCGAAGATGTCCGCAGGTCCCCAATAAAACGCAGCCCAATCGATGCCGAGACGCAGATCGCTCTCCCGCTGCGCGGTAAAACCGCGAATGGAGGAACCGTCGAAGGTCAGGTTGTCCCAACTCTTGATCAGAAACTTCTTGTCGTAGTCCAGCATGTGCAGGCGACCTTCCAGGTCGCTGAACAATACGGTCACCGCCTTGATGCGCTTCTCCCCACCCAGATATTCCAGCCGTTCTTCCTGAATCTTGTGTATGGCAAGCCGGTTCTTGCGCTGCTCCTTGGCATTGAGGTTCAGTTCTTCCAGTTCGTCATAGGGAATTGCCAGAAAATTTCGCAGCTCGTTTGACATGAATCTCCTTTTAAGTATTCAAAAAGGCTCGGACAAATGTTGTTTCGGGGGTGAAACAGGAACAGGTAAGGGTATCGTGGTGCCCGGCTGGGTGCCAATCAAAAAAGCTGATGAAACAGATACAGGAAATTTATGAGGTTCCGGTTGGACGCTGTATGATGACCCGGTCCCCCAGTACGGGCTTGCGAGCGATGACCGACTCCTCAGGAGAGCTTTCTCCAGCACTTCCCCGCGATCACTCCCCCATGCTGGTTTTGCTGGCGCTGTCCTTGTTCATCAACTACATCGATCGCGGCAACATATCCATCGCCGCTCCCCTGCTGAAACATGAACTTGGCCTCACGGCCTCGCAGCTTGGGATCTTATTGTCATCTTTTTTCTGGACATACGCGGTTCTTCAAATGGCGTCTGGCTGGCTGGTGGACCGCTTTGAAGTCGGCTGGGTGATCGCGGCCGGATACTTCGTGTGGTCGGCCGCGACTTCCGTCACCGGCTTCGCGCATGGATTCGCCGCTCTTATTGCGGCCCGCCTCGCCGTCGGCGCCGGCGAGTCGGTGGCCTTCCCGTCGTACTGCAAGATCCTGGCCAGGCATTTCCCGGAAGCCAAACGGGGCTATGCGAACGCGATGATCATGGTCGGGTTCGGTTGTGGGCCTGCCGTTGGGGCTCTGCTGGGCGGAACTCTGATGGCAAAGTTCGGCTGGCGCCCCTTCTTCGTGGTCCTGGGTGTGATCAGCATGCTGTGGTTGCTTCCCTGGCTCCGCTGGAGGCCGAGGGAAGAGCCTGGCATTGTGCCCGCCTCGTCGGCCCCGAGTGTCTCCCAGGTCTTGCGACAGCGCTCGTTCTGGGGGACTTGTGCCGGGTTGTTCTGCGGCAATTATGCGCTTTACTTCCTGCTCACCTGGCTGCCTTCCTATCTGGTGCAGGAGCGCCATCTCTCTCTGCCGAGAATGGGTTGGACGGCAGGGGCAGCTTATTTACTGACTGCCATTTCTGCCCTGGTCGCAGGCTTGATTTCAGACCGCCAGATCGTCGCCGGTGGCACACTGACGCGAGTGCGCAAAACATTCACTGCGGGCGGTATGGCTGTTCTGGCCGTCTGTCTTGTGGGCTGCGTCGCGGCGGGTCCGCGTCTCTCCATCGTGATGCTGATGATCGCCAGCATCGCTTACGGAGTGTATACCTCGAATCTCTGGGCCATGACGCAAACGCTGGCCGGTCCGGAAGCCGCGGGAAGATGGACGGGATTTCAAAACTTTGTGGGAAATCTATCCGGTGTCCTGGCGCCCGCAATCACCGGTTTTGTTGTCGATCGCACCGGGCATTTCTTTGCGGCCTTCGCCATCACGGCCGGAGTCGCGCTCCTGGGCAGCATCTCGTGGGTGTTCGCGGTGGGCCGACTGGAAGAGGTGAAGTGGCGTAACGCGGCTCTGGCAGAGCCCGTGCTTGCCTCAGACGACAGGCTGGCCTAACGGGGCGAAACGCTGTGACCCTCAATTACCTGCTGCGCTGTCCAACCGCTCTCCCGCAAGCTCCGGATGCTGAGCGCATCGTGCCGCTTGGCCAAGCGTACGCCACGTTCATCTGACACCAGATCGCAGTGGCAGAAACCGGGTGGGGTTAACCCCAGCCCGCGGTACAAGAGCAACTGCCGAGCCGTGGACTTCAGCAAGTCCATTCCGCGCACCACTTCGCTGATTTGCATTTCGGCATCGTCGGCGACGACCGCCAGTTGATACGCCGGAACATCATCGCGCCGCCACACCACGAAATCTCCGAAATCAGTTCCGGCGACGAAACTCTGCGGCCCGCGTTGCTCATCGTGAAATGTCACGACCTCCCCGTCGGGCACGCGAAAACGCCAGTTCACCCCTGCCGGCTTCGCGAACTCCACCGCGTCCTTGCGCGAACGACACGTGCCCGGGTAGATGGGCTCATCGTCCCCATCATCCGGTGCTGTCGCGGCCTGGGCAAGGTCTTTGCGCGAGCATGTGCAGGGATAGATTAATCCGCTATCCCACAATTGCTGCCACGCCGCCACATAAAATTCCCTGCGGTTACTTTGCGAATAGGGCGCATGTGGGCCGCCACAGTCCGGACCCTCATCCCAGCGAATTCCCAGCCACGCCAGGTCTTGCAGCATTGCATCTACGAATTCAGGGCGACAGCGGTATGGGTCGAGATCTTCGTTGCGCAGGACCAGTGTGCCGTGGGCATCTCTTGCTCTCTGTGCGGCAGTCCAGAATGTGCGGGCGTGGCCGCGGTGCAACAACCCGGTTGGCGACGGCGCCAGGCGCCCGCGATATCCCTGTGAACCGATACTCACAGCAGCATTCTAACGGTGCCCTGCGGCACGGACGCCCGCCGCCCCGGTGCTTGGTAAACCAACTGCGGCTCTCTGCGCTTGCTTCGAGAAGATGAGAGATCGATTTTCTGCGACGTCAAGGCGAGCTCTACAAGACAGGCAACCGAAGGTTGTGGGATCGCAACAAAAGGAAGCTCGCGGGGTTCGTACTCGGTAGATGTTTGTACCCTGGTATTGAGGAGCATGGCATGAGCCGACCGAACCGTTTTTTGAGCCTTATTTTCTTGGCTGGTGCTTTCGCGACCCCGCTGATCACTACCGGTTGCGCCGAACATCACTACTACCGCGTCTACGATCCATACTACAGCGACCATCACGTCTGGAGCCCGGATGAGGATGTCTATTACCGGCAATGGATCAACGAACGCCACTACCAATACCGCGAATACTCCAGGCTCGACCGTGACCAACAGAGAGATTACTGGAATTGGCGGCACAGCCACGGTGATCATGATCGCGACCGCGATCACGACCACGACAACCACTAAAAGCCTTTCGACGCAGGCGCGGAGGTCCTAGCCCGCGCCTCATATAAAAATACTAGAGCCATGAAGCGGTCTGGTTCGCTATCATGGCCGCCTCGCCTATGACTCTCCGTAAGTTATGGCTGCGCCGGACAGTGGTAGTGGTCCTGGTCCTCTATCTGGGCTTTGTGAGCGTGATCTGGTGGGCCATGCATCAGCCGCCGGAAGCCTTTGCCCGGGTCATGTCCCACATGCCGGGCCCAGCCGTCTTTCTTCTCGCGCCCTTTGAAACCATGTGGACACATGCACGCGCCGGCACTCTGCATCTCGGCGATGCTGCTCCCGACTTCGCCCTCATGAAGCTGGATAAATCGGAACGTATCCAGTTGTCCTCTCTAACCGCGCACCAGCCTGTGGTACTGGTATTCGGAAGCTATACTTGACCACCCTTCCGGCGGGAGGTTCCTGCCCTCAACAAACTCTACGATCAGTACCACGACCAGGTTGCGTTTCTCGTGGTTTACATTCTGGAGGCTCATCCCAGCGATGTCTGGCAGATGGAAAGCAACATCCGCGACAAAGTTGTCTTCGCCAGCCCGAAAGATGAAGATGAGCGTGCGCTGGTCGCCGGGGCCTGCGTGCGCAAGCTGGGAATAAAGTTTCCTGCCGTGCTCGACGAGTTTGGCAATACCGCCGAACAGGCCTACACCGGCTGGCCCGATCGCATCTACTTGATCGACCAGCATGGGCGGGTTGCCTTTAAAACCAAGCCCGGCCCCTTCGGCTTCAAGCCAGATGATCTGCGATCAGCCCTGGTACGCCTGGTCGGCCAGCCTGCAACCCAGGCAGTGAGCCAGGTTCAGCGTTGATCCAGTTAACGATGCAGGCGCGACCTGCGCACCAGCACTGCCGCCCGCGCCTACATTTTCACGATCCAAAACAATTGTGTCCGACCGCCCACGTTGTGTCTGCCATGCCGCGCTTTGCTCCTCGGGGCCTTTCCCAACTCGCGTGGAATCAGCGGTTTTCTGTTGGCCGATCTCTTGCCTCTACTCCCCACGGCTGGGAAAACCGGCCCACGGAGGAAATATGGAAAAGTTCACCCAACTCGGATTAGACAGAAACCCGGAGGTAAGACCAGCACAGAACAACACAACCGCGAAGTTGCCGCTCAATGGCAAGAAACCCAGCGGAGCGAAAAAGACCGCCGCCCTCTTGGCTTCGTCGGTCGCGGGTTTGTTGCTCGCGATTTTGTTGCTACAAACCAGCAGCTGCTCCAGAGAAGGCAACAGATCAGCGACAGTCGCATCCCCAAACCAGACCTTGCTCAACCCGCCCGTCGCGTCCGTTTCCAATCTGCCTGCAGCGACGCAGTCTGCAGCTCAACCGCCTGCACCCAAAAAAATTGTGAAAAGTCGGCCTTCAACCCTAGCGTATAACGATCCCGCCAGCGGACTCTCGTTCCGTTACCCGCGGAAGTACGCACTGAAGACGCCTGATAACTCCAAACCGGACACAACCGGCGTGCCGCAGTTTGATATGAACTTCGTGCAGCCCGGGGGGGTGGAAGTAGCTTCCGTAGAGTTGCCCAAGGGAACGTATCCCGGCACCGATCTTGCGTCCGCGTCTTTCATTGTCAGCGTGAACAAGGCCATGACCGCGGAGCAGTGTGGCCAGTTCACCCTGTTGCAACTTGCTTCTTCGGATGATCTCTCAGTCCAGCCGGCCAAGATAAAGTTTGCTGGACAGCAACTGGAAGAGATGGAAGCCATCAGCGGACCTGACGGCAAACAGCTGGACGCCAAGTACTACCACTTGTTCGAAAACGGTACCTGCTACGAGTTTGCTCTCGGACTCTCCACCCGTTCCGGTGATGACGATGACGGCGTGCTGCCCGTCGATCGCGAAGCGGTGTTTCACCGCTTGGAGAGAATTCTGTCGACGGTGACGATCGCCCCTACGGCCGCTGCGGTCAAAGAGGATGCTACGGCCGCGTCGTCTCCCACAGCCAGCAACGTTTCAGCTGCGGCCAGCGCGGTTACTCCGTCGGACGCTACTGCACCCACCAGTCCTTCCGTCACGGCTCCTGCAACTCCGAACGTTGCGGTGCAACAGTGACTCACGACCCGACAAGGGCCGCCATGAGCAATCATCGCCATGCGGCCCTTGCCAATCTCTGCCATCCGTTCAATCGGCGAAGACTCTGTACAATGAACTATGTTCCATGCCTGTCCAGCTTACCGATATTGAAGTCCGCGTCCTCGGTTCCCTGATCGAGAAGGACACTACCACGCCGGACTATTACCCGCTTTCGTTGAATGCGTTGGTCCATGCGTGCAATCAGAAGAACAATCGTGATCCCGTCATGGCATTGGCCGAGGATGCCGTACGGGAAGCGCTCAGCGGCCTGCAGGAGAAGCACCTGGCAGGGCCCGCCGGCGGAGCCGATAGCCGTGTCCCCAAGTACGAGCATCGTCTGCAGGAGGTGTTCAACTTCGATCGCCGCGAGATTGCCGTCTTGTGCGCGCTTCTGTTACGCGGTCCGCAGACTCCTGGCGAGCTGCGCAGCCGCACCGACCGCATGCACCATTTCGCGGCGCTGGATGAAGTGCAGTCAACCCTGCAGCGTCTGATGGAGCGTGATCCGCCGGTAGCCGTGCTGCTACCTCGCCAGCCTGGCACCAAAGAAGCTCGCTACGACCATCTCCTCGCGGATCATCCTCGCGCAGCGATGATTGAAGATTCCCCGCCGCTGTCGAGCGACCACCCTACACCGTTGGAACATGAGGTCGCCGAACTCCGTCGTGAAGTCAACGAGCTGAAACAGCAGCTGGCGGAGTTCAGAAAACAGTTCGAGTAAAAACGGGGTCGACCAGACGCGCCCGCCGGCTTCCACAAAGTGCTCAGCGTTGTTGTGCTGGGCGGTACCTGCCCAGACTCCGTCTAGGGTCCGACGCCTCTCTCAATGCTGTCCCGTGGTCACAGTCTGTCGGAAAAAGCCTGCGTACAGCACACTGGTTCGGTTACACTGAGAAACCTTGCATTCATCTTCCAACAGGAATTTCAGGAGGGAATTCTCATGCCCGACACCGCGCTAAGCGGCGCCGAATTCAAGAAACAGCTGCGCGCCGGCGTACCCAAGATGGGTCTATTTCTCAACGCGCACAGCCCGACCGTCGCGGAACAACTCGCCTACAGCGGTTACGATTGGTTGCTCGTCGACACCCAGCACGGGCCCATGCACAACGAACATCTCTCCGCCATGCTCAGCGGCATCGCCAACGGCGGAGCCAAGTCGATGGTCCGGGTGAGTGGATACAACGATCGCGCTGGCATTCAGCAGGCCCTCGATATGGGGGCGGACGGCGTCCTTATCCCCTACATCAACACCGCCGAAGAGGCCCGCCAAGCCGTGAGCTGCACCAAGTACCCCACCGTCGGTACGCGCTCTGTTTATTTTCCTCAGCGCAGCATGAACAAAGCCGGCCTGCTTGGCTATGCCGGAAATTTCAACAATGACGGCATTGTAGCGTTGCAGGTCGAAACCGCTTCCTGCATTGAACATATCGTGGAGATTGCAGCCGTTCCCGGCGTTGACATTCTTTTCCTCGGGCAGAACGATCTCTGTATGTCCATGGGACTCTATAACAAGTACGAATTCCCCCACATGTACACTTCGCCCGAGTTGGGCGCCGCCACCCAGAAGTTGATCGATAATGCTCGCAAGAACAACGTCATCCTTGGACTCTTCTTATTTGGCACTGCCCGGGTTGGCGAGTTTCTTGACAAGGGTTTCACTTTCATCAGCGTCGGCAACGACCTGCATCACATTCTCACCCAGGTCGCGGCGTATGTCGGAGACATGGAAAAAGTTTCACAAGAGAAAGGCAAGCCCTGGAAGCGGCGCACAACTGCGCTGTTTTAGCGTTGCAAGATTTTCGAATGCCCTACTCTACGCGGCCACCCGCAGGGGCGGGGATTTTCCTGGGCGCCGGAGTGAACTGCCCTACCGCTTTGCCGCGGCGGCCCTGGGTTCGATCCTTTCGAACACTGCTTCCGCGCGCCGCAAGGCTTCCTGCACGTTGGCGCAGATATTTTCCCGGCCAACTACTTCTTCGAATTCCGCCTGATGCATCAACTGGGCCGGCTGTTCGCGCGCCCCGCACAGAATCAAGGTTCTCCCCGTAGTGTGCAGCTGCCGGGCTACCTCTTCGAGCGCAAACAGTCCGGTGGCATCAATCGCAGTCATATTTCGCAAGCGAACGATGACGATGGGAGGCAGGCTATGCATCTCCTCGGTCACCACCGCAATCTTCTCGGTCGCGCCAAACAAAAAAGGGCCATGGATGCGGAAGATGGTCGCGTAGTAGGGAATGTCCTTGTCCTGCAGAATATGAACGCGTCCGTCCTCGACGTACTCATCGGTGACTTGCGACACCGTTGTGGTGTCGGCGACGCGCGCGATAAAAAGCAAGGCCGCCAGAATCATTCCCGCTTCCACGGCGACGGTCAGGTCGGCAAACACCGTCAGCGTAAAGGTAACCAGCCACACGCTGATGTCGGTCTTGGTTAGCTTCAGCAACTGTGGAATCTCGCGCCACTCCCCCATGTTGTAGGCCACCATCATGAGAATCCCAGCTAGCGCCGCCATGGGAATGTAGCTGGCCAGAGGGGCGGCAAATAGCAGAACGCATAGCAGAGTGAACGCGTGGATCATTCCCGCGACGGGCGACTGGGCGCCTGACCGTATGCTGGTCGCGGTTCGGGCGATCGCTCCGGTTGCCGGCAGCCCTCCAAACATGGGAGACACAATGTTGGCGACTCCCTGGCCGATCAGTTCTACATTGGGATTGTGCCGGTCGTTGCTCATGCGATCCGACACCACCGCCGACATCAGCGACTCAATCGCGCCCAGCATGGCGACGGTAAATGCCGGCCCCAGTAGCCCATGGATCAAGTCCGCGCGAAAGTGGGGAATCACCAGATGCGGCAAGCCGCTGGGTATCCCGCCGAAGCGGGTGCCGATCGTCTCCACCGGCAAGCGGAAGAGGTACGCTGCCATCGTGGCTCCGAGCATGGCCACAATCGGCCCGGGAATGCGGCTGGATATTGCGCGGCAAGCCAGCATCACCGCGACCGTTCCCCCCGCCAGCAGCGTGGCTCGCGGCGACCATGTGGGAAAAGCCGTTGCCAGCGCCTCCACTCGTTGCCAGAAGACTCCCGGCACCTTCTCCATGCGCAGTCCGAAGAAATCCTTAATCTGCGTGCTGGCGATCAGTACCGCGATGCCGTTGGTAAACCCGATGACCACCGGCCGTGGAATAAACTTTACTGCTGTGCCCATGCCGGTCACGCCTAAGATCACCAGCAGCACGCCCGCCATCACCGTACACATGAAGAGCCCATCCACTCCATGCGCGGCGATGATTCCCGCAATGACCACTACGAACGCACCCGTCGGCCCCCCAATTTGAGTCTTCGATCCACCCAGCGCGGAGATCAGAAACCCAGTCACGATGGCACAGTAAATGCCCGCCTGCGGCGTGAGACCCGACGCAATGGCAAAAGCCATGGCCAACGGCAATGCCACCAAACCTACTGTTATCCCTGCAATGACGTCGTGCAGAAACTTGCTCCGGCTGTAACCTCGCAGACACAAAACTGACTTGGGCAGCCACCGTTCGCCTATCGCTCGAGAAATAGATTCCGACATTAGCACTTATTATCGCAGCAATTTGTTCTCCTCCAGAGTGACGGTAGTGTCTTACCTGCCTTGGTCAACGATCCTGTAACGATTCGGCTGTCAGCGCTTACTAGACCCAGCCCATTGCGGCACACCCCGGAAGGCTCGGCACCGAGGAGCACTTCTTCACGCTTCGAGTTCCCAACCGGCCTCGAAAGTGGTAAAACACTCGCCTCGCTCCATGGGCCAATTTTTTACCCGCGAACGCTTCGGACAACCACAGGTCTTGGCAGGGTTGTTGCTGCTGGTCTTTGCCGGACAATGCTTCTGGCTTCTGCTGCGGGGTACGCGACCACTGGACGTGGACTCGTCCTTGCTGTTCCGGGTGCAGGAGGGTGCACGGCAGTGGGGAGGCGAGGGCGTCGCCGGAACACCTTCCCCGGAGCGGCTGGAAGCGGCAGCATCACCTCCGCCTGCGATCGAACAGAATCAGGGTTACGATCCCGATCACTCCCCATTGTGGTATCTGCTGGCTTCAATCCCATTTATCCACGGGCAAGGTCCATTGCCGGCCAACCTGGTGCCTTACTGGGCGTGGATGGCGCGAGTGCCCTACATCGTCTGCGGAATTCTGCTGGGAGCTTCGCTCTGGTACGTCGTTCGCAGGCTGTATGGCAATGCCGGCGGGTATATCGGCCTGACGCTGTATTGCTTCTCGCCCGCAATCCTTCGCCACAGCACGCTGTGGTTCACCGAACCGGAGATGGCGGCGGCATGGGGAGCATTTGGCGCGATCTTCACCGCGATCGCGGTCGCCCACACTCTGTACGCCCCGCGTGAGGTCATTCTGTGGAACTGGAGACGCATTCTGTTGCTCGGACTTTCGCTGGCTCTGGCCGTGGGATGCCAATTTTCACTCGCTATCCTGATTCCGCTCGTCCTGAGTTTCATGCTGTATGTCGCGCCCACCCGGCGATTGGCGGCGCTGGGCATCTGGGTGGCTGCATCCGGTGTAGCTGCGATTTTGCTATTCGCCGCGTACGCATTCCATCCTGAGACCTTTTGGCAGGGGATCAAGCACGCCCGTTTTTTCGGCGCGACCTGGCAGGCGTTTGCTATGTCAGGCGCATATCGGCGGGTCGGGAGCGAACTTGCGCAGGCTGAGCCCGTTCTGTTGGTAATGCTGCCGGTGGCCTTGATTGCATTTCTCGCGTGGCGGCGAGCCAGATATTTCGGCAACATCGCCCCGCTTCTGGTAGCGGCTCTGTTCCTGGCGATGGCGGTGGCCACGCCGCATTATCCGGGCGCAGGCTTTGAGATCATTGCCATTCCCTTTCTTCTGGTTTTTATTTCAGGCATGGCCGCTGATCTGCTGGAGACGCGCTATCGGGCCCTGGTGATGGCCTGCATCTGGGGATTGTTGGCGGCGAATGCGTTATGGAATTTGACGGAACTGGCCCGGGTGGGACGAGGATGAGCAACCGGCTCCCTGATTTTTCACGCAACCCTGATTCAGGAGGGACGTTCTAAGTTATAGAAGGGGATAGCACCAAGGTGGGTTCGACGATGAGCGAACAGGAGTATGATAAACGTGTGAAACGAGCCTCCATGGCGGGATTTGTGCTGGTCTGTTTGCTGGGTTGTGCTGTCGTCGCGAGTGCGCAAATCAACGCGGCGCCGCCTTCGGTTACTTCTCTGGGCTTTGGCGGCCATGCCATCAGCGGTGTCTCCCCCAGCGTCACCTCGCTTGGCCCCCGCGGCTACACCCCCGGATGGAACCCTGCGTTTCCCAGCAGCCGACCCGGAATCGGCTCCCGGCCCAGCGTCCCGGCGAACGGTCACCCTCGCCATCATCATGATGATTCGGCTTGGGGCGGAGTTTATGCCGTTCCCTACTATTACGGTTCTTACGATGATGGGAATGGAGCGGAGAGCGATAACGAAGCAGAGGATGACGAATACAAGGGAGGCCCGACAATCTTCGATCGCCGTGGTCCTGGCTACGTTCCCCGTCCGCCGGTCGAAGACTATGCTCAGCGACCACCAGCGGAATCGGCCCCCGTTCCTTCTGTTAATGAATCGGCCCCCGAGCCACCACAGCCGGCGACGGTCCTGGTGTTCAAAGACGGCCACCAGCTTGAAGTCCAGAACTACGCGATTGTGGGCTCGACCCTCTATG
>Ga0335078_10004175_pt1 | contig 21418 bp, 16 predicted proteins | sample Lox_Sample_32_FD_206711 | JGI IMG/M metagenome (GOLD analysis project Ga0335078, IMG submission 206711) | Soil microbial communities from Loxahatchee National Wildlife Refuge, Florida, United States - Lox_Sample_3.2 | ecosystem: Environmental > Terrestrial > Soil > Wetlands | place: USA...
GCTGGAAAGCCTGGTCGGCGACGACGAGTTCCCGTCCGAGAGCCCGGACGCCTCGCATCTCGTGCGCAGGCTGGCGCTGGCGCACGACGATCACGACGGCGGCTGGGACGCGGCCTTCCCAACGGGGGAGATCCTCAGGTACCCGCCCAACACCCCCTACACCCGGTGCATGGACTCAGGCGGCCCGGTGTGCGAGCTGATGAGCAGGGAGAGCGCGGACAAGACCGCCGCCGCGTGGCTGCGCCGGCCCGTGAAAGACCTGCTGGCCGGCGTGTCGATGCTGCTGCTTCCGCTGGTATCGCGCGGCGTCATGCTCGGCTTCTTCGTCTGTGTCCGCCGGGTCGGCTTCCGCCGGTTCGATGCCTATGACATCGAGATCGGCATGGAGTTCGCCGCCAGGGCGGCGATCTTCATGGACAACGCCCAGCGCTACAGCCGCGAGCGCGCGACGGCGCTGACGCTGCAGCGCGCGATGCTGCCCACCGGGCTGTCCGCGCCGTCATCGGTCGAGGTGCGGCACCGCTACCTGCCCGGCAGCAAGCTCATCGAGGTCGGCGGCGACTGGTACGAGTCGATCGCCCTGCCCGGCGGCCGGGTGGCGCTGGTCGTCGGCGACGTGGCCGGGCACGGTGTGCGGGCCGCGGTCACGATGGGCCGCCTGCGCACCGCTATCCACACGCTCGCCATGCTCGAGCTCGCGCCGGCCGAGTCACTGCAGCAGCTCAACGAGCTGATGCAGGAGCTGGGTAGCCGCGAGCCGCACTTCGCCACGTGCGTGTACGCGGTGTTCGACGCGGTGGCAGGCACCTGCGAGGTCGCCTCGGCTGGTCACCTGCCGCCGCTGCTGGTGCGGCCGGACGGAAGCAACGAGCTGCTTGATGTCTCCCCGGCGCCGCCGCTCGGCGTCGGCACCGGGCCGATCCAGAGCCGCACGCTGCCGATCGAGGACGACAGCATGCTGGTCCTGTACACCGACGGCCTGGTGGAGAAGCGGTCCAGGGACATCGACGAGGGCCTCGGCCGGCTGCGCGACATCTTCACCCCGGCCACCGTCGGACTGCCGCTCGAGGACCTGTGCCGCGCGACGCTCGCCGGGGTGTACGCGGATCAGCAGCGCGACGACATCGCCGTGCTGATCGCGCGGCTGCGGTCGATCCCCAGGGACAACATCGCCTCGTGGACGCTGCCGTCGGAGCTGACGTCGGCGCGCCGGGCCCGCGGGCTGATCAGGCGCCCGCTGAAGAAGTGGGGCCTGTCGGACCTGCAGCCGGTCGCGGAGCTGCTGGTGTCGGAGCTGGTCACGAACGCCGTGAGGTACGCGCAGGGCAAGATCGGGCTCCGGCTGATCCTGGAGGGCGGCCTGGTGTGCGAGGTACTGGACGACTCGGCGGCACTGCCGCGGCTGCGTCATCCGGATGAGGACGACGAGCGCGGCCGTGGCCTGCAGGTCGTCAGCCAGGTAGCACAGCGCTGGGGCGCCCGCAGGGCGCTGACCGGCAAGGTCGTCTGGTGCGAGCTGCCGCTGCCCTACTCCTGACGGGGCGCTCGTGCGGCGGTCAGGACGCGGGCGTCGGGCGCCGCGTATCCTGGCGGATCGAGATCTTGCCGTTCTGCATGATGCCGACCCGCTGCGCGCGCCGGGCAACGGAACTGTCGTGCGTGACCAGCACGAGCGTGAGGCCGCGGTCCTGCCACAGCTTCTCCAGCAGCCCGATGATGTCGTCCCTGGTGTCCTCGTCCAGGTTGCCGGTCGGCTCGTCGGCCAGCAGCACCTTGGGCTCCTTCACCAGTGCCCTGGCGATCGCGACCCGCTGCTGCTGGCCGCCGGACAGCTCGGAGGGCAGGTGCCTGGCCCGGTCGGCCAGGCCGACGTCGGCCAGCGCCTGCGCGGCCCTGGCTCGCCTGCTCGCGGTCCCGACGTGCAGCGGAACGAGCGCGGCCTCGACGTTCTCCTGGGCGCTCAGCGTCGGCACCAGGTTGAACGTCTGAAAGATGAAGCCGATCGACTCCGCGCGGATCTTGGTGACCTGCCCCTCCCGCAACTGGGCCAGGTCGACACCGTCCGGATCGCCGAACATGACGCTGCCCCGGGTCGGACGGTCGAGCCCGCCCAGCATCTGCAGCAGCGTCGACTTGCCGTGCCCGGTCGGGCCCTGGATGGCGAGCCACTCGCCATCGGAGATCGCCAGGTCGACCCCCTGCAGCGCGCCGACGACGCCGCGGCCCTTCTGATACTCCTTCGTCACGCCGGTCAGCTTGTACATGGCTTGTCTCCCTCGAGGGCCGCGATAGGGGCTGGTCTGAAGCAGGTGGCCGGGCTCACTCGACCCTCGCCAGCGCCATCGCGGGACGCAGCCGGGCAGCCCGCCAGCCGCCGAACGATCCGGCGATGAGGCCGCCGGCGACGGCGAGCAGCACTGCCGCTACGACCGCGCCGAGCGTGACCGGAGCGGTGAGGTGCACCAGCACGTTGTGGGTGTCCGCCGCGGTCAGCGAACGGAATCGGCCCGCGAACGGGGAGCCGCCGCCACTGCCGCCGCTGAATCCGCCCCCGCCGGGGAAGCCGCCGTTGAACGACCGGGCACCGCCAGGAGTTGCCGAGCCAGTGGTCGGGCCGACGGCCGCGGTGAGCGGCGAGGTGAAGTGGCCGATCAGCGAGGAACCGAGGAACCCGAGCCCGACCCCCACGACGCCGCCGATCACGCCGATGACCAGTGCCTCGCCGATCACCTGCCCGACAATTCTGCGGCTGGTCCAGCCCAGTGCCTTCAGCGTGCCGAATTCCCTGACCCGTCGCGACACGGCGGCCATGGTGAGCAGGCTGGCCAGCAGGAACGCCGCGGCGAGCACGGCGATCGCCAGCCATCTGCCCAGGTTGTCGGCCAGGCTGGAGGCGCTGGACAGCGAGCCGGTGAGCTGGCTGGCCAAGCTGCTCGAATCGGTCACCGTCGCCTTCGGCATCGCGCCGGAGATTTCCTTGGACACCGCGGCGATGCTCGCTGCGCTGTCGGCCGCCACATAGATCGTGTTGACCTCACCCTTCAGGCTCTTGCCCTGCGCGGTGCCCAGCGCCTGCGCGCGCGCCAGCGGGATGTAGACGTCGGGCGGGTTACCCGCCGCGGGCTGGCTGACGACGCCCACAACCGTGAATTTCGTCTTCGCAAGCGTGACCGAGCTGCCGACCTTGAGCTTGTTCGCCTTGGCGTAGTTCGCATCGAGCAGCGCGACATCGGAGGTCGAGTCCGAGGCCGAGAGGGTCCGGCCTGAGGTCAGCCTGGCTGTGCTCAGCGGGCCCAGGGCCGCGGCACTGCCGGCCAGGTCAGTGCCGTCCACCGAGATCGGGGTCGGGATGGTGCCCGAGCCGCGGAACGTGCCGCCGAAGCCGCCGCGGCCGCCGCCGAAGCCGCCGCCGCCGCCGTTGGCACTGAAGTTCGGAATGGTGAAGCTCAGCTTTGTGTCCGTCAGGGTCAGCCCGCCCGCCACCGCGGCCACGTTGCGCATCCTGGTCACCGCGCTGACGTCGGCGGCGGTGAGCGCGCCCAGGCCGGTGCTGTTCAGGTCGTCGACCGTGACCTTGGTGCCGGCCTTCGGTGCCGAGGCTCCGTTCCCGAAGGTATTGCGGAAGCTGAATCCGGGACCGCCGCCGGTGCCCGCTGCCGGGCTCTGGGTCAACGTGATATCGGTGTCCTGGCCGTACAACGAGTGCAGCACATTGCTCTGCGCATTCTTGACGCCAGCCGACAGCGCGGTCACCGTGATGACCAGCCCGATGCCCAGCGCCAGGCCAAGGGCGATGATGCTGGACTGCCGGGCGCGCCGGCGCAGCTCGCGCCACAGGTAAGTACCGAACATCCGTGCTCCTTGCACCAAGGTGGGTTAGCGGGACGCGACCCGTGTTGCCGTGCTCGCGATGGCCCCGCCGCAGGCCAGTTCGGCCTGAGCGGTACTGATAGTGCCGCCGGATCCTGAGCGGATGCTGAGCGACGACTGCGAAAATGCAGCACGCTTTCGCGTGCGCCTGTCAGCCGGCGAGGTCCTCGACGCAGTCACCCTCATCCGGCTCCGCCTCTGGGCCGTCAGCGGGAAGCAGGCCGGCTGCGACGCAGCCGCCGAGCGCACGCAGCGGCAGGGTAGCGGCGAGCACCGGCCGCGACTGGTCGGTCCAGCTGCCGTCCGCGCCCTGCGCCCAGACGAGCCAGCCCGCGCCATGCCGGGCCGTGGCCTCGTAGCCCCGGCCCGCCGCCAGCAGCGCGAGCACCGCGCCGGCCGTCGCCGCCGGCGCTGACAGGCCGGCCTCGCCCCAGCCGCCGTCCGGATTCTGCCGCAGCGCGAGCCAGTCCGCCGCCCGCCGGACCGGCGCCTTGGACGGCGGCACGCCGGCCGCCAGGACCGCGGCGAGCACTGCGCAGGTCGGCTGCAGCTCGTCCCCGTTCTGCCCGGCCGCCCACGCCCCGTCCGGCAGCTGCCGCCCGAGCAAGCCGACGACGGCCCTGCGGGCCGCGACCGACCCGGCCGGACGGACGGCGGCCAGTCCGCTGAGGGCACCTGCCGTTGCCTCGGCGCTGTGCGTGGCCCGGTGCGCGGGACCGCTGGGCCAGCCGCCGTCCCGCCCCTGCACAGCCGCCAGCCAGCGCGCGGACCGCAGGGTCACGGCCTCGGCGCTCACTCCGCAGCGGCGCAGCGCGGTGAGGACCAGGCCGCAGTCGCCAGGCCGCGCGGCGGCGGCGCCGCGCCGCCGCCCGTCGGCGGCCTGAAGCTCGGCTGCGAGCAGCCAGTCGCCGGCGGCCAGCAGCGCCGGATGGCCGGCCTGCAGGCCCGAGTCCGCCAGCGCGAGCACGGCGCCGGCCGTGCCGCCTACCGCGTAGTCGGCAAGGCCGAGGTACCGGGCAGTCCCGCAGACGGGGCTGTGCGCCCTGAGCGCCGCCAGCCCGCGTGCGTAGGCCGGGTGCGGCGACCCCAGACCGAGCAGGTGCAGGGCGATCAGCGAGAGCTGCCAGCTCGGCCCCTCCGCGGCCCACGAGCCGTCTGGCTGCTGGCCGGCCAGTACGGACTCGGCGCATCTGCGCAGTGCGGCCGTGCGGGCGGGGCCGAACGACACCTGCCGTTCCCGGAAAAGGCTGCTGTGGCCGGCCGGGCGGAAATGTCGCGCCGGACCCGTGACCGCCGGCGTTCGGAGCTCCGCGAGCCCGAACGGGAGCCGGCGGGCCGGCCGCAGCGCCGCGACCACCGCCAGCGGCGGCCCGGCCCCCGCACCCCAGCCGGGCTGGCGCGGCAGCCGCACCGGGTAGGCCGCCCGCAGGCAGACCGACTCCGGCGGCGGGATCCGGAGGTCCTGCCAGCGCGCGTAGCCGAACATCGCGAGCCATACCCTGGCGTGGGCGCCCGCCCGGAGGAGGCCGCCGGCGTCGCGAATCCAGCCTGCCGCCAGCGCCATGTGATACGCGTCCGCGGGGTCGCCCGCAAGCCGCAGCGCGCAGTACGCGAGCACGGAAGCGGACAGGTCAGCCGGGCGCCCGGCGCGGGCCGCCCAGCCGCCGCTGCCGAGCTGTCGTGACCTGAGCCAGCGCGCCGTCGCCTCGGCAAGCCCGTCGTCCCGCTCGCCGACGAACGCCGCGAGGAGCACGTCCTCGGCCGCGGCCTCGACCCGCGTCGGCTGGTCGAACGGCCAGCAGCCGACCGGATCCTGCTGGTCGAGCAGCCAGCGGCAGCCGGCCTCCACCGCCCTGCGCGCTCGCGCCATGCTGACGTCGGCGCCGTCAGGCGCACCGATCACGGGCCCGCCGCCGACTCGTTGCGCTCGCTCGCGGGTCCTGCATCTGCGATCCTCGGCCCGGCCTTGCGGGCTGCCTGCTTCCTGGAGCGCTGGGCCGGCACTCCCGGCTGCGCCTTGCCCGGCGCGTCCGGCACGGCGGTGAGCTGGCGGGTCGTGGCCGGCGCTCGCGCTGCCGCCGGCTGCGGCGGCCCAGCGCCGGCTTCCTGATCACTGGTCAGGTCAGGATCTGGCGCGACGGCGGGATCTGGCGTGGCGGCGGGGTCTGGCGTGGCGGCGGGGTCTGGCGTGGCGGCGGCGTCTGGCGTGGCGGCGGGATCTGCCGGCTCATGGGAGTTCTCGCCAGGAGCGGCCGCGGTCACTGGCGCGGCCGGGTCCGATTGCTCGGCCGGCTTGGCAGCCGCCGCGGCCGTCGCCTCGCCGCTGACCGCCGCCGCCACAGCTACCGGGGGCACCGCCGCCGCGGGCACCGCCGCCGCGGGCACCGCCGCCGCGGGCGGCCCGGCCAGCGCGGTCAGGACGGCCTCGGCCGCGAGCTGCCCGCTGCGCACTGCGCCTTCCATCGTGTCCGGCCATCCGGTGGCGGTCCAGGCGCCCGCGAGCGCCAGGCCGGGAATCCTGGTCAGCTGGCTGGGTCGCAGCGATCTGGAGCCGGGCGCGGGCAGGAACGTCGCGCTCCGTTCCCTGGTCACGAAGAAGTCCTCGACCTTGGCCCCGGCCGCAGCGGGGAACAGCCGTGCCAGCTCGGGCAGCAGCTGCGCGCGGATCGCGGCTGGGGTCTCGTCCACCAGGCCGGCCGCCGCGGGCACGCTCGCGGCGAGGTACTGGCCGGTGTGCAGGCCCGCCGCGCGGGTCTTGTCGGCGATCCAGCGCAGCGGAGAGCCGACCGTCGTCGCGAAGGGCAGCTGGGTGACCGGGCTGTCATAGATCACGTGCATGCTGACCACCGGCGCGGGCCGCAGGAGTGCCCAGCCCGCCGCCTCGGCGGTCAGCTCGGCCGGCATCAGCCCGCACGCCGACCACGCCGGCACCGCGAGCACCACTCCGGCCGCCCTGATCTCGTTCGCCGCCTCGTCGCCCAGTGTCAGCTGGCCCGGGACCTGTCCGGCCGCGGTCGCGTCGCCGTCCATGCGGACGACGAACCCGCCGTGACGCTCGCGCTCGACGGCCGTCACCTGCGCGCCCAGGCGTACCTCCGCGCCCAGCTGTGCGAGCCGCCGGCTCGCCGGACCGGCGTGCAGGTCGCGCAGCGGCACGCTCGCTGTCCCGATGTCGGCCTGGTCGCGCTTGCTGAGCAGGGCCGCGTTCATGAACCCGGCCGCGGTTCCCTGGTCTGTCTGCGCTGCGGGCGCGTTCATGAACGGCAGCAGGAACAGCTCCCAGAACTGGCTGATCGTCAGCTCGTCCTGACCGTGCCTGCTCAGCCACTCGCCGATGCTCGCCTGCGCACCGTCCGGGCCGGTCAGGTCCGACAGCCACATCGTCAGCGCGGCCGGCAGCACGCCGAGTCGCTGGGCGGCGGTGAGCGGCCGGTACCTGGCCAGCGGCGCGGCCAGATGGGCCGGCGCGGGCCATGCCGTGCGCCGCACCCGGACCGGACCCACCGCGGTGAGCACGGTCAGGTCCAGGCGGTCCTGGACCGGCGCGCAGTCGCTCACGCCGAGCCGCGCCAGCAGGCCCAGGTAAGCGGTGAAGCAGCGCAGGAAGACGTGCTGGCCGTTGTCGATAGTCAGCCCGCGGCGGCCGAACGACCAGGTCGCGCCCCCGAGCCAGGGCCTGGCCTCCAGCAGCGTCACCGGCAGGCCGGCCTCGGCGGCAGTCAGCGCCGCGGTGATCCCGGCCAGCCCGCCACCGATGACGACGACCCTGTCCCCGGACCCGGTCACCGCGAGCCGCCAGCAGGCTCGCGAAGACGGAAGTAACGGGTGACTAATACCCGGTGCACAATTCTCCCCACCGAATTAGCGATTACCGGCACTGCAATGGCGGTCTATTACCGCGTGCCAGCGCAGTTTGCTGTCAACCCGTGAGCTGGACACTTAGCAATAGTGTCGGCCATTCCCCCGGCCCGGCCGGCGACCGGGCGCATTCGGGATTCTAGGCGGCCTCTGATGCTCGCGCCCACGGATCTCGTTACTGGCCCGCCGGGAACGTCGGGTGTCCGGCAGACTGCGCAGGGTAACTGCCGGTATTCGTATAACGGCCTTTACCGGATAAACATCCCGAATAGTGCCTTTTGCCTGCAGTGTGCAGTCCGGGTATTGCCCGCAGTCGGACTAGCTGCGAAAATGGCCCCGCTAATTCCGTTTCAACGGCCAACAGGTCAATTGGATGTTACGCTCCGGTATCGCCTGAGGGACGCAGCGTCCGTCAGGCGATAGGTGTCCGCATCTCACACTGGGGCCTCACCTATGGGCTTGCGTCACAGGTCGATCCGACTGAGGGTTGGCATCCTCATCGTCGTGCCGGTGCTCTGCCTGATCGGCCTGTACGCATTCGCTGCCAGCATCACGCTCGGCAACGCGCTGAATGAATCGCACGCCAAGTCGCTGCGGGACGCATTGCTCGTCCCGCTGGGCAGCTTTCAGCAGAAGCTCGATAACGAGCAGCGCCTCGCCGTGCTGAGCCTCGCGACTCCGGGCTCCGCCGATCTCGCGAGCAGGCTCAGCCTGGCGGAGAACGAGACCCGCATCGCGCTCGCCGCGCTGACCCGGACCGTCGACTCGCAGTCAGTCCGGGCCGCGGAGCAGCCGCATGAGCAGCAGGCGATCAGGACTCTGCTGACGCAGGCGCAGCGGCTCAGTTCCATCCGCAATGTGGTCGACGCGTCCGCTATCAGCATTCCGCAGGCGATCCGGGACTACGGTGCCATCACGAGCCAGGGCTATGTGGTGCTGGAAGCCGCGATGTTCCAGCAATCCGACGTCCCGCTGGTGACGCAGGCCATGCAGGTGATCAGCCTCGACCAGGTAGCGCAGACCTCGCTGGAGGAAAGCGACCTGCTCGCGGCGGACATCGCCAGGTCGAGGTTCCCCCTTGAGGACCGCGTTCTCTTCGGCCAGCTCGCAGGCACTCGCGGTCAGCTGGTGACGGCCACGATGCCGCTGCTGGACCCCCAGTACCGGCAGATGGTGACGTCCAGCGTGCCGGCCGCGACGAGCACCCAGCTCGGTGCCCTGGAGACAACGGTCGAGACCACGCCCTGGCACTCGGGCCCGCCGCCGGCCGCGGTAAAGGGCGGCCTGGGCGTGTTCGAGAGCTACTCGACTGCCATCGGCAGGGCCATAACTCAGGCGGCGGCTACCCTGCAGGACCAGGCGCAGCACCGGGCCGACAGCGTCTTCCTGCAGCTCATACTCGCGGCGGGCTTCGGCCTGCTGGGCACGATCGCGTCGGTGATCCTCTCGCTGTTCATCGGCCGGAGCCTGGTGCGGCAGCTGCGCGGTCTGCGCGAATCGGCACTCGGCCTGGCCAACGAGAAGCTGCCCGCAGTTATCCGGCAGCTTCGCGACGGCCAGCCAGTGGAGCTGGCCGATTACCCGGTGCCCGCGCAGGAAGATTCCAGCGACGAGATCGAGCAGGTGCAGCACGCGCTCAACGTGGTACAGCAGACCGCCGTCAAGTCGGCGATCGACGAGGCACGCCTGCGGCGCGGCATCAGCGACGTATTCAGGAACCTGGCGGGGCGCAGCCAGTCGCTGCTGCACCGGCAGCTCACGCTGCTCGACGGCATGGAGCGCAGGGCTACGGAGCCGGAGGAGCTCGAGGACCTGTTCCGGATCGATCACCTGACCACCCGCATGCGGCGGCACGCAGAGGGTCTCATCATCCTGTCCGGCGAGACGCCCGCGCGCGGCTGGCGCCAGCCGGTGCCGCTGATCGACGTGCTCCGGGCGGCGGTGGCCGAGGTCGAGGACTACACCAGGATCCGGGTGCTGGCGCGCACCAGGTCGGCTGTAGCCGGGCACGCCGTCGCCGACGTCATCCACCTGATCGCGGAGCTAGCCGAGAACGCCACCGTGTTCTCGCCGCCCAATACTCCCGTCCGCATTCAGGGCGACATCGTGGGCAGGGGATTCGCGATCGAGATCGAGGACCGCGGCCTGGGCATCTCCCCGGACCGGCTGGCCGAGGTCAACCGAGATCTCGCCGACCCGCCCCAGTTCGACCTTTCCGACAGCGACCGGCTCGGGCTGTTCATCGCGGGTCAGCTCGCGCGGCGGCACGACATCAGCATCACGCTCCAGCCGTCGGTCTACGGTGGTACGACAGCGATCGTGCTGATCCCCATGTCGCTGGTCGTCGACGAGGGTTCCTACACCCCCGATCCGGCGTTGCCAGCGAGCAGCTCGGCAGGTCAGGCTGGCCGTCACGCCGCGCTCTCGGGAGCCGAGCGCGGCCGGCTGAGCGCGGGCAATGGCCATGCTCTGAGCCTGGTGTCCGACGCCGCGGCGAGCCTTCCCTCGGGCACAATGGCGTCCGCCGAGGCGATAGCGGCAGCAGATGACACGTTCTCGCCGGCCGCTCTCGCCGGCCCCGGCGGCTTCCCCGCAGCCGACAGCTTCCCGGCCGCGGACACCGCCGGTCCTGACGACATCACCCGGCCCGCGGACACCGTCCGGCCGGTCAGCGCGTTCCGGCCGCCGGACACATCCCGGCCGGCCGCCGGGCCCGCCAGCCTGCCCGGCGGCGGTCACCGCATCGGCGAGACCGCGTGGCGGGCAGCCGAGCCGCGCACTGAGCCCGATCGCGAGCAGCGGGACGAATCGGCGGCGCAGGCCCGGCTGACGGCCCTCCCCGCGCCTGCCACGCCCGGACCCGCGTTTCCGGGCGACCAGCGTCCGGCCCCGGCCGCTCCCCCCGGCGACACCGCCGAGAACGGCGGCGCGGAGTCGCCCGTCCAAGCCCGGCCAGCCGCCCCCGAGGCGGCGGAGACCGCCCCAGACGGGGCAGCGGGCACTCCGACCGACGTCCTCCCGGTCCGCCGCCCCGCCGGTGAGGGACGCATCAGTTCCGAGGAGCTCGCCGAGCTCGGCCTGCCGGTGCGAGTGCGCCAGGCCAGCCTGGCCCCCCAGCTGCGTGACGGCGGCTCGGCTCCGGTGCCGCCGCCAGCTAGCGATGACGCCCCGGGGACCGGATCGCCGGAGGCAGCTCGCAGCACGATGAGCGCGCTGCAGCGCGGCTGGCAGCTGGGCCGGGCCGAGGTCGGCGGCTGGCCCGCCGCGACCGGGTCTGCTGCCCCTGAGTCATCTGCCCCTGAGTCATCTGCCCCTGAGTCATCTGCCCCTGAGCCATCTGCTCCTGAGTCATCTGGCCCTGAGTCATCTGCCCCTGCGGCGGCTGACCCTGCGGCCGAAGAGCCGGCTCCCGCCGGCCACGACGGCAGCGACGAGAACGCCGGCGAATAGCCGCAACAGAACCGAACGACTACCGGCAGGGGAGGCCACGCATGAGCAGGACCGGGGCACTGGACTGGCTGCTCGACGACCTGGTGGCTCGCGTCGCCCAGATTGAGAAGGCGGTGATTCTCTCCAGGGACGGCCTCGCGATCGGCGCCTCGGCGGGGATGAACCGGGAAGACTCCGAGCATCTGTCGGCCGTCGCCGCTGGCTTCCAGAGTCTTGCCAGGGGCGTCGGCCAGCACTTCGGCGGCGGCGCGCCACGTCAGACGATAGTGGAGCTGGAGACCGCGTTCCTGTTCGTCACAGCCGCCGGCGAGGGCAGCTGCCTGGCGGTGCTCGCGACCGCCGATGCGGACGCGGCCGGGCACATCGCATACGAGATGGCCGTGCTAGTGCGGCGGGTTGGTGAGCACATGGCGGTGAACGCCCGGCCGCCGATCAGTACGGCCGAGGCAGTGTGAGGCAAGTGCCCGACGAGTGGCTCGACCGCGAAGCGGGTCCTGTCGTCCGGCCCTATGCACTGACCGGCGGCCGTACCCGGCCTACCGGCGAGACCGTCGACCTGCTCGCGCACGTGGCCTCCGCGGTCGACGGGCGCTCACTCGAACGCGTGCTCCTCGAACCCGAGCATCTGCTGGTGCTGCAAATGTGCCGGCGCCCTGTACCGGTCGCCGACCTGGCGTCCGACCTGGACCTGCCGCTGGGCGTTGTCCGGATCCTCCTCTCCGACATGCGCGAGCGCGGCCTGATCACCATTGGCAAACCAGCGCGGACTGGCCTGACCGACCCGCGAGTTCTCAAGGATGTCGTTGATGCCCTCCGCAGGCTATGACCAAGACAGCAACCCCTCGCCGATCTCGATCAAGATCCTTATCGCGGGCGGGTTCGGTGCCGGCAAGACCACGATGGTCAGCTCGATCAGCGAGATCCGGCCGCTCCGCACGGAGGAGACCCTCAGCGAGCCGAGCATCCTGGTGGATGACCTCGACGGTGTCGAGCAGAAATCGACGACGACCGTCGCGATGGACTTCGGGCGCATCACCGTTCGCGATGATCTTGTTGTCTACCTGTTCGGGACTCCGGGCCAGCACCGGTTCTGGTTCATGTGGGACGAGCTGGCGCTGGGCGCACTCGGCGCGGTCGTGATGGCCGACACCCGCAGGCTCGCCGACAGCTTTCCCTCGATTGACTATTTCGAGCGCGCAGGCATGCCGTTCGTGGTCGCGGTGAACTGCTTCGAAGGCGCCCAGCAATTCCGGCCGGAGGCGGTGCGCGCGGCGCTGGACCTCGACCCCGGCGTTCCGGTGGTGCTGTGCGACGCGCGGCAGAGACCGTCCTGCCGCGACGTGCTCGTCACCCTCGTCGAGTACGCGATCAGGCAGCTCAGCGACGCGGACCCGGTAAACGCCGGCTGAGGATCACGAGCGCCAGATCAGCGCCAGCGCGCAGTCGTCGGAGTGCGGCCCGGATGCCTGCATGTTCTGCACGAGCTTCGGCGCGCCGGGCCCGAACCCGCTCGCGATCAGGCGGTCCGCCTGCCCGAGCAGCCGGTCGATGCCGGCGTCGATGTCGCGCCCCGGCATTTCGACCAGCCCGTCGGTGTACAGCATCAGCGCGTCACCCGGCCGGAGCTGCCCGCGCTCCGGCCTGATCCGCAGGTCCGCTACGACGCCGAGGACGATGCCCCGTGCCGCCGTCAGCCGCCACCTTCCGCTGCCCGCCTCGAACTGCGCCGCGGGCGGGTGACCAGCGGACGCGATCACGAACTCGCCGTTCGCCAGGTCCAGGGCGAGATGCACGGCCGTCACGAAGCCCTCGGGCGGCGCGCCACGCTGCAGGTAAGCGTTGCAGGCCGACAGGAACTCCGACTGGGGCACCGAGCCGAGCAGGCTGCCGAACGCCCCCGACAGCAACAGCGCCCTGGTGCCCGCGTCGATGCCCTTGCCCGCTACGTCGACGAGCGCGAGCTCGAGCACCTTGCCGTCGCACGCGGAGACAAGGAAGTCGCCGCCGAACGACGACCCGCCGGCCGGCCTGAGCACCGACACCGAGTGCCATCCCTCTGGCAGGTCCGGAATCGTGCTCTGCACCCGGATGCGGTCGCGAAGCTCGACGAGCATGTGGTCGCCGCGCAGACCCTGCAGCCCCACCTTGGCCCGTGTCCGCGCGAAGACGTACCCGAACGCGGCGGTGATGACGATCGTGGCCGCGATGCCGGGGCCGGCCTTTCCCTCCGCCCAGTCGTATCCGAGCATGCCGGCGACGATCCCGTACAGGATCAGCAGCGCCCGCGGCCAGAGCAGCAGCCCGCCGGCGAGAATCGGCAGTATCAGCACGCCGGGCGATACCCAGTCGCTGTTGCTGCGGGCCGCCGCGATCCCGATCAGCAGGACCACCGCGGCCAGGCCGAGCGCCATCCTTCGGTTCCTGGTGATCAGCTGCCGCCGGAGCCGCGCGCGCAGCCGGACCGCGAATCCGAGAACCGCGGACCAGACCGGGCGAAGGAACCTGGCAGCCATCTTCCCCGCACTGTATCGGTCCCCGGCGACCAGCGACATTCGGGTAAGGGTGCCCGAAGACGGCATTCAGTTAACTCCCGGGAGCGGCTGGTGTCCGCGTGGCAAACCGCTGGCCGGATCGCGCGCATGACGATAGGAAGGCGACCATGAGCCAGACGTATCCGATCAGGCCGGTCAGTCCCGCGGACTACGAGGCGCTGATCGAGGTGGACGCGCACGCCTTCCTGGAACCGTGGCATGCCCAGATGCAGCTTCGCGAGCGGACGATCGTCGAGTTCGACCGGACGTTCGCGGCCCGCGACGGCGACCAGATGGTCGGCATCGGCGGCATCCACAGCTTCCGGCTGGCAGTTCCCGGCGGCACCGCGCCCGCCGCGGGGATCACGAGGATCGCCGTGCTGCCCTCACATCGCCGGCGCGGCATCCTCACCGCGATGATGAGCCATCTCTTCTCCGACGCGAGCCGCAGGTCAGAGCCGCTGGCGATCCTGTTCGCCTCGGAGTCTGGGATCTACGGCAGGTTCGGCTTCGGCCTGGCCTCGATGGATCTCGACCTCAGGATCCGCAGGGGTGAGGGCCGCCTGTCCTCCGGCCCCGTACCGGCAGGCCGGCCTGGCCCGGTCCGGCTCCGCCCGGCCGAGCCGCTCGCCGCGAGGGCGGAGCTCGGCCACGTCTTCGAGACAGTCTTCGCGCGTCAGCCCGGCATGGTCGCCAGGGACGAGCGCTGGTGGACGTACCTGCTGACCGACCCGGCCGCCCTGCGGCCCGCCGGCTCGTCGCCACTGCGCTGCCTGCTGGCAGCCGACGAGCACGGGCCGCGCGGCTACGTGCTGTACCGGACGAAGTCGGGCTGGGATTCCGACCACCTGGCCGAAGGCCGGCTTGAGGTACGCGAGCTGTACGCGATCGATCCGGCCGCGACCGCCGCGCTGTGGTCGGACCTGCTGTCCAGGGACCTGGTCGGCGAGGTGCACGGCAGGATGCGGCCGGTGGACGAGCCGCTGCTGGCGATGCTCGCCGACCCGCGGCGGGCGCGGCCCGCGCTGATCGACGGCCTGTGGCTGCGCCTGGTTGACCTGCCCGCCGCGATGACAGCGCGCACCTACTCCGCGGCCGCGGATCTGGTCATCGACGTCACAGATCCGGTCCTGCCAGGCAACGACGGCCGGTGGCGGCTGCGGGCCGCCGGACCGGGGTCGGGCGGCACAGCCTGCGAGCGGACCGGTGAGCCGGCCCACGTCCAGATCTCGGTGCAGGCGCTCGCGGCCGGCTACCTAGGCCGTGCCTGCCTCTCCCAGCTCGCCGGCGCGGGCCAGGTGGCCGAGCTCACGCCGGGTGCGCTGGCGATGCTGGGAACGGCGCTGGCGTGGGACCGGCCGCCGTACAGCGGCATGATGTTCTGACCGCGGCGTGGCGCGCGGGTCCGCTCGCGCGCACACTGGATACATGGCCGGCCTGAAGATAACCCTCGATGCCGCGCTCCGCGCTCGGGACGTGTCGCGCCCGAGTGCCGCGCAGGAGGCCGAGGCAGAGCGCGCGCTGCCAGACCGGCTGGCGAGCCGACGGTCCGCGCCCGGGCCGCAGGCCGCCGCCGGGGACGGTGACGGCCCGCAGCCGCGCATCGGTACCGGCCCGAGACCGGCCACGCGTTACAGCGATACGCCGCCGCGTCCCGGGCCGAGGCAGGACGCGGCCGGCACCCGCGACCCGGTCCGGCCCGCGGCCGACCCGGAGGACGGGGCCGTGACGGCGCGGGACAACCTGCCCGAACACCAGGCGAGGGTGCGGCGCAGGCACCGGCTGGGCGGGTCTGCCGGTCATGGCAGCGGCGGCAGCTCGCCGGATTTCTCGTAATCGGTGATCATCTGCAGCCGCCTCGCGTGCCGCGGCGCGGCGGAGAAGGCGGTCTCCACGAACACCCTGGCGAATCCGACTGCGTCCGGCACGGGGTACATCCGAGCGCCCAGGCTCAGCACGTTCGCGTCGTTGTGCAGCCGGGCGAGCTGAGCCGTTTCCTCGCTCCAGGCAAGCGCGGCGCGGACCCCGTGAATCTTGTTGGCCGCCATCTGCTCGCCGTTACCTGACCCGCCGATCACGATGCCGAGGCTGCCAGGATCGCCGACCGCACGCGCAGCGGCCCGCATCACGTAGGGCGGGTAGTCGTCGTCCTTCTGGTAGCTGACGGGCCCGCAGTCCACCGGGTCGTGCCCGGCCTGCGTCAGCCAGTCGATCAGCGCTGACTTGAGCTCGAATCCGGCGTGATCTGATCCCAGGTATACGCGCACGGTGTCAGTCTGGCACGGCCGCTGCGTGCCGGGGGCCTGCGGGGACCCGGCCTGGCAAAACTTCAGTAACTGCCGGGCGCGACTGCAATTCGTGATACAACGCTCTCCGAGAGTAACGGCACGTATGAGTAACTGTCGGTTACCTGGTACTCGACTACGGATCGGGGACATGCGGACGACCTATCACGACTTCGACGGCTGGCCGAGGCCCATGCGCGCCCCCCAGCACGCGGCCGTGCCCTTCGGACAGTCCTCGGCCGCCCGCATCCGGGCGCACCGGGCCCTGCGGGTGTTCGGTACCGCAGGGCTCTGGGCCGCCGGGTTATGCCTGGTCGTCGGCGCGATCGTGCTCGTAGTGTCGCAGGCGAGGCCGGGCAGGCTCACGCCGGCCGCCGCTACGACCTCGACGCGCACCGACGCCGGAAGGCACGGCGCACGCCAGCCGCATCCGGCCCGGCACGCGACACCGCCGGCGAGCCTCCGGGCAGCCGACCGCGGCGCGGCCGCGCGCGTGCTGGCGGCCCTTTCCGGTCATGGCGACATGAGCACGCACACGTTCCGCACCTCGGCCGCCCGCGGCTGGCAGATCCGGTGGACGTATAGCTGCGCCGCGAGCAGCGCCGGTCAGTTCCTGGTCGCCGACGCGGGCTCGGGTGGCGCCGGCACCAGCATCAGCCAGTCAGGTGTCGCGGGCCAGGGAATCACCTCGCTGAGCCCGTCCGGACGCACCCACCAGCTGATCGTGATTTCCACCTGCTCCTGGACCATGAAAGTGACACAGCAGCGATGAGCGTTCTGTCCTCGGCCGCCGAGCTGGCGGGCCTGATCCTCTTAGCACTCGCCGTCGCGGCCGCCGGCCTGCGGCGGCGCGGCAAGCGCGCGCCGGCGCTGCGGCTAGTGCGTCCGGCCCCGGGCCAGGCCGGACCTGGCGCCGCCGGAGCCGCCGCCGCCGGCCCTCGCCGGGATCGCAGGCCAGCCCTGGTCCTAGTCGAAGATCGGGTCCCTGGTGCGGCTGCGCTTCAGCTCGAAGAACCCGTCGGTGCCGGCGACGAGAAGCACGCCGTCCCACAGCCGCGCGGCGTCATCGCCGCGCGGGATCGGTGACACCACCGGTCCGAAGAACGAGGCGCCCTCGACCGAGATGACGGGCGTGCCGACGTCATAGCCGACCCGGTCCATGCCGTCGCGGTGCGAAATGCGCAGGGCCTCGTCGTACTCGGTCGACTCCATCGCAGCTGCGAGCTCGGCAGGCAGGCCGGCCTCGGCCAGGGCCGCCTCGATGGTCGCGCGGTTCCGCTCGGCCTGCTGGTCGTGAAAGCGGGTGCCGATCGCGGTGTACAGCGGGCCGAGCACGTCCTCGCCGAACTTCTGGGCCGCAGCCGTGCACACCCGCACCGGGCCCCACGCGTGCTTCAGCCGCTCCTTGTACTCCGCGGATATGTCGTCCTTGGTCGAGTTCAGCTCGGCCAGGCTCATGACGTGCCAGCGGGTCACCACCGGGCGGACCTTCTCCACCTCATGCATCCACCGGCTCGTGATCCAGGCCCACGGACATAGCGGGTCAAACCAAAAGTCGACTTGCGTGGGCTGCTGCTCGGGCATGCGGGCTCCTCGGGGAAAGTCGTGTCTTCGGGGCAACCCGCGAATTGGCTTGCGCATTCCGCCCGCGGCCTGAACCATGCGTGAGGCGGGCATCAATCAGGAGGGCGGAAAACCGGTGGCAGGCAATCTCACCAGGGACGAGGCACGCGATCGGGCCGACCTGCTCAGCGTCGAGTCCTACCAGGTCGAGCTGGACCTGGCCGGAGGCGCGGACACGTTCCGGTCGGTGACAACGGTCACGTTCGGCTGCGCCAGGCCGGGCAGCGACACGTTCATCGAACTGACCGCCCCGGCCGTGCGCGAGATCACGCTCAACGGCCAGCCCGTGCCGCCCGACGCGTTCGACGGCGACCGGATCGCGCTCCCCGGCCTCGCCGCGCGCAACGAGCTAAGGGTCGCCGCGGACTGCGCCTACTCGCGCACCGGAGAGGGCCTGCACCGGTTCAGCGATCCAGCCGACGGCGGCGTCTACACCTATTCCGACCTGGAGACGGCCGACGCGCACCGCATCTACGCCTGCTTCGACCAGCCCGACCTGAAGGCGACGTTCGAGTTCACCGTCGCTGCGCCCGAGCACTGGAAGGTGATCTCCAACATGGCCGCGGACGGGCCAGCGGTCCCGGCCGGCCACGGCAGTGCCCGCTGGCATTTCCCGCCGAGCCCGGTGATGCCGACGTACATCACCGCCGTCGCGGCCGGGCCTTACCACCAGGTAACCGGCGAGCACGACGGGATACCGCTCGGCATCTACTGCCGGCAGTCTCTCGCCGCCTATCTCGACCCGGACGAGATATTCGAGATCACCCGGCAGGGCTTTGACTTCTACCACCAGGCGTTCGGGGTCAGGTATCCGTTCGGGAAGTACGACCAGCTGTTCGTGCCCGAGTACAAGGCCGGGGCCATGGAGAACGCCGGCTGCGTTACGTTCCTCGAGGACTATGTCTTCCGGTCCAGGGTCACCGACGCCGAGCGCGAGGTCAGGGCCGACACGATCCTGCACGAGATGGCGCATATGTGGTTCGGCGATATGGTGACGATGAGGTGGTGGGACGACCTGTGGCTGAACGAGTCGTTCGCCACCTGGGCCGCGATGACATCGATGACGGCGGCCACCCGCTGGACCGACGCGTGGACCACGTTCGCGAACGGGCCCAAGGCCTACGCCTATCGCCAGGACCAGCTGCCCTCGACGCATCCGATAGCGGCGGACATCCCCGACATCTTCGCGGTCGAGGTGAACTTCGACGGCATCACCTACGAGAAGGGCGCGTCGGTACTCAAGCAGCTCGTCGCCTACGTGGGGCAGGACAACTTCCTGGCCGGCGTGCGCGACTACTTCGGCAGGCACGCCTGGGCCAATGCGACCCTCACCGACCTGCTCGCTTCCCTGGAGCAGGCCTCGGGCCGGGACCTCGCGGCCTGGTCGAAGTCCTGGCTGGAGACCGCCGGCGTGAACACGCTGCGAGCCAGCTACGAGCTCGCGCCTGACGGCACATTCAGCCGCTTCGAGGTGCACCAGGGCGCGCCCGCCAGCCATCCCGAGCTGCGGCCGCACCGGATCGCGATCGGCCTGTATGACCGGGCCGACGGCAAGCTGATCAGGCGCGGCCGGGTCGAGCTCGACGTCACCGGGGCGGTCACCGAGGTACCGGAGCTGACCGGGCAGCGGCAGCCGGACCTCGTGCTGGTCAACGATGACGACCTCAGCTACGCCAAGATCCGGCTTGACCAGCACTCGCTGCGGACCGCGATCGCCAGCATCGGGCAGTTCTCGCAGGCGCTGCCGGCGACGCTGTGCTGGGCTGCCGCGTGGGACATGACGCGCGATGCCGAGATGAGCACGCAGGACTTCCTGGCGCTGGTCCGGGCGGGCGCGCCCTCGATCGAGCAGATATCCGTCCTCGAGCGGGTGCTGCGCCAGGCCGGCCTCGCGGTGCGCAGGTTCGCCGACCCGGCGTGGCGCGCGGCCGCCGTCGCGGAGCTGGACGAGGCGCTGCGCGGCTGGCTGCTGGCCGCCGAGCCAGCCTCCGACAAGCAGCTCGCGTACGCGCAGGCGCTGGCCAGCGTCGCCGTGTCGCAGACCAGCCTCGGGCTGCTGGCGGGGCTGCTGGCCGGCACCGAGCTCGTCGACGGCCTGGCGATCGACACCGAGCTGCGCTGGCAGTTCCTGCACCGGCTGGTCAGCCGCGGCATGGCCGGCCCGGGTGCGATCGAGGCCGAGCTGGCCAGGGACGCAACCGACGCCGGGGAACGGTACTCGCAGATGTGCCAGGCCTCGATCCCGGCCCCGGAGGCCAAGGCCGCCGCCTGGGCGGCGATCACCAGCGGCGAGCTCCCGAACGCCACGTTCCGCGCGGTGCTGCGCGGCTTCGCCGATCCGGACCACGACGACCTGCTCGCGCCGTACACGGCGCGGTATTTCGCGGCGCTCCCGCAGTTGTGGCAGGACGGCGCCTCCGACATGGCGCAGTTCTTCGCGCAGGTCGCCTATCCCTACCCGGCGGGCCAGGAGGCAGCCGAAGAGACGACCGCCTACATCGAGCACGCTCGCCCGATCCCGGCGCTCAGCCGGCTGCTCGCCGAGGGCCGGGACGACGTCATCCGCGCGCAGCGCTGCCAGCAGCGCTCGGCGGAGGAGAGCGGCGGGCTGCCCTAGGCGAGGTCAAGCCGGGCACGGTGTCGGCCGGGCACGGTGTCAGCCGGGCACGGTGTCAGCCAGGCACGTGGCCGCGCACCGCGGCGACGGTCGCGCGCAGCAGCGGGCGGTCCCCCAGGTCCTCTAGCAGCACCGCCGCGCCGTTGGCGTCGCACAGCGGGATCTGCCAGTTCGGGTACTCGGTGCTGGTGCCAGGGATGTTCTGCGTCCTGATGTCCCCGACGGCGTCGGCCAGCGAGACGCCCGTCAGCACGGCGGGCGTACGGCTCAGGAACCCGTACATCGCCACGGTGTACTCGTCCGGCCCCGGCGGCGGCCCGCCGGGCTGCAGCAGCCCCTCGGTTTCCAGCACGGCGCGCCAGCGGCCCACGGCCGCCGCGTACTCCGCGAGCTCGACGTCGGCGGGCCTGGTCAGCAGGCCCAGCCCGGACCGGACCCGGACCTGATCTCCCGTCACGAACGCGGCCACCGGCGGCACGTCGTGAGTGCCGACAGTCGCCATGCAGGCGCGCCGCCACCTCGCGGCGGGCAGCGGCGAGCCGTCAGCCTGGCTGGCGAACCACAGCATCGTCGTGCCGAGGATGTGATGGCCGGCCAGCAGGGCGGCGACCCCCGCGTCGACGGTACCCAGGTCCTCGCCGATCGCTACCGCACCCGCGCCGGCCGCCGTCCGGGCCAGCGCGCCCACCGTCGCCGCCTGGTCGTAGCTGACATAGGCCCCCTGATCGGGCCGCCGCCCGGCAGGCACCCACCACAGCCGGGTGAGACCCATGACGTGATCCACGCGGAGCCCGCCGGCGTGCCGGAGCGACGCGGCGAACAGATCGGCCAGGGGCTTGTAGTGCGCCGCCGCGAGCCGCTGCGGGTGCCACGGCGGCAGGCCCCAGTCCTGGCCGCGCTGATTGAAGCTGTCCGGCGGCGCGCCCACGCTCACGCCCGCGACCAGCAGCCCCGGGTGCGTCCACGCGTCGGCGCCCCCCGCTTGCACCCCGACGGCCAGGTCGTGGATTATGCCGTACCGCATTCCGGCCCGCGTCGCCCTCTGCTGCGCCGCCGCGAGCTGCTGCTCGCACTGCCACTGCAGCCAGGAATGGAACGTCGCGCGCCGCGCCAGGGCCTGGTCGGCGGCGACCTCGGCGCGGCCGCGGGCCGGGGACGTGTACTTGGCCGGCCAGGACCGCCAG
>Ga0335078_10004177_pt1 | contig 21411 bp, 15 predicted proteins | sample Lox_Sample_32_FD_206711 | JGI IMG/M metagenome (GOLD analysis project Ga0335078, IMG submission 206711) | Soil microbial communities from Loxahatchee National Wildlife Refuge, Florida, United States - Lox_Sample_3.2 | ecosystem: Environmental > Terrestrial > Soil > Wetlands | place: USA...
GAGTTCGAGGTGTCCGTCAGCACCGACAAGGCACGTTACCTCCAGGGCGAGACCATCCAGGCCACTGTGAACGCGCGCTATTACTTCGGGGCCCCGGTGGCGCACGGAAAGGTGAAGTACTCGGTCTACCGTTCGGGCTACATGTTTCCCTACTGGCAGATCCTGTGGGGCTCGGAAGACTATGAGGCTGATGACGAGGGGGGCGAAGACTTCGAGGGCGGCTACTACGGCGAGGAGATCAAGCAGGGTACTGGCCAGCTCGACGCGAATGGCCTGCTCTCCATACAGGTGCCCGCGGAAGTCAACTCCAACAAGCGCGACTACCGCTACCGCATCGAGGCGCACGTCACCGACGCGAGCAACCGCGAGATCGTGGGCGGGCGCGGTGTCGTGGCCACCTATTCCACGGTGGTGGTGATCCTGGATACGGATCGCTATGTCTACAAGCCCGGTGACCAGGCGGACCTCACCGTCCGCACCGTCGATTACGAGTCGCAGCCGGTTTCTGCCAGCGTGCAACTGAGTTTCTATTTTAACCAGGAGAGCGCGTGGTCATGGCGCGCGCCGCGCGAGAATCGCAAGCTCCTGGCCCAGGCGTCCGTCACCACCGACGCGAACGGCGTGGCTCACTATCCGTACACGGTTCCCCAGATGCCCTGGATTACGGTGGAGGCAACCGCGACCGACAGCAACCACCGTGAGGCCAGCTTTGATATGGGCCTGTGGATTTCGGGCGTGCAGTATGCGTGGGAAGGGCAGGTCTATCGCCGGCCGGACATCTATCTCGACAAGCACTCGTACAAGCCGGGCGATATCGCGCACGTCCTGATCAGCACGCACGATCCCGGCGCCCAGGTTCTGGTGACGACCGAAGGCCAGCAGGTTTACTCATGGAAGTTGTACCAGGTGGAGGGCGACTCGATCACCGTCGACGTGCCCATCGAAGCGCGCTACGAGCCGAATTTCTTCGTCGGCGTCACCTTTGTCAAGAAAGAACAACTCTACGAGGCCACCAAGAACGTGGCCGTGCCGGCGGCGGAGAAAGTGTTGAAGGTCACCGTCGAGACCGATAAGCCGCAGTACCGGCCCAACGACAAGGTGACGTACACCATCACCACCGTGGACCAGGAGGGCAAGCCCGTCAGCGCCGAAGTGAGCCTGGGCGTGGTCGACGAGGCGATCTACGCCATCCGCCCGGACGCCGTCGAGGCGCCGGAGAAGGAGTTCTACGCCAAAACCTGGGACCGAGTGTCCACCGATTTTTCCACGATTTACTGGTTCACCGGCTACTCGGGCAAGCAGAAGATGCAGCTCACCTGGCTGCGAGCGGCCACGCGCCTGGCGGACTTCAAGAATCCCGGCCAGGTGGTCCAGCCGCAGGTGAGGAAGTATTTTCCGGACACCATCTACTGGATGCCGGCGCTGGTCACCGACGCGGCCGGCAAAGCGACGGCCACTTTCACCTTCCCCGACTCACTCACCACCTGGCGGGCCACCGCGCGGGCGGTGACCAAAGACACGCTGGTGGGCCAGGTGACCCAGAAAGTGATCACACGCAAGAACCTGATCCTGCGCCTCGACGTGCCGCGCTTCCTCACCCAGGGCGACACTCTGACGGTGACGGGCATCGTTCACAACTATCTCGAGACCGACAAGACGGCGCGCGTTTCCCTCGGCACGACGGGAGTGGAGCTGAAGGGCGCGGCGGAGACCTCGGTGAACGTGCCGAAGAATGGGGAAGCGGTGGTGACGTGGACGGTGCAGGCCTCGAAGATCGGGCAGGCGGACTTCCTCGGCAAGGCGCTGACCAACGAAGAGTCGGATGCCCTGGAACTGGCCATTCCCGTGCGGCCTTGGGGATTGCAACTCAACTCCGCGCTCGCGGGATCGCTGCGGGACGAGAAGGCCGAGACCACGCAAACAGTGACGCTGCCGGCCGACATCAACCCGGACGCGTCGTCGCTGCGGCTCGACCTCGCGCCTTCAGTCGCGGGCACGCTGATGTCGGCGCTCGATTTCCTCGCCACCTATCCGTACGGCTGCGTCGAGCAGACCATGTCGAGCTTCCTGCCCAACATTCTGGTGGCGCAGGCCGTGAGAGACCTGGGACTGACGGCGCCTCCCGCCTCGGTTGAACTCCAGGAGAAGATCGCCGCCGGGCTCCAACGACTCTATCAGTTCCAGCATGACGACGGCGGTTGGGGCTGGTGGGAGACGGACCGGACCCACCCCTTCATGACGGCCTATGTGGTGGCGGGACTCGCCCAGGCCAAGGCGGCGGGCTACCCGGTGGATGAAGTGCGACTGGAGCGCGGCCGTGAATCGCTGATCGACCAGATCGGGCAGAACCCTCGCGCTCTCGCCGACATTCGCGCTTACCTTGTCTACGCGCTGGAAATGAGCGTGGAGCCGGGGTTGAATCTGGCCGAGGCGATCGAGAAGACGCGCCAAGCTCTCCCGCCAAACGCCCAACAAAGGATGCAACAACGTCGCTTGGAGCAGAACGGCACACCTACGGCAGTCATCGATTCTCACTGGAGTGATGCGCTCTACGAGGGCCGCGCCAAGCTCTCTCCTTACGGACACGCGCTGATGGCACTGGCTCTCGCCAGGATGAAAGATCCGCGGGCGCAGGAGTTCGTGGAGGCGCTGGAGCAATCGGCAAAAACCGAGGGTCCCTATGTCTGGTGGAAGTCGGAGCGGCAGGAAATGCTCGACTTCTCCTCCGACAATTCCTTTGAGACCACCGCCTACGCGGTGAAGGCGCTCTCCGATCTCGACCCGAAGAGCGAACTGTTGCCCAAAGCCGCGCGCTGGCTCATCGATCGCCGTTCGGACGGCTACTACTGGTTCTCCACGGAGCAGACCGCGACCGCCATCTACGGCTTGATCGATTACCTCAAAGTGTCGGGAGAATTGAAGCCCAACTACACGCTTCAGGTTTTCGTCAACGGGCAAAAGCTTGCGGAGCGGCAGATCACGGAAAAAGACGTTCAGAATCCGCAACCCCTCACCCTCACCGCCGACGCCGCCCGGCTCCACGCCGGGGGCAACGTCGTGCGGTTGGTGAAAAGCGGTCCGGGTGTGCTCTACTGGTCGGCCTTCGGGTCGTACTACAAGCGCGAACCGCAACCGCCGCCGGTGGGCTCGGTGGCGCTGAACGTGGTGCGCGAGTACTTCAAGCTGGCGCCGGAGAAGCTCAATGACCGGATCGTTTACAGCGAACAGCCTTTGAGCGGAGGGGTCCGCAGCGGCGACGTCGTCGTCGTTCGCCTGACGGTGACTGCGACCGGCGACGAGCAATATCTGGAGATTGAAGATCCTATTCCGGCCGGATTCGAGTTTATTGAACAAGAGAATGCTTACGAGTTGAAGCAGCGGCCGCCCTGGTGGGATTTCTATTACACGCAGCGCGAGTTTCACGACGATCGGGCCGCGTTGTTCTCCACCACATTTCGTCGCGGGCAGGGGCAATTTCATTATCTGCTGAAGGCGGTTGAGCCGGGGACGTTCCAGGCCAACCCGGCGCGCGTGCTGCCCATGTACGAGCCGGCGCGTCAGGCTTCCACCCAACGCGAGACCATTGTGATCGCGCCTCGGGACAAAGAGTAGGCAGTAGGCAGTAGGCGGTAGGCTAAGCGGAAGACAGAAGACAGAAGGCAGTCGGCAGAAGGCAAACGGCGGAAGGCTGTCTCGGGAAGCCGCGGAGCGGCGAAATAACGTAGCCCAGGGCGAAAGCCCTGGGGCGGGCGAGCCTCCTCCTTCCGACTTTTCAAAACATGCAGCCGTCGTAGCGAGCAGTAGGCAGTAAGCCGAAGGTAGTAGGCAGAAGTAGGCGGAAGGCGGGGTTCGGTAGGGAGAACGCAGTTGGTAGGCTGCCTACTGCTTACTGCCTACTGCCTACTGCAAGGGGATGCGAGTGTTAACTGAACTTAAAACGGCGTGGGCGGCTTGGAAATGGAGTTTGGCAGTGTTGGCCCGCAGCCCGGCGGTCGCGGCGGCCGTCATCGTCTTCACCGGCCTGTGGGGAGGCGCGGCCTACGCCTGGCTTGGGCTTCCGGAATCGTCCACCCTGATTCTGGTGCTGACGGTGCTTTGGGCGCTGGCGCAGGCGGCGATCGCCGTGGCGGTGTTCACCGGGGCGATGAGCGGTCTCTCGGAAGCGGCGTGGAGTTCACAAGCCTCCGTTCGCCTTCGGGCCCTGGCGGGCTTCGATCGCCGGCAGGTAACCCGTTGCAGTGTCTGGCTGGTCGCCGCCTTTTTCATCACTTTTTTGCTGGCCACGGCTTTCGCTTGGGCTAACGACCACGCCCTCGAGGTGGCGTCGTTCCTTACGCTTCACTCCGGCAAGCCGGTGAGCCAGGTGCCGGTGCGATGGGCCTTCCAGGTGATTGAAGCATTCGTTTGGCTCGTGCTGACCGGTTTCGTTTTCAGCTTCCTCATCTTGCTTCTGCGTGAGGGCTGGGGCGTGGCCCTTCGTACGGTTCGCCGGACGCTCGCCGCTTGCGCCTGGCGCGCTCCCTTTATGACTACAGTGCTAGCTCTCGTGATTTTCGCGGGGGGAGCGGATCGATGGACGGCGTGGCATCCGGCAGTGCCAGCCGGGCTCTGGGACTACACGCAGATGCTGGTTCGTGTGGGGGTCGCCTGGGTGTGGCTGGTGGTGGGCTGGCTTTTGGAGGTGCTGTCGCTGGCCCGGTTGGCCCGGTTGGCTAGAGAGGCTCAACCGCGCGCCACGGAGTCGAGGTCCATTTGAGCCTTCGACCGCAGCCACGCGAGGTCAGCATCACTGGGATGCTCGAGCATCTGCCACAGGGTTGCGGCACCGCGCCGCTCCGCAACCTCCGCCACCAATCGCCAGGCCAGCGCGTACGCCCGGCGCATTTCGGCCTCGGACCTTGGCTGTTGCACCCCGTCCTCCAGCCTTCGGCTCGTGCGACCGGGAGAGGTTACGGGCACGATCCGCTCGCCGGTGAGGTACAACACCAGGCCCTCCTCAAACCACTCCGGAACCCGCGGATCGCGCCGCCGATGGATCGCCAGATGTGTCACCTCGTGCCGCAGGGTCGATTCCAGGATGCCCTTCTGTTGAAGAGTGCGAAGCGGCTGAAGAGCGATCGAGCTGCCGTCGGTGCTGGCCGCGGCGAAGCCCGGCTGGCCCGTGGCGCGGACAAAGTCCATCGTGGTATCGAAAGTCGCCACGCGGATCTTGGCGGCCAAAATCGCAGCGTGCTCGCCCAAGGCGCGACGGGAGCTTTCCAACCCTTGCAGCGTTCGACTGATCCAGGCTTGCTGGCTAGTCGGATAGTCCAGTTGGAAGTGTTCGCTCGACGCGACCGGATCGGCGGCTTCCGCCGGCGGGCTGGCCAAGCGAGCGAGGCGCGTGCCGGGAAAGTAAGTGGCCAGAATGCTGGCCGGGTCGGCGCCCAGGCGCCCCATCTGGTCCGCGCCCGCCTGGCACAGGCCGACGCCGTGGCCCAGCCCGCGGCCGGTGAAGACGAGCACGCCGCCGCGTCGCGCGACGGTATAGAGGTTGCTTTTGAGGACATTCCAACCGAGGCGGCGTCCGACCGCGTAGCGAAACTGATTGGCGTCCACTTGGAAATGGACGTTCTCTGCCGACACCGCGACCAGCGTCCGCGCTCGTCCGGACTCGTCCTGGGCGCTGACGGTGAGGGCGCGGAGAGGGGCGCCGAACGGCAGGCCGAGGTCGTCGCGCAGAATCGCCGCCGTTCGATCGAGCGGGATGGTCTGCTGCCAGCGGGCGTGCTCACTCGCCGCGCAGTAAGGGTCCGGCGCGCTGATCAGGTAAGGAGCGTGCTTGTCCGGCCAGACGTTGCCGGCAGACTCGGTGACGCCGCCGCAGTCAGCGCTGAAATAGAGGTCGGCGAGGCCGTTGCCGTAGTTGAGGACTTCGCCCCGAGTCGCGACGGCGGCGAGTTGTGCCTCCGATTGCGGGCCCCGATCGGCCGCCCGGAAGACCTGGCAATGTGTAAGCGGGCAGAAGTCGAAACCTTCGGACCGGTGGCGACCGCGCGAGCGCAGCGCCCAGGTGCGGACCACTATGGCCATGGCTTCGAGCGCTGGCTGGCTCTGGATGGTGGCTGCCTCACCGGAGAGCACTCCGGCTACGTAGCTCTCGAGGTCGACACTGCAGACCACGCGCAGGCCGCGTGGAGCCGACGTTAACTCGGCGAGGCGCGCCGCAGCTTGATGCACTTGAGGGTGAACCGCGGGCGGCCCCGCCCCGCCCATCGCGTCCATCAGGAAGGGCGAGTTAGAAGTGGCCAGCAGGATGGAAGCCAGCAGGGTGGAAGGTTGCGCACGATCGCCGGAAGCACACTGCACGCCGGTCGCGGTAGCAAGGCACTCCGCCCGTCCTCCAGGTGGGACTTCGAAGCACGCCCGGTGCTGTCCGCGGCGGCAGATCTCCGTGGCGTCCGCGCCGGCGCGAATCACGACAGCACCGACGCGCTGCGGCGGAAAAAGCTCGACCCGTAGTTGCTGGCCGCACACCGGCGACGGTGGCAGGCTCAGTGCCAGCACGATGCCCGCCGCCGAGAATCTCCTTCTCGCCATCCTCTTTCCGACCCAATGGAAACAACGCCGGGCGGCGCGCCACCGACCGGCCACCCTACGGCGACCCGGAAGCCCCAGTAGCCTCGGAAGCTCCGGTGGCCCCGGTAGCCCCGGTAGCGAAGTAGCGCCGCAGGATCCTACCCGCCAGCGGCGCGGCGTCGTGCGCGCCCGTACCCCGGCCGAGCAGAATCACCAAAGCGATGCGGGGGCGGTCGATCGGAGCATAGCCTACAAACCAGGCGTGGGTCCGTCCGCCGGAGCCGCGGTCGGCGGCGGTGCCGGTCTTGCCCGCGACACGCACGCCCGGAACCGCAGCGGCCCGGCAGGTGCCTGCCTGGGCGCACTGCTCCAGGCCCGCCGTCAGCAAGTCGAGGGTCCGGGGGCCGAGCTTGATGCGCCGGAGCGGCGACGGGGAGGCGTCCGGGCCGCCTCGGTGCAATCGATAGACCGCGCCCCGCATGGCGACTGCCGAGTAAGCCAGCAGCACCTGCGCCGGCGTGGCCAGCACGCCGCCCTCGCCCAGCGCCGCCAGCGCCTTCGCGCTCGCCTCCGCGCCGATTCGCACCTCGCCGGCGGCGGGGTGGCACCCGGGGACGGCCGCCGGTGTGCCAAAGCCGAAGATCGAGTACCAGTGCGCCAGCGTGGCCGGGCTGAGGCGTGCACTCAGCGCTGAGAAGAAATAGTTGCAGGAGTTGGCGAGGGCCGCGGGAAGATCGTACGGTTCGTCGGCGGGCGGATGCACGCAGTGATAGCGCTCTCCCAGCAGCTCGGGAACGCGACGGCAGCGGATCCGTTCCGAGGGCGAGAGCATACCCTCTTCCAGCGCCGCTGCGCTCTCCACGAGCTTGGCCGTCGACCCGGGAGGGAACGCGCGGCCGCCCGCCACGTCGGCATTCCACACGGCTCGAATGCGACCGCTGGCGGGATTCGAAACCAGCACGGCGCCCGACCGTCCTTGCATGAGATAGTCGACGTACCGCTGCACGGCCTCTTGCCCTTCGAGGCGCCGAACTGCGAAGAGAGAAAGGAACACCATCGCGGCCGCGCCGCTCGCGCGACCCGCTACATCAGAGCGGGTTTTCGGTCCAGGGTGGCGACACGTCTCCCCCACGCAGGGGCAAGAAGCGTGGCGCGACCTCAGGCCTTCGCTGGTTCGGCCGCCATCTCCGCTTGGGAGACCGCCGCCTTGCCGTCGTCCTCGCGCCGTCGGTTCCGCGCCCGAGGCGCGACCAGGATTCGCTGGCACGAGAGGCATTGCTGGTGTTCGCCGCTCGGCGATTGCGAAAGCTTGGTGGAATTGCAGTGTGGACACTTGGTTAGTTTCATATCGGGCCAGACTTTATCACACGGCCCACGATCGCGGAATAGAGAACGGAGTCATTGATATTGCCGTTAATGAGTACGGGAGCCTCAATGGACTAGCCGTCACGCCAGGGCTCGGAGACTAGTCCTCGGGGCGCAGACAGTCGAAGTCGCACCCCTCGTGGGCCTGAAGGATATGGTCGAGAAAGATCCTTCCGTAGCCTCGCGTGTAGTGAGGCACGGGCGGACGCCACGTCGCCAACCGGCGCTGCAATTCCGCGTCGGACACCAGCAGTTCCAGCTGGCGGCCGGGCACGTCGAGCTCGATCCGGTCGCCGTCCCGGACCGCCGCCAGGGGCCCGCCCACCGCCGACTCCGGCGCCACGTGCAGCACCACGGTGCCAAAGGCGGTGCCGCTCATGCGCGCGTCGCTCAGCCGCACCATGTCGCTCACACCGGCCTTCAGCAGCTTGGCGGGAAGGGGCAAGTCGCCCCACTCCGGCATGCCGGGCGCGCCCTTGGGTCCGCCGTTCTTCAGCACCAGCACGCAGCTCTCGTCCACATCCAGGCCGGGATCGTCGATGCGCGCCCACAGATCCGCGTTGTTCTCAAACACCACCGCGCGGCCCTGGTGGTGGAGCAGGTGCGGGGACGCGGCGGACTGTTTGATCACCGCCCCGCACGGCGCCAGGTTCCCTTTCAGGACCACCGTGCCGCCCTCGGCCCCCAGCGGCTCGTGCAGCGGGCGGATCACGTCGCGGTTGAAGCACTGCGCCCCCGCGATATTCTCGCCCATGGTCTTGCCGGTGGCGGTGAGCGCTCCGGTGTGCAGCAGCGAGCGGATTTCCTCCATCACCGCCGGCAGGCCGCCTGCGTAGTACAGGTCCTCCATCAAGTGCTTGCCGGAGGGTTGCACGTTGGTGATGAAGGGCGTGGTGCTCGAAAATGCGTCGAAGGTTTCCAGCGGCAGCTTGAGCCCTAGCCTACCGGCAAACGCCACCAGATGAATAATGGCATTGGTGGATCCGCCGATCGCCATATCCACCCGGATGGCGTTCTCCAGCGCGTCGCGGGTGAGGATCTTCGAGGGCCGCAGGTCCTCTCTCACCATCTCCACGGCGCGGCGGCCGCTCTCTTCGGCAATGGCCAGGCGGCGCGAATCGGCCGCCGGAATGTTGGCGCAACCGGTCAGCGTCATGCCCAGCGCCTCCACCAGGCTGGTCATGGTGGAGGCGGTGCCCATCACCATGCAGTGCCCGGCGCTGCGCGAGAGGCAACTTTCCACCTCGCACCATTCTTCCTCGGTTAAGCGGCCGGCGCGCTTCTCGGCAAACAGCTTGCGGGTGTCGGTGCCCGACCCGAGGTGACGTCCGCGCCACACACTGCTCAGCATCGGCCCGCCGGGGACCATGATGGCCGGCAGGTCCACGCTGATCGCCCCCATGAGTTGCGCGGGCGTGGTCTTGTCGCACCCGCAGAGCAGCACCACGCCGTCCAGCGGGTAAGCGCGCAGGCACTCTTCCACGTCCATGGCCATCAGGTTGCGATAGAGCATGGCAGTGGGCTGCATCAGAACTTCGCCCAGCGAGATGGTGGGAAACTCCAACGGAAAGCCGCCCGCCGTCCACACGCCGCGCTTCACCGCCTCGGCCACCGTCCGCAAGTGAGCGTTGCAGGTGGTCAGATCGCTCCAGGAATTGCAGATGCCGATGACGGGTTTGCCGTCAAAATACTTCTCCGTGAAGCCCTCGGCCCGCAGGTAGGCGCGCCGCGTCATCCCCTCCCGTTCGTTGCGGTCGAACCACTTCTGGCTGCGCAGCTTGAGATTGCCGTTGGTCGCTGTTCCGCTCATCGCGAATCCTCTTTCTGACCATTGCCGTCGGTTCTAACGCGCCTCATTTCACCGGAATCGCTGCACCGCAGCACTCCGCGCCAAGCCTACGCCTTCTTCAAGGCTCGAACCGCCCTGGCCGCTGAAACCCGCCATCCGCATGATGAAGCCACCGACCATGGCGCCCACAATGCCGATCACGATGTCGGCGAAGACGCCGTATCCAGCACCCCGCATGATCTTTCCCGTCGCCCAACCGGCGACGAGCCCGACGATAATCCACCAAAGAATAAACATAGGTCCTCCTTCTCGAAACTCGAAAATCGAAACTCGAAAATCGCGTTGTACGGACTGCGCGTCGGCGATTCTCGAGTTTCTATTTTCGAGTATCGAATTTCAGTCTCCAATCAATCGGCCAAAAGCTTGGCGCGGTAGAGAATGCCCGAGGCGATGCCGGCGACGCTGGGCACCACCAGGAACAGCCACACCTGCTCCAGCGCGTGTCCGCCGACCAGAAGCGCCGGACCGAGGCTGCGCGCCGGATTCACCGAGACGCCGGTGATGTTGATTCCGAACAGATGGATCGCCACCAGCGTCAAGCCAATGCCCACGCCGGCCAACTGGGTGGTCGGTGCGGCATGGTGCGTCGAGCCCAGGATCACGATCACGAAAAGCAGTGTGGCCACAAACTCGAAGGCGACAGCGGAGGAGATGCCGTATTCGCCCAGGTAACCCGGGCCCCAGCCATTCTGCCCCAGGCCGTTCACCCCCGTGCTGTACCCCGGCATGCCGCTGGCAATCACCAGGAGCACGCCGGCGCCGGCGATTCCGCCCAGCAACTGCCCCACGATGTAGCCCACCAAATCACCGGCACTCATGCGCCCGGCCGTGTACACTCCCAGACTCACGGCAGGATTGATGTGGCACCCGGAGACCGGTCCGATGCCATAAGCCATGCCCAGAAGAGCGAGGCCGAAGGCAAAGGCAATGCCCACGTAGCCGACCTTCTGGCCTGCCACTACCGCGGTCCCACAGCCGAACAGAACCAGCGTAAACGTCCCCACGAACTCAGCCAGATACTTCTTCATGAGCGATTCCCCCTTTTGTTGGGTTGGCGCAGGGCGCTCAAGTTCCCGCCGATGTGATTCGCGTCCGCCCTGCCCGAGCTTGGACCGCGAATCACGACGCCGAATTCGCACCTCTTAGGCGTAAGGGATCTGACTCAAACCATCTTTCCGGAGCAGAAGCTATCACAACTTCCGGCCCTGCGCAAACGATGCCAAAATTGACCTGTTGATCCAATGGTCAACTCAACTACTGAAACAGTTGGGTCTTGTCCTTCAGTGATGCCAATGAACCAATGCATCAGTGCCTTAATCCAGATACTTGATGAGGACCACCTCGTTTTGGGCCTCGTTGTAAAGCAACTCGTCCACCATGGCGCGGACCAGGAGGATGCCGAAGCCGCCCGGGCGCAGGCCTTTCGCTTCGCGAGCGCGCATGTGTCCCCAGGGATCGCCCGCCGGATTGTTGACGGCGGCGTGGGCGAGGGTCTCGATTTTGAAACCGGGACCGGGGTCAGCGATGCGATAGAGAAGCATCCGCTTGGCGCGCAGGTAAGCGATGCGTACCTTGCGATGGGGGTCGAGTTTGCCGCCCCACTCGACGGCGTTAAGCAGCATCTCGCGGAAGGCGGAGCCGACATTCTGCCGGACCTCTTCCGGCAAGTCGGCGCGCAGTTGCGCCAGGAATCCCTGGATGCGGTCCGCCGTTCCCAAGTCGCAAGGGACCAGCAACTCCACCCAGTTAGGACGCGCGGAGAGGACTTCGATCGGCAGAGGGTCGGTGGACAACTCCAGCGCGTGTTGAACCTGCTCGAGCAGGGCCGCGGGATCGAAGGGCTTGGCGATATACTGGTAGGCCTGTTCGCGCAGGGCTTGCAGCACGGTCTGCGGGGTATCGTCGGCGGTCATCACGATCACGCGCGGCGGCGTCTTCGCTTCCACGCGCAGGCTGCGCAGCAGATCGAGCCCGCCCAGGCGCGGCATCCAGACGTCGGATAGCATCAGGTCGAAGCTTTCCTGCCGCAACCGCTCCAACGCCTCGATGCCGTCGGCGGCCGTGGTCACCGCGAAGTCCGCGCTTTCCAACAGTTCGCGGATGACGGCGCGGATCGCGGCATCGTCCTCCACCACGAGAATCTTGGCCATTTCAGCTCCGCTGCAGTTAGAAGGGAGACGGCATGTGGCCTGAGGGGAAGAACAGCCCCGTATGCCTTCTACCCTCTGCCACCTACCGTGTACCGCCCTCCAACGCCCCCCCTACCTCGCTAGCCAGCGTTAAGGGATCGAATGGCTTGGCGATCACCGCCGCGCCCAAGTTGTTGAAGTGCCGTCGGTCTGCCGCCTGCGTCTTGGCGGTAAAGAAAATCACCGGAATGTGCCCGGTGCGGGGGTCGCCGCGCAAGTGACGGAAGGCCGTGGGGCCGTCCATGCCCGGCATCATGACGTCCAGCAGGACCACATCCGGCTGCTCGGCGCACGCCTTGGAAAGGCCCTCGGGCCCGGAGGCCGCGGTGAGCACCTCCCACTCGCCCGACGTCTCGAGGCTCATCCGCGCCACTTCCCGCACATCGTCCTCGTCGTCAATGATGAGAATACGCTTCATCGCAAGAAATGATGAATGCTGAATATGCTGAATGATGAATGCTGAATGATGAATGATGAACAGAAGGCGAGTTTGCGTCCGTTGTCCGTGGTCCGTCGTCCGTTGCCACTGACTACGGACAACTGACCACGGACCAAACTCGTCTTGTGTTCATCATTCATCATTCATAATTCGTCGTTTCCCCTAGTCCCTGACCATGCGTCCCAGCAGTCCCACCACCCGCTCTTCGAAATCCTCCGGACTCACCCGCCCCTTGGTGAGGAACTCGGTGTGTCCGAGATCGAGGCGCGCGCGGTCGGAAGCCGCGAGGTCGTGCACCGTATACACCACCAGGGGAATGTCGCGCAGGCGTTGCTGCTGGCGGAGCCAATCGACCACCGCGAAGCCATCCACCTCCGGCAGGTTCACGTCGAGCACCATCAGGTCCACCGGCAGGCGCTGGACGAGATCGATCGCCTCCCGTCCCGTGCCGGCGTGAACAATCTTGATGCCGTGGCGCTCGAAAGTAGCGATGATCACGCGCGAGAGGTCGCGGTCGTCCTCTACCAGCAGCACCTGGGGAAGGCGCAAGCGCCCCTCGAAGGCCCGGTCGAGCGTCTGGAAGAGTAACCCCTCTTCCAGCGGTTTGCGCACCCAGCCCGCCACTCCCACCAGGGGCTCCGCCTCCTCGCTGGGCGAGAGAACGCTGCAGATGATAATGGGAATGTCCCGGGTCACCGGCTTGGCCTTGAGCGCCGCCATCACCTCCCAGCCGCTCATGCCGGGCATGATCAGGTCCAGCAGGATGGCCGCCGGCGGTGCCGCCATGGCCCGTTCCAACGCCTCCCGGCCCGATCCCGTCGCCGACACTGTGTAGCCTCGTTGTGTGAGCAACTCGGTGATCACGCTGCGGATGGAGGGATCGTCGTCGCACACCAGCACGGTGCGTCCGGCGAGGGCGGGAGTGGGCGGGGCGGGTTCCGGCTGGGGCGCCGCCGGCGCGGCCACCGGCAGGGTGAAACAGAAGTCGCTGCCGCGGCCCGGGACGCTCTCCACCCAGATCCGCCCTCCATGTTGTTGGACGATGCTGCGGCAAATCGCCAGGCCGAGCCCGGTGCCGCCTTTTTCGCGCGCGTCGGAGGCGTCCACCTGCTCGAAGCGTTCGAAGATGCGATCCAGCTTGTCGGCAGGGATGCCGCGGCCCTCGTCCCGCACGCGGAACAGGACGGCGTCGGTGCCGCGCGGCTCGGCCTCTGCGCGGACGGTCCCTCCCGGCGGCGAGAACTTGATGGCGTTGGAGACGAGGTTGGTGAGGGTTTGAAGGATGCGATCGGGATCGGCCCAGAGCCGGCAGGGACACGCGGAGGCCATGACGGAGACCCCGGCTTTCTCGGCCATGGGGCGCATCACGTCCAGCGCCTGGGTCACGAGGGCGCCGGCGTCGCAGTCGCGCCGGGCCATCACCACCCGGCCGGATTCGATGCGCTCGATATCGAGAATCTCGTTGATGAGGCGCACCAACCGGTCGGTGTTGGTCACCGCGATATCCAGCATCCGCTGGCTCTTTTCGGGAAGCGCGCCCAGGCGGCCGCTGGCTACCAATCCCAGCGCGCCCCGGATGGACGTGAGCGGGGTTCGCAGTTCGTGACTGACCACGGAGATGAACTCGTTCTTCATCCGCTCGATCTCGCGGCGCTTGGTGATGTCGAGGAAGGTGGTGACGGCGCCGATGAGTTTGCCGTTGCGAAACATGGGATGCGACCAGTACTCCACCGGGAAGCTGGTGCCGTCGGCGCGCCACAGGACTTCATCGTCGCCGTGAATCGCCTGGCCGAGCCGCACCGCCCTGCCGATGCGGCATTCCTCCGCCGGGTACGGTGTGCCGTCGGCCCTTTTATAGTGGATGAGGCTGTGCAAGTTCTGGTCCAGGAACTGGCTCGCGTCATGATAACCAAGCATCTTCACACAGGCAGGGTTGGCAAAGGTGCAGTTGCCATCGAGGTCGGCACCGTAGATCGCCTCGGCGGTGGAGTGGAGCAGCAACCGCACTCGCTCCATGCTCTCGCGCAGCGCCTCCTCCGCCCGTTGCCGCTCGATAAACTGGCCGATCTGGCTGCCGAGGGTGGCCAGGGTCTTGAGCAGATCGTTGTCGGGCTTCTGGATTTCCGCACTGAAGAACTCGATGACGCCGATCGTCTCGCCTCCCAGCAGGATCGGGAAGCCGAAGGCCCCGCGCAATCCCAGGCGCTGTGCCAAGTCGGAGCGGGGAAAGTTACTGTCGCCGGTGACGTCGCGAATCCACGCCGGTTCGCCGCTCGCCCAGACTCGCCCGGGCAATCCTACGCCGCGGGCAAAGCGGCTCTGCCGGGAAACAGCCTCAAACTCCTCCAGCCCGCTCCGCGGCGTGTGCCACACCTCGACACAGTGCAACTCCCGCGCCTCGTCGTCGGTGCTCCAGGCCGTGCCCAGTTCCCATCCCAGGGCTTCGCAAACCGCCCGCAGCAGGGCCAGAACCGTCTCGCTGGCTCCGCCCGGCTCGGCCAGGATGCAGGCGATGGCGTATTCCACCGCCAGCCGCAGGTCGGCACGCTTGCGGTCGGTGATGTCGCGGGCGCTGGCGTAGATGATTTTTTGTTCGGGCAGCGAGGCGGCATTCCACAACAGCCACTTGTAGGAACCGTCGCGCGTGCGATACCGGTTCTCAAACGAGGTCACCAGATTGCCTTGCGTCAGCGTCTGCGCGGCGTCGATGGTGGCTTCGCGGTCCGCCGGGTGGACCAGATCCAGGTAGGGCCGCGAGAGAAGTTCCTGCTGGGTAAAACCCAGCGTCAGCTCCCAGGCGGGATTCACGCGCTTGAAGTAGCCGTCGAAGCCGGCAATGCACAGCATGTCGAGCGTCAGGTTGAAAAAAGGGACCAGTTGGTCGTCGAGGCGGCGCCCGCTGGCCCTTCGTTCGCTCCGCGGCTCGGCGCTTTGCGACTCGCCGTTGCGATCAGGCCGGTCAGGCCCTTCGGACATAGGCCCTCACTTCACTTCTTGCCGCTTGCTTGGCTCCGGTTCGATTATAACGAAACTCGAAAATCGAAACTGGAAAATCGAAAGTGGAAACTGGAAATTGGAGACGGGAAAATTGCTGTTCCCTATTCCCTCTTTCCTCGCCGTCGACGATCTACTTGATGTTGATCGTTCCCCGGCAAGTCGGTGCTCCACAGGCGCAGCGGAAGGTCTCGTCAGTGTCATCGTAGTTGTAATCGACCGTCAGTTCCTCGCCCTTTCGGATCCGACGCCGGCTCATGTAGAGAATGTGCTTCTTCATGATGCGCGTCACCAGGTTCGGCGCGCATGAGTGATTGACGAACTCGGCCCCCGACCCGCCCACCGCGCCGTCGAGCATCCAGGCCTCGTCGAGAATGAACAGGTAGGGGGAATGCTTACGCCGATTCCCCTCGGCCCAGTCGATCTTTTCTCCCGTGTACTCCATCACCTTGCGACCGGCGGGGATCGCCTCGGCGGCGTAGACGCCCCAGCGATGGATCTTCGATTCGCCAAGCCTCAGGCGAAAGCAGCAGTATTTCGGGTTAAGTTTCGGAGTGGCGGGCATAGGGAAGTCAGGCTTCAATCAGTCACGCGAATATCGTATTTATAATAAGTCAGCGTTCGTCTCGCCAAGAAAAGGCAGTAGGCAGCAGGCAATAGGCAGAAAGCACTAGGCCGGCCACCTCTACCATTTGTGCCGTATACCGTCTACCCTCTACCACCTTCCTCTTCCTATGTCAATGGTAAATAATCGGCATAGGCCTCGGACCCAAATGGGTTCGTGTAAGAATAACCGAACCCAAGATGTCCTTTTTTATCAGCACAGGTTAGCTCAAATTTTGGGTTCGGTCCTGATTTTTTTCGCGCGTTTCTCGATGGTTTTCTGGAATGCCATGCTCATGTCGCCGGTGTGCCGCTCCTTTACATTAGTGTACTCAGATGGTTTGTCCATCGATTGTAATATTGACTGCCCTCAGCCCCGCCATCGACGTTCGGCGTAACGAGGAAGAGGCCCCACGTCCTTATTCTCTCTGCTATCCTCCAATAATCCGCCGTCAGCCCCTCAGCTTGCTGCGTGCACCGCCCTCATCCTCGCCTACCGCCTTCCGGCCCTAAACGGTGGCTTCGTTCCTCGTTTTCTCCGATCGACTTCCTTTATTTTCAAGCAAATCGGTGGCTTCGTTTTTCAAAAAGCTGTCAGCTTTCAGTCGTCGGCCATCGGTTGTCAGCCTGTCCTTGCTCTCCTTGGAGATATAGCCTAAGTCTTTCTTCATCAATAACATCGTGACAATCTAGGTATAAAGCCTCTGTTTTCATTAACATCGCGGCTTTCTAGCGCGCCGTTTCTTCTCCCATAGTGTTTTCAACAACATCGTGGCTTCGCCTACCTAAGAAGGATTCTTCAGTATCACGATCCTCCACACCGTCTGCCAGGGTCCCTGCGTGTCACCGGTTCCTGCCCGCCCGACGCGACCGACCGTTCGCGTCCTGCGGTGGCTTCGTTCCGGAGTTTTCCACAGCCCGATCCTTTGTTTTCTAACAAATCGGTGGCTTCGTTTTTCAAAATTCTTCAGCCGTCAGCCATCAGCTTGTGAAGCCGTCTTCTCGCTTCCGCCTACCGCCTTCTGACTCCTTTTCGGCGACATCAGGACGGTAACGCCATTCTGGGGTTGACTTACAGTGGACACTAAGGCCCCCCGTCTCACTTTTGCCGACTTTGGAAAGGACGCTGCAGCCCTCTTGTTTAGATCTTGACATACGCCCAAGGCCTGATTCCGCTTAATAAATCAGTCACCAAAGCCCCTGTTTTCCTGCCAACTTCTGCCACGTTTTGGCAGAAAAATGGCAGAATTTGCCACGAGAAAAAGACCTCGAAATGGGCTCAATTTCAAATAAGCTTTTTGTTTGCAGCACTCGATTTGTCTCAAGCCGAGGAAAAATATAATTAATTCCCCTGTTAATTTTATAAGTTTTACCACATCTCTACCTATGCAGATCACGGAGCCACTGGTGAAGCCGGCTGGCTCGTTGACTGCAACGCTTGTCCCACGTGAGTAATAACCTTGCTCACCGGTCGAACCGCATGCGTGTATCATCCAATCCAAGGATAGCATACTTTAGGACAAAGTCAAGTCCTTTCTTAGCTATCGATGGCGCTTATAGGGCCCATCTGGCCCATCTGGCCCATCCGGGCTTGTTGCGCTCTCGCCGAGCCGAGCCGCGTGCGTGATAAGATAATTCCGTTCCGGGACGCTGGTCGTCCCACCGGCGGCAATCCGGTAGTGGGTGATCGCGGCGGTATAGTCGCCGGCCATTTCCAATAAATGGGCACGAACCGCGTCGAGGCGATAATGGCCGGAGATTCGGGTATCTGAGTCGAGCGCTCTTAGCAGCTCCAGTCCCTTGGATGGGCCGTGCACCATGGCGGCGGCGATGGCGTGGTTGAGAGCGACCATAGGGTTATCGGACACGCGTTGGAGCAACTCATAGAGCGCCAGGATCTGCGGCCAATCGGTATCCTCGGCGCGGGTCGCTTCGTCGTGAACGGCGGCGATGGCGGCCTGCAACTGGTACGCGCCAACGGATCCCTTCGCCAGGGCTGCGGTGAGGAGCGCGATGCCCTCGGAAATGTCCGCCTGATTCCACAGGGTTCGATCCTGCTTCGTGAGCGGGATCAATTCCCCCTCCGGTCCCGTCCGTGCCGGGCGGCGCGCATCCGTCAACAACATCAGGGCCAGCAGTCCCGCGACCTCGCCATCATCGGGGAGCAGAGCGTGAACCGATCGCGCCAGGCGGATGGCCTCACGGGCGAGTTCGAGCCGCTGGACGTGCGGCCCGGCGCTGCTCACGTAGCCTTCGTTGAAGATCAGGTAGAGCACGTGCAGCACGGCGCGAAGTCGTTGGGCCCGCTCCTGGCTGGTCGGCAACTGGAAGGGCACGCCCGAAGCCTTGATGCTTTGCTTGGCCCGGCTGATCCGCTGCGCCATGGTCGCCTCGGGCACCAGGAACGCGTGGGCGATTTCAGCCGTGGTCAAGCCGCCCACGGCCCGCAGCGTCAAGGCGATCGCCGAGGACTGAGTCAGGGCTGGATGACAGCACATGAACAGCAGGGTGAGCGTGTCGTCCTGCTCCGTTTCATGGTCGCCATCGGCGGCCGGCGCCTGCTCGCCCGCCTCCGTAGCCACCGTGCTTTCGCGGCGCCGCCGGGCCTCCTCGCTGCGCAGGTAATCCGTCATGCGGCGCGCGGCCACCTGAATGAGCCATCCGCGAGGGTTATCGGGCATGCCTTCCCGCGGCCATTGAATCACCGCCGCCAGCAACGCCTCCTGAACCGCGTCCTCGGCGGCGGCGAAGTCGTGGAAACGCCGCGCCACGGCGCCAAGCACCTGCGGCGTTAACTCCCGGAGCAGGTGCTCGATCGGAATGTCCAAAGTTTGTCCGATCACCGCAGCAACTCTTCCGGTAGTTGGTCAATCACTGGCCGCACCTCAATGGGTATGCTCCCCCGGATTCCCCCGGGCCCAGGCGCCGTCGAAGCGCGCGCGGCGATCCGGTAAGCTTGCTCCGGGCTCTCCACGTCGATGATCCAGTAGCCGGCGAGGAACTCCTTCGATTCCGGGAACACCCCATCGGTAATGGGCTCGCCATCGCCGCCTGCGCGAACGATCTTGGCTTGATCGGGAAACGCCAGGCCCACTGTGGAAACGAACACGCCCGAGTCCTTGAGTTCCTTGCTAAACGCGCGCATGAACGCGACGTTCGCACGCAGGTCCTCCTTGGACCACTTGGCAAATGAGTTAAATTTGGCCTTGGTGCCTGTCATCATCAGAATGTACTTCATGTCCTCTCCTCCTGTCATTTAAGATTACCGCCGGTCTTGCCCATTCATAGGGGAGTCGGAGCAGGCGGCGTATTCTCGACATCCCGCGCTTGGATTTCAGAAAAAAACTTCAAACAGGGTGTAGCGGCGGCTTTACGCGCCCTTTACTCCACAGTTGCAACACGAGATGGCGGCATAAGGCCGCCGCTACCATCAGGCTGGCCACAACTTTGAGGTCAAGGCAGTTCGTCGGTCCGCCGACTCATGATCTGCCGCACTTCGATGGGCATGTTCGTCGGCACGCCGCCGGGTCCCGGCCCCGCAGATAGCCGGGCCGCAATCTCGTAGGCTCGCTCCGGGCTCTCGACGTCAACGATCCAGTACCCGAGGAGAAACTCTTTGGCCTCGGGAAACACGCCGTCCGTGACGAGAGCGCCGTCCTTACCCCTGCGCACTACCTTGGCCTGATGCGGCGCGGCCAAGCCTTCGTTGGCCACGAACTCTCCCGACTCCCTCAGATCCTGATTGAGGGTCTTCAAGAACGCGAAGTGCGCCTGGACGTCGCTCTCGGACCAGGCCCGATAGGTGTCGACGCCCGCCTTCGTACCGACCATCATCAAAATGTATTTCATGACTTCTGCTCCTTTCGTTTCCGCATTTAGCGCCGTTTAGCGCCGGTTATTTGCGCTTTCATAGGGTAGTCGGAGCACTCGACGACTTCTCGACATCACGATCAACAAATCTTAAGAGAAAAAATGGACCACCGTCATGTCGATTTTGCGCCTCGAGAATCGACTTACGGGTGGAGGTTCAAAAATGGAGAGAGAGGCAATGGTGGTGGATGTCAGCCGGGACTGGGCGATCGCCTGCGATGTGCAACAGCGGTTCATGCAGGGCTCAGCTCCCGCGGTCGACCGGCTGGACTACAGTGCGCGATGCCGGCAGATGCTCGAACTGGGCGGCGATTGCTATGATTTCGTGCCACTCGCGGATGATAGCCTGGCACTGACGATTGCCGACGCCTCCGGCAAAGGTCTCCCCGCGGCGCTGATGATCGCGAACGTCCAGTCGTCGCTGCGCACCGCCGCTTTATTCAATGCCAGCGACGTCGCCGCCTTGCTCCGGACCGTGAATCGTCAAGTGTACGCATCGTCGGCGGCGGATCGGTACGCCACATTATTCTACGGCGTTTTCGATGGAGCAACGCGCACGCTGCGGTACGTGAATGCCGGCCACAATCCTCCATTGGTGGTTCGGCGAAGCGGCGCGATAAGTTGGCTTGAGCCCGGCGGCGCACCCGTGGGGATGTTTCAGGATTGGATGTATGAGGAAGCCCACGTTCAGCTCAATCCGGGTGATCTGGTCCTCGCTTACACGGATGGGGTGATTGAAGCTGTCGATGCGGCCGGCGAGGAGTGGGGAGTAGAGGGTCTCCGGAAAGTAGTGGCGGAAAGCGCCACCCAAGGCGCGGGCGGGATTGTGCACGCAATCTTCACCTCTATGGATGAGTTTTCGCAAGGACGCCAGACCGATGATGCCACGGTCGTGGCTTTACGGGTACACTGAGGTTTCGCCCTCTTCGAAACATGCATGAACACGTCGTTCCGCGGAAGGTGTCACGGCCGAGCGCCGCTCGGCCCTACGTGACGCTGACAGGGTCGATGCCAATGTTGTAGTATATGCTTCTACCGCGATACCTCCCAGCAGGCATTCACTGCCCGGGTGGATCGCTTGAGATAAAGTGGAGACGTCAAATGAAGAAAGCGCACTACCATTTCAACGTCGTTCTCCGGCCTGAACCCGAGGGCGGATTTACCGCCATGGTGCCGGCGCTGCCCGGGTGCGTCACCTACGGTCGCACTCTGGCGGAAGCCCGAGAGATGGCCAAGGACGCCGCTACCGGCTATATCGAGAGCCTCCGGAAGCACGGGGAGTCAGTCCCAACGGACGATGAGACACTGGTGACCTCCTTGGACCTCGAATATGCCCAAACTGCCCACCGTTGAGCCGCGCATTGTCATTCAGTTCTTGGAGCGAAACGGATTCGCCCTGGATCACGTTTCGGGTAGCCACTTCATTTTCTATCACCCGGTTTCACGACGCCGCGCCGTGGTGCCCCGGCACAATCGCGACATGCCGAAAGGAACCCTGGTCGCGTTATTGCGGGAAGCAGGGTTTACGCGAGACGAATTAATCC
>Ga0335078_10004178_pt1 | contig 21408 bp, 21 predicted proteins | sample Lox_Sample_32_FD_206711 | JGI IMG/M metagenome (GOLD analysis project Ga0335078, IMG submission 206711) | Soil microbial communities from Loxahatchee National Wildlife Refuge, Florida, United States - Lox_Sample_3.2 | ecosystem: Environmental > Terrestrial > Soil > Wetlands | place: USA...
TGGGCCTGTGGTGGCGTCAGTGTTGGCAGCGCTGTGGGGGATGCTGCGCGAAACACTCGGCGAGTCCGGATCGCAAGGAGCGGATTTCGCGGATTTCCCGCCGTAAGAGCGAGAGGTCGGCGCAACATCAGTCTCTAAACAACGCAGATTACCGTTGCGGTGTTGGTCCCGTAGCTGTGCTCGCCGCCCCTTCCGCCTTTGCGACGTCACGAAGGAGTTGCTTTACGCACATGTCCGCTGCGTCCGCACTGGCCCCTTTGTATTTTGCTCCCCTGCTTTCCTGAGTCGTCGTCCAGATTACGTCACCATCGCTGTTCACCAGCCGAATTGCTACGTGTGCGCGGTCCACGGTTTCCGTGTTCACCGACGAGTCACTTATAGCCGCGTGGCTGGCACTGAAGCCGCCGCTAGAGCTTCCGGAAACCGACCCGGTGCCATTTACGACGCTGCCATTAATCTCGCCATGTTGTCCGCCATGGGCACTACCAACCGCGGTCCCTTCGCCGAAGGCGTGAACTTCCTGCGAAGTCTTCTCAAGAGCTGCGCCCTTCAAGATTGCGTCGGCTCGGTCACGGTTCTCGGTCACGATGAAACGCTTGCTGGCCACGAGCGCGGAAACAACCATCGACTGCATTTCACGTGAGATAAGATCGTCTCCAAAGCTGTCAACGTAAATGCGCTTAACCCTCAGCAGATCCGGAGCCGCCTGGCTGGAGGGCTGCGCTTGGGAAGGGAGTGGGGTCGCAGGGTGAGGCCCCGCCTGCAGCAATAAACATGCCAATACGACAGAGAGCATCGATGCTATCCTCCCATTCCGCTCTTGCGAGCCTCGTCGTCCTCGTATTCGACTTTTCTCCCTGTTCGCGCTTCAAGGGTGACAATCGTTGTTCTGACGATTTCCTTTCCCAACTCGAAAACGGCGGCGTGCTGTTTGTCCTGCTCGTCCTTCCAGCCTACAGTCAGGAAATGCTTTCTCTTTTTTGAGAGCAGTGCAAGCGGCGTTACCGCGATAGCCAGTCCCACACGACGCCCGGCCTTCTGACCGTACTCAAGGTCGTTCACTTGCTCATACGGGATCGTTAACGAGCCGCCTTTGTATGTGAAGAGAAAGTTCTTCTCATCTCTTTCGGAAGACTTTCCTTCCATGCCGTCTTTGATCTGGTTTTCAGTGCCGCCGACGTACATCGTAACGTCGTGGCCAATTCCAGCGAACGCCAGCGGCTCCGCAAACAGCAAGCCGCAAAGCACAATCGCAAAGATGCGCTTCATCGAAGTGGCCTCATTGTAGAAATCGATAGGGAATTCTGCCACCGGGCGAGAAACTTTGCAGCTATTTTCTTGAGAGAAGGCGTGCTGAGGAAGTAGGCCTTACCGGATGTACGCGCGTAGTAGCAATTCGTCTATGCTGGTGCCTCAATCGTCGCTGAGCGGCTTGTAGAGATCTCCTTGCTGGCGTTCTCCGATGTTGCGCAGCGCCTTGACGGCGTACTCCTGGAAGTGAGGCGAGTTGCGATGGGCTTCGAGGGCGGCGGCATCGCGATACTGCTCATAGATGAAGAAGCGGCGGGGATCGTCAGTGTGCCGGTGGACGACGTACATCAGGCAGCCCGGCTCCTGGCGCGAGGCGGCCTCGAGCTTGGCGAAGATGACTGCGACCTCCTGCGCGTGGCCTTCGTGCGCTAGCCAATTCACCGCCAAAACCAGCATCGCGACCTCCGTGTTCGGGTAGCGCGGCGCCCTTCGGCACGCTCAGGGCAGGCTTTAAGCGCCGCAACACGTCTGCGTTGTGTTCAAGAGCCCGCTTCAGCGGGCACACCCTGCCGTCGGCTGAAGCCGACTCGGACTATAACGTAACCCGTCGGGACGCTGGCCTTAAGGCCAGCACTACCAGATCAACACCTGGCGTCGGCTGAAAGCCGACTCGACTTCGCATTGAAACTGGCTCACGCTGGCCTGAAGGCCAGCACTACCCGGGTTAACCCTTCGCGGCTTTGCCCATGCCATCGAGCATGGCCACGAATTCCGGGACAAACATCGTTTGCTCGCGATCGGGGCCGGTGGAGATGATGCCGACCTTCGCTCCGGACTCCTTCTCCACAAACTCCAGATAGCGCTTCGCCTTCTCCGGCAGACGATCATAGCTGTCGATGCCGAAGGTGCTGGTCTGCCAACCCGGCAGCTCGCGGTAAACCGGCTCGATCTTCTCGAAGCCCGAGATCTGCGCCGGAATCTGCTGCGTTTCTTTGCCGTCGATCTTGTAGCCGACGCAGATTGGAATCTCTGCCTGCTCATCCAGCACGTCGAGCTTGGTGACGACCAGCCAGCTGGTGCCGTTGATCATATTGGAATAACGCAAGAGCGGCAGATCGAGCCAGCCCGTCCGCCGCGGACGTCCGGTGACGGCGCCGAACTCGTTGCCCTTCTTGCGCAGCGCCTCGCCGGTCGCGTCCTTCGATTCGGTCGGGAACGGTCCTTCGCCGACGCGCGTGCAATAGGCTTTGGTCACGCCGATGACCACGCTGATCGAGGTCGGCGGAACTCCCGTGCCGGTCGACGCGCCACCGGAGGTTGCGCTCGAGGAGGTGACGAAGGGATAGGTTCCGTGATCGATGTCGAGCATGGTGCCTTGCGCGCCTTCGAACATTACCGATTGGCCGTTCGCGATGGCCTGGTTCAGCAGCAGGGCAGTGTCGGTGACGAACGGCGCCACACGATCGCCGATGGCGCAATATTCGGAGAAGATCTTGTCCGCATCCAGCGGCTCGCTGTTGAACAGCGCGTGCGCGATGGTGTTCTTCTCGCGGCAGGCGTTTTGGATGTGCTTCTGCAACAGATTCTTGTCGAGCAGGTCCTGAACGCGCAGGCCGCTGCGCGCCATCTTGTCTTCGTAGGTGGGACCGATGCCCCGCGACGTAGTGCCAATCTTCACGCGTCCGGGCGCATTCTCCGCAGCCAGCTCGATCAGTCGATGATAGGGAAGAATCACGTGGGCGCGATTGCTGACGAAGAGGTTGCCGTCAACGTGGACGCCGGTGGCGCGCAGCGCATCCACTTCCTTCATAAATGCAAACGGGTCCAGCACGATGCCGTTGCCGATGACGCCGCGACAGCCGGGCCGTAGCACGCCGCAGGGAATCAGTTGCAGGATGAACTTCTTGCCGTGAATAGTGACGGTGTGCCCGGCATTGTGGCCGCCGGAATAGCGGGCCACCACCTGAAAGCGCTCGGAGAGCACGTCGACAATCTTGCCCTTGCCCTCGTCGCCCCACTGCGCGCCGACAATCACCGCAGTTTTGCCAGTTTTCAACATTCCACTCCGCTTTCGACCGGCAGGCGAGCCGGTCACACGTGTCCGCACACAACTCGCCTCGCAGTGCGAAACCAGACCTGAATTCTAGGGAATAAGATTAAGCGGGCTGTGTACCTTTAGATTTTACCGGGGCGGTTGGAAGCGCGCAATCGGCTTACAGCCGCAGGTGCTCATCCGTATCGGGTGGAGCACGCCTTGGGGCGTGCATTATCGCTTTCCCAATGGGATACGCGCTTTAGCGTCTGAGGTAAATCCCGACATAACCTCAGCGGCTGAAGCCGAGATATTTTGTAGGATCTCAGCTGCACGCCTGAAGGCGTGCTCCACCCAGAGAATCACCTGAGCACAATTTCAAGTTGAGCCGCTACCGGTTTCTCCGTCGGGGGCTGCGACTGCTGAGCACCCATTACGAGCATCGGGCCGCGATCAGCAGGCCAGCGAGTCGCGGGTGACCTTCAGGCCGTTGAGGTTGCCCAACACAGTTACCGCAATCAGCTCCGGCTGGAACAGTTCACCGGCGGTGCGCAGCAGGTCTTCGACCGTCACCGCCTGAATGCGGTTGATAATCTCATCCATGCTGATGAAGTGGTCGTAATACATCTCCTGCCGCGCCAAGTTCGACATGCGCGCCGTGCTCGATTCCAGGCTCAGCATTAGACTGCCCTTCAGCTGGTCCTTGGCACGCTTCAGCTCTTCTTCGGAGATTGCTTCCCGCTTCAGCGCGCGAAACTCGTTCACGATCGACTGCACCACCTTCGGCGCCGACTCTCGCGATGTGCCGGCGTAAACCGACAGCATTCCGGCGTCGCGGAACGGATTCAGCTCGGAGAAGATGGAGTACACCAGGCCCTGCTTTTCGCGCACGTTCTGGAAGAGCCGCGAGCTCATTCCGCCGCCGAGTAGCGTGTTGAGGATGTAGGTCACGTAGCGGCGGTCGTGGCTGATGGGATACGACGGCACGCCCACGCAAATCTGCACCTGCTCCAGCGCTTTCTTGTTGCGCAGGATGATGCGCGAGTTGATCTTCGGCGGCGTATCGTGCCAGCCGTTCGCGCCCGCAGGAAGGCTCGCGAAACGATCTTTGAGCAGATCCACCAGGTCCTGATGATTGAGGTTGCCGGCGGCCGAGATGATCATGTTGCCCGGCCGGAACTTACCCCCGTAGTATGCCAGGATCGCATCCTGATCGAAGCGCCGTACCGTGTCCTTCGTGCCGAGGATGGGCTTGCCCAGAGGATGGCCCTTGAAGAAGTTCTGGGTGAAGATCTCGTGTACGAGGTAGTCAGGATTGTCCTCGTCCATCTTGATCTCTTCCAGAATCACGCCGCGCTCGCGGGTAATCTCTTTGCCATCGAAGATCGGATGTAAGACCATGTCGCTGAGGATATCGACGGCTACCGGCAAATGCTCATCCAGAACTTTAACGTTGAAGCAGATGGTTTCCTTGCCGGTGAAGGCGTCCATGTTGCCGCCGATGGAATCCACCTGGCGCGCGATATCTTCCGCAGAGCGGTTGCTGGTGCCTTTGAACACCATGTGCTCGACGAAGTGCGAGATGCCGTTGACCAGCGGGTCTTCGTGCCGCGAGCCCGACTTGATCCAGATGCCCATCGACACCGAACGAATATGATCCATCTGTTCGGTCAGGATGGTCAGCCCGTTCGGTAAAATCTCGCGTTGGATGTTGCGCAGTTCTTCAACCATAATTACGGCTCAAAGCGACACTACGTCTTCACTCAGTTGGTGAGAGACGATTGCCTGAGCATGTCTCGCGTCCTGCGGCTGGCGAACCGCCGGATAACACACGCGCCCTTTCAAGAATGGACGAAATAACCCGAAGCGACGTCGGGCACACGGAATCTAACAGATAGCATATTGGATGCATGGAGCAATCGCAAAATACCGAACTTTTAGGCCTTTCCCTTCAAGAGCTTACGAATCTCGTGGAGAATCTTGGGGAAGCCCCGTATCGCGCCCGCCAGCTGTTTGACGGCTTATACCGGCAAAGGTGGTCAAGCCTGGACGAATTCACGACGTTGTCTCTTGGGCTTCGCCAGAAGCTGAGAAACTCGGGCTACACGCCAGGTTTGCCACAGGTCGACAAAAGCTTCGCGTCAATTGACGGCACGGTGCGTTATCTCTTCGGCTTTAGCGATGGCCAAAGCGTCGAGACCGTCTGGATGCCGGAAGGCGATGGCGGCGAGGCCGGCGATGGTTCGGGAAGCGGCGATGAAGAGCTCGCCGACGGGAAGGACTGGCATCGCGCCACCATCTGCATCTCCAGCCAGGTCGGATGCGCCGTCGATTGCACCTTCTGCATGACCGCCCTGCTTGGCCTGAAGCGCAATCTCACCGCCGGTGAAATCGTTGGCCAGGTTCTGGCTGTGCTCGCCGACCAGCAGGTCGATATGGAGCGCGATCGCCTGAACCTGGTTTTCATGGGACAAGGCGAGCCCTTCCTCAACTACGACAACTTCATGCGAGCCGTGCGCCTGCTCGTCGAGGGCGTCGGCATACCCGAGTCGCGCATGACCGTCTCGACATCGGGCATTCTGCCGCGCATTGCCGACTTCGGCGCCGAGCCTATTCGCCCGAAGCTTGCGGTTTCGCTCAATGCGCCCAGCGAAGAGCTGCGCACGCAGATTATGCCGATCACCAAAAAGTGGACGATCGAGAGGCTGATGGCTGCGTTGCGCGAGTTTCCGCTGCGCAATCGCGAGCGGTTGACGTTCGAATACGTTCTTCTTGGCGGAGTCAACGACGACGTTCAGCATGCTCGCCAGGTTGTCGATTTGCTGCGGGGCTTGCGCGCCAAGGTCAATCTGATCGCCTTGAATCCTGGCCCGGAGATTCCATTCGCCATGCCAACCGACGAGCGCGTGCTGGCGTTTCAGGGCATTCTTAGGCGCGCCGCAATTCCGGCATTCCTCCGGCGGCCACGTGGCCGCGACATCTATGCCGCGTGCGGCCAGCTCAAGCGCACCATGGAATTGGTCCAACTGACGCCGTAGTAATCCCAGCAAGGATGCCGATCACGCCGCGCCGTCCGCCGCCTTGGCTCGCTTCTTGCTGCCAGACAGACGCGGAGCTGCCAGATCGAAATCATGCGTGATGTAGGTGACGATCTGCGCGACGTGGAATCGCACCTCGTCTTTGCAGGTCCGGCATGCAGGGAACTCGTCGCCGCGAATAGCCAGGACTTCGTGCTCTGCCCGGTGGTTCTGATGAACAACGGTATACAAGCCGGAGATGGGAACTAACTGTCCCGGCTTATACGCTCGAACGTTGCGAACTGCTGAGCCCGGCATCATTACTGAAGTTCAACGGTTGTCTTGCTTATTCCGATTGCCTCCTCGATCTGACCAGCGATCGAAGTTGGTTGTGATGTCTTATCGTTCAGCTTTCGCGGTCGACTTCGCGTGCGACAGTCTGCAGATCCTCCAGCGTGATGTTCTGGAACCAGAGCATAAGCTGCTCGGGGGCCAGAGGCTTCAGCCCGGGAGCATCCAGATTCTGCCGTATGCACTTGACCACTTCCTTCAATACCGCGCGGAACTCCGTTCGGTCGACCAGCGGACCCATCTGCACCTTCTAGCGTCCGGATCGTGGCCGGACGTCAACTCAGAATTCACTGACTTGTTGCAGACTGCTCGCCGCCTGCGATTTGTTGAGCGGCGTTTCCCGAAGCTGGCGCCAAGCTTGCGGAAGAACAGGAGCGGACTCGGATTGATCGAACCGCCGATGCCACTGAGCGGGGCTGCGTTTGAATCAGGCTTCGCTTGAACAACACTGCGCCGCGTCGTTTCTCAGATGCGCCGGACTACCAGCGAGTTGTCATCAATGCTGACGGTTGAATTTGAACAAGAAGTGGCGCAGTGCCCAGCCAGGAAAGGTCTGGTGCTTGACTGGGATGAGACGGGAAATCCAGGTCTATGACGAGCGATCAAAAGGTTGCCAGTCGATGCTGAACTTCAGTTTTCACCTGACGCGCAACGTTCCATCGCCCCGCCTGCATCGGAAGATGGTATGAACGACGAGGATATGCTCACGAAGGACGAGCCGATGAACAGCACCGGCGACGAATCCCTCAAGAAGAAAGTTTCGAAGCTGAACCGTTACGTGCAGTCGCTCTGTGGCCTATACAGCCGCATCGCCCGCCAGCTCCAGGTTGACCGCTCTTATGTAAGCCGTGTGGCGCGCGGCGAACGGCGCTCACCCCAGATCGAGCAGGCGCTGAGCAGCGAGTTCACTCGCATCATGAACGACAACGAGAGTCAGCCCACAAGCTAAGACGGATGTGCTGCCTGCGCGATTGTCATTGAGCCCCGCTGCGAAACGTCGTGGTTTTGCCATGTTAGTATCGAAGGCAAAACCTAATGTTCTCGCACGCGAATCCGGTTGACATCTTTTTTCAGGTAATTGTGCTGCTGTTTGCGATCTGCGTGCATGAGTCGGCGCACGCCTGGATGGCCAACCGGCTGGGCGATCCTACGGCCAAGATGATGGGCCGGGTTTCGCTGAATCCGCTGGTCCACATCGATCCCTTCGGCACCATTCTGATGCCGCTGATCCTGATCGTCCTGGGCTTTCCGCCGTTCGGCTGGGCTAAGCCCACGCCGGTGGATAATCGCAATTTCAAGAATCAGGTGCGGGACGACATCCTCACCGCTGTTGCCGGACCGGTCAGCAATTTCATCACTGCGTTTCTTTCGGTTGTGATTCTGGCGATCATCGTGCACGGCTCGACCATGCCGATCGGCAGTCATGCTCGCACGGAGAGTACAGCCGAAGCTCTGGCCACGTTGTTCTACGACGCGATGTGGATCAACGTGATTCTGGCGGTGTTCAATCTGATTCCGCTGCCGCCGCTGGACGGCAGCCACGTCATCCGACATTTTCTTTCGTACAATGCGCTGAAAGTTTACGACCGCATTGGCTACATGGGGCTGGTGGTGCTGGTTTTCATTCTGCCGCTGATCGGTCTCAACATTATTGGCTGGCTGATCACGCCGTTCATGGCATTCTTTCAAGCGCTGCTGGCGGTATTCCTGGGCTTCCGATGACCGATACTCCGAAGACGAAAAAGGGCCGCATCCTGAGCGGCATGCGACCTACAGGCAAGCTGCATCTGGGAAACTATGTTGGCGCGCTGCGCAACTGGGTGGGCTTGCAGGATGACTACGAGTGCTTCTTCTTTATTGCCGATTGGCATGCGCTGACGACGGACTATGCCGACACTAGCGCGGTGAAGCAGAACTCGCTCGAGGTGATCCTCGACTATCTTGCTGCGGGCTTGGATCCGGAGCGGAGTACGCTGTTCATCCAGTCGCATGTGCCGCAGCATGCCGAGTTGCATCTGCTGTTCAGCATGATCACGCCGCTGGGATGGCTGGAGCGGGTGCCGAGCTACAAAGAGCAGAAAGAAAATCTCAAAGATAAGGATCTCGGGACTTACGGGTTTCTGGGATATCCGCTGCTGCAGTCGGCGGACATTCTGATTTATCAGGCAAACTTTGTACCGGTCGGCGAAGATCAAGTGCCGCACGTGGAACTGACGCGCGAGGTGGCGAGGAGATTTCATCAGTTCTATCCGCGCAAAATTCACGCGGGAGCTCGCGATTCTAAGCGCGAGGAAGTTTTCCCTGAGCCGCAGCCTCTGCTGACGCCGACGCCAAAGCTGCCCGGAACTGACGGGCGCAAGATGTCGAAGTCGTATGGCAACACGATTCTGATGAGCGAGCCCGAGCCGTCGCTGCGGCAAAAGCTGAAGACGATGGTGACCGATCCGGCGCGCATTCGGCGCAGCGATCCTGGCGATCCCGACAAATGTCCCGTCGGCGACCTGCACAAGATCTTCAGCTCGAAAGAGACGATGGCGAAGGTGTACGACGGCTGCCGGTCGGCCGGGATCGGGTGCATCGAATGCAAGGGCTGGGCTGCGAATGGCTTGTGGCAGGTGCTCGGGCCGATGCAGGAGCGGCGACAGAAATATGAAGCACATCCCAAGCTGGCTTGGGATGTGCTGGAAGCCGGATCGAAGAAGGCGCGCGAGGTGGCGGAAGCGACGATGGAAGAGGCGCGCGACGCGGCGAACTTGTCGCATGCGTACGAAGCGCCCGTCCTGAAGGCGGAAGCAAAGTAAGTACTGCCGAAGAGTTGCTATGAAGTGTCATCCTGAGCGGAGGTGACGCCGGTTTTGCGTCACTGCAGTCTAAGGACCCCTGTCATCACATGACCGAGACTTCCCAACCTGTTTCCGTCAGCAACGGTCAGCCACAGACCGCGACGCGCAAGAATGCCGACGAGTCTGCGTTCTCCGTCATCGTGGGGCAGGTGTATGAGGGGCCGCTCGACCTGCTGCTGGACCTGATTCGCAAGCAGGACATCGACATCTACGACATTCCTATCGCCAGGATTACTGAGCAGTATTTGAAATACGTCGAGTCGATGAAGCAGTTCGATGTGGATGTGGCGGCGGAGTTCATTTACACGGCGTCGCTGCTGATTCACATCAAGTCGAAGATGCTGCTGCCGCGGGATCCGGCCGGGCCGGCCGAGGGAGAAGATCCGCGGATGGAGCTGGTCAATCGGCTGCTTGAGCATGAGCGCTTTAAGACCGCGGCGCAGATGCTGCTGCAGAAGCAGCAGATTGAAGAGGCGGTGTGGTCGAATCCGGCGCTGAAGGAGTTTCGCGACGCCGAGGGCACCGATCCGGAGCTGGCCGCCGATGTGATCGACCTGGTCAAGACGTTTCAGGTGATTTTGGACCGCGCGCGCAGGCGGCCGTCATTCGATGTGAACGAGGAGTCGGTGACGGTGTCGCAGATGATCGAGTTTGTGCGACGGCGGCTGGCGCTGGAAGAGCGGCCGGTGCGAATAAAGCAGCTGCTGCGCAGCCTCCGTTCGCGGTCGGCGCTGATCTGCGCGTTTCTGGCGATTCTGGAACTGATACGCTTACAGGCGGTGCTGGCGCGACAGGACAACGTCTTCGGCGAGATTGTCTTGAAGAAGCACACGAATTTCGATTCGCTGATGGCGGAGAGCGAAGCGGTGAAGGATGATTGGAAGTGAAGCAGCTGTCCGCCATCGGCTGTCAGCTGTCAGCGTGTCCTTCGCCATTCGAATCAGTGTTGCAGCACACAGAGGAGATTTAGCCGACGGCCGACAGCCGATAGCTGACGGCCGATTCACAACATGAGCCTGAAAGCCAAAGTTGAAGCCATTATCTACGCGACCGAAGAGCCGGTCACGCTGAACGAGCTTGCCGCTCTGCTGAAGGATCCGGTGCTGGCGGAGTTACGCGCCGAGTCGCAGACCGTATCGGCCGATGCAGCTGCAGATCCGGTGGTGGAAGAGATGCAGTACGAGCCTTCGACTGCCGGCGATTCTTCCGAAGAAGCTGCCGCGGAGGAGATTGCGACTGCTGCGACCGCAGCCGAGGAAGAAGCCGAGCAAGCGAAGGCGGCGAAGAAAGCTCAGAAGAAGGATCAGGACAAAGAGCAGCTGAAAGCTGTGAAGGCGAAGTTGAGCGCGCTGATCGACGAGCTTATCAATGACTACGCCGCTTCGGATCGGGGGATGGAGATTCGCCAGGTTGCGGGCGGCTATCGCATGGCGACCAAGCCCGAGCACCACGACGTCGTGGTGAGCTTCGCCAAGAGTTTGAAGCCGCCGGTGCGGTTGTCGCTGCAGGCGCTGGAGACGCTGTCGGTGATCGCCTACAAGCAGCCGGTGACGGTGCCGGAGATCAGCGAGATTCGCGGTGTCGATTCGGCGGGCGTGATTGCGACGTTGCTCGACCGCAAGCTGATTACGACGGGCGGGCGCAAGCAGGTCATCGGGCGTCCCATCCTGTATAAGACGACGAAAGAATTTCTGATGCGCTTCGGGCTGAACGAGATCTCGGAGCTGCCCAGCATGGAGGAGTTCGAGAAGCTGGGCGAGCCGCAGACCGAGATGTTCCCCGCGCCGGCGGGTGAGGGAACATCGCCAGCGCCTTCGGACGAGGAAGAGCCGGTGACAGAAGCCGTGCCTGATCCGGCGCATCATCTCGTTGGCGACAGCAATGAGCCCGCGGACGGCAGCTTCGCTACCGAGGCCCAGCCGGAGGAGTCGCGGGAGAAGTCGTAACGGTGCGGCTCGGAAATCTTCTTATTCGATATCTGCTTTATGCCTGCTGAGCGTCTCCAGAAGATCATTGCGGCTGCCGGAATTGCTTCGCGACGAAAAGCGGAAGAGCTCATCGCGGGCGGGCTGGTTTCGGTGAATGGACAGACCGTTACCGAACTGGGCAGCAAGGCCGATCCCGAGCGCGACCACATCAAGGTCAACGGCAAGCTGCTGGGCAGGCCGGAGCGCCACATCTATCTTCTGCTGCATAAGCCAAAAGGCTACGTGACGACGGTGACCGATCCGGAGGGCCGGCCGACGGTGTTGGATCTGGTGCGCGGCGTTGGAGCGCGGGTGTATCCGGTGGGACGGCTCGACTATTTGAGCGAAGGATTGCTGCTGCTGACCAACGATGGCGAACTGGCGCAGAAGCTGACGCACGCTTCTTCGCATGTGCCGAAAACGTATCTGGTAAAGATCAGCGGGCAGCCTGCCGAGCAGCAGATTGAAAAGCTACGCCGCGGGATCGCGCTGCCGGCCGAGCGTTCGCCGCTGAAGCCGCGGGCGGACGGGGAGTCGAGGCCAATGCAGCGACGACGATCGGAAGCGGTGAAGACAGCGCCGGCGCGGATTCGAGTCATCCGTGAGGCGGCGAACCCGTGGTACGAGGTGACATTGATCGAAGGGCGGAATCGGCAAATCCGCCGCATGTTCGAAGAGATTGGACATCATGTGGAGAAGATTCGGCGTGTGCGTTACGGGCCGTTGGAGCTGGACGTGGAGCCGGGGAAGTTTCGGCCGTTGACGGGCAGGGAAGTAGTGCAGTTGAAAAAGGCGGCAGTTGGCAATTAGCAATTAACATTTGGCCAAAGCTCGGATTCGAGATAACTGTGGAACACGAGACGAGCTGCGTCGCTTTGAGGAGACTCTGATTCGGCAACGCGAAAGCCTCAGCGGCTAAAGCCGGGTTCTTGATGCGCCTTAGCGGACCGCCTGAAGGCGGTCCCTTTCAAAGCAAGAGAGCCGGCTTCCTTATTCGAGTCGCGGACCAGGTGAGATGTTCGCGGCAAAGCAATTCTGAATCGGAGTTCGTGTAACCGCCAAATGCCAAGTGCCAACTGCCAAGTGCAAATACGATGACGACGAATTTCGGGAAGCTGGTTCCAGATCATCTAAAGAAGCTGGACACTTACAAACCCGGCAAGCCGCTGCGGCAGGCGGAATGGGAGACCGGTGTGCGTTGCATCAAGCTGGCGTCGAATGAAAATCCTTTCGGGCCCTCGCCATTGGCGATCGAGGCGGTGAAGGCGGCAGCTTCCGACTTCCACTTCTATCCCGATACTGCGGTCGTCGAATTGACTTCGCAGTTGGCGGAGATCCATGAGGTCGACCCCAGCCAGGTTCTGGTTACCGCCGGCGGCACAACCCTGCTCGACCTGGTTGCGCGCACGCTGCTTGGCCCAGGCCTGAATGCGGTGACCAGCAAGCTCTCGTTCATCGTTTATCCCATCGTCACGCAGGCGGCCGGTGCGCACCTCATCGAGGTGCCGACCCTGAATGACGGATACGATCTCGAAGCCATTCTCAGCGCGATCGATGGCAACACCCGCGTGGTCTATCTCGCCAATCCCAACAATCCCACGGGAACGGTGCTTGAGGCCAACGCAATTGACCGCTTCTTGGATCGGCTCCCGGCGCACGTCATCACGATCCTGGACGAAGCCTATTACGACTTTGCCAGCTACTTCGCAGCGCAGCGCGGCCTGGATTATTCGCACTCGCCGGAGTACGTGCGAGCCGGTCGTCCGGTAATCGTGCTGCGAACGTTCTCCAAGGCGCACGGACTGGCGGGGCTTCGCGTCGGCTATGGCGTGGGGCCTGCCGAGCTGATGGGATACTTGGCACGGATGAAGCCGGCGTTCATGGTGTCGTCGCTCGCTGAGGCGGCTGCTTTGGCAGCGCTGGCCGATGAGGATCACTTGAAGCGGGCAGTCGAAAACAACGCCGCCGGTGCGAAGCTGCTGATCCCCGCCATCGCCGCCATGGGTATCCGCGTCGTGCCGACGTGGTCGAACTTCCTGTTTTGTCATGTTGGGGAAGACGCCGCTCAGCTGTGCCGGCTGCTGGAGGAAGACGGCGTGATTGTTCGCCCGATGACCGGGCCCTGGCGCGCGTCCGACGCCTTTCGCGTAACCATCGGCACGCCGGAGCACAACCAACAGTTCCTGCGCGCGCTCAAACACGCGCGATCTCGCTCCCCACAGTTGAAGTAAAGCTTGAGGTAACTCCCACTTCCGCCTCACGCGATGACCGCTTTTCTTGCTTGTAGCACCCCTCTTGACAAAGGCAGCCCAACTGTATATTGTATGTGTACAGTAAACAGTGTCCAACGGTCTCACATTGCGTATTGACCTCGACTCCGCCAGCCCGGCATACCGGCAAATCGCCGATGGCCTACGGATTCTGCTAGTCAGCGGCAAGCTGACTCCGGGATCGGAGTTGCCGTCGGTGCGAAGAATGGCGCTGGATCTCGGCGTCCATTTCAACACTGTCGCCGAGGCGTATCGCACGCTGGCCCAGGAAGGCTGGCTGGATTTGCATCATGGGCGCGGCGCCAAGGTTGTCAGTCGCGATGTTCCGGCCGCCAGCGCGGAACAGTTGGAGGAGTTCGATCATCGCCTCCAGACACTGATAGCCGAGATGCTGGCCAAGGGGGCCCCCGCCGCGAAGTTGCGCACCACAATGCGCCGCGCGGCAGAGGAGTTAGAGTCATGAATGCCGAATTTGTCATGCTGATTCTGCCGCTGATATTCGTGGCGGCGATTCTTCAGTTCATGCCGTTGGTGACGCGCCAAGGTATCTTCTTCAGCGCGACGGTCGATCCCGAGTTCCCGCGCAGCTCCGATGGCCGGCGATTGCTGCGCGCCTATCGCTGGCAAGTTGCTGTGTGGGCGATCCTCGCCATTGGATTGGCGATCGTCTTCCTGCGCCTGCGACCTGCGTTGGGCATTCTGGCGCCGACGCTTCTCGTCGTCGCCGGCTCCAGCTTTAGCTATTGGCTGAAGTTTCGCGAGGTCCACAAGCGTTACGGACAGCGGCGGCCGGAGATTCGTCAGGCAGAGTTATCCGTTCCTGCAACTGGTGCAAGGTTCAACGCGTGGCTGTGGCTGCCACCGTTTGCGGCCTTGGCATTGACGGCTGTTTATCTGCAGTTGCATTGGAGCCAGTTACCGGAGCGCTTTCCGGTTCATTGGGGCGCTGATGGCCAGCCCAACCGCTGGTCGTCGCGCGAACCGCTCACCGTCTTCGCTCCGATTCTGATCGGCGCGGCGATGAACCTGGTGATGCTCGTTCTGGCTTGGCTCTTCTCTCGACTGCCACGCAACACCATCATGCGCCGCATCACGGTTCGTCTGCTGGAGGTGCTGCTCTATCCGCTGACGCTCACGTTCGTCATCGTCGCGTTGATGCCGCTCGGACTGGTCGTGCCGGTGTGGGTGATCCCCGCCATCATGCTGATCTGCGTCGCGGGATTGATCCTCTGGTCCTATCGCCAGATCGCGGCTCCCGCCCTCGCCGACGCGGCTCCCGACCCGCAAAGCGATTCGTATTGGAAGGCGGGAATGTTCTACTACAACCCGAACGATCCCGCGATCTTCGTGGCCAAGCGCGTCGGCATCGGCTACACGGTGAACTTCGCCAACAAAATGTGCTGGCTGGTGCTGGCCGGAATTCTGTTGCTAGGATTGCTCCCGGCTGCGCTAGGAATACTGGCGGCAAAGAAGTGAGAGCCGGCTCGTTCCGAGACTTGTGAAAGGGCGATTTTACGCAGGTAAAGCTTCCGGAGCACCCCGACCAGATGTGGATCGCATACCGTATACTGTCGAACAGAAGCATGCATGGCCACGGCATAAGAAACGTTCTCGTGGTGTTTGCGCACTACGCGGTTCTGGTGTGGATGACGCACGCCACCGGACTGCTACTCGGCGGCATATTGAAGGCCATGGCTCTCGCTGTTTTCGCGTTATTGCTACTCTTCGTTATTGGCCGCTCCGCAAATTTGTTGAAGATGGTCGCGGTTTGGTTTTGTGTGCTTCCATCGAACTTCGCCGTATCCAGCTCTAACGCACGGTGGGTACGACCCTCGCAAACTGATCTAGTCCTTCCTGCCGAACCGCTGCGAGCTTTGCTTTTCCAGCGCCCTCCGCCGCTGTACTCCCTCTAAGTTCGCTTAGTCATCGCGACTAGGGTAACGCGACTGACCTGTCGATTGCGACGAGGCTTGCCTCGGGGAACTCGCTGTCATGCATCTTGTCATGTGTCTTGTTCATATGTGGAGCGCCTTCACGATGCGGAAGCCGCAGACTATGGAGACATCGGTCGTGGATGGGCCGGAAGCCGAATATGGCCGGCGTTTAGCGATTCAGGCTGAGCAGTTTCAGAAGGTCCGACGGCGTCATCAGCATCTTTGGATTTGCCTGATCGCTTCGGCGACCGCGACCGCCGGTGGAGCAGCGGCAGTCCTCTGGCTGCAGCTGCAATGGCATTGGCTGTTTGTTCCTGTAGTACCCCTCGTGTGGAGCCTGCGCTCTTTAACGTTCACCGCTCGGAGATGCAGAGAGTTGTACGCAGTTGTTCGCTTCTATGAAGGTGGACTCGCTCGCTTACGCTCCTGTTGGCAGGGGCAGGGGGTCACAGGCGAGGTATACCGTCCGGATAAACATCTTTACGCTGCGGATCTTGATCTCTTCGGTGTCGGGTCGCTTTTCGAGATGCTCTGTACCGCACGTACAGGGATCGGCCGGGCCACCCTTGCAAACTGGCTTTCGCATCCCGCATCGGCTGTCGAAATTCATGCGCGGCAGGAAGCTGTTATCGAGCTGCGCGACAACCTGGAGCTACAAGAGCATTGGGCGCGGGCAGGTGAAAACGATCCGAGCCGCGTAACCTCTTCCACGCTGGCGAAATGGGCGGAGGAGCCGACAATAAAGTTCGACACCGCTGTGCGCGTGCTTGCGCCGATTCTTCCCCTGCTGATACTAACGATCATCGTCTTACGTGGCTTCCTATGGGTGGGAGCGCACTGGCTGCCCATGTTTGGTGCTGTGGTCGCGTTCGAACTTGTGGTCGCTGGAATTTCTCGTCGACGATCGCGATCGATTGCAGAGAACGTGATTCTTCCAGCGTTCGAACTGAGCCTTCTCGACCCATTGCTGGACCGGATTCAACGCGAGCGATTCCGTAGCCCGCTGCTCAATCAGTTGCAGCTTCAACTTTCGCCCCATGTCCACACTTGGCACGGCGAGATCACACGCCTGCGCCTCTGGTCATGGCTTTTGAATCTGCGGCGAAGCGAGTATTTTGCCGCAGCCTCTTCGCTGTTGTTGTGGCAGACCAACGTCGCCATCCGGGTGGAAGACTGGCGCATTCGCAACCGTCAGCGTGTTGTGGACTGGCTTGAAGTTGTCGGCGGATTCGAAGCACTGCTATGCCTCTCCCGCTACAGCTTCGAAAATCCCGAGCATACCTTCCCTCACATCACCTCTGGAGGCCGGGCATTCTTCCGTGCTGAGGGCTTGGGGCATCCCCTGCTTCCAGCGAGCGAGTGCGTCCCGTGCGATGTGTCACTTGATAGCAGCCGGGTTCAGTTGATGATCCTCAGCGGCTCCAACATGTCCGGCAAGAGTACGCTGCTGCGCTCCATCGGAGTAAACGCGGTGCTTGCGATGGCAGGAGCACCTGTACGAGCCTCACGATTGGAAATGTCCGGCTTACGGATCGGCTGCTCGATTGGGGTTCACGACTCACTTCTGGACGGAAAGTCACGGTTTTTTGCAGAAGTAGAGCGCCTGAAAGAGATACTAGCCTCGGCCCGCGCCAATGCAGGCATCGTGTTGCTGGACGAGGTACTCGGGGGGACCAATTCCCAGGACCGATTCTTCGGAACGCGGGCTGTGTTCGATCAGTTGCTACGGAGCGGAGCGATCGTCATCGCGACCACGCATGATCTGGCGCTGACGGAACTGGTCGATGAGTTCCCGGCGCGGGCAGCGAATGCTCACTTCGAGGAAAACTGGGAAAACGGCACGATGCGATTCGACTACAAGCTGCGTCCCGGAATCGTGAGTAGGACTAATGGCGCGAGCGTAATCACCGCGCTCGGCCTGCTGTCGTAATTTGCAACTTTATCTTCAAAACGACCTGATCGAAACTCAATCTTCCCGGCAGGCTACGCCGAACTCCGCATCGATTCCGTTTGTGCGCTGGGAGCCAGCATCGGCAGGCGCGCCGCACCGTACAATCCCGCGTCGCTGCCCATCAGCGCGATGGTCACCACCGTGTGTTTCTGCCCTTTCTCCACCTTGTCCGGCGCGGTGATGGAGTAGATGAACGACCGCGTCTTCAGCTCCTGAAACATGGTCGGAGCGAACGCGTCCCACGCGCTCGAAACTCCGCCGCCGATCACGTACATAGGCAGATTCAGCGCGTTGATCATCGAGCCGATGCCGATGGCCAGCGCGCGTCCCACGCGCTGATAAATCTTCTGCGCCGACTCGTGTCCCTGAATCGCCAGCTGATAAATCCCGCGCGAGGTGAACTCCACATTGCCGCGCGCCGAGTCGGCCAGGTCGGGCGCATCGCCGCTCTCGATGGCCTCGCGCGCCATGCGCACAATCGCGGTCGCCGAAGCGTACTGCTCCAGACATCCCTTGCTGCCGCAGCCGCACGGGTGGCCCTCGGACTCGACATTGAAGTGCCCCAACTCGCCCGCCATGCCGTTCACGCCGTGCCACAGCCGGCCGCCCACCACGATGCCGCCGCCCACACCGGTGCCCAATGTGTACATCGCCATGTGATCGGTGTTGCGCCCTGCGCCCAGCCACTTCTCGCCCATCGCCGCGGCGTTGGCGTCGTTCTCCAGAATGACCTTCGTCCCGCCCAGGCGCTTCTCAATCTCGTCGCGCACCGGCAAACCCGCCCAGTCCTGCAGGTTGGGCGAGCGCATGATGATTCCGGTATCCATGTCGATGAATCCCGGCACGCCGATGCCGATGCCGCAAAGTTCTCCCGAGCTGCGATGCTTCGTCATCAGCGATTGAATCGCTTCCACCATCTCGCGAATAACATGATCGCGGCCCAGCTGCACTTCGGTTCCGGTCGTGACCTTCTCGATCATCTTGCCTTCGCCACTCACCGCCGCGATGCGCAAGTTCGTTCCGCCAAGATCGACTGCAATGGAGTACATGCTCATAGGGGTTCTCGGAAACTTCGTTTTCACCACGGAGGCACGGAGGGCACGGAGGTCTTAAAGACTTGTGCCCCTAGTTTCAAACACCGATGTGAAGCCATCGAGCGCGAGCCCAACGAGCAAATCATGAAAAGAATTGAACTCCGTGTACTCCGTGCCTCCGTGGTGAATACGGTTTTTGGAATCCTTACTTCTGACAATGCGGACAGTAATGACTGCTGCGTCCTGCGATGATAACCCGCTTGATGGGAGTTTTACAGACGAAACACGGCTTTCCTTCGCGTCCGTAAACCTTATGTTTCAATTGGAAGAATCCGGCGCGGCCTTCGGCGTCGACATAGTCATTGATCGACGAGCCGCCCAGCTTGATCGCCTGCCGCAGAACCGCCAGCAATCCCGTGTGCAGCTTCTGCAACTCGGCGTGCGTCAGCGAAGATGCTCGCCTCTTCGGTCTGACCTTGGCGCGAAACAGCGCCTCGTCGGCATAGATGTTGCCAACGCCGCTCAGCAGTTTCTGATTCAGCAGCGCGCTCTTGATGGGCGTTTTGCGGTTGCGAAACAGGCTGATGAAATGATCGATCTTCGCTTCCAGCGGCTCATCGCCCGGAGCGGCAAACCCAGAACCATCGCCGGATTCAACTCGCACGACGGCCAGCCTGCCAAATCGCCGCGGATCGATAAAGCGCAGCTCACGCCCAGAGGCTAGCTTCAAAACCGCATGAGTGTGTTTTGCCGTCTCCGTCGCGGGCGACGCAATCAGCAACTGCCCGGTCATTCCCAGATGCACGATCCACTGCGCGCGGGCTGCCTGTGACTCGGTTTCTTGTGTTCGCGTCCTCGTGGCTGACCCAGTGCCCCAGGTTCGCGTCGTTCTTTTCGACGCTAACCTGGGTCCCCTCGCGTCGCTCTCCAGATCAAAGACGATGTGTTTGCCAACGCGCCGCACATGGACGATCCGCGATCGTTCAAGCACTGACGCAATCTCCGTGGCCGATGACTTCAGCGGCTCAGGCTTCGATCCCAGCCAGACAGATTCGATGATGTCGCCCGCGATGTGCTTATCCAACCCGCGGGCCACGGTTTCTACTTCAGGAAGCTCGGGCATCGTGAACCAGTGTACGGCAAAGGACGCGGTCCGCTTTTCGCCATTCGCTCCTCGCTCGCCACTCATGAGTCTGCCAAGTGTCGTGCGGTAGTGAGACGGGTAGTGCGGCGCTTCAGCGCCGCGTCAAGCAAGCCATTATTGTCCGGCTCGGAGCCGGCTTCAGCCGGCAACAGGCCTGCCGTCGGCTGAAAGCCGACTCTCTTCCAGCAGCCGACGGCGACGCGGGCCTGAAGGCCCGCACTACCCAATCATCCCTACTACCCAATCACACATCGGAACTAAGCTGCTCTTGCGAAAGCGAATAACGAATGGCAACGACCACGAGCTACTCGCAAGAACCTGCCACCAATCCATACCTTTCCCCGTCTGGCCCGTCCAACACGAGGCTGTCCCTTTGACATCGCCTTGCGACTGAAGAATAATCTGCTTGTCAGCTCCGGCTTTGCCGCAGTTCACTCCCCTGTGTTGATGCCAGATCGCGAATCCTGCGGACGGCCATCGAGTTACCAGCGTGTAACCAGCTGGCAAAAGAGGTTCTATATGCGCACACGTAGACGGCAGCGTGGTTTTACCCTTATCGAACTCCTGATCGTCGTCACCATCATTTTGATCATTGCGGCGTTCACCATCCCCAAGCTGACCAAGTCCACCATTCCGGCTCACGAGGCCTCGGCTATCAACAGCATACGATCGATTAACGAAGCCGAGATGATCTACGCCAGCAGCCATCCCGATACTGGCTTCACGCCCGATCTGCAGATGCTAGGCGGTACGGCTCAGGGTGGCGGCGAGCAGACGATCGACAATCAGCTGGCGAGCGGGCGCAAGAGCGGTTACTCGTTCACCTACACTCCGGGCGAGAAGGTGAACAATGCGATTCGTTCGTACACGATTACCGCGGTGCCGGATCAGGTGGGCACGACTGGACAGCGGCGCTTCTTCTCTGACGAGGCCGGGGAAATCCACTACAACGCCGACGGAATCGCCGATGTCAGCAGCCCAGTGATCAGCAATTGACGCTGAGGGAAGCCTGCGCGGCTATAAAGGTCCCACGATTGTTGTCCTCGCATCCAAGCTCCCGCGCCATGAGCGGGAGCTTTTGCCTTCTTCGCGGAGCCATTTCGCTTTTGCTGTGCACGTTGCCGCTCCACGCGCAGACGGACGTTCACGCACTGGCCGCGAAAGTGGACCAGCGCTATGACCACTTGCGCTCGCTGGAGGCGCGATTCACAGAAGCCTACACGGGCGCCGGCGTTTCGCGTACCGAGAGTGGCACGCTCTTACTCAAGAAGCCCGGTCGCATGCGCTGGGACTACGATCAGCCGCGGTCCAAGATGTTCCTCACCGATGGCCAGACGGCATGGTTCTACGTTCCCGGCGAGCGCCAGGCGCGCCGCACGCCGATTAAGCAAATCGACGACCTGCGCTCGCCCTTGCGTTACCTTCTCGGCAAAACCAAGCTGGAGAAAGAGCTCGAAGGCCTCTCTCTTGCGTCTGATCAGAAGCCGGCCTTGGCCGAGGATCTCGTGCTTCGGGGCGTGCCCAAGGGAATGCGGGATCGAGTGGAACAAGCCCTTCTGGAAATCTCGCCCGATGGCCTGATCACGCGAATCGTCGTAGAAGAGATCGACGGTT
>Ga0335078_10004179_pt1 | contig 21406 bp, 15 predicted proteins | sample Lox_Sample_32_FD_206711 | JGI IMG/M metagenome (GOLD analysis project Ga0335078, IMG submission 206711) | Soil microbial communities from Loxahatchee National Wildlife Refuge, Florida, United States - Lox_Sample_3.2 | ecosystem: Environmental > Terrestrial > Soil > Wetlands | place: USA...
ACGCGTTCTCTTTGTAGAGCTTCGCGCCCCACTGCGCGTCCGTGAGACCCTCGGGTTTCTTCGGGCCCTCTTTGATGAACTTGTCGAACTCGTCCTGCGGGACGACGTGAATCATCGCCATCATCGCGGAGTGTCCGCCGTGCGGCGCGCCGTCGAGCGCGGGCTCGGGATAACCGAGCGGCGCACCGCAGTACTCCGCGCAATAGACGGGCGTGTCGCCGAGGACGTTCGGTGTGAACGCCATCGTCGTGTACATGCCGGGGACCGCGTCCTTCTTCACGCGCGAGCCGGGAACGTAGAACGCGTGGATCACGTCAGCCGAAGACAAGACGAACTTCACCTGCTTGCCGACGGGCAGATACAAGTGGTTGTTCTCCTGGCGTCCGTTCGGATACGTGAACGTCCAGAACCACTTCTGACCTCGCACGCGTATCTCGAGCGCGTCGGGTCCCGCGATCGCTTGCTTCATGTACGCCTTGAAGCCCGCGTGGAAGAGGAAGATCACGAAGAAGATCGGGATGACGGTCCAGAAGATCTCGAGGCGCGGATAGTGAGGCGTCTCGATGCGTTTGTCCGTCGGCTTCCGCTTGTAGAGGCGGACCCAATAGAGCATCAGCCCGGTGATGACCACCGTGAAGAAGACGCTGACGTAATAGATCATGTTGTACAGCCAATCGACCTCGCCCGCTTCGGCTGTGACGGCCGGAGGGAGATCGAAGGCTGCAGGTGCAGGTACGGAGCTGAGGAGGTGAATCATGTGGATCCCTCGCGGAGTGCGAGCGGAGACTTTTCCTGGTTCTTCTTCTTGCGGCGCTCGCGGATGACCATGCCGGCAACGAACCCGGCGACGAGCAAGAGCGTGAGCGCGCCGCCGACTTGCATCACGTGCGTCGCGAGCAGCGCGTATTTCCGCTGGTGCGGATCGTAGTGGTAGCAATAGAGACGGATGCGATCGATCGTCGTGATGTTGTGTCCTTCGGATGCTTCGAGCAGCCCGAGGCTCATGTCGTTCGCGGGGAACTCGATGCCGTAGAGGTAACGCGCGACGCGCCCGTTCGGCTTGAGGATCATGACCGCGGCTGGGTGCGCGATCTCGCCGCTCTCGTCTTTGTGGAACTTCCAGCCGACCGCGTCGGTGATGCGGTGAATGTTCTGATCGTCGCCCGTGAGGAAGTGCCAGCCGCTCGCCGCGCCGATGCGCGAGTACGACGCGATCGTCTCTCGTTTCTTTCCGCTCGTCATCGCGACGGTGTCGCGCGAGTCGATGCTCAGCGTGACGACGTCGAACTCCTTGCCGACCGTCCACTGAATTCCTTTGAGCGAGTCGAGCACCGCGTTCTGGACGAAGGAGCAGAGCGTCTTGCACGATTGGTACGCGAGCACGAGCACCATCGGGCGCTTGCCGTCGACGAAATCGCCGAAGCGCACGGGGTGGTTCTCTTCGTCCTTGAAGATCGGATCGAGCGGGACCTGCCCGTCGAGGTGCTCGTCGACTCCCACGTCCTCGAGCGCGGCTTGTTCGTTCGCCTTCGAGCCCGTCGCGCCTTGATACTGCGCGAACGCGTTCGACGAGAACAAGACAACGAGCGCTGCGAGAACGATGCGGAGCTTCATGATGCTACGGGCCTCCGTCCTTTGGGCCTTGCGGCGCCTTGGGTCCTTGCGGCGGGGTCTGCGGCGCGTTCGGCGGCGGCGCGTGAAGCCCGTGGACGCCGGCGTCTTTCGCGTCGCGCGGCGCGCCCGCGTCGGTCGCGCTCGGCACACCGCCATCGACGATCGCCACGCCGATGTTCGTTCCCGGCCCCGCGTCCGGCGCGGGAGGCGGAGCGAACAGCGAGGTCGACGTCGTCACCTGCGGGGGAAGGTGCACTTCGTGCTTCAGCTTCGCCCATCCTTCGAGCGGTCCGACGTCGTCCGACGGTTGCGCCACGATCACGGGCGACGCGTTGTCGCGCCCTTTCGACGCGAGCGTCTGCATCGCGACGCTCACCGGAATGTTCCCGTTCTCGCCTTTGTCGAGCGCCGCGCGTTGCTCCGCACGCGTCTGATCGAGAAGCTCCGTTTTCGGCAAGAGCGAGTGCTCGTAACCCTCGGTCATGTCGAGGTAGTAGCTGTCGAGCACGAACTTGACGCCGATGAGCAGCGACACCGACACGACGCCGATCGTGAGCAGCATCCGTACTTTGGGGCGTGTATCTTCGGAGGCCATCGTTCCTATGCCTATGCGTTGACGAAGTGGATGGAGCGCTGAAGGCGCGGATCGCCGACGGGGAGGATCGGGTATTCGTTCATCCTGCGGAACGCGACGGCGAGGAAGATCCCGACCGGTCCGAGGAAGCCGAACACGTCGAACACGCTCACGCTGAACGTCGCTTGGTGCGGCATGTTCGGCATGATGAGCCAATAGATGTCGATCACGTGCATCGTGAGGAGCAACGTCGCGCCGATGCGCAGCAAGCCGAGGTTGCGCTTGATGTTGCGCGACATGATGAACACGAATGGGAACATGAAGTGCAACCCGATGAGCGCGAGGCTCACGTTGCGCCACAAGTTGCCGTCCCACCGGTGATGATAGAACGTGACCTCTTCCGGAATCGACGCGTACCAGATGAGCATGAACTGCGAGAAGCAGACGTATGCCCAGAAGCACATGAACCCGAAGAGGAGCTTTCCGAGATCGTGGTAGTGCTCGACGGTCACTTCCTTCGCGAGCAGTCCGTTCTGGCGGAAGCCGAGGAACGTGATGATGAGCGTGGCGAACGCGCAGACCATCGAACCCGAGAAGAACGTGACGCCGAAGATCGTCGAGTACCACGTCGGATCGAGTGACATGATCCAGTCGAACGCGGCGAACGTGAGCGTGAGCGTCATCAGCACGATGCCCGGCGCGGAGAAACGCGCGAGCTTCACGGTGAGCGCGAGGTCTTTCGTCTTGTCCTGATCCGTCGACCACTTCAGCAGCGTGAAGCCGACGAGGTACCAGATGATGAAGTACGCGATGAGGCGCGCGAAGAAGAACGTCTGGTTCAAGTACCAGCTCTTCGACTGCATCACCTCTTGGTGCTCGACGTGCTCGGCGCGCTCTTCGGGGCCGCGACCGACTTGCATGTGAATCGGCGTGCCGGAGCCCGCGCTCGGAGGGTGACCGCCGTGCGGGTTCTGCGGAAATCCGCCGGGGCCTCCCGGTCCGTGCGGGTTGCGCGGCTGCATTCCCCCGTGACCGCCGGGTCCGCCGGGCATCCCGCGCGGTTGGAACTGCAGATCGTTCGACGCGAGCTCGTAGTCGTACGGATCGACGGACTGCTCGAGCGCTGCGTGCTCTTTGCCCGCGTGCGCGGCGTCGCCTTTGTTGAGCCACTCGCCGAAGAGCGTCCCGCGCATGAGGAGCACGGGGATGACGAGGATGATGAGCACCCACGACGACGCGCCGAAGATCTCTGCGACGCGACGAACGACGATGCCCCAATTGCCGTTCGCGAGGTGGTGCATCATCACGAACATGATCGAGCCGATCGCGAGCGTGAGCGCGCAGATGAACCCGAAGAGCCACGCGTACGCGAAGCGCGTGTGATCCTGCGTGTAGCCGTAGCCGCTGCCGACGATGCCGAGGACTCCCGCGCCGAGGAACGTCTTCCACGCGTTCGCGACGGGGTGACTGGCGGGGATGCGGAAGGCGTCTGCAGGATCTTTCTTCGTGGGCTTCTTCTTCTCCGCCTTCTTCTCTTCCTTCTTGTCCTCGGCCTTCTTCTCGTCGGCCTTCTTCTCTTTTTTCTCTTCGGGCTTCTTCTCGTCGTCCTTCGACGACACCTCGGCGTCCGAGGGCGCCGACTTCGCCTCGGCCTTGGACACGGTCTCGGCCTTCTCGGATTTCTCCGCGGCCTCGTCCTTCGACGCTTCGTCTTTCGGCGGATCTTTTTCGTCCGTCATGGCTTTTTCTCCGGCGCGGGCGTCGGCGTGGCTTGCTGCGAAACGCCTTGCTGGCTGAGTTGGAGCGCGCGCACGTACGCGACGATCGCCCAACGATCGAACGTGGGGATCTGCGGACCGTACGCGGGCATGTTGCGCAGACCGTTCTCGATGGTCTCGTAGATCTGACCGTCCGGAACGTGGCGCAGTCGATCCGAGTGGTACGTCGGCGGTTGAACGAAGCCGTGCTTCACGACCATCCCCTGCCCCGACCCGTCGAGCCCGTGGCACGGCGCGCAGTAGATCCCGAAGCGCTCTTGACCGCGCGCGAGCGTGCGGTCCATGCCGCCGAATTTGTCGATCGCCTCTTGCGGGACGTCGAGCACGTAGCCGGTGTTGTCCTCGAGGCGTCCGTGCGCGATGCGGGGATCGATCTCTTGCTCGCGCGAGATCGTGCCTTCGACCGGCGGGCGCATCGCGCGGTTGTCGGCGAAGAACTCGCCGGCTTGCTGCATCTCGTATTTCGGCTGGTCGTACATGTTGCGGAGCGGGACGATCGGCGGGTCCTCCGTCGTCTGCCCGCGACACGCGGCGAGCGTTGCGATTCCGATCGCGGCGAAGAGCAGTCTCATCTCAGTGGTGCTCCTCTTCATCTTCGTGTTCGTCTTCTTCGAGCGTCTCTTCGACGAGCTCGAGGTGTGCGGGGTGCGTCGACTCGAGGACCGACTTCGTCTCGCTCAGATCGAATTTCGGATCTTCGGCCTCGATCGAGATGAAGAACTTGTCGTCGGTCGCCTCGCGGAACGTCTCCGATTCGAAGATCGGATGGTGATGCCGCGGCAAGCGATTGAGGTGCAGCATGCCGAAGAGCGCGCCGAACGCAGACAAGAGCACCATCAGCTCGAACATGATCGGCACGCTCGACGGGAGGGTGAATCCCGGCTTGCCACCGACGACGAGCGGATAATCGACGCCGCCCATCCACCACATCATGAGGAGCGCGCTCGACACGCCGGTGAGGCCGCCGAAGAAGACGATCCAACCGACTTTGCTGTCCGGAAGGCCCATCGCGTCGTCCATGCCGTGCACGGGGAACGGCGTGTGCGCGTCGAATTTCGTGTAGCCCGCCTTGCGGACTTTTTCCGCGGCGTGCAGCACTTCGGCCGTCGTGTCGTATTTCGCGAGGTAGAGAGCAATGCGACGTTTCGCCATGATCACTCCGCCGGCGCCGGGGCCGCCTCCTCGTCGTGAGCCGCGTGCTCTTCGTGATCCGCGCCGTGCGGATCCGCCTGCGGGAGCACGCCCTTCACCTCGGCGATCGCGACCATCGGCACCCACCGAATGAAGAGGAGAAAGCACGTGAAGAAGAGACCGAGCGTGCCCGTGTACGTCGCCATGTCGATGAGGGTCGGGCGGTAGTAACCCCACGACGACGGGAGGAAGTCACGGTGGAGCGAGGTCACGATGATGACGAAGCGCTCGAACCACATGCCGATGTTCACCGTGATCGAGATCGCGAACATGATCGGGATGCTCGTGCGCGCCTTCTTGAACCAGAACGCCTGCGGAATGATCACGTTGCACGTGATCATCGTCCAATACGCCCACGCGTAAGGACCGAAGGCGCGGTTCATGAAGACGTAGCGCTCGTACTCGTTGCCCGAGTACGCCGCGATGAAGAACTCCATCGCGTACGCGTAACCGACGAGCGATCCCGTGAGCATGATGATCTTGTTCATCAGCTCGAGGTGACGCATCGTGATGATGCTCTTCATGCCGTAGACCGCGCGCGTGACGAGCATGAGCGTCATCACCATCGCGAATCCGGAGAAGATGGCGCCGGCGACGAAGTACGGCGGGAAGATCGTCGTGTGCCAGCCGGGCAAGAGCGACGTCGCGAAGTCGAACGAGACGACGCTGTGCACGGACAAGACCAGCGGCGTCGAGATGGCCGCGAGGATCAAGTACATGCGCTCGTAGTTCTGCCAGTGTCGGTTCGAGCCGCGCCAGCCGAGCGCGAGCGAACCATAGACCATCCGACGAATCTTCCCGACGCGACCCTCCATCCCCATCGCGCGATCACGAAGGAGCGCGAAATCGGGGATGAGACCCGAGTACCAAAAGAGGAGCGACACGGTGAAGTACGTGCTCACCGCGAAGAGGTCCCAGATGAGCGGCGATTTGAAGTTCGGCCAGATCGCCATCTGGTTCGGCAGCGGGAACATGTAATACGCGAACCACGCGCGACCGACGTGGATGCCGGGGAAGAGGAGCGCGCAGATGACCGCGAAGATCGTCATCGCCTCCGCGGCGCGGTTGATCGCGGTGCGCCACTTCTGGCGGAAGATGAAGAGGACCGCGCTGATGAGCGTGCCGGCGTGACCGATGCCGATCCACCAGACGAAGTTCGTGATGTCCCACGCCCAGTAGACCGGCGCGTTGTTTCCCCATACGCCGACGCCTTGCCAGAAGAGGTAACCGATCGCGGAGAAGAGGATGCCGGTGAACGTCGCCGCGATGAAGAACGCGATCCACCAGTTGCGCGGCGCCTTCTTCTCGGTGACGCCGCATACGGTGTCGCTGATCTCGTGGAAGGACATGCCTTCCTTCGTGAGGTAGACCTCGCCGATCGCCTTGATGGGCAGGTTGCGGCTGCTCATTTCGGTGCCTCTCCCGCGTTGCCTTCGTGCTTCTGCTCGTCTGCTTTCGGCTTGTGGAGCGCCGGGCTCGGGTTGCGAATTTTTCCGAGGTGCGTCGTACGCGGGTGCGTGCCGAGCACCGCGAGGAGCGCGTAGCCGCGCTCACTGCGCGCGAGGCGCGTGACCTCCGCTTTGTGATCGTTGAGATCGCCGAAGACGATCGCGTCCGCGGGGCACGTCTGCTGGCACGCGGTCTTGATGTCCGCGGGACCGACGGCGCGCTGCTCGCGGCGCGCGGCGATCTTCGCCTCTTCGATGCGCTGCACGCAGTAGGTGCATTTCTCCATCACGCCGCGCATGCGGACGGTGACGTTCGGGTTGAACGCGAGCTTCTCCGTCTCGGGAATTTCTTGGTACGTGTCCTCGACGCGCTGCTGCGCGCCTTCGGGACCGCGCCACTCGAGGAAGTTGAAGCGACGGACTTTGTACGGGCAGTTGTTCGCGCAGTAACGCGTGCCGATGCAGCGGTTGTAGGCCATGTCGTTGAGGCCTTCTTCGCTGTGGATGGTCGCGTTCACCGGGCAGACGTTCTCACACGGCGCCTCTTCGCACTGCACGCACGCGACGGGCTGGAACGCGACCTCCGGATCGTCCGCGCTGTCGCCGACGAAGTAGCGGTCGACGCGGATCCAGTGCATCTCGCGTCCGCGGAACACCTGCTCCTTGCCGACGAACGCGATGTTGTTCTCCGCGATGCACGCGACGACGCACGCGTTGCAACCCGTGCACGAGTTCAAGTCGATCGTCATTCCCCACTTGTGGCCTTCGTACTTGACGCGATCCCAGAGCGGCTGCGTCTTCGGCGTCGGCGAGCCGGGTCGCTCGAGCTCGCGGTGGATTGGGCCGGTGTCGACCTCGTCTTTGCGATCGGGGTTTGGAAAGAGGACGAACGCGGGGTTCGATTTGAATTGCTCGAGCGTCGTGTCCATCGCGAGCGGGCGGCCCGCCATGCGATCGTGATCCTGCGTCTGGACGACTTTGTACGGCTTGCCCGTCTTCGCGACTTTGACGCCGTCGAACATGTCCATCGACTTCGTCGTGCGGAGGGGGGCGACGGCGAAGCCGCGACGATTTCCGTAGCGACCGACGCGCTCGCGTCCCCAACCGAGCGCCAGCCCGATGGTGTTGTCCGCTTGGCCGGGTTGAATCCACGCGACGATGTCGACCGAGCCCGCGCCGTCGCGCGAGATGCTCACGATCTCACCGGGCTCGATGCCGAGCGCCTTCGCCGTCGCCGGCGAGAAGAGCGCGGCGTTGTCCCACACGATCTTCGTGATCGGATCGGGCACCTCGAGCAGCCACGGGTTGTTGCCCGATGCGCCGTCGTGGAGCTTGTTGCACGGCGAGATCGTCGCTTCGAGGTTCTCGGCGCTGATGGGTTTCGCGAGCGGAGCCTTCGTGATCGCGGCGGCCACGTCGGTGAGCGTCGCGTGCGCTTCGAATTGAACGGAGTTCGACCCCGCGTCGAGGCCGAGCTTGAGCATCGTGCGCCACGCGCCTTCGAAGCGCGCGGGCGTCGCCGCGTGCTCGCGGAACGTGGTGCGAACGAGCTCGTGACCGTTCGGTGTTTCGTCCGTGAGATTCGCGAAGATCTCGATGATCGAGCGGCCACCGTGGAGCGGCGCGATGAGCGGTTGTTGCACCGACCACGTGCCGTCGAACGCGCGACCATCGCCCCAGCTCTCGAGCTCGTGCGCGAGCGGCAAGTGCCACGTGCAGCGCTCGCTCGTCTCGTCGTAATGCGACGAGAGGTGAATCGTCGTTGGCACCTTGTCGATTTTTTCGCCGAGCTTCAGATCGCCCGGCGCGTCGTAGACGGGGTTTCCGCCGAGGATGAGGAGGACGTCGACTTTGTTCCCCGCGTCGATGTCGTCCGCGAGCGCCTTGAGATCCGCCGCGAGATCCGCGGGCTCGGTGACGTCGATCACCGGCGCGTACGTCGTCGTGCGCCCGACGTTCTCGAGCGCCGTGTTGATCGCGTGAACGAGCGCGTGGACGTGCGGTGGTTGACGGCGGCCCGCGATCAGCGCGCTCTTCGATTTGCTCGCGACGAGATCCGTCACGGCTGCCTTGAGAAACGCTTCGGAACCCTCCGGAGCCTTCGCACCCGCGACCGCGTCTTTGATCGGTCCGAGATCGACTCCCTTGTCCGCGAGCTCCGCGGCGAGCGCGCGCGCGAACGCGTCGACGTGAGAAGCCGGCATGCGAAGCCGCTCGTCGGCGTTCGATCCAGTCACGGTGAGCGACGGTTCGACGACGTAGAGTCGGCTCATCGGGTCGCCGGGGCGATCGACGCGGCGCCCGCGCACGAAGCCTTTCGTCGCGTGGAGCGAGCCTTGTTCGGTCTGGAGGAAATCCGCGTCGAGCGCGACGATCGTCTTCGCGATCGCGAAGTTGTAGCGCGCGACGACCTGCGTCCCGAACGCGATGCGCGCGCCTTCGCGCACGTTGGTCTCCGCGATCGGCGTGTACTGATGGACGCGCACGTGGGGGAATTTCTCGGACGCGAGCGTGCGCAAGCGGAGCATCGTCGGCGACTGCGACGGACGCATCAGCACGCGCATCTTCGTTCCGCCGTCGGCTTGGAGCGTCTTCAGGATCGCGGCGAACGCTTTGTCGAACGCGGCCCAGTCGCTCTTCTTGCCGCCCTTCTCGCGCACTTCGGCGGAGCGATCGGCGTCGTAGAGATCCATCGTCGACGCTTGCATCAGCATGTCTGCTGATCCGAGCGACGTCGGGTGCTCGTCGTTTCCTTCGACCTTCGTCGGGCGGCCTTCGTGGCACTCGACGAGCGCGCCGACGACCTCGCCGCGACGCGGGAGGATCGTCGCGTAATGATCCGCGACGCCCGGGATCACGTACTCGGGCGCCTTCGTGTACGGATAGATGTGCTCGACGGGTCGGCGAATGCAGCCGGAGGCCGCGAGCGCCGCGGTCGCCGCGCCGAACCCGAAGAGCCCGCGTCGCGTGAGCTGCGCGGGCGCGATGAACTCCGACTTCGCCGCTTCGCGCGCCGGCTCGGGATCCTGCTTCTCGGCGAGGCTCTTCCAAACCTCACGGCCGTCGCGCGTGACGTTCGGCTCGGTCTCGGTCGCGTAGGGTTGCCGCTTGCTCATCGGTGGCACCCGCTGCAGTTCGTGGGGGGATGCACTTCCGGCGGTTTCCAGCCGGCGGGCGCTTGATCGGGCGTCCAGCTCATGTTGGTGACTTGATCCCTCGGGCGGAGGTTCGGCGTCGGATTGCGGTGGCACTCGAGGCACCACTGCATCGCGATCGGTTTGTCGAGGCGCACGACGTCCATTTGATCGATGCGCCCGTGGCACGTGACGCAGCCGACGCCGACCGCGAGGTGCACGCTGTGATTGAAGTACGTGTGCTCCGGCAGTTTGTGGACCTTGATCCACTCGACGGGCTCGCCCGTCTCCCAGCTCTCGCGGATGGGCGCGAGCTCGGCGCTGTCTTGCTTCACGACCGCGTGGCATCCCATGCACGTCTGCGTCGGCGGGATCATCGCGTGCGCGGCGCGCTCCACTTGAGCGTGACAGTAGCGGCAGTCGATGCCCATCTGTCCCGCGTGCAAGCGGTGGCTGTACGGAACCGGTTGCTTCGGTTCGTAGCCGACTTGGAGATTCTTCGGCGAGAAGTAGTACCAAAACACTCCGACGACCGCGCAGAGCCCTAAAAGACTCCCAACGGCGCCGTAGAGCGGCAGCTTGTTCAAAGCTCGGGGGAAAATTTGCATCGAGAGGCTCGTTGCGACTGCGTCGCTTCCGAGCACGCCGCCCCGACGAATGACGGTGCTCGATGAATCGCGTCTCTATCGAATTGGCGCGACCCAAACGCTCGTTCGCGCGGTCCTTATAGGGGACGCAGGGGTTGCCGCACAAGAGCGTTTCGCGGCTAGCGTCGCGCGCGAAAACGTTTCGTGATTTGTCACCGTCGCCACGCAGTCTCGTCGCGTCTCGTCGCGCGTGATTTTTAGCGCACGAGGCGCTCGGCTTCGGCGTGATGCGTAGGACAATCGCGCGCGAGCTCGTCGACGTGCACCGACTCCGGAGCTCGCGTGCGATGAAGCACGATGGCCTTGCTGACGAGCGTGTCTTGTCCGCGCGCGAACGCGTCGTTCGGCGAGAGCTCCGCGCGAATCGCGACGAGCACGCCGCTGTGGAACTCGAACGTCGCGCTCGTGACGGTGGAATTTTTCTCCGGCGTGAATTTCATCTTGAAGTCGTCGGCGTTGGGCTCGGCTTCGAACGCGCCTTGGTCGTCGAAGTGCGTGCGCACGTCGCGCGGCGTCATGCCGAGCGTCACGCCGTGAAACGCGGGGATCTGCGCGTCGCACGCGACGAGAAACGCGAGCGCCGCGAGGCGTCTCACGCGCAGATCGCGTCGACTGCGATCGCGGCGAAGAGGCCGGTGAGATACAGCAGCGACGCGCCGAAGACGCCGCGCGCCCAGCGCGGGTTCGTCTTGCGAAGCGCGACGATCGACACGCCGACGAATCCGACGCCGAGCGCGATCGCGGACGCGAGGTAGATTCCGTGCGCGACGCGCAGCGGATAGAGAAGCAAGCTCACCGCGCCGAGCGCGCTCGCGTGGCGCACGATGCTGTGGCGCGCGGCGTCGTCGCCTCCGCCTTGCGCGGCGGGCACGTTCGGAAGCACGACGAGCCCCGCGCGCCCGTATTCGAGCTTTCGGAAGAGCGCGATCGCGTGAAAATGCGCGATCTGCCAGAAGAACAAGATCGCAAAGAGCACGACGCCGCCGTCGTCGACGCGGCCGGTCGCGGCAGTCCAACCGAGCAGCGGCGGAATCGCGCCGGGCACCGCGCCCACTTGAAGCGCCCAGTGCGAGCGTTGCTTGAGCGGCGTGTACGCGAGCACGTAGAGAAGATTCGCGAGGACGGCGAGCAGCGCAGTCGTCGCGTTGACGCCGAGCGCGAGGATCGGAACGGCGGCGACGGAGAGTGCGATGCCGAAAATCAGCGCGAAGCGCGCGGGCATGCGCCCCGCGGGGAGCGGGCGGTCTTTCGTGCGCTTCATCAGGCCGTCGATGTCGCGCTCGATGAACATGTTGAGCGCGTTCGCGCCGCTCACGATGAGCGCCGTGCCGAGGAGCATGAGCGCGACGGTCGCGCGCGTGACGTGTCCCGGCGCGAGCCATACGCCACCGGCCGCGGTGACGAGCACCATGGTCGTGATGCGCGGCTTCGCGAGCGCGACCACGTCGCGCGCGCGCACGCCGAGCGACGGGGTCGCGATCTTCGCTTGCGACGCAACGTGCATGCTGGCGTGCCAACGCTTATGGAAAGAACGCGCGCGCGTCAAGGAGACGCGAGAAGGCGCGCGTTTTCGGGGACGCGAAGGAAGCTTTCGCGGAGGGTCGCGTCGGCGATGGACGCGGCGCGCGCGCGGAGCTTCGCGCGTCCCGCCTCACGCACCGCGCTCGCGTCCGCTTTCGCGAGGCCGAGCGCGTCGACGCGCGCGGCGTACACGATGGCCTCGCCGGATTCGACGCCCGCGGTCTCCGCGAGCTCGAGCGCGCGGGCGGACGCGTCGAGCGCGGCGGGCGCGTCCCCGCGCGCGACGTGAACGAGCGCGAGCGCGGCGAGCGCACGAGCGCGCGCCGGCGCGATGTTCGCGAGCGCGTCGCACGCGCGCGTCGCTTCGGCGAGTGCATCGTCGAGCTTCTTTTGCTTCAAGAAGAGCTCCGCGAGGTGACACCGCACGCCGCCCGCCATGCGCGCGTTCCCTTGCGCGGCGAACGTCTCGAGCGCGGTGCGTTGCTCGATCACGGCTTCGTCGATGCGTCCTTCGCGCGCGCGGAGGATCCCCGCGAGGTGGTGCGCGAGGGCGACGGCCGAGGACAAGTTGCGCGCGTCGGCTTCGCGCGCGCCGCGCTCGAGGTGCGCGCGCGCTTCGTCGTCGCGACCGAGCTCGCAGAGCGCGGCGGCCGCGTTGAGTTCCTGAACGCACGCCGTGCGCAAATCACCGGCCGCTTCGAACGCGCGCGTCGACGCCGCGTAGCGCCGCACGACCTCTTCGAGCTCGCCGCGGATGCTCGCGCGAAATCCATACGCCTGCTCGGCGCGGCCGCGCGCGAGATCGGAGTCGGCGGACGCGGCGGCGCGCGCGAGGAGGGCGTCGCCGCGCGGATCGCCGCGCGTGATGAGGTGCATCGCCGCGCGCGAGCACGCGATCGAACGCGCGACCGTCGCGCTCGCTTCGTCGTTCTTGGCGTGCGGCGCGACGTCGAGCCTCGCGATCGCAGCTTCGAATTCTTCGGGAGGACCCACCGTTCCGGTCGCCGCCACGAGCTCCGCCGCTGCGCGGAAGAAACGCGCGCTGCCCTCGGGCAAAAGGCGGATCGCTTCGCGCGCGCACGCCGCGCACCGCTCGTACTCTCCGCGCCATCGACGCGCTTCGGCGAGCACGACGAGGAGCTCGCCGCGCCACTCGGCGCGATCGCTCGCGGTCGTGGGAGCCGCAATCGCGCGCTCGGCGAGATCGACGCACGCCGTGAGATCGTTCGCTTCGAGCGCTTCGGCCGCCGACGCGGCGAGCCAACGCGACGCGCGATCGGGCTCGCCGGCGCGAGCGAAGTGGTCCGCGATCACGGGGCCGAGCCCGCGCGGATCTCGCTCGAGGTGCTCGGCTGCGAGCAAGTGCGCCGCCTTGCGATCCGCGTCGGTGAGCATCGCGTACGCGGCGTCGCGCACGAGCGCATGACGAAACGACCACATGCCGCCGCTCTGCGAGAGCACTTCGCGCTCGGCGAGCCACGCGCACCACGCGTCGACGAACTCGACGCCGTTGCGATCGCTCTCGCCGAGCAGCACGGCGACGTCGCCCGAGACGAATTGCGGACCGAACACGCTCCCGGCGCGGAGCACGCGGCGCGCCTCGGGCTCGAGCGCCATCAAGCGCGACTCGAGCATCGCGAGCGCGGCCATCGGCTCGACGCCGGTCGCCGCGGCGCGCACGAGCTCTTCGGCGAAGAACGGATTTCCTCCGGAGCGCTGCGCGATGTCCGCGACGAGCGCCGCGCTCGGCTGCGCGCTCGGGCCGCCAAACGCGGACACGACGAGCTTCTCCATCGCCTTCGCGCCGAGCTTGCCGAGCGCGACGCCCGTCGGTTGTCGATCCGCGACGAGCTTGAGGAGCGTGTCTTTCGCTTCCGGCCTTCCGAGGAGCAAGAGGAAGAACGGTTTGTCCCGCGCGACGCGCGCCAAGTCCGCGAGCGCGCGCACCGACGGCGCGTCCGCCCACTGCAAATCCTCGACGACGATCGCGAGCGGACCGCGCGCGAGCTCGGCGAGCGCGAGGTCCTCGAACGCGCGGCGGATTTGGTCGCCCATCAAGAGCGGCTCTTCGCGCGCCGCGCGAAGCTGATCGCTCGGCGACTCGGCCGGGATGCGCAAGAGCTCGCTCAGGAACTCGATCACGCGCGGCTTGTCCGCGTTCGAGACGTGCGCGCACGCGCGCGCCTCGAGCCACGCGCGCTGGTGGAGCTCCGCGTCGCCCGCTGCGATCGACGCCGCGGAGCGAACGAGCTCGCCGAGGATTCCGAGCGCGACACCGGCGCGGGTCGGATCCGCTTGCGCGCTCCACACGCGCGGCGGGGGATCGCCTCGCACGACGCGCGCGATCACTTCGTCGCGCACACGCGTCTTGCCGATGCCGGGCGCGCCCGTGACCCACACGACGCGCGCGTCGGGTTCGTCACGGCACTCTTCGAACGTCGACACGACGAGCCCGATCTCGCGATCGCGCCCGACGCACGTGGTCTCGTGTCCGAGGAGCGACGTGCGCGAGTGCGGGCTCGCCGCTTCGCGAAGGAGCACGAGGTCGCCGAACGCTTCGCTCGCGTCGGGACGCACGACGAATCGATCGCCGAGAAGGCGCGCGGTGTCCGTGTCGACGCGGATCGACGGCGACTGCGGCAGTGATTCCTCCGCCGCGCGCGACGCGGACGCGACGGACGTCGCCGACACGAGCGACGCGCGCGCGTGCGCGTCGGCCCTGCGCACCGCGAGCGCCGCCCGCGCGCCGCGCACCGCGCGCTCCACCGCCGACGTCTCCGTTTGCCAAACGCACGACACGCGCGCGCCGCGCCAAGCGAGCTTCGCGCCGAGCGCCTCGAGCTCCGCGGTGAGGCGCGCGATCGAGCTCCGCGGGAGGGCCTCGGCGGTCTCGGCAACGAGCACTTGCGACGCGCGAGCCTCCGCGTCCGTCACCGATCGCGTGCTCGGAAACGCGGACGCCGATTGGTCTTCGAGCGCGGCGAGCTCGGAGGCGACCACCGACGCGTCGCGCGGGCGTCCTTCGGGATCGCTCGAGAGCATGCGCGCGACGAGCTTCACGAGCGCGCTCGGCACGCCCGTCAAACGCGACGTCACGCGCGCGGTGTCGCCTTCGAGCATGCGCGCCATCACCGCGACGTCCGTGTCCGCGGCGAACGCCTTCTCGCCGAGCAAGCACTCGCACATCACGCACCCGAGCGAGAACACGTCCGCGCGCGGCGAGAGCGCCTCGCCGCGCGCCTGCTCGGGCGCCGCATACCCGACCGTCCCCGCCGATCCGCCCTCGCGCCCGCGCACCGCGAGCCCGAAGTCCAAAACCTTTACTTGTGAAGCATCGCCGAGGAGCATCACGTTCGCGGGCGTGACGTCGCGGTGCGTGATTCCCCACGCGTGCGCCGCGGCGAGCCCTTCCGCGACGCGGCGCGCGACGCGGATGGTCTGCGCGATCGGGAGCGGTCCGCGCGCGAGACGATCGCGGAGGGTCTCGCCTTCGAGCCACTCCGTCGCGAGAAAATCGTGGCCGTCGTCGGTCGTGCCGAACGCGACGCACCGCACGATGTTCGGATGAACGAGCTCGACGAGCGTGCGCGCCTCTTGTTCGTTCGCGCGCGCGTGCGTTCGAAAAATCTTCAGCGCGACCGTCGCGTCGCGCTCACGATCGTGCGCGCGATACACGGTGCCCATCCCGCCTTCGCCCGCGAGCGACTCGATCTGGAAACGGTTCGCGACGACCTCGCCGATCACGCGCTCACGCCCCCGCGACCGGCGGCGGCCGCATCGACGCGCCCGACTTCCGCGCGGGCATCACGATGGCGACCTCCGTCCCCTTCCCCACTTCGCTGCGAATGTCGATGTGCCCTCCGATCGCCGTGATGAGCCCGTACACGGCCGAGAGCCCGAGCCCGCTCTTCGTCACGCCGCCCTTTCCTTTCGCGCGAAAGAACGGATCGAACACGCGCGGCATTTCCTCCGGCGGGATGCCTTGTCCTTGATCCGCGACCGAGAGCACGACGCGATCGCCTTCGTTGCGCACGGTCGCGTGGATCGTTCCGCCGCTCGGCATCGCCTCGACCGCGTTGCGCGCGACTTGGTAGAGCGCTTCGGCGAGCGCCGAGACGTGCACCTCGAGCGCGCCGACCTGCGGATCGTACGTGCGCTCCACGATGACGCCGCTGCGCGCGCGACCGATCGCGCTCTCGAGCGCGAAGTCGAGCATCGCGCCGACGTCCGCGGGCTCGAGCACGCCCTCCGCCGCCATCGCGAACCTTCGGAGTCGATCGACCGTCTTCTTGATCCGCTGCAGGCCCCCGTCGGATCGCGCGAGCGCCGCGCGCGCGAGCTCCGCGTTCGTGGCGAGATCGCGCGTCGCTTGCTGGTTCGACGCGATCGCGATCGCGAGCGCGTTGTTGAGCTCGTGAGCCATCCCGCCGACGAGCACGCGAAGCGCCTCGAGCTTCTCGACGACGATGAGCTGGTCTTGCATCCGCCGAATGCGCGCGAGCGTCGCCGAGAGCCGTTCCGCGCGCATGAACGTCACGAGCGATTGTTGCTGACGCGCGAGCGCGAGCACCACCGAGCCCGTCGCCGACGCGAGCACGACGAGGTGCACGGGGAGCGGCGACGCGTAGCTCGCGACGATCAGCGCGCCGTAACACGCGACGCCGCTCGCCGCCGCGACCCACGGATCGGCGGGAACGACGCCCGCGTAGAGCACGTGCGAGAGCGGGAGCGCGAGGAGATATGGGCTCGCCGCGCCGCCCGTGAAGCGCGCGGCGAATCCCCACGCGAGCTGACTGAGCACCGCGCTCGCGCCGTGCACGATCAAGATCGCGCGCAGGCTCCTTCGAAACGCGACGACGAGCGCCACCGCGCCCGCGAGGATCACGGACGCCGCGGCCTCCGCGATCGTGGCGCGCTGATCGGGCGCGAACGACGAAAACGCGACGTCCACCACCGCGACCGAGGCGCCGAGGATCGACGCGAGCGCGAGGCACGGCACGAGATACCGAACGAGCGTCGCGCGCCGCTCGGCGAGGAACCGATCGCGCGGACGCCCGCGACGCCGCGCTTGTTCGACCGCGCGATCCGCGCGCGTGCGCAGATCCCCGGGCGCGGGGAGCGAAAAGCTCGATCGCGGCGCGTTCGGAACCATCGTCGCTCATCATAGTCGCGTTATCTTCGGCGCGTGAGCGCGACACTCGTGAAGGAAGCGGAAGTGAAGCTTCTCGCCTCTCCGCGCGCCGCGGTGCTCTTGCCCGATGAGGCGCACCTCGCGTGCGTCGCGAACAGCGGCGTCTTCGTGTGCGATCTCGCCGGACGCACCACGAAGATGCTGAGGCGCGCGACGAGCCACGCCCCGGGACGCCTGGCAATCGTCGCCGATCGCCTCCTCGTGCAGACCGCCACCCACCTGCGCGCGTGGTCGATCCGATCGTGGAAGGAGTCCGCGGCGTTCGACTTCGACGAAACCCATGCATCGGTCCAGTCCATCTCGGTCGACGGCGCGCGCGTGCTGACCCGGTCGTATCACCCGTCGCGCAACCGCGAGTTCACCGTCTGGGACCTCGCGAGAAAGCGCGCGATCGTCACCTTCAAGGAGAAGAAGAGCTTCGTCGTGGGCGTGACGCTTTCGGCCGACGGACGCGTCGTCGTTCACGGCGGCACGGACGGCGTCGTCCGCTTCTTCGACGTCGCGCGCGCCACGCACTTCGCGCGCGTTCCCGCCAAAGGATGGATCGACGTCGCCGCGCGCTCCGACGATGGCCGTTTCTTCGCGACCGGAACGCGCCTCGGGTTCGTCCACGTGTGGAGCCCAACTGCCTCCCTCGTCCGCACGATGCGCCTCGGTGCGCGCGTCTTTGGCATCGAGATCTCGCCCGACGGACGCATCCTCGTCGCGCACGGCGCGAAGGGCGCGCCGATCGCGTGGGGCCTGCCGCGCGGCGAGCGTCTCTTCGCGATCGACGAGCACCCGAAGAGCGGCATGTTCGGCGGCGTGCGCAGCGTGCGCTTTTCGCGAGACGGGAGACGCGTCGTCACGACGGGAAACGACTATCGCGCGTGCATCTTTCGCATCGAGCGCTGAGCGCGGTATGACGTCGCCATGCTCCGACGAACCACGCTCTGCGCGCTCGTGCTCGTTGCCTGCGGCTCGCCCGAGTCGCCGACACAACCGAGCTCCACGACCAGCGCGACCGCGACAACCATAGTTTCCACCGCACAGAAACCGCCGGAGGTCCCCGCGGATCGCGACGACGCCGCCATCGCGCGCGCGGGCCAAGCGTACGTCGACCTCGTCGTGAAGATTTCGCCGGAGACCGCGACGCAGCTCGGCATCCACGATCGCGACGCGGATCTCGACGATCGCACGCTCGCGGGATTCGAGCGCGACACCGTGCTCGAAGAGACGATGCTCGCGGATTTGAAGGCGCGCTTCGCGGAGCCGCGCGCGACGCGCGCAGCGCTCACGGACCTCGCGATCATCGAGCACGCGCTCGCGGTGGACGCGAAGATGCGACGCGCGCAAGACCCGCTCCGCCGCAAACCGGACACGTACGCGGGGCCGATGAACGCGATCTTCCTCATGACCGCGCGCGAGTACGCGCCGGCCGCCGAGCGCGCCAAGAACGCGATCGCGCGCATCGAGAAGATCCCCGCGCAGCTCGACGAGGCCAAGAAGAACATCCTCGCGTCGACGAAACCCCCGCCGAAGGTCTGGACGCAGGTCGGCATCGAAGCCGCCGGCGGCGCGAAGCAGTTCTTCGACGACGAAAAGAAGCCGCTCGAGGACGCTCTTCCCCAAGACAAGGCGCGCGTCGAAAAAGCTCTGAAAGACGCCCAAAAAGCATATGCAGACTACAAGCAATTCCTCGAGAAGCAGATCCTCCCGAAGGGCGGCGACGACTACGCCGCGGGCGCCGACCTCTTCGACTTCCTCCTCAAGCAAGACTTCTTCCTCACCGAAGGCGCGTCCGATCTCGTCGCGATGGGCGAGAAGATTTTCGCCGAGACCGACGCGCAGATGACCGAGGTCGCCAAGCGCGTGGATCCGAAGGCGAAGGGATGGCCCGAGGTCGTTGCCAAGGTAAAAGCACACCATCCTACCGCGGCCGATTTGTTACCAAGTTACCGAAAGGAGCTCGCGCGCGCGCGGAAGTTCCTCGTCGACAAAGACGTCGTCACGCTGCCCGAGGGCGACGACTGCGAGGTGATCGAGACGCCGCCGTTTCAGCGCTCGACGATCACGGCCGCGTACGATCAGCCGCCGCCGTTCGACAAGGTGACGAAGGGGTTCTTCTTCGTCACGCCCGTCGATCCGAAGGCGTCCGCGAAGGAGCAAGAGCAAATGCTCCGCGAGAACGATCACGGCGACCAAGTCGACACCGCGACGCACGAGGCCTACCCCGGGCATCACCTTCAGTTGTCGATCGCGCGGCGCATCCCGTCCGTCGTACGCAAGGCGACCGGTCCCGCGATCTTCGCGGAGGGTTGGGCGCTCTACGCCGAGGAGCTCATGAGCGAGCTCGGCATGTACACCGACGAAGAGCGACTGATGCAGCTCGAGTGGACGCTCGTGCGCGCCGCGCGCATCGTGATCGACGTCGGGCTCCACACGAAGGGCATGACGTTCGATCAGGCCGTCGCGTTCTTGACCGACAAGGTGCACCTCGAGCACGCGCTCGCGGTGAGCGAAGTGAAGCGCTACACCGAGACGCCGACGCAGCCGTCGAGTTATTTGATCGGACGCCAGAAGATCATGGCGATCCGCGAGCGCGCGAAGAAGGAGTGGGGCGCGAGCTTCACGCTCAAGCGATTCCACGACGCGCTGCTCTCGCACGGGACGATCGCGCCGACGCTCGTCGAAGATGAAATGTTTCCGCGCTAGAAACGGAAGCCGACGCCGAGCGGACCGAGCGCGACCGGCGCGTTCTTCTTCGGCACGTAGAAGTAGAGGATCGCGGCGGCGATGACGCACGCGCCGGCGATCGCGAACGTCACGTCCGCGGCCGTTCGGTAGTCGATTCCCTCGGATTTCGTGCCTGGATTTTGGTAACTCGGGTTGCCCGGCGTGTTGTACTCGTTCGCGAGATCGATCGAGTGCAGCCCCGCGAACGTCGCGAAGCCCGCGATCGCGACGCCCGCGCCGAACGTGACGTAGCTCGCGACGCGCTGCGCGGAGACGCCGCGGCGCGGCGCGGTCTTCTCGTCGTTCGGCGCGAGCGTCAGATCGACGACCTTCGTCGCGCCGGCGTCGACGCCGATGTGCCCGCGCCACGTCTCGTGATCGGGCGCGGTGGCGACGAGCTCGTGGTCACCCTCCGCGACACGCACGTCGACGAGATCGCTCGGCGCGAGCGCCACCGGTTTTTGGTCGAGCGTCGCGCTCGCTCCGGCGGGCGCGATGCGCACGCGGACGGTGCCGATGTGGTGTCGCACGCTCTCGAGCGTGATGCGCGCGGTCTGGAGCTCGTCGGGGAGCGCGCCCGTGTCCTCGGCGAGGAAGCGCGTGAGATCCTGCTCCGCCTGCACCCACTCGCCGACGTGGGATCTCGCGAGTCCGAGATCGAGGAGGATGCTCGGATGCGGAAACAGATCGTACGCGTGGGCGAACTCGTCGCGCGCCTCCGACCACTTCTGTTTCTCCAGAGCAGAAACACCTCGACGGAACGCGGCGCGCGAATCTTGGCGCTGCTGCGACTCGTTCGGGTCCTCGGGGCGCGCGTCGCGCGTTTGCGCGGCGGCGACGGTCGCGACGACGAGGAGCGCGAGGGTCAGTTCGAGCCTACGGATCCCAACCACACGCTGCTCGCGTTCCCGAGGTCGCTTTGTATCCAGAATGGCGCTCCGCCCGTGACCGCTCGGAGGAGCTTGATCGTGAGGTTCACGACGTCGCCGTTCTGACACGTGTCTTGATCGAGCGATAGATCGAGCGCGGCCGCTTCGCCGTAGAAATCCGCCGTGATGTCGTACATCGTGATTTTCCACGGACCGGAGGTGGGGCCGTCGCTGAAGCAATCGACGGGGATCGTCGTCGACGCGCCGACCGCGAGCTTCACGCCCATCGTCGGAAGCAGCGACGCACCGACGGCGACGTGGATGGTGTCGCTCACGACGGGCGCGGAGTTGAAGTACGGCGAGTTCCCCATCGGCTCGCACGGATCGTGGCTTGCTGCGGCGCTCGCGTTGGACCACACGCGCTGCACGAGGTGAGCGAACCCAGTCGGCGTGTAGAACGAATCCGGAAAGCCCGCGCAGAGATCTCCGATCTCGCCACCGAAGACTTCCCACGCGTGATCGTTTCCGTCGACGTCGAGGTATGCCGGTTTGAGCGACGGGAGCGGATCGGTCGCCGCTTCGATGATCTCGTGCGATGCCTCCGCGGTCATTTGATCCGCGATCGAAATGTTCTGCACGGGCGCGGGGCAGCGCGGGATCACCGCGTAGATCACGTTGGACGACGACGAGAGTGGGTACGAGTCGTGGTAGCCCTGGAGCTGGT
>Ga0335078_10004180_pt1 | contig 21405 bp, 22 predicted proteins | sample Lox_Sample_32_FD_206711 | JGI IMG/M metagenome (GOLD analysis project Ga0335078, IMG submission 206711) | Soil microbial communities from Loxahatchee National Wildlife Refuge, Florida, United States - Lox_Sample_3.2 | ecosystem: Environmental > Terrestrial > Soil > Wetlands | place: USA...
TCCGGAAGCTGCACCCGGCAGTCAGGCGCGACCAGTTTTTCAACGGCTCGATGAATGAGCGCGGATTAATGGATGTTGCGTGGCATGGCACGAAACTCAACGGTCCCGGATGGGACGATCCCAGTGCTCGCGCTCTCGCCATGACGCTGGCAGGTTTTGACGGAGACGCCGATCTTCACGTTATGTTCAACATGTTCTGGAAGAGCCTGGAGTTTGAACTACCCGTTGTGCCGGGCAGGAATTGGTGCCTAGCCGTGGAAACCGCCCAGCCTTCCCCTCACGACATCGCCGACCCTGGCTCTGAGCCAGACGTGCTCGGGAACACACGCTTGGTCGAGGCCCGAAGTATCGTAGTCCTAATGAACCGGCCATGAGAAAACCTAATCGCTTCACTGTCGTCTAGCTCCCCAACCACGTTTCCGCTGATTGTCACTGGCAATTTTCACGAACTTCGCGAATTCGTGAAGGAATTGTGACCTCCTGACCCGTGTACCCCAACGTTTTCAATGGCTTACATGTGGCCTTTGCATTGCACTACGCCAGGGTGTGGTTGCAAAACAATCGCTCAGGAAAGCAAATGGGAAATCCAGGGAGGATCGCATGAGCGTAGTTACGAGCGTGGCAAGGCAGGCAATCCGCGATAAGGTTGCGGCCGAGGTCAAGTCCGTTGAGGCAAAGCTGGAGACACTCAAAGCGGAAGCTGAGACCGTAAAGGCCGACATCGAGATCAAGGCGATCACAGAACTACTGGCCAAGCAGCGTGAGATCCTCCACAAACTGCGTCAACCAAGCAAGTAGGGCGGCGACCCTGGGAGTCGGCGTCGGGAAAGGGACACGCTGGCTGGTACGGTACTTATTGGTGCTCAGTAACAGTCTCGTTGCAAATCCGGCCAATGCCGTGGCTTTTTTATTGGCCGACCCTGGGAAGCCGCCCAGAATTCACGGAAAGGAGAGTTGAAAATGCAAGGTCAGATCGATGTGATGGTAGTTCAAGTTACCCAGGAGATGATTCACAACTGGGGATGGTTTCTCGCGTTCGGGATCGCGTTGATGCTGCTCGGCATCGCTGCGGTTGTCCGGTCCGTGACCGCGACGGTAGCGTCGATGCTGTTTTTCGGATGGCTGATGGTGTTTGCAAGCATCATCGATCTTGTCAATGCGTTCATGGTGGGGAAATGGGCAGGGTTCTTCCTGCATCTGCTGCTTGCCATTCTCTTCGGAATAACCGGCGCAATTTTCATCAAGCATCCGATGATAAGCGCCGAAGCTGCGACCTTGGTAATGTCCATGTTCTTTCTGATCGCTGGACTGTATCAGTTGGTGATCGCTTTCTGGACCCATATGCCGGGCTATGGTTGGCATGCCCTGAACGGAGTCATCACCTTCCTTCTGGGCGGTCTGCTCCTGGCGCAATGGCCGCTCTCGGGGCTTTATGCGATCGGTCTTTTCGTGGGGATTGACCTGATTCTTTACGGTTGGGTTTGGGCCGCGCTGGCGCTTGACCTGCGCAAAATGTGAGCGCAAGGAATAGGGCGGACGGGGGACACTGATCAAAAGCCCGGCCGCCCACAAACCAAGAGTGCAAACACAAAAGGAGAACCTCAGTGTCAGGAAAACAACGAAATGGGCATCACCTGGAAAATGTCAGCGCACAACCTTATTTCCATCAAGCGGCGCGCGAGATTCAGCCTTACGGAACCGTGAGCCACCTGCTGCCACTCGGACTTGAGGAGCCAGTTCGTCTGGAAATGACCGAGCAACTCAACCTTTTGCTCGCCGATACCATGACCCTCCGCGACCTGTACAAGAAATCCCATTGGCAGGTGGCGGGTCCCACTTTCTATCAACTCCATCTGCTTTTTGACAAGCATTATGGCGAGCAAGCGGAAGTTGTCGACGCCATCGCTGAGCGGGTTCAGTTGCTCGGGGGTGTCAGCATTGCCATGGCCGCCGACGTTGCGGAGACCACGCGAATCACGCGCCCTCCGCGCGGACGCGAGGAAGTACCTGTGCAAATATCCCGGTTGCTGGATGCTCACCAGGTCATCATTCTTGCAACCCGAAAACTGGCGCGGCGCGCCAGTCAAATTGGCGACGATGGGAGCAATGATTTCCTGGTCAGCGAGATCCTGCGCACCAACGAGTTCCAGGTTTGGTTTCTGAGCGAACACCTCGTGAAGGAGCCACTGGTTGATGTAAAGGAAGCATCGTCAGGCGCCTGAACAACCTGGTGATGGAATGCCAAAAGAAATCGGAGTTGGAGCTAGTTATGGAGTCTATGCAACAACCAGAATTGCAGGAAAAGACAGGCCCAACGTCAAGCAGGGCGCTCAAATGGGCGTCCGTAATGGACGATAGCGCGTTGCCAGAGGGGCAGATGGCGCCAGTCTATCCACAGGGAGTGAATGTCCTTCTGGCGCGTGTCGGCGGCGCGGTGTACGCCGTTTCAGGCAAGTGCGCGCACATGGCGTGTCCGCTGTTCATGGGAAGGCTGGAGGGGTACACGATCGTCTGCCCATGCCATGACTGGCGTTTCGATGTTCGAACCGGCAGGTTCCTCAATGCACCGGAAATTGGCCTCACCGTGTACCCAACCAAGCTCGAAGCGGGCAAACTGCTCGTTAGCCTCGGTGGAAAGGAAATGGCATGAAGAAGGTCACTCTCTATACTCTCTCAACCTGTCCCTGGTGCCGAAAGGCGAAGAAGTTTTTCGCTGACCGCAACATCCCGTTTACTTACATCGACTACGATCTCGCCGACGAGACGACGCAGGGAAAGATATTGCAGGATCTCGATGCCGCCGGCGCCACCGGCTTCCCATTCGCCAAAATCGGTGATGAGGTCATCTCGGGCTATCAGCCGGAACGCTATGCGAGCGCGCTGAGATCGTAAGGAGGCATTGAATGGAAGCGGAATCAAGGAAAAAGGCGCTTCACTATTTTTTTGAAAAGGTCGTTGACCCGTTGGGCTTCAAGTTCACGCCTGACGTGGAGTTGGTGGACTTTCTGCTCGAACAGGAGGTGATGCTGGAGGGCAAGCACGGCATCCCATTCTGCCCCTGCCAGCCGGTGCGCCACGAGCGAGCGCGCGACATGCAGATTGTCTGCCCCTGCATTCCCTTCCACCGGGAACATTTCGACGCAATCAAACGCTGCTGGTGCGGCCTCTTCGTCCACAAGGATGTCAGCGACCCTGACAGCCTGCCGCAACTGCCGCCAAAGGAAGTGGGCCGTGAGTGACAAGTTCATCCCGGCAATAAGCACCACCAAGATTGCTCCTGGTGGGATGAAAACCGTTGAGCTTGACGGACGCGAAATCGTCATATGCAATTGTGACGGAACTTACTATGCAATCCAGCGACGCTGCGGACACATGAATGCTCCGCTGGAAATGGGCACGCTCGACGGCGAGATCGTCACCTGCGCCATGCACTGCGCCCAGTTCGACGTTACCACCGGCCAAGCCCTCTCCGGCCCGGTTCCGGCTGACATGGGCAATGAGAGCCTTCCGCCGAGGCTGGCCGCATTCATGCAGCACGTGGGCATGCAGATGAAGCAGGTCCGCACGGAATCCCTCCGCACCTTCGAGACGAAAGTCGAAGCCGGCTGGGTCCACGTCGCGCCATGATTCGCACGTCAATGCGAATCCATGTGCCAGTAGGATTCTCCGACGGAGTTAGGCGCGAGTTACGCGATAAACGAGTCTGAGAGAAAGGCTTTTGGGTATTGCATCTATGGGAATGTCGCAAGCGTGTTCATCCAATATTGGGCCGATGGTCGGTGCTCCTTATCTCCTCGTCAAGGTACCAAGAGGAAGGGTAGGGAGTATTGACTCAAATGCCCCCAGGCCGGTCAATTCTGAGCGCACTGCCGCTCCACGGGACAGGGGCAAAGAGTGGGCTACCATCCAGCAAGCAATTGCTGGGAATGCTAGTGCCCAGGAACAACTATTTGCCCGCCACACACGCAGGCTCTATCGGGCTGTTTTCGCGCTGCTCCACAACAAAGAAGATGCCGAGGATGCATTGCAGGAGGGCTTGTGCAAGGCGTTCACCAGCCTGCGCTCTTTTCAGGGGCGGTCGTCCTTTTCCACATGGCTTACGCGCATCGTCATAAACTCGGCTCTCATGGCCCGCCGCAGGAAAAGCGCCCATCCGGAAGCTTCCTTGGACGAGATGCTGGAAGATTACCCCGAACAGTTGCCGCGCGGACTGGTTGATGCACGGCCCGACCCGGAACAACTCTATGCCGAGGCCGAGCTCAACGCACAGGTCGAAGCGCACATCAGCCAACTCCCGCCGTCACTGCAAATGGCATTTCGACTCCACTCAAAATGCGGCTTTTCCGCGCTGCATTCAGGCAAGTTGCTGGGCATTTCGGCGAGCGCTATCAAATCGCGGATTTTCCGGGCGCGATTGAAGCTGGCATGGGGGTTGAAACGATCGCTTGAGGTCAGCGCCATCGCGCTCCTGCTCGGAAGACGTGGCCATCTTTTTCGCCACGGTTGATGGGCGCGCTTGGAGGGGGCGACGATGATTGCAGCTCCCAAGAACATAGGTCCCATGGATGTGTTCTGGGTATTTATGATGCTGGTGTCGCTACAGCCGGCGCTGAAAAAGCGAATGCTTGAGGCGTCAAGGCGGAGATTGATCGTCAACATTGAACGGAAGTGAGGATCACGCGTGATTCTGCTCGCGGATCGGGGGGTGGACCATGAACGAACCGGAATCGTCACCAAGAAAACGCGACCGCGACAATGAAAAGAAGCGCCAGGAGCAAAGTCGGCGTCAGCTTCATTTCGGTATCAGCTACTTGATTACGAGCCTAATTGCCTTGTGGCTGTTCCAGGTATTCGTTTTGACTCCTCTGACCCGGCGCACAGAAATTCCTTACAGCGAATTCAAGAAAAAACTGGCTGGTGCTCAAATCGTACAAGTAACCATCGGCGAAAGGGGCATCGTTGGTGAGATGAAAAATCCCAAACCAAACGTAGCTCCTCCGGGCGTGCCCTTCAACACCGTCCCTGCGCCCACCGGCGATCCCAAGCTGATTGAAGAGTTACAAAACGCGAATGTAACTTACCACTTCGAGCACCCGCCGAGCCCCCTGGGTGGTATTTTGCTGAACCTTCTGCCGCTGGTGCTACTCGCCGGTTTCTGGTACATGGCCTACCAGCGGGCGGGTGGAGCAGCCGGCGGAGGCTTGGGCGGCGTCTTTGGGGTCGGCAAGAGCAAAGCAATCGAAGTCAAGCCCGAGGATGTTACGGTTACCTACAAAGATGTGGGGGGAGCGGACGAAGCCATTTCCGACCTCCAAGAGATCATTCAGTTTCTGAAGGCGCCCGAGCAATTCGAGCAACTTGGCGGACATATCCCCAAAGGCGTGTTGCTCGTCGGGCCCCCGGGCACCGGCAAGACGCTATTGGCTAAAGCCACGGCCGGCGAGGCCCAGGTCCCGTTCTTCGAGACCAGTGGCTCGGAGTTTGTCGAGATGTTCGTTGGGGTGGGCGCCGCACGCGTGCGCGACCTGTTCGAGCAGGCGCGCAAGGCGGCTCCGGCGATCATTTTCATTGACGAGATTGATGCCATTGGTCAGAGCCGGGGAGGCGCGATACGCATGGGCACCAATGACGAGCGTGAGCAGACCCTCAACCAGTTGCTGGCGGAGATTGACGGCTTCAAAACCGACACCAGCGCCCCCGTGATTATTATGGCTGCCACCAACCGCCCGGAGGTGCTCGACCCGGCACTTCTGCGCGCGGGCCGCTTTGATCGGCAGGTCGCCATCGGCAATCCGGATCTCATTGGCCGGGCGCAAATCCTGCGGATTCATAGTAAGGGTATAAAGCTCGCGGCAGACTTTGACATGGACCAGGCCGCCCGAATGACGGCGGGGTTCAGCGGTGCGGATCTGAAGAATGCCATGAATGAGGCAGCACTAGGCGCCGCCCGCCGCAAGGCCGCGGCAGTCACTCTGAGTGATTTCGAGACCGCGATCGAACGGGTGATTGCAGGTTCCGAGAAAAAGAGTCGGGTGATGAACCCGCAGGAGCGCACTACGGTCGCGTACCACGAGGCCGGCCATGCGCTGGTGGCGGAACTGGTGCCGCATGGCGAACCCGTCACCAAGATCAGCATCGTTCCCCACAGCCGGGGCGCCTTGGGCTACACCATCCAAACGCCAACCGAAGACCGCTATCTGCTCTCGATCGACGAATTGAAGGATAGGATTGCGGTTATGCTCGGCGGGCGGGCCGGCGAAATGGTGAAGTTTGAGACGATCAGCACCGGGGCCAGCGACGACATTCAACGGGCAACTGACCTGGCCCGCCGCATGGTCACAGAATTTGGCATGAGTGAAAAGCTCGGCTCGGTGCGCTACGCGGGTCAACAACTCCAATATCTGGGAGGATCGGTGGAGGACAATAGCCAGCTCAGTCCCGAGACTCGTCAAGTGATCGACCAGGAAGTCCAGCGTCTTGTGACCGAACAATACGTGCGTGCTCAGGCATTGCTGAAGGAGCACCAGGCGGCCCACAAGACCTTGGCCCAGCAACTGCTGAAGCAAGAGACGGTGAGCGGTAGTGATGTGAAAGAGGCACTGGAGAATGATCGAAGCCTGGTACCTGTTGCCGGTGGCATTGGCTGAAATTAGAGGCTTCGGTATTCTCGCCCGCCAGACCAGCCGAGTGAGGGCTTGGAGGAGGCGACGATGATTGCAGCTCCCATGAATATAGGTCCCATGGATGTTTTCTGGGTATTTATCATGCTGGTGTCACTCCAGCCGGCGCTGAAGAAGCGAGTGCTTGAGGCGTCAAGGCGGCGACTGATCGCCAACATCGAACGGAAGCGCGGATCACGAGTGATTCTGCTCGCGCATCGGCAAGAGACTATGAGTTTTCTTGGCTTCCCGCTGGTGCGATACATTGACGTCAATGATTCCGAGGAACTCATTCGCGCCATTCACCTGACCGACCCAAGTATTCCCATTGACCTTGTACTGCACACTCCAGGCGGTTTAGTACTAGCCGCGACCCAGATTGCCCGCGCTATAAACCGGCGAAAAGGAAAAGTCACGGCCCTCGTGCCGCATTACGCCATGTCCGGTGGCACGCTGATTGCACTTGCGGCGGATGAAATTGTCATGTGCGACCACGCGGTGCTGGGGCCGGTCGATCCCCAGCTGGGGCAATATCCGGCGGTGTCGCTGTTGAAGGCCGTGGAACTAAAATCCAAAAACAGAATCGATGACGAAACTTTGATCCTGGCGGACCAAGCCAATAAGGCTATTACGCAAGTGCGCGAAACGGTTCGGGAACTGCTACGAGGCAAATACTCTGATTCGATTGTCGACAATCTGGCAACCCTGCTCTCGGAGGGAAGGTGGACTCACGATTTCTCCATTACCTTCGATTACGCCAAAGAGCTGGGGCTGCATGTCAGCTCGGAGATGCCGCCGGAGGTTCTGGAACTTATGACGCTCTATCCCCAACCGGTGCGACATTTCCCCACTGTCGAGTACCTGCCGGGAAAGCGTGTTCCTGAACGAAGGAGTGAGCTAGGCGGATCCGGAGCGGAGGTATGAACGGCGAACAAGTCTATAGGCGCGTTTCGGGCATGCGCACGCGTGTCCGGTGAAACGGAGGGAAATAACGTGGGTGGCATGATCCCATTATCGGACGCATCTCGAAAGCCTGCGAGTTTCCCCGTCGCCACCACGGCAATCATCGTCGTGAATGTGATTGTCTTCGTGATGGAACTGATGGGTGGTGACGCCTTTGTACTGAAGTGGTCGGAGATCCCCGCCGATATTGTCGCAGGCCACCACTGGATCACCATCCTAACGGCAATGTTCATGCACGCCGGTTGGATGCACATTATCGGCAACATGGTGTTCCTCCGGGCATTTGGCCCGGAAGTCGAGGATGTCATGGGGCCGCTCAAGTACCTGGCGTTTTATTTACTGAGCGGTCTGGCGGCTTCGCTGGCGCAAACCGCCATGATGCCCCATTCCACCATTCCCAATCTGGGCGCCAGCGGCGCGATTGCCGGGGTGATGGGCGCCTTTCTGATCACCTACCCTCATGATGAGATACGCACAGTGCTTCTCTTGGGCTGGTTCACCCGCATTACGTTTATTCCCGCGGTGCTCCTGATCGGACTTTGGTTTCTGATCCAGCTCTTCAGTCAAGTCGGCGCCGTGGCCAATGCACAGGGTGGTGGTGGCGTCGCTTATGCCGCTCACGTGGGGGGCTTTATCTTTGGGGCAGTTACCGCTCGACTGTTTGAGGGCGCCGGGGGCCCATCCGAATAGGGATACTCGTCATGGCATCCAACGCTGCTCCAACCCAGGTTGCGATTACCGGCTTGACGCCACAAGAAGCGCAGGCTCGGCTCGACCGGTTCGGGCCCAATGAGCCTGCGGCGACACAGCACTATTCTTTCCTATCCGACCTCCTGCATGTGTTCATGAATCCGCTGACGTTAATTCTGGTGATTGCCGCCGTCGTATCGGCATTCACGGGCGACAAGGTGGATGCGGGAATCATCGGCGTTATTGTTCTGCTGAGCGGGGCTATCGACTTAAGTCAGACATATCGTTCCCAACGTGCCGTAGAAGAACTGCGCAATCAGGTTGCCCCGACGGCATCCGTTCTTCGCGGTGGGGAGTGGAAAGAAATAGCGCGGCGTGACGTGGTGCCGGGAGACATCATCCGCCTTTCCGCCGGAGATCTGGTGCCGGCTGACGCGCGACTCTTGATTGCGCGTGACCTCTATGTCCAGCAAGGAATGCTAACCGGCGAATCGCTCCCCACCGATAAGGAAGCGACCGGAGAGCCCACCTCGACCAAAGCGGACGCGCGCAACATGGTTTTCCTCGGCACCTCCATTGTGAGCGGAACCGCCACCGCCGAGGTCGTCGCCACGGGCGCGCGGACCGCCTTTGGCGATATTGCGGCTCGCCTGGCCGCACGCCCGGAAGAGACAGCCTTCGATAAGGGCTTGAAAAATTTCAGCCATCTCATTGCGCGAACGGTATTCTTCCTCGTTCTCTTCCTACTGGTCACCAGCATTATACGCCACCGTGATCCGCTTCAATCTCTGATGTTTGCAGTTTCACTAGCCGTGGGTTTGACACCCGAGTTCCTGCCCATGATTACGTCGGTGACGCTTTCCAAAGGCGCCGTCGCCATGGCCCATAAAAAGGTCATTGTCAAGCATCTGTCCTCGATTCAGAACCTCGGCAGTCTGGACGTGCTGTGCAGCGACAAAACAGGAACGCTCACCGCGGGAACCATGACGCTCGACCGCTCTCGCGATCCCTTCGGGAATCCATCCCCCCGCACGCTGGAACTCGCCTATCTCAACAGCAAGTTCCAGACGGGAATCCGTAGTCCACTTGATGACGTCATTCTGCATCAGTCTCCATCCAGGACGGAAGAATACATCAAGCGCGACGAGATCCCGTTCGATTTCGAGCGGAGGCGGCTTTCGGTAGTGGTGGAGCGGAAGTCCCAGCGGGTTCTCATCACGAAAGGTGCCCTGGAAGGGATTTTGCCACTCCTCTCCGGTTACGAGGCCGAAGGCAAAGTGGAACCCATTAGCAAGGACGCTACCCAGCGTATCCAACAGACCAGCGATGAGCTGAATAGCCAGGGATTCCGTTCTCTGGCGGTGGCCTACGCCGAAGTTCCGGCGCGACCAGATTACTCAGTCAAGGACGAGTGCAATCTGATCCTGGCCGGCTTTTTGAGCTTTGCTGATCCGCCGTTGCCTGACGCCGCCCAGGTTCTGGCTTCCTTGAAGCAGGATGGTGTTGAGGTCAAGGTCATCTCCGGTGACAACGACCGCGTCACTGGCCATGTTTGCGCGCAGGTGGGAATCGAACCCGGCCACGTCGTCACTGGTGATGAACTGGACCACACGACGGACCCGGCGCTGGCGCACCTCGCCGATGAGACGCGCGCCTTCGCGCGTATTTCCCCGGTGCAGAAGAACCGCATCCTCCTGGCTCTCAAACACAACGGCCATGCAGTGGGGTTCATGGGCGACGGCATCAACGATGCGCCGTCGCTGCACGCGGCTGATGTAGGCATATCCGTTTCCAGCGCTGCGGACGTGGCTCGCGAGTCTGCCGACGTCATTCTGGTTAAGCCTGGCCTGCGGGTTCTGCATGATGGCATCATCGAGGGGCGCAAAGCCTTTGGGAACGTGATGAAGTATTTGCTAATGGGTACAAGCTCGAACTTTGGAAATATGCTCAGCATGGCCGGTGCTTCGGTTTTCCTGCCGTTCTTGCCGATGCTACCCACTCAAATCCTGCTCAATAACCTTCTTTACGACGTGGGGCAACTCACCATTCCCACGGACAATGTTGACGAGACTTACCTCGCAAAGCCCCAACGCTGGGATATCAGCCTGATCCGCAATTTCATGGTGTTCATCGGACCGATCAGTTCCATCTTCGACTTTCTGACTTTCTATGTGTTGCTGCATTTCTTCCATGCGAGCGAAGCGCAGTTTCATACCGGTTGGTTTGTCGAATCCCTGGCAACCCAGACGCTGGTGCTGTTCGTCATCCGGACATCCAAAAGTCCGTTTCTTAGCCGTCCGAGTAATCCCTTGATCGCCACTTGCCTTGGGGTTGTGGCGATCGGGCTTTATTTGCCGTTCAGCCCGCTGGCCGGCTTACTCGGCTTCACGCCGCTGCCTCGGTCATATTTTGCTTTTGTGGCCGTCGCGACGGCAGTCTATCTCTTGCTGGTGGAAGCCGGCAAACGGGTCCTTCTCCGTAAGGAAACCGCCAAGAATGTGGCCAAGCTCGGACATACCCTGACGGTCGCAACCTAGGCTCGGGCAAGGAGATTTCTGATTGAAGCCCAAGCGCTTCTCATGTCTAACGAGGGGCGCTTGACTGATCAGACGCCCGGACCTCATATAGTGGGGCCATACATGAAGGATGATACAGAGAGATGAAGTCAGCGACAGTGCATCTAAAGTCGAAATCCTTCTTACAAGCGGTCTGGCAGTCTTTCATGTCCGCGCTGGGCTCCATCGTTTTTGGTATGGAGGATGGCACAGTATCGATCTTCGGACTAGTCTTCGGCGTCGCCGCCAGCGCGACCAATAGCAAGACGGTGCTGCTGGCCGGGGCAACCGGCGCGATGTCGGCGGCAGTGTCCATGATGGCTGGCACGTACCTGGACGTCTCGACCGAGCGCGACCGAGCGCGGGCTGAGGTCGCCAAAGATCAGGAAGAAATCGAGCATAAGCCTGAACAGGTGGCGCAGGAGGTTCGCCACCGGCTGTTGCGGGCAGGCTTGACTCAAGCGGACGCAGAGATGGCCCTGACGATCATTCGGCGTACGCCGGGCGCAATGCTCAAGAGCGAGACCGCATTCGATCCGCAGATTGGCATACCGGCTGACCAGAATCCCTGGGTGCAGTCGATCTGGATGTTCGTCGCGGATCTGTTTGCAGCTTTTGTGCCCGTGCTGCCTTTCGCGTTTCTGCCGCTCGGGTCGGCCCGCACACTCTCGCTCGTGGTCACTTCACTGATGCTCCTGTTGCTAGGCGTTGGACGCGGCATCATTGGTCACAAGAATGTAGCTGTGACGGCAGTGCAGACCTTGACGATTGCCGCGGCCGCAGGCGCGGCAGGCCTGTTGGTGGGCTCGCTGATCAGCAGTCACTAATCTCAACCAAGGAGATGTCTAAAATGGAAAACATGAAAGCAGTGCGCATCCACCAATACGGTGGCCCGGAAGTCCTCATCTTCGAGGAAGCCCCACGTCCGGTGCCAGGATTTGAGGAGGTCCTGATCAGAGTCCATGCTGCCGGAGTAAACCCTGTCGATTGGAAAATTCGCGCCGGCTACATGAAAGACTTCCGTCCCTATACGTTTCCCTTGATTCTGGGATGGGACCTCTCGGGAGTCGTCGAGGCATTGGGGCCCGGCGTTGGCAAGTTTAAGATAGGCGATGAGGTTTTCTCCCGACCCGACAGCGCTCGTAACGGGGCTTATGCCGAATACATCACGGTGAAGGAGGCGGAAGTGGCTTTCAAGCCAAGATCGTATAACCACATCCAAGCCGCCGCCATTCCTCTGGCGTGTCTGACCGCCTGGCAGGCAATCTTCGATACCGCCGGGTTGGGCGCGGGCCAGAAAATTCTGATTCATGCCGCCGCCGGTGGCGTCGGCAGCTTTGCCGTGCGACTTGCGAAGTGGAAGGGCGCGCACGTCATTGGGACCGCTTCGGCGCGGAATCAGCCTTATCTTCGGGAGTTGGGGGTCAATGAACCGATCGATTACGAAAAGGACCGGTTCGAGGATCTCGTCCGTGGTGTGGAGGTGGTGTTCGACACCATTGGCGGAGACACCCAAAGACGTTCGTGGAAGGTGTTGAAGAAGGGCGGAATCCTCGTCTCTATTGTGGCTCCGCCATCGGCTGAAGAGGCTGCCAAGATTGGCGTGAGGCAGGCGTTCATTTTCATGACGCCCAATGGCGCGGAGCTAGCGGAAATCGCCAAGCTGGCAGATACCGGGAAACTGAAACCCGTGGTGGAAACCGTCCTGCCGCTGGCGGATGCCCGGCAGGCCCACGAACTCAGTCAAACGGGCCACACGCGCGGCAAGATCGTCCTGCGTGTCGCCTAACTACTGTTCGGATTGACGCTCCAAGGGCGATGTAGCGAAATTGCGAGGTAAAGTTTCCATGATCCGAAAAGTTATGCCTGCGACCGCAATGCTGGTCTTGGTTGCCGTGGTCGCCCAGCCCGGCTTTTCTCAGTCGAATCCTGATCTGCATACATTCTTTCGGCAGAACATCGGACTGAGCGAGGATCAAATCGCCGCCATCCGCAGCGGACAGGCGGTCACGACGACTCTTCCACCCCGTACGCCAGCCGAAGTCTTGTTGTTTGGTGCGGTCTATATCCATGTTACTCCTGAGACCTACTTCCAGTTTGCCCGCAATTTCGACCGCCTTCGCAAGGTTCCCGGCTTTTTGGCGCTTGGGGTGTTCACCAATCCTCCGCAGCTTTCTGACTTGCAAGGGTTTGCCTTCGACAGCGATGACATCGATGCTTTGAAGAGTTGCGAAACCGGCAACTGCCGGATTCAGATGCCCGCAACGTCCATCGATGAGCTTCACCGATCTATCAATTGGTCCGCCTCCGACGTGAACAACCAGGTGAATCAACTCCTGCAGAAGACGGCATTCGAGCGTCTACTTGCCTACCAGCACGAGGGCAATGAGGCCTTGGGAGTCTATAACGATAAGCGTGACCCGACCGCGGTGCCTGAGCAATTCGCCTATCTGCTCAGCTACGGCAAGGCCTTGTCAGAGCATGAGCCGGATTTCTACCATTATCTTCTCCTTTACCCCCAAGCGAAGCCGGCGAACTACGAGGACACATTCTATTGGGCAAAGGTGAAATTCGGATTGAAACCGACGTTGCGCATCGTGCATATGGTGACCATGCGTGGGAACTCTAAAGATCCCATAGCATGTGCGATTGCCCAAAAGCAACTCTATTCGAGCCACTACTTCCAGACCGCCTTGGACCTCTCTGTCTGTGTCCGTGGGGGTGATGACCCGAAGCAACCCGGCTTTTATCTGATCAAGGCGATGGGCTCCGAGCAGGCGGGTCTGACCGGCCCCAAGGGATCGATCGTTCGAAAGGCCGCGGTGGGCCGGTCGGTTTCAAATCTCCAAAACGCGCTCATGGGCATCCGGAACACGCTGGAAGGCAATCCGTAGGGTTCCTGTGATTGGGCCATAGTCCACGAAAACATGGGATGCATCTGATTTAGCTTGCTGAGGGTATGCCGGTAGTTTATTTCGAGGTGCAGAATGAATCCATTGAATCCCCAGAGCCGTCTGGCGCTGAAGAAAATTATGTTGCCCACAGACTTCTCCCCGGCGTCAGACGTGGCGCTACCTTACGCGTTGACCATCGCCCGCCACTATGGCTCAGAGCTTTTCGTGGCCCACGTGATCTCCCCGGAGTTTGCAGACCTCATAGCACCTGAGCGGGGACCAACGATCCGCCCGGAGGCCCAGCGATTCGCGCAACAAAACATGGAGCGTTTCCTCAGTGCCGGACGTGAATGGGGCATTTCGTGCCAACCCTTAATTGGGGACGGCGAGATCTGGGATGTTCTTCACGGCATGATCCTACAATGCGGCATCGATTTGGTTGTCGTGGGTACTCACGGACGTCGAGGCTGGCGTAAGCTAGTGCTCGGCTCCGTAGCGGAGGAAATCTTTCGAATGGCGCCGTGTCCGGTGCTCACGGTCGGACCGAGAACCGCGGAAATACAGGCGATGGACGTTCGTCTGGACCACATCCTCTACCCGCTGGAGTTCGTCCCTGACCCCAGCAATGCCGCGGCCTACGCTGTCTCATTAGCTGAGGAATACCAAGCCAAGCTAACCCTCATGAAGGTCTTTGCGGAGATGGTTCCGTCTTCGGAGGAGAAAGCCCATGTCCAGGAGCCCGTCAGGCACTGGATAGATGATCATATTCCAGCAGAATCGGACCTTCGCGCACGCACAAGCTTTGAGCCCGGTTTCGGCCCGACGGCGGAGGCAATTCTCAAGTTCGCCACTAATGGGGGCGTGGACTTGATCGTGTTGGGCGCGCGACGCATGGACCCGGTCATGGCTGCTCACCTGCCCAAATCTGACACTGCCTATGAAGTGGTCCGCACCGCGCCGTGTCCGGTGCTCACTGTGCGCTGAGCTTTACCGAAATTGCAAAGGGTCAGCCTGCCCCAATGCGCATTGTGATTAACCCGCAAATTCCGATAATACCCCACGGTCTTCAAGAAATCCGTCGTAAATAGTCTATCTTCAATAAGTTAAAAAGATAACAATACTCCTTCCGTTTGTCGTCAGCGGCATATCAAAATAGAATTTAATTTTTGCGCCTTTTTGCCAGGAAAATCCCCAAGTGGAGCCAGAATCTGCCAATTCCGTGGGTTCCGAGGTCAAGAGGCTGGGTCGCACCCAGTCAGCTTGCTGTAGCCGCCTCTTCTATCACCGCGATCTGCCTCTGGATCCCTTCGATCGAACTGGTCAGCGCCGCCTGCTCCGCGTGACCCAAGTTGAGTGGCACCACGCCGCCGATCCCCCCAGCGTTTACAATCGTCGGGAAGCTCATGGTCACGTCACCGAGACCCAGAGCTTCGGGCATTTGACTCCCTATGGTGAGCACGGTGTTCTGGTCTCGCAAGATGCTGAGCAGCACGCGCACCAGTCCTGAGGCGATGCCGTAGAACGTCGCGCCCTTTTGCCCCACGATCCGATAGTACGCGTTGCGCGTCCGGAGCGCCATGTCATCCAGCGCCGGCTTATCGTAGGCAACACCGCGCGCCCGGCAGAACTCCGCGATCGGCAGTCCCGCAATTCTCGCCGCGGACCATGCCGGAACCTGCGAGTCGCCGTGTTCGCCGATGATGTAGGCGTGCACGCTCTGCGGATCAACGCCATAATGGCCGCCGAGCAGCACCCGCAACCGCGCCGTGTCCAAAATTGTGCCGGAGCCCACCACGCGGTGGGGCTCGAAGCCCGAGAGCTTTCGTGCGTAATGCGTCAGCGCATCGACAGGATTGGTGGCAATCAGCAGGATCCCTTTCGGTTTGTCGACGTGATCTTGGCAATCAAGTCGCGAAAGATGGCCGCGTTCTTTTTCAGCAGGTCGAGCCGCGTTTCGCCGGACTTGAGGCCGGCGCCCACCGTAATCACTATAACTTTGGCGGTCGCACAATCCTCAAAATCGCCGGCGCGCACCAGGGTGGTGTGCGACCACGGTTCGGCGTGGCTGATGTCCTCCGCCTCACCCTCGGCTTTGTTGCGGTCGCGATTAATCAGCACAATGTCGGGAGCCAACCCTGACAACAGCAACGCATAAGCCGTGGTTGCGCCCATATTGCCCACGCCCACGATTGCCACGCGATCCTTTGACATCTGTTTGCCCGCCTTTCGATAAAGAGCAACATAAATTGTAGCGTCGGTCTCCGATCGACGACGGCGCCACCGCCATACTCGAATGCGCAAGCATTGACGTCGGTATGTTTCACGGTTTGGATATCGTCAGTTCCGGTGGAGCCAGGCTGGCGCCCGGCGACGCGAGAGTAAAGAGCATCATGAGAAAGGCGAGCCCACGCTTGGAATTGATGTCGCGATCTTCAATCCAGAACCAGTAGTTACGGTACTGGATGGCGGTGAACGCCTCATGCGCGTCTGGCTTATGCGCCGACGACCGCACGCGAACGAGCTGCTGGAGATTAAGCTCGCCCACTGTCTGCGCCGCGGGCGGCTTGGTTGCCCGGCCCTCATCGAGATCGGCGGCCGGGATCTCAACGCCCGCTGCCGCCTCGGTGAGGATATCGAGCATCGAGCGTGTCAGAAAGGCAATCTCCGTGTCGGCATTGTTCATAGCGCCGAAAGCGATGTGGAATTCCGACAGGTTGGGATTGAGACCCAGCAATTCTCTGACGGTTTTCGCCATTTCTTGCGCCTCCAAGTCCGAGCGGCGCCCGTGGAAGACCAGCACTACTTCTTCTTCCGCGGCGCCCTTCTTGTCACCCTTTTCGCTCAGGACCCGAATACTGAAAGCGTCCCTCAACTGGAGCTCTCTCAGCAGCTTCAGAAGCTCATGAAATTTCGGGTCCCCCTGGTGGCGAAAGCTTTCAGCGCCGGAGCTTGCATAGAGACCGTTGATGGCTCTCACCCCCACCCCTAACACAGCGTCAATGGGCCAGCCGGACTCGATCAACTGCATAAGGGATATAGGAGAGGCCGGTTCCAGCAGGCTCTTGCTGAACTTATCGCCAGTCATGAGGTTATAGGTGATGGTCGGGCTCTCCGCCCAATATCCGGAAGCGCCTGCCGCCGGGCCGGCGGGATTTCCTTTCCAATCGGGAGAATTAATCGCCGCCGCTCCTTGCCTGGTGTATTGCGTAACAATCTGCGCGACGTCCAGAAAGACAGGAGGGTCCAGGTAGCGCAGCTTGACCAGGTTCGACAGCATCTGCTCTTTCCAGGAGGTGGTAACGGCGGCAGCGTAGTTGAACCTGTCGGGCACAATTCTCCTCGATCCGCTTCTAATTGCGCAGGAGGGGAGAAAGAGGCAAAGTACGAGCAGCAGAGAACTCGCAATGCTCTTTAGGAAAAGAGGCCACGCCGCGCCAGCGGGGATTCTCATTTTCAGTTCCTAATCCAAAACGCACTCAAGTAGCTGTCAGTTTTGACGGGTCAGGTTTCCGGCTGGGTTCTTCATCAATCAGAAGGCCGTGGACCTTCTGCCCAACCACCCTCCCCTGAACTCACTGCAGTGCCTGGCCCGCGAGATCCTGGAGCATTACCAGTGAATTCGGACCACCACTACTCCTTCGGCGAGCCCGAAGGAAAATGCTGGAACATTTTGCTCACGCCTTTGTCCAGCTTTGTTGTGTTCCTGTCCGCCTTTGATGCTGCGATGGTTGATGGAAGCTTCATACTTCCTCCTCAATCCCGCAGGTGCCAGAAGTCATGTACCACGCTGATCACGACCCCTCGACCCGCCGGGCTTTTGTCATCTTGCAATGGGAGGACCAAACCTAAACTCTTGAAAACGTTTGAGAACAGGGAGGGTGTGACCATAATTGCTTCGCGAATTCGCGAACTTCATGAAACTTGGGCCCGCATTTGAACGTGTTGTTTAACAGCTTGGCACCCCGCATCTCTTGATCACCCATAATCGGCCTCTATTTTCCGTCACTTACAAATTTATCGGGTTTGGCAGGCGTGTTGCCTATTCCAATTGTGTCGATCGAGACACCGAAGCCTCTGATGACGGCACAATCGAGGAGGGATCACCGAGTTTATTGGGCCCGAAGAAAGTGTTTAAGCAATTTTCTCCTGGCTCTTTGAAGAAGTGAGGATGGGATGTACATCATCTATGAGTATGCTGCATGCATCATCGTGGCTCTGACCGCCACGACATTGCCCTTCGCGGTCTTCGCAATTTGTCTTCTGCTCAAAAGCGGAATCGAATGGGCATTGCAAACACTCACCCAAAGCAACGGTTCGGCGCTCTCCGATAGCCTTTCGCGACGCACTCTTGGCAAAGCCTTGCAGCCGGCTGCGGTTCCAGTCGTCTACAGAAGAGCAGGCAGGAAATGAGAGCAGCGATTAGTTCACGAATTGAGGTCAAAGAAGCGCGGATTTTCCCCGAGGTCGGGAAACCGATGCCTGAAGGCTCTGTGCCGGTCCGCAATTTCGATCTTCTATAAAACTCGCGTTTTCGTGAGTCTCGCCATCCAGGGGTGGAGTTGCCCTCATCTCTGCCCCTCCCGCCTTTTGCCGCCCTAAAGAGAGAATGGTCTCCAGCCGGGCGCTCATTCGCCATCGACCTCCCCATCAGATGGGCTTGGATGCTACTGATCTGCGTAGCGCTTGGCCGCCGCCAGGTCCCGGCGCAGTTCCTCTGCCGTTCGGCGCGGACCATAGCCGGGCGTATCGCGCTGGATCCGCCAGCCCTCTTTCAGCGGGCCGGCGTCCACCGTATCGAAGCCGAACTGGTCGAGCAGATGGGAGACTGTGGTCTTGGCATCTTGGTCGTTACCCGCGATGGCCAGCGCGCGACGAGTCTTCGTGCCCGCCGGCTGTCCGTCGGTCGTAAGGGCGGCGGCGTAGATATGGTTGAAAGCCTTGACGACCTTTGACGCCGGCAGGTGCGCCTGCAAGAGTTCGGAGGTGGTGGTCGACTCATTGTCGAGTTCGGGGATGTGGCCGTCACGCTGAGGGTAGTAATTATCGGTGTCGATCACGATCTTGCCCCCCAGCGGCGCAACCGGAACGGTCCGATAGCTTTTCAGGGGGATCGAAACGACGACAAGGTCTCCCGCCTTGGCTGCCTCGACGGCGGTCGCGGCGCGGGCTTTCGGCCCTAGTTCTGTGATGAGCGCGGACAAGGTCTCCGGTCCGCGTGAATTGCTGATGACAACGTTGTAGCCATTGGCCACGGCGAGTCGTGCGACCTGGCTTCCGATATGTCCCGCACCGATGATTCCGATCGTCGTTATAGTCTTTGCCATAATGTTCCTCCTGTGTGATGTCGAGCGGTCCCTTGCTGGGAATTGTACCGCTGCTGAATTTCGCCAACAAAATGCCCGGAAAAGCTTCGGCGCACGGCAGTATCGATAATCTTGTCCGCATTCACTTGGGAATTTTCCATTTCCAGTTCCGAATCTCCGGTAGGTCTTCGCCGTTTTTCTCAATGTATTGCTTGTGTTCGATCAGCTTGTCCTTGAGCTGCTGCTTCAGGTAAATGCCCTTGTCGCCGGTCTGCGGCAGGCGATCGATAGCGTCCATCACGAGGTGAAAGCGGTCCATCTCGTTCAGCACCGTCATGTCGAAGGGGGTGGTGATGGTGCCCTCTTCCTTGTAGCCGCGGACGTGGATATTGTCGTGGTTGGTGCGCCGGTAGGTCAAACGGTGGATCAACCACGGGTAGGCGTGGAAGGCGAAGATGACCGGCCTGTTCCTGGTGAAGAGCTCATCGAAATCCATGTCGCTCAACCCATGCGGGTGCTCGCTTCGCGGCTGGAGCTTCATGAGGTCGACCACGTTGACCACCCGGATTTTCAGTTCGGCCAGATGCTCACGCATCAGGGAAACTGCGGCGAGCGTTTCCAGCGTGGGCACGTCGCCACAGCAGGCCATCACCACGTCGGGGGAAACGGCCTGGTCGTTGCTGGCCCACTGCCAGATGCCGATGCCCTGGGAGCAGTGCTTGACGGCGGCGTTCATTTTCAGCCATTGCGGCGCCGGGTGTTTGCCCGCGATCACCACATTGACGTAGTGGCGGCTGCGCAGGCAGTGGTCCATCACCGACAGCAGGCAGTTGGCGTCCGGCGGAAGGTAAACCCGCACGACCTCGGCCTTCTTATTAACGACATGGTCGATGAATCCGGGATCCTGATGGGTGAAACCGTTGTGATCCTGGCGCCAGACATGCGAGGCCAGCAGGTAGTTTAACGAGGAGATCTTCCGCCGCCAGGGCAATCGCGAGGTGACCTTCAGCCACTTCGCGTGCTGGTTGAACATTGAATCGACGATGTGAATGAACGCCTCGTAGCAATTGAAAAGCCCGTGCCTTCCGGTGAGCAGATAGCCCTCCAGCCAGCCCTCGCATTGATGCTCGCTCAGCGTTTCCATGACGCGCCCGGCGGGAGCGAGAAATTCGTCGTTGGGCACGGTCGCAGCGTCCCATTGTCGTTGGGTCACTTCAAAGAGGGCTTCCAAGCCGTTGGAGAGCGTCTCGTCAGGGCCAAAGACCCGGAAATTCCGCTGCTCACTATTGAGCTTTGTCACATCGCGCAGAAAAGGCCCGAGCACGTGTGTGTCGCCGATGCCGCGCACCCCCGGCGAGGGCACGGCCTCCGCGTAGTCGCGGAAGTCCGGCATCCGCAGGTCGCGCAGCAGAATGCCGCCGTTCGAGTGGGGATTCGCCCCCATGCGTCGTTCGCCTTTGGGCGCGAGTTCAGCCAACTCCGGTTTCAGGCGTCCCTGCTCATCGAAGAGTTCTTCCGGCCGGTAGCTCTTCATCCAGCTTTCAAGCTGCTGGAGGTGGTCGGGATGCTCGGAATCCACCAGGAGCGGCACCTGATGCGCGCGGAACGTGCCCTCAACTTGCCGACCATCGACGACTTTCGGTCCCGTCCAGCCCTTGGGGGAATTGAGGACGATCATCGGCCAGCGCGGCCGAATGGCATCGTTGTTGGTCCGTGCATGGCGTTGGATTCGCTGAATCCCCTCGATGGCCTTTTCCAAAGTACTCGCCATGAGTTGATGCATTTCTTCCGGCACATCGCCTTCCACAAAGTAGGGCGTCCAGCCGCAGCCTCGCAGAAATTGATCCAATTCCTCGTGCTCGATGCGGGCCAGGACGGTCGGATTGCTGATCTTGTAGCCGTTGAGGTGAAGGATCGGCAGCACCGCTCCATCAGTAATGGGGTTGAGAAACTTATTGGACTGCCAGGCGGTGGCCAGCGGTCCGGTTTCCGCCTCGCCATCGCCGACGACGCAGGCGACGACAAGATCGGGGTTGTCGAACACCGCCCCGAACGAATGGCTGAGCGAATAGCCCAATTCGCCGCCCTCGTGGATCGAGCCCGGGCATTCCGGCGATACGTGGCTGGGAATCCCTCCGGGAAAGGAAAACTGAATAAAAAGCTTCCGCAGCCCGGCCTCATCCTGGCTGATATTGGGATAGATTTCGCTGTAAGTGCCCTCGAGGTAAGTATTGCCCACGATCGCTGGACCGCCGTGCCCGGGGCCGGAAATGTAGATCATGTCGAGATCATATTTCTTGATGATTCGGTTCAAGTGCACGTAAATGAAGTTCTGCCCGGG
>Ga0335078_10004181_pt1 | contig 21401 bp, 13 predicted proteins | sample Lox_Sample_32_FD_206711 | JGI IMG/M metagenome (GOLD analysis project Ga0335078, IMG submission 206711) | Soil microbial communities from Loxahatchee National Wildlife Refuge, Florida, United States - Lox_Sample_3.2 | ecosystem: Environmental > Terrestrial > Soil > Wetlands | place: USA...
CCGAGACGATGTTGACCAGTTTCGGCAGCCGGACGATCACGGTCCGGACGCCGCGGCCGGCCAGCGCGCGCTCCGCACCCGGCGCGGCGAGCGCCAGCTCGCGCAGCTCGTCCGCACCGATCCCGGCAGGTACCTCCAGCCGGTCGCGGACCTTGCCGTCGACCTGGACGACACACGTGACCGTCTCCTGCACCAGCAGCGCCTGATCGGCGGCCGGCCAGCCCGCCGTCGCGACCGACGCCTCGTGCCCCAGCAGCTCCCAGCACTCCTCGGCCGAGTACGGCGCGAACAGCGACAGCATGACGGCCAGTGCCTCCGCGGCCTCGCGCACGGCCGCGTCGGCGGCCCCCGGACCCGCGTCGATGGCGCGCCGGGCGGCGCTCACCAGCTCCATCAGCCTGGCCACCGCCACGTTCAGCCGGGTGCCCTCGACCAGCCTGGTCACCTCGTCGATGGTGCGGTGAGTAACCTTCCGCAGCTCCACGTCGCCGACGGCCACGTCGCCCGCGGCCCGGCCCGCGGCTGCGACGTCCATGGCCACGCGGACTACCCGGCCCAGGAACTTGGTCAGCGCCTCGGGCCGCACGTCCGCCCAGTCCACGTCGTCTTCCGGCGGGCTGGCGAAGATCATCGTCAGCCGGATGGAGTCCACGCCGTGCTCGGCCAGCTGCGCTCCCAGGTCGACGCCGTTGCCCAGCGACTTGGACATCGCCTTGCCCTGGTTGATGACCTGGCCCTGATTCACCAGGGCGGAGAACGGCTCGGTGAAGTCGACCATGCCCATGTCGTACAGCACCTTGACGAAGAACCGCGAGTACAGCAGGTGCAGGATCGCGTGCTCGACGCCGCCGACGTAGAGGTCGGTCGGGCACCACCGGCGGACCGCCTCGACCTCGAACGGGCCGTGCTCGAACGCGGGCGAGCAGTACCGCAGGAAGTACCAGGACGAGTCGACGAAGGTGTCCATCGTGTCGGTGTCGCGCTTGGCCGGCCCGCCGCACTTGGGGCACTCGGCGCTGACCCAGCCGGCCGCCGTCGCCAGCGGCGAGGCGCCCCTGGGCGCCAGCTCCTGGCCGCGCAGGTCGGGCAGCAGCACCGGCAGCTGCTCGTCGGGTACCGGCACCTCGCCACAGCCGTCGCAGTACACGATCGGGATAGGTGCGCCCCAGAACCGCTGCCGGGACAGCAGCCAGTCCCGCAGGCGGTAGCTGACGGCGGCCCGGCCCAGGTCACGTTCGGCCAGCATCTCGATGATCTTCGCGATCGCGTCCTGCTTCGACAGGCCGTCCAGCGGACCCGAGCTGACCAGCCTGCCCTCGCCGGGGGTTGCCACGCCGGTCTGCGCCGGATCCGGGAGGCCGGTGTCCAGCACCACCCGCACCGGCAGCCCGAAAGTCCGCGCGAAGTCCAGGTCGCGCTGGTCGTGCGCGGGCACCGCCATGATCGCGCCAGTGCCGTAGTCGGGCAGCACGTAGTCGGCCGCCCATACCGGGATGCGCTCGCCGTTGACCGGGTTCACCGCGTGCCGGCCCAGGAACACGCCGGTCTTCTCGCGGTCGGCGGACTGCCGCTCGATGTCGGTCAGCTTGCGTACCTCGGTCAGGTAGCGCTCCAGGTCGGCCGCGCGCTCGGGCGCACACAGCTGCGCGGCCAGCGGCGAGTCCGCCGCCACCACGAAGAATGTCGCCCCGTACAGCGTGTCCGGGCGGGTCGTGAATACCGTGACCGGCTCATCGCGGTCCTCGATGGCGAACTTGACCTCGGCGCCCTCGCTGCGGCCGATCCAGTTGCGCTGCATCAGCAGCACGCGCTCGGGCCACTTGCCCTCGAGCGGCGCCATGTCCGCCAGCAGCCGGTCGGCGTACTCGGTGATCTTGAAGTACCACTGGGTCAGCGTGCGCCGGATGACCTCCGCCCCGCACCGCTCGCACTTGCCGCTGATCACCTGCTCGTTCGCCAGCACGGTCTGGTCGACCGGGCACCAGTTGACGTAGCCATCCTTGCGGTACGCCAGCCCTCGCTCGTAAAACCGCAGGAACAGCCACTGCGTCCACCGGTAATACGCCGGATCGCAGGTCTGCAGCCGCCGCGACCAGTCGAATGAGACGCCGTACTGGCGGAACGACGCGGCCTGTGTCTCGATGTTCTTGTATGTCCAGTCGGCCGGGTGGGTGTTGTTCCGGATAGCCGCGTTCTCGGCCGGCAGCCCGAATGCGTCCCAGCCGATGGGGTGCAGCACGTTGTCGCCGCGCTGGACGTAGTACCTGGCCATCGCGTCGCCGACCGCATACGCCTCGGCGTGCCCCATGTGCAGGTCACCCGACGGGTACGGGAACATGTCCAGCACGTACCTGCGTGGTCTGGTGTCAGCGGGGTCGTCGCTGGCCCGGAAGATGTCCGTCGCGGCCCAGCGCTGCTGCCACTTCTCCTGTATCGCGCGCGGATCGTAACGATCCGCGGTATCGGCGGCTGTCATTGCTTTTTCCTCGCGAGTTCGTAGCGGGTCCGGGATCGGCCCCTGCCCGGCCGGTGCCGCAAACAGAAGCGCCCCTCGAACACGAGGGGCAGCCGCGCCAACGACAGATCAGGTCGGCGCGGCTAGGTAAGGAGCAGCCGGGCGAAACGCATGCACAAAGCGTAGCGCATTCCGGGCCCGCCGGGCCCGCGGCCGATACCCGTTCGGGCCTATTCCCGCTTTCCGGGCACCAGGAGCTGGCCAGGCAGCCCGCCAGGTGCACCTTCCCGGACAGTCAGGATCTGTGCGCAGCTGACCTCAGAAATGCCGCCAGCTATGAAAAGTGACGCGTCCTTAATTCCGCCTTGACCACGTCCCGACCACGTCAAATAATGTCCTGACACCCAGCAGCGGCGGACCCGAGCAGCGCCGGTCAATTCGGACTTGCGCAGCTCAACGATGCTTGCTCGAAGTCCTCCGACGCTGGGCTGGCCAGGGGGAGACAGGCCGTAATCCGGGGGAATGATGGAGATTCGCTCGCTCGCCGAATTAGTCCGAGCAGTTCGCAGAGCGCCAATCAAGATAAGTCGAGAAAATGTACGAGGCGAGGCGGCGTCAGGCATTTCCCGGCCATTGCACAGGCTGCTCCCGGTAACGGCCGCAGGAGCCCGCCGTGGTTGAGGCGGGGCTGGCGCAGCGGGCCGCGACCGCGCTCGCGGTGGTCGGCCTCGCCTGCCGGTTCCCGGACGCGGACGACGCGCCGGAGCTGCTGGACGTCGTGCTCACCGGCCGGCGGGCGTTCCGCCGGATCCCGCCGGTGCGGCTGGACCTGGCCGACTACTTCCAGCCTGACCGGGCCACGTCGGACGCCACGTACGGCACCAGGGCCGCGCTGATCGAGGGCTGGCAGTTCGACTGCCCGGCCTTCGGCATCGATCCGGCCGCCTATGCAGCCGCCGACCCCGCCCTGTGGCTGGCCCTGGAGACCACGGCCCGCGCCCTCGCGGGCGCCGGGCTCACCGGCGGCACGGGTCTCGACCGTGACCGTACCGCCGTGATCATCGGGAACACGCTCGGCGGGGATACCTCGCGGGCGAACGCGCTGCGAGTGCGGTGGCCCTACGTCCGCCGCGTCCTCACCGACGCCCTCGCGGCTCAGGAGCTTCCCGCCGGCCAGTCCAGGGCAGTGCTCCGGCGCGCCGAGCGCCAGTACCTGGCGCCGTTCCCAGCAATCGGCCCGGACACGCTGGCGGGCAGTTCTGCGGGCACGATCGCGGCGGCGATCTGCAGTTATTTCGGATTCCGCGGTGGCAGCCAGGCCATCGACAGCGCCTGCTCTTCCTCGACCCAGGCAGTCGCATCCGCCTGCACGGCACTGGCGGCGGGTGAGATCGACGCGGCGATCGCGGGCGGCGTGGAGATCAGCCTGGATCCGCTCGAGCTCATCGGCCTCGCCAAGGCCGGCGTGCTGGCCTGCGACGAAGTCCGCATCTACGACGAGGACCCCAGCGGCTACCTGCCGGCCGAAGGCTGCGGCGTCGTGGTCCTGATGCGGACCGCGGACGCGCGCGCTGCGGATCTGCCGGTCTACGCGGAGATCGTCGGGTGGGGCACGTCGGCGGCCAGCCACGCCGAGCAGGATGAGCGGCGCGCCAGCAGCCAGCTGCTGGCGATGCAGCGCGCCTACGAGCGGGCCGGCGTCGACCCGTGTGAGGTCCAGCTGTTCGAGGGCAGCGGAGCGGGTACCAGAGACGACGATGACGCCGAGCTGGCGGCACTCGGCCAGCTCCGCAGGGGAGCGCGCGAGACGGCCGTCCTCGGCTCGGTCAAGGCCAATATCGGCCACGCCAACGCGGCCGCGGGCGTGGCCGGGCTGATCAAGACCGTCCTGGCGGTCAGCAACGGCGTCCTCCCGCCCGCGAGCGGGGTGCGCCGACCGCATCCGATGATCACCGAGGGAGACGCCCTGCTCGCGCTGCCGCAGGCCGTGCAGGAATGGCCCGAGGGCGCACGTCATGCCGGCGTCAGCACGCTGAGCTCAGCGGGCGCCAATGTTCATCTCGTACTCCGCAGCGCCGCAAAGGGCTCGCGGCAGCGCCAGGACCGCAGCTGGCGGATGCGGCTGATGCCCGCCCGCTCGCTGGATATCCATGACCCGGTAGTCCCGCGCCTGATGGCCGACGTGAGCGAGCCGGTCCCGTTCCTGCTGCACGCGCCCGACCGCTTCGCGCTGGCGGCCGTCCTCGGCCGCCTGGCCGACGTCGCGCGCTGGCTCTCCGATGCCGAGCTCCAGGACCTGGCCACCGCTCTCGGTCGCGACCCCGAGCCCCAGGGCCGCTGCAGGGTAGCGCTGATCGCGGCCGGTCAGGATCAGCTGGGTACGCTGGCGGCGGAGGCGGCGAGCCTGCTGTCCGGGCTCGGCGGCGGCCTGCTGACCGTGCGGCCCGGCATCTTCGCGGCCGATGACGCCGACGGCCGGGTCACGCTGCTGATGTCCGACGCGACCGCGGCGCCGGCGGACGGCAGTCCCCCTGCGGGCACCGTCAGCGGCTGCCTCGACGCCCTGCGCTGGCTGGAATCGGTGGATGCACACGCTGCGGCCGCGGTAGGTCATGGCATGGGTGCCCTGGCGGGCCTCGCGTGGGCGGGTGTACTCGGGCAGGACGAGGTCACCGAGATCGCCGACCTGCGGGCCAAGTTCCTGCACCGGCAGGCTCCGGCCGCGGCGACGGCCGAGCCAGCCAAGCCCGCCCGCCGCGTGGACGCCACCGCGCTGCGCGCCGCGATCGGGCAGAAGTACCGGTTCGGGCCGCCGCGGCGACGGCTGATCTCGACGTTCACCGGGACCGAGATCGGCTCGGTCGATGACGCCATCGACCTGATCTGCTGCGGGTTCGGCGACGCCGAGCACGTGCCGGACGCGCTCGCCGCTGGCGCGGTCGGGGCCACGCTGCTGGTTGAAACCGGGCCGGGCCACGCGCTCGCCGATGCGGCAGGCACGGTCACGGCCGTCCCCGCGGTCAGCCTGGCGTCGGGCCTGACCGATCCGGCCGACTCCGCCCGCGCGGCGGGCGCGCTGTTCGCCGCGGGCGCCCTCGGCCAGCCGCAGGCCCTGTTCGCAGGGCGGCCGGCCAGGCCGGTAGACATCTGGCGGGAGCGGACCTTCATCGTCAGCCCGTGCGAGGCCAGCCCGCCGGTGCGGGGTCGGGCCGAGCCGCGGCCGGGCAGCGCGGACGTGCCCGCGAACCGCCGGCCGAGCACGGCCGATGCCACCGCGGCTGTGGCCACCGCCACCGCCACCGCCGCCGACGCCACCGCCGCTGCCACCGAGCTGGCGGGCGCAGCCGAGGAGGCGGCCACGCCGGTGACATCGGATGCGCCGGTGCCGATGCCAGCCAGCGCCGGTGCCGACGACACGAGTACCGCCGCCGACACGAGCACCGCCGCCGACACGGCCGCGGCGCGGCCGGCCGCCGTCCCCGCGCACGGACATGAGTCAGCGCGCGCCGCGCCGGACGGAGCGGGCGACCTGCCGGCGGCGGAGATATCTGAGCGCCACGTCAGCCTCTCGGACATCCGGGCCGAATTCGAGCGGCAGCCTCCGGCGCTGGCCGCCGACCAGCTGGCCGGCGTCGGCCCGTGGGCCCGGTGCTACGCCGAGGTCGTGCGCCCGGTGGCCCGCCCGGCACGGGCGCCGGCCGGGCTGCGCTGGCGGCTGCATGTCTCCGGCAGCAGCACGCGGCTCGCGGCGGCGCGCCGCGTCTTCGCCGCCGACCCGTCCGCCCCGCGCACGCTCGCCATCGTCGGCGACCCGGCCGACCATGACGCGCGGGCGGTCGCCGTGCTGGCGGCGCGCGAGGGTGCCGAGACCGGGCAGCTTGTCGTCGTCACTACCAGCCCCGATTTCACCGGCTTCTTCGCCAGCGTGCAGGCCGAGCACCCCGAGACCGGGGTGACGGTGCTGCGCGTGCCGGACGAGGACGGGATGGCGCTCGCGGTCAGGCACGCGTGGGCGGAGCCTGGCCAGTTCCGGGAGCTGATCCTGGCGCCAGACGGCAACGCGGGCGAGCCGGCCATGTCGGAGCTCCAGCTGCCGGGCGGCGCCACGTTCCCGCTCGGCCCGCAGGACGTCGTGCTCATAAGCCGCGGGTCGCAGGGCGCCGGGCTGGCGCTGGCCCAGGTGCTTGCCTGCTGCGGTACTGCGGTCGCCGTGATCGGCCGGCCCGATGCGGACGACAGCGAGCTCGTGGCGGGTCTGGAAGAGCTGCGCTCGGCCGGCGCCAGGGTGGGCTACGAGGTCATCGACCTGACCGACCCGGCGAGCCTGGCGGCCGCCGTGCACCGCGTCGAGGCTCGGCTAGGCCCGGTCACCGCCATCGGCCACGCGGCAGGCCCCGCCGATCCTGGCGCCCTGCTGGACCGCACCGACATCGAGATCTCCGATCACGCCGCGGGCGAGGCCGTGACGCTCGATCGTCTCGTCGGCTCCGTCCGCAACGGGCAGCTGCGCATGATCATCACGTTCGGATCGGTGGCTGGCCGGTACGGGCTGGCCGGCGCGGCGATCACGGCGCTGAGCAGCGGGGCGCTCGCGGCACGGGCGGCGCAGCTCGCCAGCGCGCGCGGCGGCCGGAGCCTGCACATCGACATACCGGCGTGGTCCTCGTCGGGCCTCGGCGACCGGCGGGAGCTGGCCCGCCGGCTCGCCGCCGCGGGCACCCAGGCGATCGACGTGAGCGCGGCGTCGAGGCTGCTGCTCAAGATAATGACCACGTCCGAACTGCCGGAGCGAGTCGCCCTGCACGGCAGGGTCAGCGGGCCGGCGGCGCGGATCACGTCGGTGCCGGCGGCTGCCGAGATCACCGGGGCCGAGCTCGCCGCCGCCGGGCTCGCCGCGGGCGGCCGGTTCCTGCAGAACGTGCTGGTGCACTACCCGGGCATCGAGCTTATCTGCGCGCCCAGTCTGGCCGCGGACACCGACCCCTACCTGGCCGATTATCAGATCGACGGCCTCCCGGTCCTGCCGCCGGCACTCGCGCTAGAGGCCCTCGCGCAGGCCGCGTCCGTGCTGGCCGGGGCGCCGGTGCGGGCCGCGTCCAGGGTCCGGCTCGAGTCGCCGGTGGCGATTCCGGCCGGAGGCCACGCCGAGCTGCGCATCTGCGCGCTGCGGGAAGGCTCGACGATCAGCGCGGTACTGCGGTGCGCGGACAGCTCGTTCGCGGTCGAGCACGCGCGCGCGGAGTTCTCGTGCGCGCCGGCCGGCGAGCTCCCGCCCGCGATGACCGCGGCTGCCGCCCTCGCCCAGCTCACCGCCGGAACGTCCGGCCTGGTGGACGGCGCGGAGCTGTACGGGCCCATCGCGTTCCAGGACGGCAGGTTCCGGCGGATCGCGCTGCTGCCCGAGGTAACTGCGCGCAGCTGCCGCGCGCTCGCGCGCGGCAGTGATGACCAGCCGTGGTTCGCGCCTGCCGGGCCGCTGGCCGACGCCAGCTTCCTGCTCGGCAGTCCCGGCCTGGCAGACGCAAGCCTGCAGGTGATTCAGGCGTGCATGCCGCACCGCCGGCTGCGCATCGCCGGCTGCGCCGCTGCCCGCTTCTCCGGCCGCGCGCCCGAGGGAGCCGTTGAGATCTGGGCGACCGCGGCACCGGCGGCGGGCTCGGTCCCGGCGCAGGGCACCGCCCCGAGCGCCGAGTCGGTCCCGGCCGAGATCCCGGCAGCCGAGCCAGGCGGTCAGCACGACCAGACGGCCGGCGGGCGCCCGCGGTCCAGGAAGGCGAAGGCGCGGCGCGAGCTGCGTCAGCACGCGCGCACCGAGCAGCCAGCCGGCCGCGGACGGCCCGTGCCTGAGGCCCCCGTGCCCGAGGCGCCCGTGCCCGAGGCGCCCGTGCCCGAGCCGACCGTGCCCGCGCAGGCCGCACCGCCGCCGCAAGAGCACGTCGGCCGGCCCGCGCCAGTTCTGCGCACGGCCAGTGAGCAGATCGCCGCCCAGCGGTGGGATATCGAGGCCGTCGACGCGTCCGGACGTCTGGTGCTCGGATGGCGAGGGGTCGAGCTGCGCGACGCGGGACCGATGCCACGCAAGTCGGCCTGGCCGCCGTCGCTGCTTGCGGTGTACCTGGAGCAGGTCGCGTGCAGCGCCGGCCTCGACGAGTCGGTGCGGGTAACGGTGAGCTGCGGCCAGGCGGACGGACCGGGCGCGCGCCTGCTCGCCGCCGTGGCTGGCCGCGACCCGGCCGACCACGCGGATCAGGCTCGTGCGGCGGAGCTTGCACGCCCCGTCGCCCCGCGGCCCTTGCGGCGCGCGCCGGCCGGGCCGGCCGGGTTCGAGCTATCGGTCAGTGCGGCGGTGCCGTCCGCCTGTGCCTGGTCCGTGGTCGAGACCGGGCACCACCGGCAGGAGCAGCCCGCTGCCATCGCGCACATCTACGCCCAGCTTCGAGACCAGCTCGATGAGACGCCTGCTCAGCTCGCGACCCGGCTGCGCGTCATCGGCGCCTGCCTGGCCGAGGCCGGGGTCTCGCTCCCGGCTGCCGGTCAGTGGGTAGCGGCCGGCACCGGAGAGGGCTGGATAGTGCTGCAGGGACCGACGGCCAGCGTCGCCTGCGTGGTGGTCGGGCTCAGCGGGGCGCCGGGCCCGGTCGCGGTAGCGATCCTCACGACCCGGAGCGCAGTCACCATGACCCGGGCCGGTGCGCCACGGCTGGCTGCTGCCAGCCCGGTCCCCGGCTAGCGAGGGTGGCCTGGGCTTGGTGGATAGCGCCACCTTGCACCGCTCTGCCACACTACGACTAGAACCATGTTCTAGTCGAAGGCGGCGCCAGATGACCACTCCCGTTTCGCACCCTGTCGAAGGCGTTGACCTGTCGCTACTGGAGTTCTGGGAGCAGCCGCTCGAGACGCGTCACACCGACTTCGCCAAGCTGCGCGCGCTCGGGAAGCCGCCGTACTTCGTCGTGCCCGAAGGCCCGTTCAGCACTCCAGGGGAGGGCTACTACGCGTTCGTGTCGCACGCCGACGTGAGCGCGGCGAGCCGCCAGCCGGAGCTGTTCTCCTCGGCCCGCGGCGCTACCAGCATCGAGGACCTGCCGGCCGAGTTCAACGAGTACTTCGGGTCGATGATCAACATGGACGACCCGAGGCACGCGCGGCTGCGGCGGATCGTGTCGAGGGCGTTCACGCCACGGATGATCAAGAAGTTCGAGGAGGACGTGCAGCGTACTGCCGAGTCAATCGTCGACGACCTGATCGCCGCCGGGCCGTGCGACTTCGTCCAGCACGTCTCCGCACGGCTGCCGCTGAAGATCATCTGCGAGATGATGGGAATCGGCGACGAGCACTACGACATGGTGCTGCGCAACACGAACCTCATCCTGTCCGGCGCAGATCCGGAGTTCATCAGCGAGGACATGGACACCGCGATCATGCAGCTGCTGACCGCCGGCAAGGACCTCGCCGACCTCGTCTCCGCAATCGCCGCCGACCGCGCGGCGAGTCCGCAGGACGATGTGATCACGTCGCTGGCTACCGCCAACATCGACGGCGAGCAGCTCACGCCCGCCGAGCTCGGCTCCTTCTTCATCCTGCTGGTCGTCGCCGGCAACGAGACAACGCGCACCGCCATCTCGCACGCGCTGAACCTCTTCACCAGGCACCCCGACCAGCGCGCGCTGCTGCTCGAGGACATCGAGGGAAGGCTGCCCGGAGCGGTCGAGGAGATCGTCAGGTACGCCTCGCCGGTTATCTTCATGCGCCGGTCGGTCACGAGGGACTGCACGCTGAACGGCCATGAGTTCCGCGAGGGCGACCGGGCCGTGCTGTTCTACTGGGCGGCGAACCGGGACGAGTCGGTGTTCGCCGACCCGGCCAGGTTCGACATCACCCGGTCGCCGAACCCGCACGTCGGCTTCGGCGCCGCAGGCCCGCACTTCTGCCTCGGGGCGCACCTCGCCCGGCGCGAGATCACCGTGATGCTCCGTGAGCTGATGACCAGGGTGCCGACGATCCGCGCGACCGCCGAGCCGGACCGGCTGCTGTCCAGTTTCATCAACGGGATCAAGCACCTGCCATGTGATTTCGGCTGATACGCGCGCCCGCTAAGACCGGCCAGGGAGCACTCAGGGCGGCCGGGCTGGCGGCGGGAGCGGCAGCCGCCGTTCCCGGCATGATCTGTGCGGTTCGGGAACGCGAGATAAGGGGCGACACAATCACGTAACTAGCTGTGATCGCCGCTGCACAACGTGTATAACTAGAGACCCATGCGGCGCACAGGGCCCGGCCTGACCGGGCGGGGGAAGGCGCCGCTGGCTATGGGGGAACCGTAAGTCGCGGAGGGGGACCCTCGCCTGGGGCCGTGTGATCCCGGCGGGATCGCCCGGCTGCATGCCGCCCGGCATGCGGGCAAGCGAGGGTCGCGACGAGCGGAGGGACTTCGTCCTGCGGACGGCGCCACCCGGGGGCGTGGCGCCGTCCGCAGGCGAAGCCTCCGGGCCGCTGGCGAATCCGGTCAGCCGAGCCGGCTGATCTCGGCTGCGAGCTTCAGGTCCTTGGCGGTGATTCCGCCCGCCGAGTGCGTCGACAGCAGCAGCGTCACTGTGTCCCATTGGATAAGAATGTCCGGATGGTGATTGGCCGCCTCGGCCAGATAGGCCACCGCGCCCGCGAACAGCACGGCGGCACCGAAGCTGGCGCGCTTGCACACGCACCGGATCGCGTCGCCCTGGCGGGTCCATTCCGGCAGGCTCGCCAGCTGGCCGGCGATCTCCTCGTCACTGAGCAGGCTCATGACTAACCCCAATCCTCGGCGCTGGACTCCGCGGCCAGGCCCGCGAGCGAGCCGGGCCACCACACCAGTCTGGTCCGCCCCCTTCCCGGTAGGCTCCCTGATCGTGACAGATTCCGCCAGTCAGCCCCGCCGCACGCCGCTCACCGGCGTCCATGAGCACCTGGGCGCCACGCTCACCGACTTCGCCGGCTGGCTCATGCCGCTGCGGTACGGCAGCGAGACCGCCGAGCACAAGGCGGTCCGCACCGCCGCGGGCCTATTCGACCTGTCGCATATGGGGGAACTTTCGGTCACCGGCCCGCAGTCCGCCGCCGCCCTCGACTATGCCCTGGTCGGCGAGCCGTCCGCGCTGCGGCCGGGCCGGGCGCGTTACACGATGATCTGCGCGCCGGATGGCGGCGTCCTTGACGACCTCATCGTCTACCGGCTGTCCGACACCAGGTTCCTGGTCGTGGCCAATGCCGCAAATACCGAGGCGGTCGCCGCGGCGCTGGCCGAGCGCGCGGCGGACTTCGACGCGACCGTCACCGACCGGACCGACGACTACGCGCTCATCGCGATTCAGGGCCCGCACGCGGCCGGCATCCTCGCGCCGCTCACCGATGCGGACCTGGCCGAGGTGAAGTACTACGCGAGCTACCAGGCGAACGTGGCGGGCAAGCCGGTGCTGCTCGCCCGCACGGGCTACACGGGCGAGGACGGATTCGAGCTGTTCGCTAGCCCCGAGCACGCCGAGTCGCTGTGGGCCTCGCTCAGCGTGGCTGGCGCCGGCGACGGGCTGATCCCGGCCGGCCTGGCCGCGCGCGACACGCTGCGGCTCGAGGCGGGAATGCCGCTGTACGGCAACGAGCTCGGGCCGGCGCTCACGCCCTACGACGCGGGCCTCGGCCGGGTGGTGCGGCTGGACAAGGCGTCCGGCTTCGTCGGGCGCGACGCGCTTGCCGCGCGCGCGGCGGCGGTGCCGGAGCGGCAGCTGGTCGGCCTCACCTGCCAGTCGCGCCGGGTGCCGCGGCACGGCTACAGCGTGCTCTGGAACGGCGAGCCGTGCGGCTCGGTCACCAGCGGCGCGCCGTCGCCCACGCTCGGCGTTCCGATCGCGATGGCGTACGTGCACCCGGACGTCGCCACGGCAGCCGCGGCGGCCGGCGCCGAGGGCGCAGGCCACCGGCTGGAGATCGACGTCCGGGGCCGGGCCGAGCCGGCCACACTGGTGGAGCTGCCGTTCTACCGTCGCCAGGCCTGACTGAAACCGACCAGTCACCTAACTGACCGAAGGAAGCGAAATGAGCGTTCCCGCCGAGCTGCACTACACCGCGGAGCACGAGTGGGTGGCGATCCACGACTCCGTCGCGTCCGTGGGCATCACCGACCACGCCCAGCGCGCGCTGGGCGACGTCGTGTTCGTCTCGGTACCCGCGGCAGGCAGCCGCGTCACCGCGGGCGAGCCCTGCGGGGAGGTCGAGTCCACCAAGTCCGTAAGCGACCTGTACTCCCCCGTCGACGGCGAGGTCACGGAGGTGAACGCGGAGATCGACGATGATCCCGGGCTGGTCAACTCCGATCCCTACGGCGCGGGCTGGCTGTTCAAGGTGAAGCTCGACGAGGCCGGCGAGATGCCGCCCGGCCTGCTGTCAGCCGCCGAGTACACCGCCATGACCAAGGACGAGGAGTGAGCCGGAGCGGCAGCGAATCCGACCTGCACCGGCTCAACGCCGCCACCGCGGCGCTGGACCCGCCGTTCGCGATAGTCGACCTGGCCGCGTTCCGCGCGAACGCGGCCGTGATGACCGGGCGCGCGGCCGGCAAGCCGATCCGGCTCGCCAGCAAGTCCGTGCGCTGCAGGCACCTCATCGAGCTGGCGCTCGGACTTGACGGCTTCCGCGGGATCCTCGCCTACACGCTCCCCGAGGCGCTCTGGCTGGCCGGCGGCGGCACCAGCGACGACATCGTGGTGGCATACCCGACCGTGGACCGCGCGGCGCTCGGCCGCCTGGCGGGCGACGCGAGCCTGGCATCTGCGATCGTCATCATGGTCGACTGCCCTGGGCACCTGGACCTGATCGAGAAGATAGCCGCCAGCGTGCCGAACCCGCACCCGGTACGGGTCGCCATCGATATCGACGCCGGCTACGTGGCGCTCGGCGGCCGGCTCCGGGCCGGGGCACGCCGGTCCCCGGTCCGCACGCCGGCGGACGCCGCGGCGCTCGCGGGCGAGATCCTGGCCAGGCCGGGCCTGCGGCTGGCCGGCCTGATGGCCTACGAGGCGCAGATAGCGGGTGTCGGCGACAACCCGCCAGGCCGCCCGCTGTACGCACGGGCCATCCGGGTCATGCAGCGCAAGTCCGCGGCCGAGCTGGCGCAGCGTCGCGCCGCCATCGTCGCCGCGGTCCGCGAGCTCACCCCGCTTGAGTTCGTCAACGGCGGCGGGACGGGCTCGCTCGACGGCACCACCGTCGAGGCCGCCGTGACCGAGCTGGGTGCCGGATCGGGGCTATACCACCCGACGCTGTTCGACGCGTACACGGGTTTTGCCGGGCAGCCCGCCGCCATGTTCGCCCTGCCCGTCGTCCGGCGGCCGGGACCGGGCGTGGTGACGGCGCTGGGCGGCGGCTATCTCGCGTCGGGGCCGGGGAACGCGGCCCGGCTACCGCAGCCTTACCTGCCTGGCGGTCTCCGGCTCGACAAGGAGGAGGGCGCCGGCGAGGTGCAGACACCGCTGCTCGGCGCCGCCGCCGACGGGCTGGCGATCGGCGACCGGGTCTGGCTGCGGCACGCCAAGGCGGGCGAGCTGTGCGAGCGCTTCACCGAACTGCACCTGATCGAGGGCGACGCGATCGTCGCGACGGTGCCGACGTACCGGGGTGAGGGCCAGAACTTCCTGTAGCCGGCGTGCACGCCCGGGACCGGGCTGGCCGGCGGGGCCGGGGCGCGGCCTGCCCGGGCTAGCCGCGGCGGCCCTTGCTCCACAGGCGCAGCAGAACCAGGCCGGCTAGCACGGCTCCGGCTGCCACCGCGGCCCTCTTCACCTCGGGCCGGCTGATCTCCTGGATGGCGCGCTCGCGCAGCATGCGGACGTTGTTGGCCGGGCTCACCCGCTCGGCCAGCGTGTCTATCGTCCGGGCGAGGTCCTCGCGAGTGGTCTCGATCTGCGCAAGCAGCGCGTCAGGGTCCTTGTCTCGCCCGGAGATCGCCCCGGTCACGGCGACAGCACCGTGCACCTCGACTGACCGGCCCGGATCGGCCATCTCACGTTCCCTTCCCCGCCGCAACTGCCGTGAAGGCCCTGGCTTGCCATAGTCTCCCAGGCTGGGCTGCCGCCCGTCAGGCCGGCTATCCGTTGACGCCTATTTACGCCATTTCAAGCAGATCCGGCCGCTTGCGGTGCGGATCTCCCGCGGTCGCCCCTGCTCCCGGACGCTCCGTCCGCCAGCGCTCTGCCCGCCGGCCGGACGTTTCATTCATCCCGGTGGCTAAGCCAGCCGGCATCCGCGGCATCCGCGCGGTATCCGCGGCAGCGACGAACGAGGGTCAGCCCGCCGAGTCCGCGGTGGCGGCGGAGACGAGATCGCCGGCCCGGACCACGCCTGGCCTGACGACGAAACCGCCGAGCGCGAGACAGACAGGATGGCTGACCCGCTGGCCGAGCCGCTTCAGCACCGCACCAGACTCGGTCAGGCCGGGCTGCGCCATGCCGACCATCACGCAGCGCTGGAGCACGCGGTCGAACTCGGCCTGCACCGCGTCCTCGCCGTCGCCGATCGTGATGCCGCAGCCCAGCCACGATTCCTCGACGAACGGCTCGCTGGTCCCCACTACCAGGTTCACCCTGAACCTGCGCGGGTCGATCTCGACATACGGCAGCTCGCCCTGGAGCCAGTCCAGGGTCGCCGTGCCGATGAGGCTGAGGGCGACCTCGTCGAAATGCGGGACCTCGCCCTCCCGGCAGACCTTGACCTGAGGCCGACCGGTGATCTCCCGCAGGAGGTCGTCGGCTGCGCCGGACCCGACCGGATGCTCGCTGCCTCCCGGACCGATCACGACCGGGGGCTCGACCTTCATGGCCCCCGGCTCGGCCGCGTACCGGGCCGTGACACCGAGCAGGCCCGCCATCCGCCGGAACCGGCTCGAGTCCTTGCCCGAGCCGAGCTTGCCGTCCTCGTCGCGGACCGCCCAGAGCCGGTCGCCGAGCAGGCCGCGCTCGTCCACCAGACTCGCCGCCACGCGCTGCCCGCCGAGCGACTTCACCGGGTAACGCCATACTTGCTCTACAACGAATCCATTCGCGGCATTCACTCGTGACACTCTACCGACCTGCCGCCGGGGGGCCTCGGACGCAGCCGGCCGGCTGACCGCGAACGCGCCGGCGGCCCCGGCCGGAACCCGGCCGGGGCCGCCAGATCGTGCTGACTGGCTAGCTGGCAGCAGCGAGCTTCCTCGCCCGGTAGATCAGGGCCTGGCAGGCGCCGATCTGCGGTCCGGCCGCGTGGATGGTGGCGTCGCTGAAGGCGGCTGCCTCCAGCTCACCCTTGATGAAGAGTGCCAGGTGGTCCCTGGCGACTTCCAGGCCGCGCAAGGCGGCGTCGATGTGGAGGTACGTGCTGTCACCAGCGCTGTTGCTCTCGATCGCGGCGGTGGCAGCGGACAGCGTGTACGAACCGAAGTCGCCCACGCTGGAGTTCAGCTGCTTGTAGCACTCGCCGAGCCTGGTGACCCCGGGCCGGCTGAGCGCGTGGTTCGGGTGCGACAGGATCTGCGTGATGACCCGCCCGTCGTGCTCGTAGTCGTCTCGCAGGCCCAGGAGATACATCATCGTCGGGCGAATGTCCGTCTCGTCGAGCCAGGGTCCGCGGAAGTGATAATCGCTGACGACCGTCAGCCCGCTGTTCGCGCCCGCGGACGACGGCCCCTGGTTCGCAGCCGGGCCGTCCAGGCCGAGCTGCCTGACTCCCGGCCCGGCGAAGGCCGCGTAGTTGGTATTGATCTCGGCGGCGTAATCCCCGTGATCCCAGGCGAACTCGTCGTCCTGCGTGACACACCCGGTGAGGCCGGTCGGAGTGCAGCTCGCCTTCCCGGTCTCAAGGTAATAGTCCGGGTTGGCGAACATGGCGAGCGTCGGCGTCCTGGCCGGGTCGGCGTCGACAAAGTGCAGGATCGCCTCCTCGGTCGGATCAGCGAGGTAGTCCGCGAGTTTCTCGCTCGGGTTGCCGGTGTACGGGTCGTCTGCCGTCAGCGAAGCCACCGAGTGCTCGAAGTCGCGCACCACCGCAGTGTCCGCGCCGGGGTTGCCGGTCAGGTAGAACTCCGGTGCCGTGTCGGGCTCGAGGCTGAACGGAGTGGTGTTGCCCTCGGCGGCGAGGAGCCCGGTCACGTTGCCCGCAAGCTCGCCGAAGTCAGCCGAGGTGTAGTTGCACGTAACGGTCACGCCGTCGCAGCCGGCGGGGCTGGGCTGCAGGGCACGACCGACGTTTGCTCCGGCCTCGTGATCGCCTTCGTCGGAGCTGAGCACGAACAGGGTGTTCTTCGGCGTGATGCCGTCGGCTGCGAGCCGCTTGAAGAACAGCTCGAATGCGTCGTTGTAGTACTTCGCCTGATCGACGTAGCACGCACTGCCGCTGCCGAGCGCGTCGGGCGCCGACTTGCACGCCGCGGTGATACCAGGGTCATTGGCCGGCAGGTTGCCGCTGATGCCCTCGTTGCCGTGCAAGTCAGCGATGTACAGGTTGACCACCTGCACGCCGTGCTCCAGCATGTCGGCCGCGTAGGACAGGGACTGTGCCGCGTTGATCTCGCCGTAGCCAGGGAAGCCAGCGTACGGAGCCGGGGTCGCGTACGGCTCGGTGATCGTGTTGCCGAACTCGTCGGTCAGGTTGCCGCTGGCGTCCGAGACCGGCACCCCGGCGCTGCTGCTGGAGTTGCCGCCGCCGATGAGCGGGGTGAGGTACTTGCTGCCGAAGATCGCGTCGTAGCCCTGGTAGCCGCCTGGCTCATCCGGCAGGATGTCCGGCGCCTCGGTGTGCGACGGGGTCGTCTGGCCGTACTTCACGGCCTCCGCGTCCGAGCAGAACGCGGCATCCTTCGCGCAGTGCACCGCGAGACCCTCGTAGTCGGCAGCGGGGTTGTCGTAGTACGGCGCCTGGTCGGAGAACGCCTGGACCTCCTGCTCCTCGGGCGAGCTCGGGCCGAAGAAGTTGGCGATATCCGGCACCGGGTTCTCCAGTTCCTGGTCAACCGTGGCGACCTCGCCCACGTTGCAGCCTGCCCTGGTGAACGGAACCCACGGTGCCGGGGTGTCAGTGGTCGGCGCCACCGGCGACGAGGCGGTGGCCGGCGGCACCGGCGAGTACACCAGGTTCGGGTTGGTGTCGTGGCCGGCATTCGGCGTCTTGGCCGTGTCATCGATCGGGGCCGTCCAGTAAGTGAACGACGTCGCCGGATCGGTGCTGCCGTCAGCGTTGTAGGCCTGGTAGGCGTTGCTGATGCCATCGCCCTGCCGGTCGCCGTACAGGCCGGTCGCCGTCGTCAGCAGGTCGTCCGCCGTGTGCGCGATCAGCGGCGTGTGGTTGTTCGACATGAACGTGCCGTTGTGCTCGAAGAAGTCCAGCAGAGCCGGCACCTGCTCCAGGTCCGACGGCACGTTCGGGTTGTCCCGGAAGAAGTGGACGTTGTCGAAGCCGATCTGGACGACGTGCTTGATGCCGCTGGCCAGGTGACAGGTACTGCCCTGGCTGCCGCTGCCGCTTGCGTGCGCCGGCTTTGCTACCGCCGCTCCCGCAGTCGTGGCCCCGAGTACGCACAGAGCACTGACCAGCGTGCCGCTGACACTGGCCGCGATCAGGCGCATCCGGCGCGATCCCCCGCCTCGCTGCTGAGGTCGCATTCACTCCTCCTCGGTCTCCGCCATAGGCGGCAAAAAATGGAAAAGGCGCCATTGACGTTAGGCATTGTGCCCAAACTTTCAGCGACAACGCACCAACAATCCGGCCAATCCTCGGGTCCTTTTCCCCGACGCGCGGGCGAACTCGCGGCTGCGGGCGCCGGGCCGGCACTTTGCGCGGTCCTGGCCACTGCCGGGAGCCGCCTAGGATCTGGACTGTGGCGATCGAGGCTGTGATCTTCGACTGGGGCGGGACCCTGACCCCATGGCACTCCATCAACGTGGAGCAACTCTGGTCGGTGGTGTGCGAGCCGCATTTCCCCGCCGACCAGGCTGCCCTGCACGCGGCGGCGCTGCACGCGGCCGAGCAGGAGCTGTGGCGGGCCGGCGCAGCGCAGCGGCGCAGCGCGACGATGCACCAGGTCTTCAGCCAGGCCGGCGTGCCGGTGACCGACGCGCTTATCAGCAGCTACCAGCGGGCCTGGGAGCCGCACACGTTCACCGATCCCGATGCGCCGCCGCTGCTGCGCTACCTGCGCGATCGCGGCATCAAGGTCGGGGTGCTGTCCAACACCATGTGGCCGCGCGACTGGCACGAGGAGGTGTTCCGCCGCGATGGGGTGCTGGACCTCATCGACGGGGCCGTCTACTCAAGCGAGATCGAGTGGGTCAAGCCGCATCCGGAGGCGTTCGGTGCCGCGATGGCGGCGGTGGCCGCCGCCCATCCCGGCCGCTGCGTGTTCGTCGGCGACCGGCCGTACGACGACGTGCACGGAGCCAAGTCGGTCGGCATGCGCACGGTGCTCATACCGAACAGCGACGTGCCGCCGTTCGAGAAGGCTGTCCCGGACGCGATCGTGAGCCGCCTCAGTGAGCTGCAGGGACTGATCGACTCCTGGTGAGCCGGGGCAGCTAGTGGAGCTGCGACTGCCAGTTGCCCGGCACGCGGCCGGCCGGGCCGGGCACCGACTGATCAGCGGGGTGGTACCGGGGCGGCGCGAGCTCGGGACCGCCCTCGTACATCTCGTCGGACTGGTAGCTGTAGAACCAGTCCTCCCCCGGCTCGAAGCTGCGGATCAGCGGATGCCCCGTGGCCGCCGCATGCGCCGACGCGTGCTGCGACGGTGAGGTGTCACAGCAGCCGATATGCCCGCACTGCGCACAACGGCGCAGGTGGACCCACCAGCCGCCAGCCGCATCGCACTCCACGCAGCCGGTCCCGCTTGGCGGTACAGCCGGGTCAACGCCCGGAATGTCGGTCATGGTCGCTCCAGGTCTGCCAGGCCACGAGTCTGGTCCTTACCCCACCACCGTAGCCAACCGGCCGCTAGCCCTCGCTCAGCGACTCGTTCGCAGCCCACCTGAACACGCCGGCTGCCATCGTCGACGTCGCCCTGTCGGCTCGCATGCTGAACACGTGCTGCCGCACCCGGCCGACCGCCTCGTCGCCCGGCGCTGCCAGCCAGGCAAGCTCGGCCAGATGCCCCGCGAGCCTCAGGCTCTCGTCGGTGCTGTCGGCCCCGGCCAGCGCGAGTGCGCGATCCGCCAGCTGCCCGGCGCCGCCGGCGAGGCCGGCCAGCTCGGCAGCGATCGCGCGCTCGGGCGCGGGTTTCAGGGTCGCGGGGTTGCCGTCCCACCAGCCGCCATACTGCCGCCACACCGTCGAGACGATGAACTCGGGCTCGTCGTACACCGGCTGGAGGAACGGCCGGCCGGCCAGGCCGGCCGGCACCGTGACGGTGTGGATTGCCTCGTCCAGCCTGCCGCCGCCGTTCATGATCGCGAGCGTCTGGCTGACCAGCGACTCCAGCAGCTCTGCCGTGTCAGCCAGCGCCTGCGCGACCCGGTCCGCGCCGATGACCGGCAGCCCGTGACCCGGCAGGAGGTACTCGGGCTGCAGCTCGCGCATCCGTCGCAGCGCCTGCGCCCACTCCAGCGGGTAGCGCTGCACCTTCTGCGGATTTCCCGCGTTCGGTGACGCCCAGATGAACAGGTCGCCGCAGCACAGCACCTTCCGGTCCGCCAGCCAGGTCACGGTGTGGTCGTCGGTCTCGCCCTTCTCATGCCGAAGCGCGAGCGTCCTGCCGCCCGCCTCGACCGTCAGCGCATCGGCGTAGGTGCGGTCCGGGTAGCGGTACTCCGCGGGCCAGCGCAGGCCCGGCAGGCCGAACTGCCGCTGGTTGATGATCTCGTTGTAGCCGACCGTCATGCGGTATCGGTCGAAGCGCCGGGGCAGCGCCTCGTGCGCGATCACGGCGGGCGCCGGCCAGCCGCGCTCGCGTGCCTCGGCCTCCCAGACCGGCACCCCGAATACGTGATCGATGTGCCCGTGCGAGTAGATAGCGGTGTGCAGGCGAGCGTCGGTCCAGCGCCGCAGTTCCGCATGGATGGCCGTCGCCGCGAACGAGCTGCCGGTGTCGACGAGCACCAGGCCGTCGGCTGTGCTGATCGCGGTGACGTTCGCGAACGCCGGCACGAAGGCCACGCCGTCGCAGATCTCGGCCAGCCCGCCGAGGTGACTCACCGGGTGGAACTCGCTCGTCGCCACCTCGCCGCGCCAGAGCCGGTCGGCAAGGGCCAGCACGTCAGTCGCCATGCGTCACTTCTCTCCTGTAGCGGTGCGGAACTCTGCATACCACGGCGGAAAGCCGCGGAGCGAGGCAAGTATCACCTCCGCGCCCGCGGCCCTGAGCTCGCGCGGCGAGAAGGACCCGGTCGTGACGCCGATCGCGACTGCGCCCGCGTGCAGGGCAGCCGCCATGTCCGGCGGGCTGTCGCCCACGTAGGCGGCGGCGCCGAGCATCAGCAGCACGACCGACTTCTCCGGGCCGTGCACGTGCGTGAAGACCTCGTCCGGCGACAGGCGCACCGCGGCCAGGCTGGGCTGCACCGAGACCTCGTGCTTGGCCGTGATGATGACGGCGCGCTCGCCGGCCGCCTGGACCGCGGTCAGGGCCTCGGCAGCACCGGGCAGCAAGGTGGTCAGGGCGGGGGCCAGCCGGACGTAGTGGCGCCGGTAGCAGTCCGCGGCCGCGCGCTGGTCGCCTGGCGGGAACCAGAACGCGGCCTCGTCCTCGAGCTTGATGCCCATCCGGCTGTCTACCGCCGCGAGGTCGATAACCGCCTCGGTCTCGTCGGCGACCGCCCGCCAGGTCGCAAGGATCGCGGCCCTCGAGTCGATGAGCGTCTGGTCGAGGTCAAACCCGACCGGGCCGGTCACCCGCACACCTCTCAGCTCCCCCCGTTACTCACCAGGGTAAGCACGGGTCTTCCTCCGGGCTCCGGGCGGG
>Ga0335078_10004182_pt1 | contig 21400 bp, 13 predicted proteins | sample Lox_Sample_32_FD_206711 | JGI IMG/M metagenome (GOLD analysis project Ga0335078, IMG submission 206711) | Soil microbial communities from Loxahatchee National Wildlife Refuge, Florida, United States - Lox_Sample_3.2 | ecosystem: Environmental > Terrestrial > Soil > Wetlands | place: USA...
ACGGTTGCAGCCTGGCTTGCCAGCAATATCGAAAGCGCGAATAGTCCCAGAGCAAAAACCCAGGGATGCTGTTGCACAGCTCCCGAGATGCTGTCGATGATGAATTGGCGATTGCCCTCGAAGAAGGCAGAGCCGAGCCATCCAAGCCCGGCAATCGAGATGAGCGCGACCACACCCGCGTTCATGATCGTACCCTTCACTGTTGCGGTTGGAGATGCGCGAAAGACCAGCATGTTGATTCCCGCGGCGGCCAGCATGACGATCATGATTGCGGGAGCGAGTTCGACTTGTTCCACGCGCTCTCCTTGGGCGCTCACGACTTCGTGGCTGGGACGCAACGACGGAAACAATCCGAGAACGACAACCAGCAGAGCGGCGATCAGGAATACGAGAACTGAGCCTCGCGCGCGGGACAGTTCTGAACCTGAGAGAGCGGTTCGCACCGTTGGAGCGTCGATCAATCCCTTCGCAAGGCGCTCTTGATAGAGCGGATCGTCTTTTAACTCTGGACCCTTCCACATCACGGAAAGCGCGCCGACCAGAACGCCGATGAACGTGGAAGGGATTGTGATCAGCAATATGGTTTGCAGCTTGACGCCGGTCGGCGCCAGAAGTCCTAAAAGAGCAACGGTTGCGGCGGAGATTGGAGATGCAGTAATTGCTTGCTGGGAAGCGATGGTTGAAATCGAGAGTGGGCGTTCCGGGCGGACTCCGGCATTGCGCGATACCTCGGCAATGACCGGTAACAAAGCGTAAATGATGTGGCCCGTGCCAGCGGCCAGAGTAAACACGTACGCGATGATTGGGGCAACAATAGTAATTCCCGCGGGCCAAATACGGAGCGCGCGGTCTGCGATCACGATGAGGTAATCCAAACCACGCGCTGATTGCATGGTGGCGGCCGCTGTGATGACCGCAAGGATCATCCCCAGAACGGTGCGCGGCGGCACGCCTGGTGGAGTTCCGAAGATGAAGACCAGAACTGCGAGGCCTACCGCCGCAACGGTTCCGAGTGCGATGCCGCCGAGGCGTGCACCCACGAAGATACATATCAGCACGATCAGCAGTTCGAGCCAGATCATGATGCTTTCGCGCGTTTCAGTCCCGTCATGGATTTCGGGTCGAGGACATTTCTGATCTCTTCCTCCGAAAGCAGTCTTCTTTTGCGAACGAGCTCGACGATGCCCTTGCCTGTTTTGAGCGCCTCCGCCGCAAGTTCGGTGGCGATCTCATAACCGAGGAGCGGGTTCAGGGCTGTGACCACGCCGATGCTGTGCTCCACGTATGCGCGGCAGACAGACTGGTTCGCGGTAATACCTTCGACGCAGTTGCGGCGCAGGCTTTCGGCGGCGTTCATGAACATTGTCTGCGATTCGAGAATGCAATAGGCAATCACCGGTTCCATGACATTGAGTTGCAGTTGGCCGGCCTCGGCGGCAAGAGTGACGGCCAAATCGTTGGCAATCGCCTTGAAGCAAACCTGATTCACGACCTCGGGGATGACCGGATTTACTTTGCCGGGCATGATGCTGGAACCCGGCTGCATGGGAGGAAGATTGATCTCACCAAGGCCGGCGCGCGGCCCTGACGAAAGGAGACGCAGGTCATTGCAGATTTTTGACAGCTTGATAGCCAGGCTCTTCAGGGCTGAGGAGAACAGAACGAACGGCTGCGTATCTTGAGTAGCCTCCACCAAGTCGGGAGCAAGCCGGATGGGTTTGCCCGTGACCTTTGCGAGATGATCGGCACAACTCTGGGCGTAGCCTGCGGGAGCGTTCAAACCTGTGCCGATTGCGGTGCCTCCCATGTTGATTTCGTACAGCACCGTCTCGATCCGTTCCAGAGCGAAGATTTCGTTGTCGAGACTCTCCGCAAAAGCGTGGAACTCCTGTCCTAATGTCATCGGGACTGCATCTTGAAGCTGGGTGCGTCCCATCTTGATGACATCGGCAAACTCGTTGCCCTTTTGGTGGAAGGCCGCCACGAGCTTGCGCAACTCCGCGAGCAGCTTGCCATTCAGCAGGAAGATCGCGACGTGCAAAGAAGTAGGATAGGCATCATTCGTCGATTGCGAGCAGTTCACATGATTGTGCGGATCGCAATGTTCATACTGGCCTTTGGAAAAGCCCATGAATTCAAGTGCTCGGTTCGCGATGACCTCATTCGCGGCCATGTTGGTGGAAGTGCCGGCACCGCCCTGGATTAGGTCGACTTTGAACTGATCGTGGAGGCGTCCGTCGATAATCTCCTGGCAGGCGCCTTCGATGGCATGCAAGATGGGTTCCGGAAATTGCTTACACTCGTAATTGGACCGCGCCGCGGCCAGCTTTACCATTGCCAGTGCGCGAATCAGGTCGGGATACTGGGAAATGGGAACACCGGAGATGTGAAAGTTCTCGAGGGCCCGTGCCGTTTGCACGCCGTAGTAAACGTCATCCGGAATTGTCTTTTCTCCAAGCAGATCGTGTTCAATACGCATATGTACGCCTCCCCAAGCAATTCGACCGCACCATAACCCTAATCACGCCAGCGGCTTCTCCCAACTGTCACAATTCTCAGTTCCACTGTTAGTACGATCCGGGTGGAATTTTGCGTGTCCACCTACAGCAACTGACAGTTCTCAAACGTGCAATACGTTGCCATCGTTCTTAATGGCGTAGAGCGCTCGTCTGCCTCTGGTCACCGCAGAGCGTCCCTCACTATTCAGATTTGCGGTGCAGATGCGAATAAAGGAGACATCATGAACCGGCCGTATCGAGTTGGCTTTTTTCTGATTATTCTTATCTGTTCTGCAGTGCCTCAGCCGTCATTTGCTCAAACCAAGAAACTCCCGAATATTGTGATTCTGGCTACTGGTGGAACCATCGCCGGCGCGGCAGCGACCGGGACGCAGTCCGCTTATACGTCTGGTGCGGTGGGGATCGACACGATGATCGCTGCTGTTCCGGGCATCAAGGATCTTGCCAATATCAAGGGAGAACAAGTTTCGAGCGTTGGCTCGCAGGACATGACATTCGCGATTCTGCTGACGGTTGCCAAACGGATCAACACTTTGTTGGCACAAAACGATGTCGATGGGATCGTTGTCACGCACGGCACGGACACGATGGAAGAGAGTGCTTACTTCCTCAACCTGGTTGTGAAGAGCGATAAGCCGGTGGTGCTGGTCGGGTCAATGCGGCCTTCGACCGCCGTGAGCGCGGATGGACCTCTGAATCTTTACAACGCAGTGGGTGTTGCTGCCGATCCGCAAGCTGCAGGCCGTGGTGTGCTCGTGGTGATGAATGACTGGATACACGCGGCGCACTCTCTGACCAAAACCAGCACAACCGCGGTCCAGACGTTTATGTCCCCGCTGCGCGGGCTCGTCGGAGTCGCCAGCTATGGCAAGAACGACTACTACAACAATCCCGTCTGGAAACACACTTCGGCCAGCGAGTTCGACGTGGCGAATGTCAGCCAGTTGCCGCGCGTCGACATCATTTATGGATATACAGACATGCCAGCAGATTCGATCAACGCGTCTGTGGAGAATGGCGCTAAGGGCATCGTGATCGCCGGAGTGGGCAATGGCAACATGAACAAAAGCGCAATCGAAGCGGCAGCAAGAGCCGCCCAAAAGGGCATTGTGGTGGTCCGAAGCACTCGCGTGGCTACCGGGGCGGTCGGCCGCAACGTCGAAGTGAACGATGATGAGATGAATTTCGTTGCGTCGGATGAGCTGAATCCGCAGAAAGCTAGGGTTCTACTCATGCTGGCATTGTTAAAGCCACGCACAAATAAGGAAATCCAAAATTTGTTTTACACATATTGAACTCGCCAGGGTCACACATTGATGTACCTGGCGATTCACGCCTCGTGAAGTGGGGGTAGCGAAAAGCCCCTGCCGAGGCAGGGGCTTCGATTTGCCGCTTCAAAGCTGATTAGAACTTGAAGACAGCAGAGAGCTGAATACCACGCGGGCCGCCGCCACCGATGAACGGATTGCCGATGCCTACGTCGCCAGTGGCCGTGATTGGCAGCGGACCGTTGGTGATTTCATGAGCATGGTCCCCGGTGAGACCAAAGACGCCGCCGTAGCCAGCATCCGCGATGAAGGCCGGGAGAAGCGGGTTGGCGAAGTTCGGGTGGTTGAGGATATTAAAGAAGTCGACTCCGAGCTTCATGTCGACGCGCTCGGTGATGTTGGTCTTCTTGTAGATGGAGAAGTTCCACTCTTTGAACGTCGGGCCACTGAGGGAGTTGCGTCCCATGTTGCCAAAGTGACGAGTGCCAATGACGCAATCGCTGGCAAGGCCGTTGGCGACCCCGCCATCGGTCGCATCGCTTACCGTGCAAGGAATCGCGAACGACGTCAGATCAAGATAGTGATACGGATCGCGCTTGTTATAGACGATTGGACCAACGACGTCCGGACGATCAAAGGCGTTTCCGCTTCCGCTGTAGTCATCCCAGAAGTTGTAGTTGAGGTGGAAAGGCTGCCCACTCTGGAGGGTGAGCACGCTGTTGAGTCCCCATCCATTCTTCAGCTTCTGCATGCTGCCGCCCATGTGGGGAAAATCGTAGGAGAAATTCCACGTGAGCCGGTGAGGAATGTTGAAGCTCGAAGGACCATATTCGAGATAGGGCCGTGTGCTGTCGTTGGGCTGGGCCTCGTTCGGTTCGAAGTCCTCGCCGTCGCTGGAATCGTCGAGCGACCTGGAGTAGACGTAGTTGACAATTGATGTGACGCCGTGCCACCCCATGACGCGGAAGCTGGTCTGAAGAGCGTTGTAGTTCGACCTGCCCCGGGAGTTCTCCTGCAAGACGTAATATGCGCCGTAAGGATTGGCCGCCAGCGGACGGGCGTCGACCCCGAAATCCTCGATACATCCGCAAGCCTCGTCAGCCGCATTGATCTGCGCGGTGCTGGGCTGGCTGAGATCCGACATCTTCCAGAGCCGATGACCTTGGGATCCAACGTAGCCGACCTGTAAGACCGCCTTGCTGGAGATTTGCTGCTGGATGTTGAGGTTGTAGTTCTCCATATACGGCATTTTGATGTTGCGGTCGAAAACGAAAGCATCGCACTCGTATCCGCAACCTGAGCCGGCGGCGTACACCGGTTGTCCAGCGATGATGGTGCCGCCGATTGCTCCCGTGGAAGAGATCGCAGCCGGACCGATGTTGTTGTACGCCGGACCCGGGTCAAAGTATGGAGCGTAAGGCAGGTGGCCGAGAACCATGTCTTGTGAGAAGGCGTCGAAGAACACACCGAATCCGGCGCGAACCACCGTTCTGCCTTTGCCATTGACGTCCCAAGCGGCGCTGACGCGAGGAGCGAAGTCCTTTTTGTCGGGGTTATAGAGACTGCCGAGGCCGGGCTGTCCGACTTGCGTGAGAGTGAATGTGCCCGTGCCCGGTGAAGGGGAGATGCTGGTGAGATTGCTGAGCAGGTTGTTTTTCTCGCCGACCACACCGAAGTAGTCGTAGCGGAGACCGTAGTTGAAGGTCAGACGCGAGGTTGCGCGGAAGCTGTCCTGCACATAGAAGCCGAAGTTGTTTTCGAAGGTGTGACGGGTTGAATCGCCGAAGTACTGGAAGCCGCTGTCGACGGTTCCCGCCAGGAAGTCTTGCAGCGCTGTTCCGGTTGTGTCGCCGTTGAATTTCAGGCGGCCACGGAAGTACTTATCGAAATACTGCTGGACGGTGGTGCGATGGAAGTCGACGCCGAACTTCACGTCGTGCTTACCCATCTTCCAGGAGAAGTCATCGATGACCTGGTTGTTGCTGTCGAAGCGATGACGCGGCGTGCTGCTGGTAGCACCCAACTGGGCGAATCCGCCGACCAGGGTGATCGGCATGCCGGAGTCGAATGGCGGCTGGCCATTGCATTGTGCTGTGCTTGAGGCCGCGCAGAGACCGATGCCACTGGGATGGAAATCGCGATCCGCGGGGAAGAAACCTTCCGCAAAGCGGTTCCATCCGTAGCGAAGTTCGTTGACCTTGTTCGATCCGAAGGTGTGGGTATAGGAGATCGAGACCAACTGCACGCGAGTTGGAGTGTAGGTGTTATATCCGGGCAGCTGACCGCCGCTTGCGGTCAGAGCAAGCGGGAAGGATTGGACGCTGTCGCCGTAGAAATAACGGCCGGTGAGGATATTCGCGGTATTGAAGTTGTGATCGATCTTACCGATCAAGCTGCTGAGGCGATTGAACGAAGGTGAAACCACGGAGCTGTTCGGGCCGTTTGGGCAGCCGTTGTTCTCTGAACCAACCAGCGATCCACCATAGGTGCCCGGAATATTTGGAGCGGGCCAGGGATTGGTGAACAGAAGTCCCTGGATGACGGAGTTGCTCGCGCCGCCATCGGCCGCGATCTGAGCTGGATCGGGAACGCACGCGAGAGTCACGACACCAACGGGCTCCTGCTGCCCTTCGTAGTCGAAATAGAAGAACGTCTTGTCCTTCACGATGGGACCACCGATGGATCCGCCGTACTGGTTGTTGTGGAATGGCGCCTTCGGCTGATCGGACGTATTGAAATAGTTGCGGGCGTCGAGTGCGCTGTTGCGGAAGTATTCTGCCGCGCTGCCGTGGAAAGCGTTGGTGCCGCTCTTGGTAACGATGTTGACGACTGCGCCGGCATTACGGCCGTACTCCGGTTCGAAGTTGGAGATGACGTTGACTTCCGCGACCGCATCGATGGGGAGAATCGTGGAAGGGGTTCCGAACACGCCAGCCTGGTTGATGGCGGGGTCGTTACGATAGCCATCATTCATGTCGGTGCCGTCGAGCAGATAGTTGTTCGAGCGGCCGCGGGCGCCGTTCATCGAGAACTCGCCGAAGGAACCCGGCGAATCGGATATCTGGTCAGGAGAACCGGAGACGCCAGGGTTCAGGTAAATCAGCTTGGTATAGTCGCGTCCGTTGACGGGCATGTCTTCGACGGTTTGGGCGGTCAGGACTCCGCCGAGAGTGTTGGTGGTGGTTTCGACGAGCGGCAGTTGATCGGCAGAGACTTCGACTTTGGTGGCGACCTCGCCGGTTTTTAATGCGGCGTCGACGCGGCGCTCGGTGGCGACGTCTACCGTCACGCCGGTGGCGACGAACGTCTGGAATCCGGATTGGGTAACGGTGACGTTGTAGGTTCCGATGGGCAATTCGGGGAGTGAATAACTGCCGTCGGCGCTGGTTTCGGTGGAGCGCTCAAGGCCCGTGCCGGTGTTCTTCACCGTGACTTTGGCTCCGGCGACGACCGCTCCCGAAGGATCGGTGACGGTTCCGAGAATCGTTCCGCGGAAGGTCTGCGCCGACAGGCTAACAGCAGCCAAAAGCACAAACACCAAGAAGATGCGCGCTCTCATGTGTTCTCCTCACAAACGGATCAGGTTTTAGGGGGATGATGGTTGCTTGCGGGTTAATGGCGGCTTGGCCCTGGGAAGCTTGCAATTCCTTGCATACGAAAGAGATGCGTAGCCCCTACCCGCAAATAGCTGGCAACAACACTAACTAAAGATTGTCACTACAGTCAACCAAGAGTTGCTGATGGTTACCATAGATTTTACGTATAGGAGGAGCACAGCGGGACGACGCGGGCAGGTCTAGCAATCTGCCGCGCGCACGCCTGGCAAGAGAACTACCAGGCGACCAAGTCGAAAAGCCAAACCCGGCATCATTTCACGAATTCACCCTGCTGGCCTTTAGCCCAGGGATCGTACGTCAAGCAGAACTGAATGCGGTCCCGAATGCTAGGGTGGTCATAAAACAGGAACACTTGCGCAGGATTGGGATCAGGGTCTGCCAAGTCTACCTCTCCGAGAATCTGAAACGCCTGCGCTGCTACCTGGCCGGAGTCAGGGGTAAGTCCGTGTGTGACTTCCAGCCCGTATTGGTCGGCCTGATGCTCGTCGTGGCGGCTGAAGGCGCTGGAGATCGGATTGGCGAGGAAGAAGAAGACGGACAGAAGAAAAAACAGGGCCGGCAGCGAAGCCCAGTCATCCAAGCCGCGAACTCCCCAAGCCGCGCCCCAACGGGCGAGCATCCACCCAATGCAGCGATATCCGAGGTAGAAAAACAGCAACAAAAGCGCTGCAAAGAAAGCCAACCCCTTGGGAATATGGAGAAGTACATAGTGTCCCATTTCATGCCCGGCGACGAACACGATTTGCTGATTGTTCATCTTGGCGATCGTGGTATCCCATACGACGATGCGCTTGGACGCGCCGATTCCAGTTACGTAGGCGTTCAGGCCAGTCGTCTTCTCTCCTGCGCCCATCCAGAACATGCGTTCCGGCGGAATATTTTCTCCGGCGCGCTGTACCATCTTTTCCAGGCTCGCTGTGAGCTCTGGGTTCTTTTGTTCCAGCGGCTCGAACTTGTGAAACATTGGGTCGATGACCCAAGGCCCGACAAAAAACAGAAATACGCCAATCGGCAGCGCAACCAGCCAGAAATAAAACCACCAACGCTTTGGACTGCGGCGGATCACGAGGTAGAGCAACCAAATGAGGATGATTCCCAGCACGAGGAAAATCAGTTCCGCTTTGATCCAATCCCAGCTCCAAGAACCCCATCCCTGCACGGAAATACCGTATTGTTTCTCGACCCACTCGCCGTAGATATCGAGCGGTAAAGTGAGTACGGCTGTGGTAAGCAGGAATAGCGGTGAAAAAACGACGCTTTGGAGAAAGCGCTTGGCCGAAAATGCTTCGGCCCAATTGCGATAGCTTGCCGCGAGCTTCGAACTCAGGATCGCCCACAAAACAGCCAGCCCATAGACGAAGCCAAGCAACTCCAGGCGGAAATGAATTCGACTGCGATCGTGAGCCTTTTTATAGAGATCAGGAGGCAGGGTATAAGCGACTACCTTTTTCTCTGTCGAAGGTTGAGCGGCAGCCGTCGGCGAGGAACCCGTGGATGTCTGTAGCTGCGCGGCCGCGGTTTTCGGCTGATCCTGCGCACAGGAGAGCACCGATGCAACAAAAACGAGAAGCAATGATGCGAAGAAATAAGATCTCTTCATGTTCAACTCCGCCAATCTAACGTCGGAACGACGAGGAATAGAAATTGACGCGGTCCTGTTGACAATGCTTCTCTAACGCGCAACAGCTCGACGATTGAACAGAGAATGGCCTGGCGGACCTTGCGCGATGCCATGGTATGCGCGGGGTTGGGGCAAGTCAATGAGAGTAAGGGTTGAGGCTCTCTCGCGCTTTCACTCATTGATGGCGAGCTCGAGCCACTTGAATGCCTCGTTGCGATCATAGAAGATGCGAAATTGCTCTTGTCCTCCAGCAATTTCACGGTAAGTTGCGATCAAACGTCCCATTCCGAAAAGGAAAGCGTTGGGCGCAACCCAAGCTCGCCGTGATGAGGCAGAGAAGAACGGACTGCTGCGACCGAGACTTTTCGCCTCATCGTTCGATATGTCAATGCTGGTTATCGCTGTAGCGTCCAGGAGTTGATCAAATTCGGGTTGGAAATCGGGATGGCTCTTCAACTGCTCCTGATGAGCTTTCGCTTCGGCAAACGTCACGCGCCCCGATGCGGTGGTAATGACGAGTCGCCGTTGCTTGTCCAGAAGGTAGCCGACGGGCACGAACCAGACTCCTCGTACTGGTGATTACGGTCCACTGTTCTGCGACCGCTAAGTAGCCACAGCAGATTAGCATGGCGAATCAATGCTGTTGCAACGGGGTTGGCGTCTATCGCGATTACACTCACCAAAGTCAGGCAGAGTGACGAGTGTCCTTGCGAGCCCGGTTGTGCGCGACCGCATTCCCTATCAGAGCCTTAAGGATCTTCTTGTCCACATCCGCAAGCTTCTTGATGTAGAGACATCCCTTTCCTGTCTTGTGCTTTCCGAGTTCAGGCAAGAGCGATTTCGCGTGGCTGTGGTCCAGCATGCTATACAGAACAAGGGCGGCCTTACGTGGCGAGAAGCTAATCAGCGGCATGTCTCCTTCACGGCCACTATCGTATCGATAGTGATAGCTGCCGAAACCAACGATGGACGGTCCCCAAAGTTTCGGCTTTTCACCGGAAGCCCTCTGCATTAGTTGCGCCAGTTCCCTCGCGTCCGACCGTTGCGCAGGATCCGTGAGGGCATTGATGTATGCCGGGACGCTCAAGGTCGTAGCCTTGGTTTTGTTCTCCGCCATTTTCGGCCTCCGTTTCCAGGCTGGAAGGCTAGCACAGGAATGTGAGGGAGCAAGAATGGCAATTCGCGTTGAGTCACTGGGGAGGAATCCCGGATGGTTATTTGACCAGGGAGCTGCGACGAGAGTTGTGGCGGTATTCCCTGCTTTTAGAAGGTGAAAGCTACGCCGCCGCGGACGGAGCGAGCGGAGTCGACCAGGTAGACGGTCTGGCCGTCGGAAGCGACGACGGGAACATATCCTTGAGCCAACAGATTCCGGATGTCGATCAGGGCTTCAACATGTCCGCCAATGGGCTGGCGGACGAAAACGTTCAAGAAGGGATCACTCTGGCCCGGCGAGGCGTTGAACATATCGACCGGTGTCAGGGTCGTGCCGTTCACCCAGCGATAGGACGCGATCATATGGGTGTGAGTAAAAGGCGTCGTGCAGCTTAGTTTGGCACCAATGGCGTGATGGCGTTGATTCGACATCAGCTGCCCGGCCTGCCGAAGCGTAACATCGGGCTCGGCCAATGCGAGGGCCCCGCCGTATGAATAATCCAAGGTGGCCGTCAGATCGGAAGCGATCTTCCGTTGCAGGACGAGGCGAACCCCGTCGGTATCGAAAGAACGGCCAGCAAAGCTGAAGGTGCCGGAAGTGATATCGGGCAGGAGGAATCCACTCGCAGATGTGACATCGCCGACACCCGTCAGGGCCGGGTCGTCAACGCGATCGGAGAAGTACGCGACCTGCATATTCGTTCTTCCTTCGCGATGAGAAACGCTGATCTCCTGATGATGAGCGCTTTCAATTTGAGGCGAGAAGGCAAGCATGCTGACGCGGGGATTAGCCTCGCTCAGGTCGGCGGGAGTCGAGTCGAATCCTTTCTCCGTGCGCAAGTTTGGACGCGACGTCGTGTAGCCGTACTCCACCACCGTATCGGGCGACAGGTGAAAGTCAGCCGAAGCGTAGGGCCGGAACGCGTTGAGGCGTCCGAGGAACTGGATGGTCTGAAGCTCGCTCCCGAATTTAAATTCGAGCACGTCGCCAAGGGCAAAATCATCCGCGGCTGAAAGGGCGATTGCCTGCAGCGTCGCGTTGTGCAGATTCGGATCGGATGGCGCAAAGCGGGTAAGGGTCAGCGCCATACTCGGCTCGGAACCGTTCGGCAGACGGTGCGAGATGCGAGTTCGTACAACTGCGGCGGGAAGGCTATCGCCGTAACCCACGTTGCCGGTAAAGGCCAGACGGCCGGTGGAGAAGATCGAGCGCTCCAGCTTGAAGCCGGTGCTCATGTCGGAACCGGTACCGTATCCGGCAGCGGCAGAACCGGCGAGAAACGACAGAGTGCCGCTGAATTCGTGCTCCTGCTTCTCGGATGCCGGGTCGTCGAAAATGCGCAGGATAGGACGGTTCGCAACCGAGCGAAGAGTCCACTTCCAGTCGTCATCGTCTGAGGCGTTTCGCACCGGGCCAAGCTGCATCACGTTGAGCAGAGTGCTCAAAGTGATGTTAATGCTGAGATTGGCGCCCGGCTTGAGTCCGACTTTTTCACGCAGCGTAGGAAGGAAAGATGGAGCCGTGACTTTGAGCGAATACAAGCCCGGCAACAAACCGGTGGCGGTGTAGTAGCCGGCGCCATCGGTAAAGACAGTGAGGGTGTGATTGGCCGCGCCAAGAATCTGCACCACGGCGCCCATCTGGGGATCGCCAGACGCGTCGCGCACGTAGCCTGAGATCGCTCCGGGCCGATCATTACTACTGGCCCATGCAGGAAGCGAAAGCCCAAACAGAATTGCCCAAGTTGCGAACCGATGCAGCTTCAACTTTGCCCCACCCCCTGGGGGGAAAAGCAGGGAGTTACTCTACTGCAAAAACCGCCGAAGGATCAACGGTCTGCTTCGAGATATTGTCGTTCACTTTGATCTGAATCTTGTAAATGCCGGGCTGCAGATTTGCGGCTTGGATCGATTTCTGCAGCGTCACCTGGTCTCCGACATTTCCCATCGTATCGGTCGATTCGGTCTTCTGAATAATCTGCTTGTTCGTCTGAACGTTCGTGATGTCGTACTCAATGGTGGCGGAAGGCTTGTGCGTCTTCTCATCCACTCCAAGATTATAGACCTGCATCCAGAAATTAAGCTTCTGATCTTTATCGCGCTTGAAGAGCGCCGGCTTGCCGTCGGCTGGGGCAACGCGAGGGCGAACCTTCATGGTACCGATGACAAAACTGCCGCTGCCGATGGCCTTGGTTGGGACAGGCTCCATCTGATCGGCGACGATCAGCGATGAGGTGGCCAGTTTGTCCTCGGAGTACTCCGGCACCATAATGCTGCGGCTGTAGATGCCTTTGCGGTCGCCATTCACGTCCTTCACCGCGATATACAGTTTATAGCGGCCGGGACGCAACGGAAGTGCCTTCCAGTAGACGGACGCGTTCTCCGCGGTGCGAGGCAGAAGTTCGGCGGGTACATCGACCTGAACTGTGTCTTCGAAGGTCTGGACGATTTTGCCGGTCAGGGTCGACAGCTTCGCGTAGATGTTTACTGTGCCGCGCTGCACGCCGTCTTTGTTGGCGAAGGTGATGTCGCGGTTCCTCATCTGAATCGTGATCGGAACCAGCACGGTATCGCTGGTGACCTTCACGAAATCAGAGCGGACATCGAACGGCATGGGATTGAGGATGACCTTGGAGTTAACCTCTTCGGTGAGGTCAGTGAATTTGATCTTGGGCGCCTGCTGTAGCTTGAAGAACTGCTCCAGGCGGTCAAACTGCTTGGACTCCTCCATTGAGCTCTGGGGGCCGAGGCCAAGGCGCTCAATTCCGCCGCCGGTGAAGCGCTGCGCCTTGTTGGCCATGCCCATCTGCTCCCACATGGTAAGGCCGGCGTTGGGAGTCATGAGCAGGGCGTCTTTTTCGGAGCGATCCATCGTCATGTGATATTCGCCGCACATACAGGTGTCGACGAATTCAATAATGACTTCCTGACCGATTCCTTCGATGTAGCGATAGCGCCATTGCTCGAAGGGATAGGTTGAGGTCTCGCCACCGCCTTCATCCATCGGGCGCTCATACGTTCCGCCGGAAGGATGCGACTCCACTTCATCGGCCTTGCCGAAAACGATGTAGATGCGGCCGCGATCGGTTTTCCATCCCGGGACGCCAGCCGCGAAATGCTCGTTGGCGTAGGCGATGCGCTGGTAGTGCTCCTCTTTGAATTCGTTTTCTTCGGTATCGGGCGTGGGATCGCGGCGCTGCCAGAAGGCTTCAATGAAGTTGTCGCGCTCTTCGTCGTTCGAGAGCTGCTTAAACGCGGCGCGTTCTTCGTCGGTGATGATGTACACGACGTCTTCGTCGAGCCACTTCTTATATGGCTTGCTCAATTCCTGCTTGAGGGCCTTGGAATTCTTCTTCTTTTCTTTTTCGGTAACGGGCCGTTTTAGAGGATCGACGGCATCGGGGGCCTGGTTCTGGGCCGGAGCGCTCTGGGCTTTCTGATCCTGCTGGGCCTGGATGACATCTTTGGGATCTTTGCCGGAGTCGTTCGCCTGGTCTTGCGCAACGGCGACGGCGCCGGAGGTTAGCAGACCCAAAGATGCAACGAGCAGAAAGCGAGAGAACATTCGATAAGAAGCTACCGGGAACATGAGAGGGACTCCTGCCAGACGGCCGTCTTCATGCATTTTAGGCCCTTAGTACCCTGAAAGCAAGGTTAAGTCGTGCCCCGAGAACCAATTATCACCGCAATTGTTAGGAAGCGGTGGGTTGGTTGTGGAGTTGCCCGAAGCGGTCCCCAGAAAAAAATTTGACGAGCGAACGTGTCGAGTTTGGTTCCCCCAACTCAGGCGGCCAAATACGAAAGGCGATCTGGCGAGGCAGCCTGAAGGCGCGCCCTTCCAAGCTTTCACGTCTGCAATCCCTTGATTGACCGGGATATAATTGGGAGGTTCCGGGGGCGGTACCAACCAGTTCCCACCGTAACGGGTCTCGGGTCACTCCTCAGAAGATGTTCGGAACTTTCTCGAAGGAAAGCTCGTAACAGAGGATGTGTGCCCGTTATTCGGAGCGACGGAGGGATATTTTTCTTCCAGCAGATAAACGATTTGGCAGGGTCCGCTCCCTAAAATCAGGTCTCTTCGGATGCGACGGGAATTATGAAAGCTTGGAAAAAGATTGCAATTGGTGTCGGGATCCTGGTTCTGGTTGTAGGGATTATCGGCTTCACCGTTCACCAAAGCCAGAAGAACGTGGTTACGGTGCAGACCGGCAAAGTACAACGTCAGGATCTGGCAACTGTGGTGAGCGCATCCGGCGAAATCAAGCCGAAGACCTACGTGAACATTGGCGCGAATGCCTATGGAAAGATCACCCACCTGTATGTGAAGGAGGGGGATCATGTAAAGAAGGGTCAATTGCTGGCGCAGATCGATAACGTGCAGTCGGCGGCAGATTTGAGCGCGAACCAAGCTGCGCTGCAGGCCGCGGAGACCGATGCACTAGCGGCCGATGCGGGACTGAAGACCTCACAAGCCGACTTGCTCCGCGCACAGGCAGACTATGATCGGAACAAACTCGATTGGGATCGGGCACAGAGTCTTTACAAAGATGGACTGATTTCGAAGTCGGATTTCGACAGCCGGAAAAACGCATGGGCCACAGCGGGCGCCGGACTGACGCAGGCGCAAGCACGCGTGACGCAGGCGAATGCGCAGAAAGATTCGGCAGACAAGCATGTGTCACAGGCTCACGCTAACCTCGCTCGCGTGAGTGACGTGCTGCAGAAGACGACTTATACCGCTCCGTATGACGGAGTGGTCACGAACCTTCCGGTCCGCGAGGGCGAATCGGTGGTCATCGGAATCCAGAACGCGCAAGGCAGCACGTTGATGACTCTCGCCGATATGTCGGTGATTACGGCTGAAGTAAAAGTCGACGAGACCGATATCGTGAATGTGAAGCTGGGACAACCGGCGGAGGTCATGATCGACGCTATCCCGAAGAAGGTCTTTCACGGAACGGTGTCGGAGATTGGAGATAACGCCATCGTACGCTCGAGCGGTGTCTCTACTTCACAGCAGGCGACCGCCAGCGAAGAGGCGAAGGATTTCAAGGTAGTCGTTACCTTAACCGACGCACCACAGGATTTGCGGCCCGGATTGTCGAGCACGGCGAAGATCACGACCGCGACGCGCAGCAACGTGATTTCGGTGCCGATTCAGGCGCTTACGCTGAGGACGAAGCAGCAGATTGAGGCTCAGAATAATCCGCCGGGATCGGTGCATGCCGCCGAACCAGTTGTAAAGGAAACCGCATCCAAGTCGAAGAAAGATGACGAAGTGCAAGGCGTGTTCATCATCCGGAACAAGAAGGCTATGTTTGTCCCGGTGACTACGGGAATAACGGGCACGACCGACATGGAAGTGCTGGATGGGCTGAAAGAAGGTGACGAGGTGATCACGGGCAGCTACAAGGTTTTGCGAACTCTGAAGCCCGGGAGCAGCGTCAAGATCGACAATACGAGCCCGAAGAAAGAGGAAGAATCGTCGTAACGGAAACGGGGCTGAAACGTCCAACGGGAAAACGCAGTTCCAGGGTCTCAGAACCGGAGTCCGAAACAGAAGAAGCTGAAGCCAAAAGATCGGAGAGGTCAGTGGCATCGGACCAGGAGAAAAACATGGCAACCGCAGAAGTCATCAGTATGCCGAATAGCACAATTCCGAACCCCATTGAAGTCGCGCCGCCGGAATCGTGCATGATTGCGGCCGAGGACCTTTGGAAGACCTATGATATGGGATCGGAGCAGCAGGTGCATGCATTGCGCGGCGTGAACCTGCGGATTCAGCGGAATGAGTATGTCGCTATCATGGGGCCCTCTGGTTCGGGAAAATCGACTTTGATGAACCTGATTGGCTGCCTGGATACTCCGTCGCAAGGCAAGTACTGGCTGAACGGGCAACTGGTCAGCGAGCTCGATGACGATGAACTGGCACGCATTCGGAATAAGGAAATCGGATTCGTGTTCCAGACGTTCAACCTCCTGGCTCGCGCTACAGCTCTGCACAATGTGGAGCTGCCGTTGATTTACGCCGGCATACCTACCGAAGAGCGCAACGAACGGGCACGCCAGTCACTGGAAGCCGTCGGCATGGGCTCACGCATGATGCACAAGCCGAACGAGCTCTCCGGCGGGCAGCGCCAGCGCGTCGCCATTGCCCGCGCGCTGGTGAATAAACCGTCGATCATCCTGGCCGACGAGCCGACCGGAAACCTCGATTCTCAAACCGGTGTGGAGATCATGGCGTTGTTCGACCGCCTGCAGCGCGAGGGGAACACGATCATTCTGGTCACGCATGAGCATGACATTGCCGAGTACGCGCACCGAGTGATCCACATCAAAGACGGCGTGATTGCCAGCGACCAGCGGAGCAAGAACGCGGCAAACTGAGAGAACGCTTCGAAATTGGAAACGCCCGGTTCGCCGGGCGTTTTCTCTTGCATCTCAGTTGCTTTGCGTCATGATCTCTTTTGGCCCGCTACAATTATTATTTCCGCCCATCGGCCTCCGCCCGGGGAACTTAGTCTGAGTACGGTGCCCAATTGGCCTTGCCGCCATAGCGTTGCCGAGTACGCGCAGCGCGTGATCCGCATTAAAGACGCTGTGATTGGCAAACGAACGATACCGCAAATAGCTCGAAATTAAACTCAGTATCGCAACCTGGCCCAGAGGCCGGCGGTTCAGCTTTGGGAGAACCTTCGCAATATGTCGGATACCCTACCGACAGGGAGCAATTCTCTACGCTATTTTCAATCAACGTTTCTGTTCATTTCTCTCACCCGAATGAACATCTTTCCATAGCAGTTGGACGGCTGCACGTCATTGCAGAGAGGCAAGTTGCGCTCGGCTCGCGCGGAAAGGCTAGCATGCGGAAAGAGGAGATTGCACAGATGGAAAATCTGTGCCGCTTGATCGCTGTGGAGAAGGACCCAAAGAAGTTCAATGAACTGGTTGCGGCGCTGAATGACCTGTTCGAGGACAAAAATAAGAGGCTGGAAGAATCCGGGTCCTCGAAACAGGAGCCATGAGCTTTGCGAAGCCAGGCTTTTTCAGCAACCCATGGCGGCACGTGCCATTTTCAACTGCCTGAGGCTGCCGAGTCCGCAAACTTGGCGGGGACGAGTGTAGTTACGAGCTCTGCCAGAACCACCCTGTCGCGTCCCGCCGTCTTTGCGCGATAGAGCGCTGCGTCGGCAGCCTGGAGAATTTCTTGCTCCGTCGTTCCGTGTTGTGGCAGTGCGGCAACTCCAATGGATGCGGTCACCACGCCAAGCGAACGGCCCTGATGCATGATGACAATTTCGCGGAGCCGGGCGCGAATGGCTTCGGCGCGAAGTCCAGCAACCCGCAGATCGGCGGTCGGCAGGACGACCACAAATTCCTCGCCTCCATAGCGGCAAACGAAATCTTCGGCTCGAATGCTGCGAACGAGAAAGGATGCGGTCTCGCGCAAGACGGCGTCCCCGGCTTCGTGGCCGTAAGTATCGTTGAACTTTTTGAAGTGATCGAGATCGAGCATGAGGATGCCGAGAGGCTGCTCGGCACGCGCCGCGCGGCGTATTTCGCGATCAAGCATTTCGGCCAGATAACGGCGGTTATAGAGACCGGTTAACGGATCCCGCATCGATTGCGCCCGGAGGGCATCGCGTAATCGGATATTCGCAACGGACAATCCAATCTGAGCGGCGAAGGTGGTTTTGAAAGATAACTCGGCCTCTCCCAATTCAGGATCTTCGTCGGTAGCCTGGATGTGCAGAATGCCGAGCGCTTCCCCCTGGGCAAGTATCGGCACACAGAGAAACGTGCCCGTGATTCCAGCCGCGTGATTGCAGCGCGCGGTGATGTCGCCGGCGCGAACGAGATGAGGATGCCCGGTGCGCAGGGCCCAGCACGAGTCGGGTTCGAAGGATTGAAATGGCAATTGGCATTCATGCCACTGTCCGGCGATCTCGAGCTGATTGCGGGAAGAATCGAACAAAGCAATAGCTCCGCGCCGCGAGGGGAAAATCTTTGGTGCGAAACCGAGAGCGGCGGTGAAGACTTCTTCGCGCGTTTGACAACTCTGCAGAAGCTCACCCATTTTCGCGAGAAGAGCCGAACGGTCGGATCTTCTCTTCAAGGAACGCATCATTTTGGCGGTTTGCTCATCCAGCTTGCGCCGCGCCAAATCCCTTTCCAACATCTCCTTTTGAAGGCGGGCATTCGTTTCGGCCAGTTCTTCGGTGCGGTCCTTGATCTGTTGCTCGAGATTCTGTTGATAAAGCTTCTGCTCTTCGATATCGGTACAGGTACCAAACCACTGCTGGATAACGCCCTGGTCGTCTCGCACGGGGACAGCGCGATCGAGATACCAGCGATATCCTCGGGTTGCATCGTTAAGTCGGTATTCGAATTCAAGCGTGTCGCCGGTGCGGACACAGCTTCCCCACCGCTCGGTTAAAGCGTCGCGATCATCGGGATGGATGGATTCCATCCATCCGGAGCCTGCCGCCTGACTCGGAGTGCTTCCTGTCATTTCGTACCAGTGCCGGTTGATGTAGGTGGTCTGACCATTTCCGTCGGCGATCCAAACAATGTTGGGTATGGCCTCGGCAAGGTTGTTGAAGAAGGTCTCCCGCTTGCGAGCTTTAGCAACCCTTTCGTTTCGCAGCGAAAATAGGCGGCCGAGAGTGGCAGTCAGAATCGTTCCGGAAAGCACCAGGAGGCAAGCACCGGCAACACCTGCAAGGTGCGCAAAGGGCCGAGCGAATGTGTGTCCAACTGCAACTTCAGCATGGGGAGGAAATCGAACAGTGCGCAGCGTTTCCAGCACCCACATCACAATCGCTGCGCCTGTGATGAAACTGGTCACAAGTCGCCGCCAGGCGCTTAGCGGCTGTGAGCGAACGACGCCGACATCGAGAACCACAACCAGTAAGTAAATGAATACAGCCAGAACCGCGGAAGCAGCCATCAGATCCCAGCGCAATAGCAATGATGCGACCATGCGAAGCGATCGCAAGCACAGGAACGGTACGGCCGTCCCAGGCACCGCGACAAGACAACTTATGACGAAAGCGCGGGGTACGCTCTCGCGCTCTCGCGTGGCAGCGAAGATGCTGAACGTCACTGCGAAGATTGCGGCGAGCAACGCCAGCAGCAAAGTGGGATAGTGATAACGAACCGGTATAGGCTGTTGAAACGCACAAATAGTAAGGTCGATCGCACCAAATAGACCAACGCCACAAGCGGGCCCGCCAAGCAGAATCCAACCCATGCGTGCGCGATTTTGAGTAGCGCGAGCCCGCTCGGCAACTTCGAATCCCGCGTAAGGCATCAGCACCGCTACGAAGAGCGACAGAGCCAGGAGGCGGAAATCGTAGGTACCTGCAAAGGAAGCGAACTCGGAACTCATGCGCTCCCCCGAGGCTTCCACAAGCAGACGTGTTCGCCGAAACGTAGCATTACCTTTCATCCATCGGCAGAAACCGTGAAATACTTGCGAGCTCAATATTCAAGGGAAACTGAGTTGGCGGGAAAGGGCGCAGAAATAAAAGCCTCTCACGTGGAGAGGCTTGAATGACCTGATGAGTTGAGATCGCCTTAGGGCGTGGTGCTCATATCCTTCACGGTCGCTTCGTCGGAGGGGGTTCCGTGACCTGCGACGAAGAAGTTGTGATCGTACATGTTGCGGTACATGCGTCCCGCAATTTCGGCGGCTTTCGGGCCGAAGGTCGGACGTCCGCCTTGGAGGAAGATCACGACGACGACGCGTCCCACACTGGTGTTGGCGTAAGACGCGAACCATCCGAAGCGGGTGCCTTCGTGGGAGCAGGTACCGGTCTTGCCGAGGATCTCTTCTTCGTTGAAATTCAGCCGGAGGCTACGGGCAGTGCCATATTGGACCGCGCCGGCCATACCATCGGAAAGTTCAGGGATCACAGGAGCGATATCGAGCTGGCGCTTCACCCGCGGCTGGAAACCGGCAACCTCTTCCGGAGTTGTCGGATGCTGCAGGTAGTAGAGCGTGCCGCCATTGGCGATTGCCGAGACCATCGCGCCGAGCTGCAGCGGGGTCATGGAAACGCCTTCTCCGAAGGAGCACATCTTGCCGACGCCGCCAAGCTTTTCAGGAATTACCGCTTCCGGATATTCGCCAAGTTGTTCGCCCGGGATGTCATATCCAGCGAGTTCACCGAGACCATACTCATGAGCGTAGTAGGCGACCTTCTCGAATCCGAGCTTGCGTCCGAGAGCCTCAAAGTAGGCGTTGTTGGAATGCGCCAGCGCCGTGGTGAGATTCATCTTGTAACGGCCGCCGAGAGAAACCGGAGTGTCTTTCGAGATCAGGCCTTCGCTGAGAGCGGCAAGAGCGACAGAAAGCTTAATGGTTGAGCAGGGCTGCGCACCACTGGAGAGCGCGAGCTTCTGATTCACCATCGCCAGAACACGGCCGCTGGTGGGCTCGATGGCGACAACCGTACCGTTCATGTTGCCGAGAGCGTCAATGGCGGCGCGGCGGACAACCGGATCTTCACCGGTTGTGATATCGCCCGCGGTAATGTCGTCTTGAACAAACGAGCTCATGTGGAAGCGCTCGTAATAGTGGTGACGGCGGCGGGTCGTAGCGGAAACTGGAATCGGCTTGGCGCTGCGGCTACGGGCCAGATGATGGTAGCGGCGGCGGGTGCGTGCCGTTTCGTTGACCTTTTGGGATTTCGATTTCGTGGGTGTGTGCGTGTTGATGTGGGCTGCCCAGCTCATGCCAGCCAGAGGCAGACATGCGCACAAAGCAAAAACGAGACGAAGATGGCTTCCCCTAAACATCTGCTGAATTAGCTCCCCTGGATGCTGAATACTTCGGTGCACGCTTGCTGCCAGCCGCTGGTAATCCGGCACCATCGATGGACTGCGCTGATAGTAAGGCACTTACCATTGCGTGGCAACTGTTAAAGTTAACATCGGAAAAATCATTGTTTCTGATCTAACGTACTCCACAAGAGCGAGATACGGAGAGATTACGCCGGTCGGTACCCTTTCGGTAACCGGTTACCGGATTACCGGGAAAAGTGCGGCCGAATGTGAAAGTTCTTGCACATGGGGCACGGAGTCACAGAGGAAGAATGCCTGGGGAAGCATGTCTTCTGGAGGTCCGTGACTCCGCCGTTTGCTCGACACTAATGGACGGCACTACATGACGTCGTTGCGCTTGCGCAAAAATGCAGGCACATCGAGGTCATCCTG
>Ga0335078_10004183_pt1 | contig 21400 bp, 18 predicted proteins | sample Lox_Sample_32_FD_206711 | JGI IMG/M metagenome (GOLD analysis project Ga0335078, IMG submission 206711) | Soil microbial communities from Loxahatchee National Wildlife Refuge, Florida, United States - Lox_Sample_3.2 | ecosystem: Environmental > Terrestrial > Soil > Wetlands | place: USA...
GCAAACAACGCCAACCAGAGCCGTGCTCCCGAGACTTTCGGAAAATCCGCGACGTGGGGCTGCCGCAGGCTGCTCACCTGCAACAAAATCGCCCAGACTATCCATCCGGTCCACAGATAGTAGGCCATGGGCAGGAGAATCACAATCGCCAGCCGGGACACGAACCAGTGCACACGCGGCGAGATCGAGTAGAGGATGTGGCCGCCGTCTAGCTGCCCTCCGGGTAGCAGATTCAGGGCCGTAGCAAACATGCCCACCCATGCCGCGATCGCGACCGGATGCAGCAGCAAATGATCTATCGGAAGCTTGGCCACTGCGCTCTCCGGATGCATCAGCGATAGCAGGTTCTGCATCCACCGGAAAATCAGCGGATAACCCATCTGCAAATCCAGTTCTCCGGGATGAAAGGTGGCAAGCATCGGTTTCGACCATCCGAGCGACACTGCCAGCAGAGTCACCGCGGCAAGAAAGCCCGCGATTGGCCCCGCGATTCCAATGTCGAAGAGGGCTTTGCGCGACCGGATTGGCGACCGGATCAGAATCACAGCCCCCATCGTCCCGATCAGTGTCGGCATTGGAATGAAAAACGGCAGCGTGGCATAAACCCCGTAGCGGCGGCAGTAGAGATAGTGACCCATCTCATGCGCCAGAAAGAAGAACATCACCGCGGCTGAGAACGGCAGGCCGGCCAGAACCCAGTTGGGATGCGAGACGATCCATCCCGCTGGAAATAAAGGAGCCGAGTCGTCGCTCAACGACAGAGCCGGCAAATTGTGTGCGAAGTTGTACTGCATCCGTGCTCCCGTCACCAGCGTCGTAAAGCATGTCAACAGGAGCAGCAGCAGATGCAGCCAATACCTAGGTCGCGGAGGCCGTCCTTCTGGGGCTGGCAGCTCGGGATGGTGCTCAAGAGTTGAGGTGGGAAGCGGGGAATTGGATTCCGACATGCAGATTCTTCCGACGCGCCAGCGGCCTAACTATTGATGCTACTACGAGCTGGCTTGAGCGCGGAGAACTGCCAGGAGGCCGACGGATATGGAATTGCAGAAAAGGACGAGAATCAGTCGATCGACTGCAGTTCTTTCCCCGGTTTGAATCGCACGGCCCTTCCCGGCGGAATGGACACTTCAGCGCCCGTGCGCGGGTTACGTCCAATACCAGTCTTGCGTGGACGCACGTTGAACACTCCAAAGCCCCGCAGTTCAATGCGATTGCCGGCCGCGAGCGACTTCTTCATGCTTTCAAAGACGGTCTCTACCGCCAGTTCGGCTTTCGTCTTGGTGATGCCCGTTTTCGCCACGACTTCATTGATAATATCGAGCTTGATCACGCGGGGCTCCCGTCTGCAGGGTCGAAATGGTCGTTCAAGTTATTGATGCTAAGGAAGATAAGTCAGATTGTCAACCCGAGCATCTATCCCGTAAACTGACAGGCACACCAGCCACCAGAATTGAGAAATTGGGAAATCGGTAATCGCGTGATTTGTAAATCGCCGGAAGTCGGTCGAACGCGAACGATTTTCAATTGCTCAATTCCAGAATTGCACAATTACCAAATTCCTCAAGGAGTTTCATGCTGAAGAGCGACCGCTGGATCCGCAAGATGTCCCTGGAACACGACATGATTAATCCGTTCTCCGAGAAGCAGGTTCGTGAGGGCGTGATCTCCTACGGCTTGTCGTCGTATGGCTATGACCTGCGCGTGGCCGATGAGTTCAAGATTTTTACCAACGTGAACAACGCATTGGTCGATCCGAAAAGATTCGACGAAAAATCCTTCGTCACGGTCCAGACCGACATCTGCATTGTTCCGCCGAACTCCTTTGCCCTGGCGCGCTCGATCGAATATTTCAAGATTCCCCGCAGCGTGCTGACGATCTGCGTGGGCAAGAGCACTTATGCGCGCTGCGGCATCATCGTGAATGTGACTCCGTTCGAGCCCGAGTGGGAGGGTTTCGTCACGCTCGAGATTTCAAACACGACGCCACTTCCGGCCCGAATCTACGCAAATGAGGGTCTTTGCCAGATTATTTTCTTCGAATCGGACGAAGTCTGCGAAACCAGCTATGCCGACCGCAAAGGCAAATACCAGGCACAGAAGGGGATTGTCCTGCCGAAACTGTAACTCCTGCTAAGCGCGCTGCGGCGATGGTCCAGCAGGCGAGATTTACTCCTCGATGGCGACGACTTGTTCGATCAGCGCGTCCTTAGCGAGGCGCTCGACAGCCCCGTTTCTTTCGGCACGATAGATTCCGCTACCGTTGGAATACAACACAGATCCGTCGCAATAAAGATCGAAGCTGAGGACTCCTTTGGCTACGACCTCTTCTTTTGAGGCATTCGCTTCACCAGTGCGGCGAATCAGCTCCCAGGTCTTTGGAACCAGCGCCGGCGTGCCGTCTTCGGCTCGGTCGGCGGCTTTGTCGGCGTCGAGAAGATTTCCCCACATCATCATTTTGCGGAGGTCCGCGTGCTTTTGGCGGGCGTTACCGGTTGTAGTCAGCGTGTTTCCGGTATACCGCACGGTGAAGAAGTTCAGGAACTGAAACACAGCAAAGAGCAGGCGAAACGGGAGCAGAACAAGATCCAGCGCGAGACGCCAAATGCTAATCGCCTGATTCGGATCTCGATAGGGGCGGCGAATGTAGTAGAGCGAGCCGTCGGCGCTGAGTTGTGGCGTGAGCAAATCAAATCTGGCTTCCTCCGCGAGGGTAGTGACGGTACCGGCTTCGAGATCGAGCTTGTGAATGGCGAAGGGCGCCTGAGTGACGGCGAATCCGTGTTGGTTGCGGCCGATCGCGGCGGACTGAAATACGATCTGGCGCGCTGATGCGGGAACCCAGTGTGGCGCGTCGTCGATGGTGTCGCCTTGCGTGACCTCGCGCATATCAGTGCCGTCAGAATGCATCACTGCGATGCAGGATTGTCCCCCTTTGTGCTGGACGACGCAGGCCAGCGAATCCTGCGCTGGCCCCGCAGCCAGACGACGCACTCGAAAATCGGCGGTGTGCAGCAGTCGGAGTTCGTCGGCGGCACGCTCACGCAGGAGAAAGACCCCGCCGATCTCGTCGGTGGACAGCGAGTAGTAGAGCTCTCCGGGCTTGCATCCAGAGGAGATCCCGGTCACTGCAATGCGCATTTCGAGCGGATCGCGTTCCCCGCCACGTCCCCAAAGCGCGCCGCCGGACATGAATCTGGCGCCGGTGCCTTGCGTTTTCCAGGCGTTACGATCCTTGATTTGTGCGGCACGCTGGCGGACGGATTCGCCGAACTTGCTGTCGACCGGGCGGACCGGATTGTCGCCGAGCTTCAGGTGCAGCTGGCCTTGGGACAAGTAGGCATACGAGTAGCTCATGGCTGGTACGAAGTTAACGGATGGAGGAGCATCGATCTAGGTTACTTTCGAGAGTGGCAGTTTCGGTCTTGCCTGAGCCTGATTTGCCTGCGTTGGCTGAACCTGGTTTAGAGGGTCATTGGAGCTCGCGTGCTACCATTGCGACTTCTCAGGAAGATCTTGAGATGCGGCGCATTCACTTGATTTGGGGTGCCTTGGTGCTGGCGGCGTTTGCCGCGAGCGGGCAGGCCATGCTGAGGCATGTTCCACCGATGCGTTTGCTCAGCGATGACGTCCGGCTTATGTACCGGTCGCGGCATATCTATTTGCTGGGTAGCGGCATTGCGAACGTATTGCTCGGTCTCTATGTCGCGCCCTGCCGAGCGCTGTGGCGCCGGATTCTTCAGTATGTGGGTTCGGTGCTACTGCTAGCGGCTCCGGTGTTGCTGGGGTTGGCGTTCCTGGCGGAGACTGGCATTGGGATTGACAGGACTTGGCGAAGTGGCAACGGCCTAAAGATGATGCTAGCCGGAACGATTCTACATTTTGTGGCGGCAGTTCGACGTGAGGATGCCTGAACTCTTGTGAACACTGGGATATGAAACATACCGGCGAGAATGTGGTGCGGATTGAAGCAGCGGCGCTGACGGCATTGGCGGATCGGATCGCCGGTCCTATGGCGGCAGCTTTTCAGCGGGCGGTTGATCTGATGTTTTGCTGCTCCGGGCGCGTGGTTGTCACCGGGATGGGAAAGAGTGGACTGATTGCCCGGAAGATTGCAGCGACGCTCAGTTCGACGGGGACTCCGGCACTTTATCTGCATCCGGTGGAGGCGCTGCATGGCGATTTAGGGATGGTGGTCCGGGGGGATGTAGTTCTGGCTCTTTCGGCGAGTGGAGAGACGGAGGAGATTCTGGCGTTGCTGGCGACGATCAAGAGGTTGCAGGTGCCGCTGATTGCGATGACGGGGGATGAGATCTACCTTGACCCTCAAATTCAAAATCCCCACGCTGTCGCAAAAGACGCGACAAGAAGAGTGGGGCAACCGCAAGACACAAGGTCCCTCGGCTCCGACACCTCGTCCCTTGGACGAGGCGCCTCCGCTCGGGATGACAACCGGGAGAAAAAGTCGACTCTAGCGGTGGCGGCGGATGTGGCGTTGGACTGTTCGATTACGCAAGAGGCCTGTTCTTTGGGATTAGCCCCCACGGCTTCTACAACAACCATGCTGGCGCTGGGAGACGCGCTCGCGGTCACGTTGAGCGAGCGGCGGGGATTCAAGGAAGAAGACTTTGCGAATCTGCATCCCGGAGGCAAGCTGGGGAAGAGGCTGGCGCGCGTCGAGTCTCTGATGCATACCGGTGATGCGCTGCCTTGCGTCAAGCCTTCGACAAAAATGCCTGATGTGATTTACGAGATGTCGCGCAAGAAACTGGGCGCAACGGCCGTTGTTGAAGAGGAGAAACTGGTGGGCATCATCAGCGACGGTGATTTGCGACGGTTGCTGGAGAAACGCGGCAAGGACGTGATGGATCTAACCGCGGGCGAAGCTATGACGCGTTCGCCGAAGACGATTGCTGCCACCGAGTTTGCCGCCACTGCTCTGGCCTTGATGGAAGAGAAGAAGATTACGTCGCTGATGGTTGTGGACGCCGTCGGGAAGCTGCAGGGAATTGTGCATCTGCATGATTTGTGGACGACGGAGTTGGTGTAAGAATTGAATAATTAGGAAATTGAGTAATTTGTCTAACGGGAAAGTCGGGGGTTGAGCAGCAGGATCTTCAAGTAGACAATATTCAAATGACACAATTGGGGTTCCCATGTATCACTACGATCCAAATACGGCATTAGAAGAATTGAATGAAGACGCAACTTTGCCCAATCCGGTGCATGTGCGAGACATGATTCTGCGCAGGCATCCGTCGACCGACAAGGCGCTGGAGCTGAACCGGAAGTTTGTGGAATATCAGAAGCTCTTTGGGGAGGCGCAGAAACTGGGGAAAGATATTTTGAAGGAGCTGGCGGCTAGTTAGTCCTGAGTCATGGTGCCCAAGTCGCGATTGTTTCGTGTCATCGTCAGTTGGGCAGCTATTGGTCCTGCACAACAAAAGCGAAGTCCTCTTCGGCACAGTCGATCGGCGTCAGGGAAGGTGCTCGACCTCACCACGGCCAGCGACGCTTAATTACACCAGGGTAGCGCACCTCGCCCGTCGGTGTCCTGTGCGTCAACCTCAGATATTTGTGACAAACGGACAGGTTCCGTTTTCGAAACCTCAGGAAAGCTCGCTGGTGCTATCTGCCTCTCGAACGCCGCATACACATACCTTCGTGCGACCTAGAACCTTCGTTCATGAAGTCTCACTAATACTGCAAAAGGAGGAAAAGCCCTTGCCGACGCGTTCACCGAAAGGTGGAACGCGCCTGTGCGAAATTATTTCCTCCTCATCAACCCGCTCGCAGGGATACTCCTTCTATTCGCCTTTGCCTTCCCCATGTGCGCTCAGGAATTCGTGCCTGAGAAGGTTGTCTTTCCAATTACGGATTTCAAACCCGACATCACGCGTCTTCCCCCTCTCGCCCTGAAGTTCGGCACGGGGTTTTGCCTGGATCAGGACTGCCGGTTCGTAGGCACCAATTACCACGTCGCAAAGCTCATGGGCAAGTACGTTCGTATCAAGGGAGTGTTCTCCGCCCATCTCTACGTCGATTCCGACCCGGACGACGCCGGGGCGGAAAACGTAAGCCTTTCCGCGGGCGGCTCGCTGAAGTTCACTCTGGCTCACGACCTTGCCATCTACGAGATGCGGCGTCCTCTCAAGAACTTCCATGGCGTTGGCTTCGACGCCGAAGATTTCGACAGCAGCCTCGAAGCTGACATCTACGGCTATCCATTCAACGGGAACCCGAAGCGCGGACTGGTTCGCTGGCACGGTAAGTTCCTGGGCAAAACACCCCAAGGTCTGTTTGCCTTCGCCTACGAGGAAGGTTGCGTGCGCGGCGGCGCTAGCGGCGGCATTGTGGTTGACACCAAGACAAAGAAGATCATCGGCATCCTGAACAGCATCGGCGAGGGTAAGGACCGCATCGCGCTTGCGGTGCCTGTCAAGGAGCTTTCGGACTTTGTCAAGCGGGCGCAGCCCTACCTGCAAGCGACGCTTTTTCCTAAGACGGTTTTCGTCTCCCCGGTCGCTGCAGACCTGTACCGGCCCTACACGTGGCCGCGCGTCGAAGGCCTTTCGCGGCGTCCTGTGGAACCGCCTGAGGTCCTCGACCTGCGGCGCACGGCACAGCACCTCGCGGATTCGATGCGTAACTTCGCTGCGACCGAAACATTCGCTTGGGGACATGACAACCGCGCCCCGGAGGCGACGGACGCATACGAGACCCTCATCGTGGATGGCGAGCAGAGCTGGCGACGCCCCGGCGCCAGAAAGTTCTACGCTCAAGTTCCTTTCCCGCCATCGATAAGTACGTCCGTGGTCCCCGGCAGCGACTGGTCTTATCTTCCTCAGATGGTCGGGACGGAGGTCAACCTGAAAATTCACCATGCGCCGGACGCGGTGGTAGGCGGTCGAATAGTCCACGTGTTCCAGTACACCGCGACTGCGGAGGACGGGGTATGCGGGTTCCGGCGTGTCACGCTTTTTGGCGTCTTCGAATGGGTCAGAAAGAAATGGTATGACTGCCACGGTGAAGTGTGGACGGACGAGTCAGGGACCATCTTGCGGATTTCGGAAGCGTATGACCCGGGGCCCTGGTACCGGGGGGTGATGATTTATGGATGGCTGGAGAAGGACGGACGGCAATACTCTGTCCCGGTCACGCTTACGACGGAAATCGAATCCGGAAGAACGCAGTGGTGCCGGGGGCTGTTCATGGATTACGAGATGTTCAGCACAAAGAGCCGTTTGGTCATGCCAACCGAGCTGGCGCAGAAGTCGGCGCTTGGCACTCAATGACTTTTTCCGTGACTGCGATTTCTATGTACAGAGAGATACCTCTCCGCCTTCGATCGTCCGCGCTGCAGATTAATTAAGCTCAAAGACAAGCCCATCCTTGTGTAGACAGAGGTCGCAATCAGAAGGCAGAGTTCTTCAGGCCGTCGCTTGAGAAGATCGTTCTGGCGATTGTGGATGTTTCCTGGAGGATGTTTTGGAGATCGGCGGCGGGGACAGTACGGCCCTGACGGTAGAGGAACAGATTCGATCCGTTGGCTTCGATGATCCAGCCCATGCCCGAAGGGAGTTGCTCCATCTGATTGAGCAGACTGGGAGTGAAGAGGTGACGCGTGGCTTGCTCGTCGGGGCTTTTGAGGGCGTAGCGTTCCGAGAAGACTGGGTTGGAATCGAAGTCGATGTCGTTGTGGACAAAGGCGTCGCCGATCCGGTCGAAGATGCCTTCCGGCTTCAGAGTGAACGGAGGCAGTTGCTTGCTTTGTGAGAAGCAGGCAATGGTTTGTGTGACTGTACTCTTTCCGGCGGAATACCAATAGTCGAAGACGATAGTTTCCACACCGCCAGCCACTCCAACCAAGACATTTCGAAACCCTCCGCGTGTGCGCTGCAACAGGCATGTTTTGTAGCGCGGATCAAACGTGGGACCGTGCCAGGCCTTGCCCATGAAAGTAAAGCCAAGTTGTGGCGCAAGCTGGGTGAGCTCCTGCGTACGCTTTCTGGCAGAGAGGATAGACCAGATGATCAGCGGAATGGCTAAGGCCGTGATGAACGCGAAGATCCAGAGGGAAGGGTTGGTGTGATGCATGGTTGCAAGGAAATGGTAGATCGGAGAACGTGAGGAATCAATTGCCGACTGGAGGCAGAACCTAGAACCACAAAGGGCACGAGGAATCACGAGGTAAGAACTTAAGCTCTCGTGAGAGTCTGCGATACTGATTTTCGATACTGAAGAGAGTTGAGGACATGAATGTCGCGACGCTGGATTCTCGTGCCGGTCGTCATTTGTGCGCTGACATTGGTGTATTTCGGGCTAATTCATCAGTCCGTAGCCGAACCGGGATCGGGCCTAAGCGCGGACCGCCTCTGCCGGAAGCTCCTGCAGGAGAAGAGCCACGTCGAAGCACTTGCGTGGATGGAGCACTCGAAGACGAATGACATTCGCACCGTTGGGGAGCAGAGTCCAGAGCACTCACTCAAGATCGTGAAGGGACTGTACGCTTCCGGCGCCATACAGGTTCAGGCTGTTGAAGTGGATCGCGTTGCGGGAGTTGGGGAAACGGTAAACACTTTGTGTGTCGACTTGCCCAGAGATCCTGAGAAGAGAAAGAAGCTGCTCGCGGTCGAGGCCAGAGTCGCGCGCGCCGGAGGATTCGACCGCGTTCCCGATGAGGGCCAGCAGTATATGTTTCTGCACGGCTTCAAGCTGACCCTGCTGCCCTAGGGACTTCGCCGCTCGGGCCGCCGCAATCCGTTACAATAATCGATTCTCTGCAAATAGGATCTGCTCATTATGCATCGTTGGTCAGAACTGTTCATTCCTACGTTGCGCGAGGCGCCGGCGGATGCCGAAGTGGCTTCGCATAAGTTTCTGGTGCGGGCGGGCTACATCCGTCAGCTTGCGTCCGGGATTTACTCCTATCTTTTCCTGGGCAACCGCTCGTTCAACAAGATCATGGCCATTGTGCGCGAGGAGATGGACAAGATCGGGCAGGAGTTTTATCTCCCGGCGTTGCATCCTCTCTCACTCTGGGAAGCCAGCGGGCGCTGGCCGCACGCTGTTGGCGAGAACCTGTTTCGCCTGAAGGACCGCAAGGGCGCGGACATGTGCCTGGGCATGACCGAAGAAGAGGTCATGACTTCGATCGCGGTGAAAGAGCTGCGCAGCTACAAGCAACTGCCGCAGGTCTGGTATCAGATCGCGCCCAAGTTTCGCGACGAACCGCGGCCGCGGTCCGGTCTGTTGCGCGTCCGGCAGTTCATGATGAAAGACTCGTATTCGTTTGACATCGATGCGGCGGGGCTGGATGTTTCCTACAAGAAACACTACGAAACGTATTGCCGCATTTTTGACCGTTGCGGGTTGAAATACATGGTGGTTGAGGCCGATTCGGGCGCGATGGGCGGCAAGGAATCGCACGAATTCATGGTGCGAACGCCGGCGGGCGAAGACCAACTCGTGAGCTGCGACGGCTGTAACTATGCAGCGAACATGGAAAAGGCGACGTCGCAGCTGGAAGCGGTTCCGGACCTTTCGGCGTTCGGGGATGGCAAGCCGGTCGAGGTGCACACGCCCGGGCAGAAGACAATTGAGGATGTCGCGAAGTTCCTAGGCGTCTCGCCGAAGAACAAGATCAAGACTTTGGCGTACATGGCAGAGGAGAGAGACAAAGAAGGCAAAGTGACGGCTAGGCAGGAAGTTGTCGTTCTCATGCGTGGCGACCATCAACTAAATGAAGCGAAATTTGCCGCCGCGACCGGTTGGACGACGCGTCCAATGGAGGAGAGCGAGATTCAAAAGCTGTTTCATTCGCCGGCGGGATATCTAGGCCCAGTCGGCATCCAGTGGGCCCCGAACCTGAAGACCTTCGGAGCGCGGCCAGTGTTGCTCGTCGATAGGGCACTAGAAGGCCGAGCGAACCTGATCGCGGGCGCGAACAAAGAGGACTATCACCTGAAAAATCTGACGCCGGGGAAGGACTTTCATCCCACGGTGTATGCCGATTTGCGTTCGGTGACCGCAGGCGAGGCCTGTCCGAATTGCGGCAAGCCCCTGCGCATTGACACGTCGGTGGAGATCGGGCACATCTTCAAGCTGGGCTACAAATATTCCGAGTCCATGGGTGCGCGGGTGCTCGACAAAAATGGAAAAGAAGTAATGCCGATCATGGGCTGTTATGGAATTGGGATCGAGCGCATCCTGACCGCGGCTGTCGAGCAGGGCAACGACAACGACGGATTCTGGCTGCCGAATTCGATTGCTCCGTTTGAGGTGGTCGTGGCTCCGGTCAATGTGAAAGATGAGGCGGTAAAGAATGCTGCCCAAGCCATCGCGAAGCAGCTGGAGGCGGCTGGTTTTGACGTTGTGCTCGATGACCGGGATGAGCGGCCGGGAGTGAAGTTCAAGGACGCGGATTTGGTCGGTATCCCCTTTAGAATCACTGTGGGAAAGAAAGTTACCGAAGGTACCGTGGAGGTCGTTATTCGGTCGACTCGCGAAGTTCGCGATGTTAGGATCACGGCGATCGTCGAACATTTTCGGGAGTTGCTCGCGCGGGCAGGATGAAGGTCTCCGTGTCCTGCGAGCAGATTGTGGGACATGGGAACCGTTAAAGCCATTGGTGGACTTCTCCTCATCATCGCGGTGATCTACTGCGCGTTTCAGATCATTCCGCCCGAGTTGACGAACTATTCTTTCCAGGATGATCTGCGGAACATTGCGATGGTGGGCGGCGCCAATCCCCACGAGTCGGATCAGGAACTGATCGATTCGATCATGAAGAAGGCGCAGGAACACCAGATCACGCTGGCTCCTGAACAGATCACGATTCAGCGCATTGGTACGCCGGGTGCACCGGCCGTGTACGTGGCCGCAGACTACAGCGTTCCGGTGTCGTTGCCGGGATATGCCTTCGCACTGCACTTCACTCCCTCCAGCGGAAACCGGGGCATGTAGCTGCGGTGATGCTCAGCATTTCTGCTCCATTAGCTTCGACTTGACTTGGATTCTGTCGTGAAACAAATCAAAGTCATTGCCGGACTGTGCGTGTTCGCGTTTGTGATGAGCACGGGGTGGCAAATTGCGTCCTGTGAGTTCCGCAACTATCTGCTCAAAGACGACCTGAAGGACGTAGCGGCGATGGGCGCTTCGCGGATCGGGTTCGACGGGCCGGGCTCGGACGACGATCTACGCGCGGCCGTGATTCGCCGGGCGAAGGATCAAGGGATTCGTCTGGTGCCCGAGCAGATTCTTGTCCGGCGCTCGGGGTCACGGGACAACCCTGTCGTGTTCATCGCGGCGAAGTATCAGGCTCGCGTGTGGCTACCCGGCTTTGCACTGGTATTTCACTACACCGCGACGAGCAGAGCGTAGAGCGCGGTTAATTCTTTTCACGCTTCAGAATCAGGAAGAATAAAAATCCCCACTTCTGGCAACCGCGAGGGGCCAACTGCTTTCCGCACTTCGGGGATGGCGAATGACGATCGTAACCTTGTCAGGAGGTTACTGCACACCTAGGATCGGGTTGGAATCGGAGTTCCCTCGCATTCTGCGAGGTGCCCAGAGAGTTCCTGCAAACAAAAAGCTGAAACGCGAATCCCGGGAAAAGCGATTCGTAGAGACTTACAAGGATTCTGATTGGGGGCGGTCCGTGACAATGAAGGTTCGAGCGCTATTGGTATCTCTTGTGCTGCCGGCAACGATGTGGCTGGCTGGCTGCGGGCATTATGTGTGCGGCACGACGTTTGGCAGTGCCACGTGCTCATCGACGTCCACGAATAATGGCGGCTCTATCACCGGGTCGGTGTTCGTCTATTTCATGGACGACAAGTCGGAAGAGATGACTGCGGAAGGCGTGAATGTGCAGAACTCGCAGTCTTTCGCGACGATCCCAAACTGGACATCGCCTCCAACCTTGTCAACAGGCACGATAAATGGCGGTATCGCCATTGTGGACCAAGCATACCTCTACATGCCCGAGTCGGATGGCAACGTCTATGAGTACTCCATCAACAGTACGACAGCGGCTCTGACGGCTATCGCAGGAAATCCCGTGAACCTGGCCTTGCCGAGTGGCGTGGCCTCTCCAATCGTGGCCGATCCGGCGGGAAAATACGTTTTCGTCGGCACCGCGTCCGGGATCTATGTTTTGTCGGTGACCTCGGGCACAGGTGCGCTGGCTTCGACCAACGGCGGCTTACCCTACGGTAGCACCGGATTGCAACCCATCTTTATGACGACCGACGGTCTGGGGAAATATCTCTATGTTTTGGACGGCTCGTTCATTACTGCGTACTCCTACAGTTCGAGCACCGGAACGTTAACCTCGCTTGAAACCGTTGCATCAGAGGGGATGATGATGCTGGCCGGCGAGCCCACCGGAAACTACCTGTTCGGCTCGACGGAGTTGGACGGATCGGGTGGCGGAGCGGTCGACAACAATTTTTATATGTTTGCGATTACCCCTTCCACCGGAACCACTCCGGGGTCTCTCGCATCCATGACCACCATCAGTACTCCCGAAACCCCTTCGTATGTCGCGGTGAGTCCGAATTTGGAGAACGGTAACGATCTGGTTTACACGTTCAACTTTGACGCGTCCACAGGCGGCGCCGGCTTGGAGCCGATTATCGAAGCTCCTTTCAATCCTTCGACCGGAACATTTGGGACAGCATTGGTCCAGACCGATTTCCTATCGAATCTAGGAATGTTTGACCCGAGCGGCAACTTCCTGATCATTCAGGGATCGTCGACGACACAGACTGCGGCAGGCATCCTTGCCCTCTCGGTGTCGAGTACGGGAGCTCTGACCACTACACTTCCTAACGCCGGGAACCCGCTCAATGTCGGTCACATGGCTGTTACTGACGGGAAGTAGCCCCAACTCAGACTAGGCTGCTGAAACGAGACCCGCGAAATGGCGGGTCTTTTTTCTTTCCACACGATTAGCTAACCGACCCTGTTGCCTCTCGGTTCAGTTCCAGTTTGCCGATCTCTCACGTGGGATGGGAAAATAGAGCTCTATGCCAAAAACGCTCAAAGCACTCATGACGCAGTCTCTCGCGGCAGCGGTCCTGCTGCTCGGACATGCTCTCTCTCAGAATGCCCCGGCTGCCAGCTCTCAATCGGCAAAACCGGCATCGACGCAATCGACCGCACCGTCAGGGCAGGCCGGCGCAGCGAAGAAGCCTGCGACCGCAACCAAAACCGCGACTCCCTATACGCTGAAAACTCAGAAGGAGAAGGAGAGCTACGCGTTAGGGATGAACATCGGATCGAGTCTTCAGAAGCAGGGTGTTGGGAGTGCTGTAGACTCGGCGGTCGTGGCGCGGGGAGTCAGAGATGCGTTGGCAGGAAACAAGACGCTGCTGACCGACCAGCAGATGAGCGACGCACTGAAGCAGTTGCGAGAAGACGTCCACAAAGCGCAAGACGCGAAGGCACATCTGGAGGGAGCGGCGAGCAGGAAAGCGGGCGAGGCGTTTCTGGCCGCTAACAAGTCGAAAGACGGAGTGAAGGTTCTCGCCGACGGCCTGCAGTACAAGATCCTCACCGAAGGCACCGGGCCCAAGCCAAGCGCAACCGACACGGTCATGGTCAACTATCGCGGCACGCTGATCGATGGCAAGGAATTCGACGCGTCCGAAAAGCATGGCGGTGCGCAACCACTGCAGGTAAACCACGTGATCCCAGGTTGGACCGAAGCGCTGCAGATGATGTCGGTTGGGTCGAAATGGCAACTGTATATCCCTGCGGACCTGGCGTATGGCGACGCTTCGCCTCCTGGCAGCGGCATCCCTGCCGGGTCCACGCTGGTGTTCGACGTGGAACTGCTCTCGATTGGCGAGCCGAAGAAATAGCGAGAATGAAGGACAACGAGAATGCAGAAGTGAGATCAACCTCGCTTCTGCATTTTCATTTATTTGGCTGTGATTGCAGGCGCTACAACGCTTGCCGCAAATGCTCCTCGGCCGAAAGGTTGGCGCCCGCCAGCAACAGCAAGCCGGAAAGAAACGCCCAGAACATCATACTGACCGAGAGCGCGAATGGACCGTAGACCTCCTGAAAGTTGAGCCACGGCAGCGCCAGAATGTAGGCGTACTTCAGGGCTTCGGAAAGAAGTCCCATGATGATGGCCGCGGGCAGAACGGCGCGCGCCGGGACTTTGCCATTGGGCAGCACCCAGTAAATGAGAAAGAAGATTGCGATGCTGGCGGCGATGGCAAAGATCTTCATCACAAGGAATCCCACAACGCGGACAAATCCGGCTCCATAGCCCCGGAAGAGAAATTCCATGAATGCCACCGGACCAGCGGTCAACGCGATCGAGAGCATCGCCAGGGCGCCACAGGCGAACGCCAATCCGAACGATACCACTTGATTGCCCAGATAAGAGCGGTTGCTCTGAAACCGCCATATGCGGTTTAGGGCGACCTCGAGCGGCAGGAATATTCCCGAAGATGTGACCAACAAAATGATCAGCGAGAAGAACTGGACGCGCTGGCGGGAGTTAACCATGGAGTTAAGGTTGCGGATGACAAAATCCTGACCAGCGGGAAGGTCGTCGCGTAATAGCTGCAGGACTACGTCGTACATGACGCGCGAGTGAAATACATGGCGAATCAGGGTCATCATGAGCATGACGAAGGGGAAGAACGACAGAATGGCATTGGCCGCCACCGAGAAGGCGAACGTGTGAACTTCGGTCCCCATGAGGTATTTCACGGTGTTTAGCACAAGTCCGCGGGAAGTGCGGCTCGGCTGGGGGGTGGGGCGCGCCGGAGCCGCGTCTGGCTTGGCAAGCGTCCGGATAGGAGGATGACCCATAGTGAAGCTAAATCCTACCAAAATCGCGGAAAGAGGCAGAAACACGGTGAACGGAAGTTTGCGGGGTGGTTACCGCGGGTTATTTCTTAATCTGCGTTAAAGTTATCGAATGTGACCCGTGGTCATATTTCGATTTGCTTCTAATTTCACTTGCGAAACGTTTTAATAGTGCTTAATATCTCATGCTCAATACCGGAAGATTGGTCCGGTGGTGAGACCAGAGGTTGGTTGACGTTTGTTGGGTGTGGTGGAAAAGCGCCAAATTGTCGGACTCCAGTGTTCTCGCAGCAGACGTTCAGTGCATGCGGGGGCTGAGGAGTCCCTTCCTTTTTGGAAGTAAATCCTTGCACATCGTAGACGCAACCGAAATTCTACCGGTTTCCTCGAGGGGGAGCTTCAGTCGACCGAAGCGCGATCCGAGGGTCGGAGAATAATTTTCGCGATCAGTGAAAGGAGTTTCATCCGTGAGAGAGAAAGGTACAGTGAAGTGGTTCAACGGGGCGAAGGGGTATGGATTCATCCAGCGCTCTACCGGAGAGGACGTATTCGTGCACTTCTCCGCCATCCAGGAGAACGGCTACCGCACCTTGAATGAGGGCGAGACCGTGGAGTTTGACCTGCTCAAGGGCCCCAAGGGCTTTCAAGCGGCAAACGTCGTCCGCGCATAACCTGCGAACCATTTGAGAGCCCTCCCGGCGAGCGCGGGAGGGTTTTTTATTGCGGGCTTGAGTTCACCACCGGCCGCGTGATGTGGTTGACACTAGAGACGGCGCGGAAGAAGCCCGCGCACAAAACTAGCGTACTTCCAACGACACGAGGTCTCCGCCGCCTCTTCCGCTCGGCTTGTAGTTGACCGTGACTTGCCGGTCGCGCCAGTCGCAGGAGAAATCGTCGGCACCGATCAGCAGTAGTGATTTGTAGTCGGCGGCGCGCAGCTTGAGGGTTCCGGCCTCAGCATTGACCGTAAGCGTGGCAGCTGGCGCTTTTGAGCAATCGACCGCGACTAGGCGCCCCTTGGCAAACTTCGTGCCTCGGCTGTCAGCAGTAGTGCCCGGTTGAGTGGGACTTTCCGCAGCCGCGCGTTTGGCGGCATCTTCCTCAAGGACATCGAAGGGTGATTTTTGAGGCTCGAACTTCTGCGCGGCATTGCCGGGAGAATTCGCAGACACGCCGTACTTGCGCTCGGTTCCGGCCTGCGAGATCAACTCCCGAGCTTCGGCAGCGATTAGCGGATTGCTGCTTGCCTTGAGCCGCTGTAGCAGTCGATCGGCCTCTTCCCACTTCTTGCTCGCGACATAGATCTGCGCCAGATGGTACACATACATTTCATTCCGCGGACTCAGATTCATCGCGGAGCGCTCAGCCTGGATCGCTGCTTGTGATCCGCCTCCCGCACTCCGCGCCACTGCCAGCAGGTCGTAAGCGTCGGCCATTTCCGGATTCCACTCGATCACTGATCTTAAGTCGAGGATCATATTGGCGAGGCCGAAGATTTCGGCATGTTTGGCCTGCGCGTCTTTATACTTCTCGAGCGAAACGTAATAGCGGATCCACATGTCGCGAGGGTTGAGCGAGGCTGCATCCGAGAGCTCAGCCAAAGCCTGCCGGTATTCTCCGTGTTGGATGTGGTCGTAGGCGAGCATGCGGTGCGCAAGAGCATTGCCGATTGCGTTGCTGGGCAATTCTTCTGCTTCTTCGCCCATCCGCTTGCTGGGCTTTCCGGCGGCGGCTTTCTTGTCGACCGCGGTGGGAGTTGTGGCCAGATCCCCTAAACTCTTCAGGCCAAATTCACGGCGCTCCGGGATGCGGAGTTGCACTCCTGCATAGAGGGCGCGGGCGTCGGCCTCGGGCAACGGTTCAACAGTGATCGTCGAACTATCGGGTGTTATCGGGACGGGAAAGCGGTCGGTCTGGCTTGGGCGAGCGAGATTCGAAGAATCCGAGTTCGTCTGTCGAGCAGCATCGACAGCGGCTTGCAGCCCGGTCTGCGACTGGAAATATTTCTTGATGGCTTGCTCGAGTTCGGCGGAACTCATGCCATAGGCCTGCTTGATGGCGTCCTCGACGGGAAGATGCTGGTTCAGAGCCAGGTTAAAGAACTCTCCGGTCTCAGGCAGCTTTTTCTCGTGGAGCAGGTAGTGCATCACGATCCACGACTCGGCGTAATAGAGGACGTTGTGCGACCCTTCGTTGCGCGTCGACGTGTCGTGCTTCAAAGTGAACAGGTCCGGCAATGAGAGCCAGACTTGAGCGCTCAGCAGTTCGGTGAGCGACTTGGGTGGATGCGCGTCATGCTGGTTGCCGAGAAGGTCCTCTTTGACCGACGGCTGAAGTTCGGGGTCACCGCCGATCTCAAACTGCCTGTTGTCGACGTGGATCGAACTGAAATATTCGGCGAGGCCTTCGTCGAACCATCCCTGCGCGGGAGGATAGTTATAGTTCATCCACGAGATCGCGAGATCGTGGGCCACTGCGCGCCAGGATTCATCTTCGAAGAGGTTGAGGCCGATGAAGTCCTGGTCTTCCCCCGGAAGGAAGAATCCAGGAGCATCGATCGGCTGGCCTTGGCGAAGTGGGGCGAGTTGGTAGTACGTCTTGTCGTTTTTGAAGGCAAGAATCGTCAGCGGCCGCGAATCGTGCAGACGCTCCTTGTTCAGGAGAAGGCCGAAGACGGCGCGCATCTGCTCGAAGCGGAGAGCGACCTCGCGTCCCTTCTTTTCACCTGCGTCGGTGACGACAGTGAAGTGTGCGGAGTGGATCTCGAGCCATGGCGGTTCGGTGGCGGCTCGAGTGCGTGCACAGAGAGCCAAAATAAAGATCGCGATGGAAAACGGGATGGAGCGCTTGCAGGACATCGGCCGTCAGGAGGGAGTGGCTTTCAAGGAAATGCTACCACGATGAGGTGAGCGAAGCCCTGCCCGAATAAGTCAGGTGACGGGTCGATCGGAAAGCCGTCCATCTGAACGGCGTATTAATTGTGATCGAAAATGCTCGAACCGATCGCTATAATGCCCAGTTCTCCTATATGCCATTACAAAATCGTTTTTCTAGGCTGTTTCTCCTCGGGCTTCTAATACTAGCGGGTGATGCGATCTGTGTTTCCGCGACGGCTTGGACTGGCTTGCTGACCGATAGCGCCGGTAAGCCGATTTCCGGAGCGATCGTCAAACTACATTCGCCGTCCAGCACCATGGACTACAGCGCGACGACACTCGCGGACGGGAAGTTCGCTTTTGCCGCAATCGCGGCGGACAGCTATGAACTGTCCGTGACGATCGCTGGCAACACCAGAAAGGCCGACTCCCCCTTCGTCGTCCACGACGAGAGCGTGCCGATGCTGTCGCTGCAGATCTCTGCCACCGGTCAAATCGTGCAAGGGCCCACCGGGCAAGCAAAGGACCTGAGCCTTCCAGCCGCGAGCGCGGCCCAGGCCAGCGGCGGCGAGCATCTTTCGAGTTCGGAGGTGTCGAGCCTTCCCCTCAATGCTCGCGACTTCAGCAAGTTGCTGCTGCTGGCCGCCGGAACGATGACTGACACGAATGGCGCCGCGAACTTTACACAGCAGTTTGCCGTCAATGGGCAGCGCGGCGTGACCACGGTTTTCGCCACGGATGGTTTCGATACAACCGATCCCGAGATGGGCGGTGCTACGTTTTCCAACTTCAATGTTGATGCGATTCAGGAAGTGCAGTCCAGTTCCGGAGTACTGCCCGCCGACGTCGGCCACGGGGCGGCCAGTTACACGAATGTGCTGACCAAGTCAGGAACGAATCAGATCCACGGCAGCCTGTTTGAGTTTCTGCGCAACGCGGCTTTCGACGCGCGGAACTATTTCGATCCGTTGCCCTCGATCAGCGGCCACCGATTACCTCCCTTTGCGCGAAATGAATTCGGATTCACCAACGGCGGGCCCGTCGTGCTGCCGGGTTACGACGGGAGGAATCGGACTTTTTATTTCGGAGAGTACCAGGGATTCCGTCAGGTGTTGGGTACGACGCAGGTCCTTCCGGTACCGAGCGTGGCGGAGCGCCAAGGGATCGATACGACCACCTATCCCGGGGATACTCTCACTGTGCCCGTGAGCGCTGCTGTGGTTCCTGTGCTGAACGGATATCCGGTGCCGAATGAACCGAATGGTGCGTTCCGCGACCGAACCTACGCCGCATCCTCGAAAGTTGTGACCGACACAAACCAGTTCTCGATCCGCATCGACCACAAGATTTCCGACAAGTCATCGCTGGTCACGCGGTTCAGTTTGAATCAGGTGACCGGTCCACTCACGAACCCGGACCAGACGGCGATCAATCCTGATTTCGGGATTCAGTTCTACGATCACCAGCGCAACGCTGGGGTGCACTACACCCGTGCAATCACGTCGCGTCTTACTTCTGATACTTCACTCGGCTACATTCGCAGCACACCTTTTTTCCCGACGACCAACCACACGCAACCGGGAATTACCTTTGCCGACGGACTGTTTCAGCCGTATTTTGCGCCGGCGGGGTCAATTTTCGGTTCGTACAGCAATCTCTATCAGTTCAAGCAGGACTTTGCCTGGGTTCGGGGCGCGCACACCTTCAAGTGGGGCACAGAGATTCGTGTGAACCGCGATTCCACGATCTTTGGCGTGAATCCGAATGGGCTCTACGAATTCGGCGGGGGGCCCGCGTACTCGCCCGTGAACATTCCGTCGGCGAGCGGGAATCATGACATTCGCGTCGGCGACCAGTTGCCGGACTCGCTGACCGGGCTGCTGACCGCGACGCCATATTCCTACAACATCATGGCTGCGGCGAGCATTACTCCTGTCGGCGGAAAGTTCAACGAAGCTGGCGTGCGGCGCGAAGCCTACAACTTTTATTTCGAAGACACATGGAAAGCGACCAAGCAAATCACGGTCAACTATGGGCTGCGCTACGAGGTAAACAGCCGCATTCACGAAGCGACCAAGCGCACGTCTCTGCCGATCTTTCTGGGGCCGGATGGAAAAAGAGTGCCGTACGGTGATACGGCTGCGACGCAGCAGATCATTATCAATCCGCAGCCACCGTACGATCAGGACTGGAACGGCTGGGGACCGCGGTTGGCGCTGGACTACGCGCTCAGCCCGCACACGGTTCTGCACCTGGGTGGTACGATCACCACGCTGATTCCGAATCTATGGCAGGACAATTTTTTGACGGCCGCGATTCCCTACGTTTTCGCCCCCTCGATATACGCACAGCCCGCCGAGCCGATCGCATTTCAGGACACGTTCGTTCCGCTCAATCTGCCGACGGCTTACAACACTCAAGGCCAGCCGATTTTTGCGACCGGACGCTCGCAAGACGTGCCGGCCAACACGGTCTTCGACTATGTCCGCTTTCAGAATGATTTGGAGACGCTCACGCCGGGCAATGTGCAGTTGCTGAATGTCGCGGGCATCGCAAAGAACTTCGGCAACGGCTACATGGGCAGCTGGACGGCGGGCGTCGATCACGACTTCGGCGACTTCAAGTTCAACGCTTCATATGTGGCGACCGCAGGAATTCATCTGGCGCGCGCATATAACCCGAACGGATATGGCGGCGCGTGCCAGGGTTTCGCCCCGTTTACGCAGTTCAATACCCCATGCCATGCGACCGGAGGATTCGGCCCCGAGACCATCATGTCCAGCGGCTCGCATTCCAGTTATCACGCACTGCAAACCAGTCTAACCAAGAATTCCGCGAAGCTGGGACTCGGTCTGCAGGCGAGCTACACGTATTCGAAGTCGCTTGACGATACCAGCGCGGTGCTGGGAGGGCTGCTGGGAGCTTCTGGGACGATCCTGCAGACGGCGCCGCAGAATCCGTGGGATCCGGCGGCGGAGAAGGGGCCGTCGACCTTCGATGTGACGCATGTGTTCGCGGGCAGCGTGATTCAGTTGCTGCCGCTCGATCACGTCGGGTTTCTGAAGCCGCTTGGAAGAACGCTGACCAAGGGCTGGCAGTTCCTGAACATCACGACGCTGACGACTGGGTCGCCGTTCACGGTCTTTTCGGGAGTGCAGCAGACTGGGGCGGGGCTCGGTGGCGGAGATCGTCCGGATCTTGTCCAAATGCCGCGTGTCTCTACCAGCCGCGCCGACCGCGCCGACTATTTTGGAAGAGGGGACACTTCCACGGGCAACCAGAACAACACGTTCTTTTTCGTGCCCATCACGGGTCCCGGAGTGACTATCCCTGGAGGAACTGGACCGAACCACGGGCGCTTCGGCACACTCGGCCGCAATACCTTTCGCGGGCCGGCTTACCACGACTACGACATCGCGCTGATCAAAGACACGCCCTTCGGGCGTCGAGGGAACGCGGAGCTAGGAACGCTGGAGTTCAGGGCAGAGTTCTTCAATATCCTCAACATCCCGAACTTCGGATTGCCATCGAATATCGTCAGCGGGAGCGGCTTCGGCATCATCAGCAAAACGGCAGGAACATCGAGGCAGATTCAGTTCTCACTGAAGGTGATCTACTGAGCCGATCAAATCCCACCACAGAGGCACGGAGGCACGGAGAAAGACAATCCTGAAGCGAGAGCCTGGCTAGTCTGG
>Ga0335078_10004184_pt1 | contig 21400 bp, 19 predicted proteins | sample Lox_Sample_32_FD_206711 | JGI IMG/M metagenome (GOLD analysis project Ga0335078, IMG submission 206711) | Soil microbial communities from Loxahatchee National Wildlife Refuge, Florida, United States - Lox_Sample_3.2 | ecosystem: Environmental > Terrestrial > Soil > Wetlands | place: USA...
CCAACGGACCTGGCGATGCGCTCGTTCCAGTGGATGACGTTGAAGTCGCCGGACGCGCCGCAGTACTGCACGAGGCTGAGCCGGGTCACCGGGTAGCTGGCGGCGGGCAGTTCCGCGCCCTCGGCGACCTCGCCGTAACTGATCTGCTGCGCCGCCATCACGCGCCCCGCTCTACCAGCGTGCCGCTCGCGGTGCAGACGAGCTCGCCGGCCGCGTCGCGGATCTGGGTGCTGGTGGTGATCATCACGTTGCGGCCGGCGTCCCTGATCTCGGTGATCGTGGGCTGCGCGGTCAGCACGTCGCCTGCCGCGATCGGCCGGGCGTACTCGAACCGCTGCTCGCCGTGCACGACCATCGCGTAGTTCAGGCCGAGGCCGGGGTCGCCGATCGCCGTGGCGGCGCTGGCCATGCTCAGCACGATGGCGAACGTCGGGGGTGCTATCACGTCCGGGTGGCCGGCCGCGCGGGCGGCCGCCTTGTCCCGGTACACCGGGTTCGGGTCGCCGATGGCCGAGGCGAACTCGGCGATCTTGACTCGGGACACCTCGTACGGCTCCGACGCCGGGAACGTCCGGCCCGCGTAATCCCGGTTGACGGCCATGCAGGCTAGCGGGTCTCGCGGTGCGGCTGGTGCTTGCGGCAGAACGGGCAGTACTTGCTCAGCTCGAGCCGGTCCGGGTCGTTCCTGCGGTTCTTCCTGGTGATGTAGTTGCGGTGCTTGCACTCCTGGCAAGCCAGTGTGATCTTGGGCCTGACATCGGTCGCAGCCACGGTGGCGTGCCCTTCTCTCGGTCGAACATCGGCGCCGCCCTGGCGGGTGGTCCGGGTATCTCTAGGTAGTAGCGGAGGCCGGACTTGAACCGGCGACACAGCGATTATGAGCCGCTTGCTCTGCCTGACTGAGCTACTCCGCCGCCCTGACCCGTCAGGCTCGTTCCCGGCTTCCGGCAACCGGACGACTCGGGAACCCCCTGCCCTAGCCGCGGGGCTGACTTAGCTTACCGGGAAAACCCGGCGGCCGCGATTTCGGGCCTGGCGCGACTACGGCCGGTGACCATAATGCTACGGGCCGATCGGGGTGCTGCCGGACGGGCTGGATCGGGCCCGGGAATGGCCTTTTTTCAGGCGATGCCCTTTGGCCGGTCATGGGTTGGTCAAGAAGCGGGTGACCGGAACGTGGCTGCTGAGACTCCAGTATCCTGCCTAGCACGGTCTTGAATCCGGTCGCCGCAAATGGCGCCCGTCCCGGCCATCGGGACCGGGGACGGCCGGGATGCAAAGTCGTTACCGTTTCTTCAGCAGATCCGAAGGATGGCCGTGCGAGCCTGCCGCAGCACCAGGGTAGTAGCCCGCGCCGGGTTCCGGTCCGGGCCCCGATCAGGCATTTCACGCCGCGGGCGGTTCTGCGCCAGGCTCTGCATGACGCGGCCGTCTGCGGGTAGGCAGGAGATCCGGAGCCCAAGGAACGCCCGCGCCACCGCGCGAGGGCCTGTACCGTCAGTAACTGCACCTGGCCGCGCTGGGTACATGAAGATGTTGAATGATGTCGGCGAGTCCAACTTTGCGGCTATTGTGGACCGTCACAACCGTTTGGCCGGATCGGGAGATCATCGCTGATGTCGAGGCGCGAGCACTCAGCAGCCGTTACCTACCACGCGCTGCGAGAGGCACCAGATACCGCGCAGGTCACCGGCACCGCGCTCAGCGCGTTCGCCAGCACCTACCCGGACCTCAAGCTCCAGCCGCTGGTGGTCGTCATCGCCGCGTTCAATGAGGCAGACAACATCGGCGCGGTGCTGGACGAGGTGCCCGAGCAGATCTCGGACGTGCCGGTGTCGCTGCTGGTGATCGACGACGGCAGCACCGACAAGACCACCGAGGTCGCGCAGCGGCACGGCGCCCTGGTCTGCACGCTCGCGGAGAACCGCGGCCACGGCGTCGCGCTCCGGCTCGGCTACCGGATCGCCCGTGACGGCGGCGCCCGCTACATCGCCACGCTGGACGGCGACGGCCAGTGGGATCCTGCCGACCTGCCCGAGATGGTGAAGATCCTGGAAGGCGAGCAGGCGGACTTCGTGCTCGGCTCGCGGGAGCTCGGCCAGACCGAGAACACCGACGCGTTCCGCAACCTGGGCGTCAAGCTCTTCGCCAGGGTCATCAGCGGCCTGACCCGCACCCGCCTCACCGACACCTCGAGCGGGCTGCGGCTGATGCGCGCCGAGCTGACCGGCACCGTGACGCAGACCCAGCCGCAGTACCAGACCTCCGAGCTGCTGATCGGCGCGCTGCTGCAGGGTTACCGGGTCGCCGAGGTGCCGACGGTCATGCGGCAGCGGCTCTCCGGCGAGAGCAAGAAGGGCCGCAACCTGGCCTACGGGCTGCGCTACGCGCGCGTCATCACCCAGACCTACCTGCGGGAGCGGCGCGCCGCCGGGCAGGCACAGGCACCAGTGCTGCAGCAGCACCCCGGCACCGACACCGCCCGCTGACCCCAGCGCAGCCTCGGCACACGTAGCCCTGGCGCAGCCTCGGCGCACGCCCCAGCGGACAGCAATCGCGCCAGGACCCGTTTACCGGGTCCCGGCGCGATCTGCGTGCGCCCGTCCGCCTAGAACCTGCGCAGCAGCAATATGACGAGCACGATGATCAGGATGATCACGATCGTCCCGATGCCGATATACATCAGCTGTGTCCTTCCGGGGGGTAGCTTCCGGTCGCATCCGGCTACCCGTGCGAGCGGGCCTCAAACGGCGCCCGCAACCAGGTCCACGTGATCATGAGATGCGACCTCAGCCGTCCGGCGCGAGCCAGGCCGCCGAGACGATCCCGGCGAGGGAGTTATCCACAGCTAGCGGCGTAGTCACCGGCGCAGCGGCTCAACGCGGAGAGTTTGGTGGCTGACAGCGACCAAACTCTCCGCGTTGACTGGGCGCAGCGGGAGTTGCCACCCGCCGCGCGGGCGGGCTGGGCGCCAGGCGTAGGCCGGCACGCCGGCGCGGCGGCGCCGCGCGGACGGCGCAGGCGGCGCAGGCGGCGCAGGCGGCGCAGGCGGCGCAGGCGGCGCGGGCCGCCGCGGGTGGCGGCTCGGGCCGGCCCGCGCCGCGGGGACGGCGGCTCGGGCCGGCCCGGCTAGCACTCGATGACGTTCACGGCCAGCCCGCCGCGCGCGGTCTCCTTGTACTTGATCTTCATGTCGGCGCCGGTCTCCCGCATGGTCTTGATCGCCTTGTCCAGCGAGACGGTGTGGGTGCCGTCGCCGCGCACCGCCATCCGGGCGGCGGTGATCGCCTTGACGGCGCCGATCGCGTTCCGCTCGATGCACGGGATCTGCACCAGCCCGCCAACCGGGTCGCAGGTCAGCCCCAGGTTGTGCTCGACGCCGATCTCCGCCGCGTTCTCCGCCTGCTCGGGCGTGCCGCCGAGCACCTCTGCCAGCCCGGCGGCCGCCATCGAGCACGCCGAGCCGACCTCGCCCTGGCAGCCGACCTCGGCGCCGGAGATCGACGCGTTCTCCTTGAACAGCACGCCGATGGCGCCGGCCGTGAGCAGGAACCTGATCACGCCGGCGTCGTCGGCGCCCGGCACGAACCTGGTGTAGTAGTGCAGTACCGCCGGGATTATGCCGGCCGCCCCGTTCGTCGGCGCGGTCACGACCCGGCCGCCGGCCGCGTTCTCCTCGTTCACCGCCAGCGCGTAGAGGGTGACCCACTCCATCGCGTACAGCGGGTCGGCGGTGTCGGACGTCCGCTCCAGCGTCTCACGCAGCGCCCGCGCCCGCCGCCGCACCTTGAGCCCGCCGGGCAGTACGCCCTCGGCGGCGCAGCCCCGCTGCACGCACTCCCGCATCACCGCCCAGATCCGCAGCAGCCGCGCCTCGACCGAGGCCTTGTCCGTGCGCGCCAGCTCGTTAGCCAGCATGATCCCGCTGACCGGCAGGCCCGTCCGGGCCGTGTGCGCGAGCAGTTCCGCGCCGCTGCCGAAGGGGTAGGGCACCGGCGTCGGGTCGGCCACCAGCGCCGGGCGGCCGGCCTCGTCCTCCCCGAGCACGAAGCCGCCGCCCACCGAGTAATAGGTCCGTGCGCTGAGCTCCGCGCCCGCCGCGTCGACCGCGGCGAACTGCATCCCGTTGGAGTGGAACTCCAGCCGCTTGCGCCGGTGCAGGACGATGTCCTCGCCGACGTCGAAGCTGACCGGATGGTGGCCGAGCAGCGGCAGCGTGCCGGCGGCGCGCACGTCGTCCGCCAGCAGCTCGGCCCGAGCCGGGTCGACGCTCTCCGGCTCCTCCCCCGCCAGGCCCAGCAGTACCGCATTGACGCTGCCATGGCCATGGCCGGTGGCACCGAGGGACCCGAATAGCTCCGCCCGGACCCCGCCGACCCGCGGCAGCAGCCCGTCGGCCGCCAGCGACCGCGCGAACATGCCGGCGGCGCGCATCGGCCCGACGGTATGCGAGCTGGACGGCCCGATGCCGATCTTGAAGAGATCGAAGACGCTGACGGTCATTGCGCCCTCCTTGCCGCATCCGTCCGGTTAAGCCCGGCCGCCGACCCTAGCCGGCGCGGGCTTCTGTCCTGATCCGGCTGCCCGCCGGATCGTAGGGCGGCCGCAGGTGCACCACCGCGTCCGCCAGCTGCCCGCCGATGTTCACCTGATAGGTGCCGGCCCTGGCGAAATCGGCGGTCGCCAGGCCGCCAGCCGGATCACGCAGGTAGGCCAGGCCGACCGGGGCACCGAGCGTGGCCCCGAACGCCCCCGAGGTCAGCTGTCCGGCCGGCTCGCCGTCGCGCAGCAGCAGCTCGCCGCCCCACAGCATGGCCGCCGGGTCGGTCAGGACCACCGACACCAGTCGCCGCCGCGGCCCGTCCGCCCGTGCCTTCTCCACCGCCTCGCGGCCGAGGAAGCCGGCGCCGCCGGCCAGCTTGCACGCGAACAGCAGCCCCGCCTCGACCGGGTTGAAGTCCGGCGTCAGCTCCCGCCCGAACGCGCGGTACGCCTTCTCCAGCCGCAGCGACTCGATCGCGTAATAGCCCGCATTGACCACGCCGAGGTCCTCGCCCGCGCGCATCAGGTCCTCGTAAACGCCGACCGCGAACTCCGCGGGCACGTACAGTTCCCAGCCCAGCTCACCGACGTAGGTGATCCTGGTGGCCCGCACCGTCGCATAGCCGAGGTCGATGACCGAACTGGTGCCGAACGGGAACGTCGGGTCGTCCAGGCGGGCGGTCGTGAGCCTGCCGAGCAGCTGCCTGGAAGCGGGCCCCATCACGCCGTAGACCGCGTAGCCCGACGTCACGTCCGTCACGTGCGCGCGGCTGCCCGCAGGCATCCGCCTGCGGATGTGATCGGCGTCGCGCTCGGTGGTGGCGGCGCTGGCCACCAGCAGGTACTCGGTGGCCGACAGCCGCGTCACGGTGATGTCGGACTCGTACGTGCCGCGGTCGTTGAGCATGCCGGTGTAGACGGTGCGGCCCGGCGGCACCGCCACGTCGTTGGTGCACAGCCACTGCAGCGCGGATTCCGCGTCCTCGCCGCCGACCAGGTACTTGGAGAACGACGTCTGGTCGAACACGGCCACCCGCTGCCGGGTGGCCAGCTGCTCCGCCGACGACCACGGCTGCCAGTTCTGCTGTGCCCAGGAGTAGGTGATCGCGGCCCGTTCCCCGGCCGGCGCGAAGAAGTTCGCCCGCTCCCAGCCCATCTTGCTGCCGAAGCACGCGCTCGCCCGCACCAGCAGCGGGTAGGCCGGCGACCGCCGGAACGGCCGCGCCGTCTCCAGCTCGCGGTTCGGCCAGCCGATCGCGTAGTGCAGACCGAGCACCTCGCTCACCCGGTCGCGCAGCCACCGGCTGTTGCCGTTGAACGCGGCGAACCGGCGGATGTCCACCGCGGTGAGGTCGGTGTCGGGCTGACCCTCGGTGATCCACTGCGCCAGCGCCAGGCCGGCCCCGCCCGCGGACGCGATGCCGACCGAGTTGAAACCCGCGGCGACGAAGAACCCGGCGAGCTCGGGCGCCTCGCCGAGGATGAACTGGTTGTCCGGCGTGAAGCTCTCCGGCCCGTTGTAGAACTTGCGGATCCCGGTCTCGGTCAGCACCGGCAGCCGGTACACCGCGCTGTCCATCAGCACGCTGAAGTGCTCCCAGTCCTCCCCGAGCAGCTGGAACTCGAACGGGTACGGCAGCTCCTCGGGCGAGACCCAGGGCTTTGCCTGCGGCTCGAATCCGCCGACGACGAGGCCGCCGGTCTCCTCCTTGAAGTAGGTGTAGCCGTCCGGGTCGCGCAGCACCGGCAGCGCGGGGTGCACGCCCTCGATCTGCTCGGTCACCACGTAGAAGTGCTCGGCCGAGTGCAGCGGCACCGTCACCCCGGCCAGCGAGCCGACCTGCTTGGCCCACTGCCCGGCGCAGTTCACCACGACCTCGGCCTCGACGTCACCGGCGTCGGTACGCACGCCGGTGACCCGGCCGGCCTGGCTCATGATGCCGGTGACCCTGATCCGCTCGCAGATCACCGCGCCGCGCTGGCGGGCACCGCGGGCCAGCGCGGCGGTCAGGTCCACCGGGTCGGCCCGGCCGTCGCCCGGCAGCCACAGCGCGCCCGCGAGGTCATCGGCTCGCAGCAGCGGGTAGCGCCCGGCGGCCTGCCTCGCGGTGAGGAGCTCGCACTCGATCCCGTACGCCTGCCCGGTGGCCTCGGTGCGCCGCAGCGCGGTCAGCCGGTCGCGCGTCCTGGCGACGGTGACGCCGCCGCAGCGGCGGAACCCGGTCGCCTGCCCGGTCTCGGCTTCCAGCCGCTCGTAGAGCCGGGTGGAGTACTGCACGAGCCGGGTCCCGGCCTCCGAGGCCCGCAACTGCCCGACCAGCCCCGCCGCGTGCCAGGTAGTGCCGCAGGACAGCTGGCCCTGCTCGAGCAGCAGCACGTCGGTCCAGCCGAGCGCGGTGAGGTGATACGCGACGCTCGCACCGATGACGCCGCCGCCGACGATGACGACCCGGGACCGGTCCGGCAGGCTCGTCACAGTCAGTCCTCATCCTGCACGTCGGCGAGCAGCCGGGCGAACGCCGGGCCGGCGAAGCCCGCCGCGGCGATCTCGAACTTCTCCATCGCCCACGACCAGAAATCGAAGTCCAGGTCGCTGCTGGCGTGCTGGATGGCCCCCCAGAGCGTCCAGCCGTACCTGGCGACCAGCGCGAACAACTCGGCTCGCGCGATCCGGCTGCGCCGCGCGCGGCCGTAGTACGCGGTCACGAGCGCGGCAAGCGCGCCGTCGTCGAGACCGGACTCGGCCGCGACGTTGCCCAGCTCGAAGCAGGGGTCGTTGTTGCCCGAGTACTCGTAGTCGATCAGCCAGAGGAGCGCGCCGTCATCGATGAAGTTGGCGGCCAGCAAGTCGTTGTTGCACGGGACGGTGCCCTCGCCGCGGGCCTGCAGCGCGCGCCGCGCCGCCTCGAAGGCGGGCAGCAGATCGTCGTAGCCGCCGGGAATCCGGATTCCGGCCGACCTGGCGGTCGCGTGATACCGGGGCTGCAGCTCGAACATGTCGAAGTCGCCGGCGAACCGGCCGCCGGAGTGCAGGGTGCGGCAGGCGGCGGCGATGCGCGGGATCATCGCCGGGTCGGCGACGTCGGCGTTGCTCAGCGTCCGGCCCTCGATGAACCCGAGCACCAGCACCCGGTCCTGCGGCCGGTACTCGATGACCGGCGCGCCCACTCCGGCCGCCGCCGCGAGCACGGAGTTGCGGTACTCATGATCGCGGTCAATGCCGAGCAGATCACCGGCGTGCGACCAGATCCGGGCGACGTAAGACCCGGTACCGGTGACGACCTTGAAGTTCTGGTTCGTCAGCCCGCCGGGAAGCGGGCTTATCTCGCGCGCGCCGGCCAGGCTCGGGACCCGGCAGAGCACGTCCAGGGCCGCGGCGGGCACTGGCTGCGCCGTCGCGGGCGGCTGCCGCGGTGTTCTCTGATGCAGGGCGCTCACTCCCGAAGGCTATGAGCCAATCCCGCAAAGGTCTAGACGAAATCGCGTCGGATTCGCCCTGGCATCACAAATGTCGGGCCTTAGGGTCTGGACAGTTTGCACACGGGACCCATACGCTACGCGTCATCTACGGTCGCAGCGATTGCGAGGACCAGCCCGTGAGTGCTAGCCCGGACGTCACAAGCGGCCATGACCACGACGCGGCTGACCTCGCCCGATTCGGCTATAAGCAGGAGCTGAAGCGGTCTCTCGGCACCTTCAGCTCGTTCGCCGTGGCGTTCAGCTATATCTCGCCATCGACCGGCATCTTCACGCTCTTCTTCCTGGGGCTGACCACGATCGGCGGCGTCTTTATCTGGACCTGGCCGGCGGTGGCGCTCGGCCAGTTCATCATCGCGCTGAACTTCGCGGAGGTGACCAGCCATTTCCCGCTGGCGGGCTCGGTATTCCAGTGGTCGAAGTACATGGCCCACCGCGCGTACTCGTGGTTCACCGGCTGGATCTACCTGTTCGCCGGGATCCTGACCGTCACGGCCGTGGTCGCGACGCTGCCGTTCGCGCTCATCCCGGCGCTGAACGGTCTCGGCTGGAACGGCCTGGGCGTCGGCGACAGCTCGACGGTGCTGCATACCCAGCTGCTCGTCGCGCTGATCACGCTCGTCGTCATCACCGTGCTGAACATCTACGGCGTCCGGCTGGTCGCGATCATCAACAACACCGGCGTGCTGTTCGAGATCCTCGGCATGTTCGTGTTCGCGCTGATCCTGATGGCGTTCCACGACCATCAGGGCTTCCACGTGGTGACCAACAGCGGCGGGCTGCACGTGGGCGCGAACTCGTTCCTGCTGGCGATGTTCATGAGCCTGTTCGTCATCTACGGCTTCGACACCGCGTCCACCCTGGCCGAGGAGACCAGGGACCCGCGGCGGTCCGCGCCGAGGGCCGTGCTGTACGCGATCATCGGCGCGTTCATCATCGGCGGGGTGTTCCTGCTCGGCACCCTGATGTCAATTCCCAACCTGCACACCGCGATCACCGGCGCGTGGGGGCCGGCGAACATCATCGAGGCGAACTTCTCGCACCCGTTCGCGACTATCTACCTGCTGGTCGTGTCCGCGGCCATCTTCGTCTGCTGCCTCTCGATCATGGCGGCGACAATCCGGCTCTGCTTCGGCATGGCGCGAGACAACCAGCTGCCGTTCTCGCAGCACCTGTCGAAGGTCTCGCCGGCCCTGCACACGCCGATCTGGACCTGCGTCACGATCGCGGTGCTCTCGGCGATCCCGTTCATCCAGTACTCGGGCGCCGGCACCATCGCGATCGCGGCGACCGCGATGATCTACTTCAGCTACTTCCTGGGCAACCTGGCCATCCTCCGGGACCGGCTCCGCGGCTGGCCGCGCACCACGGCACCGTTCAAGCTCGGCAAGTGGGGCCTGGCCATCAACCTGCTCGGACTCGCGTATGGCGGCGCGATGCTGGTCAACTTCGCCTGGCCGCGCGGCGCCAGCAATCCCGAGCCCAAGCAGACCGTGGCGCCTTACCAGCTCAACTTCCACATCGGCTTCCTGAACGACATCCCGATCCTGTGGACAGTGTTCATCTTCATCGTGCTGATCGGCGCCATTTACTACCTGGTCACCGGGCGGAGCAAGGAGTTCGCGCCCGTGATCGCGCCCGAGGGTGAGCCGGTGCCGGCGGCAGAGGCTGCCTGAGGGCCTGCAAGCTGGAAGGCGCGCCGTAGCGCCCGGCCGGGTCCAGCCCCGTGATCCGGCCGACTGGCGGGGAGGGCGGCGCGCCTTCCACCGGGCGGCGGGCCGCGCGAATCTGGTCGCGCGGGCCGTCGGCCCGGGTCCGGCCGCCTGGCGCTGCGCGCGGAGAGGACACTGACACCATGCAGCGACGCTCGCACTCATGGCTGCCTGCCCGAGGGACGACGACGCCAGCCGGTGTCACGTCTGCGTCGGCGCCGCTTCCGCGCAAGCCGCCGGTCATCTCCAGGAAGCCCGGCGTGACGGTGCACGGCCAGATCGAGGACTGGCTGTCGGACGCGATCGCCGCCGGGACCCTGTCGCCGGGTGACCGGCTGCCGACCGAGCACGACCTCGCCGCGTGGCTCGGCGTGAGCCGGATGACGCTGCGGCACGCGCTGGCCGAGCTCGCCCTGCGCGGCCTGGTCACGAGGACCGTCGGCCGCGGTGGCGGCACGTTCGTGGCCGAGGCCAAGCTGGAACAGGACCTGACCACGCTCGCCGGATTCTCCGAGCAGCTGCGCCGGCACGGCAAGGCGGCGGGAGCGCGCGTGCTCGCGGCGGCCGAGATTCCCGCCAGCGCTGCCGCCGCCGCCGCGCTCGAGCTGGCCGACGGCGATCCGGTCATCGAGGTCCGGCGGATCCGGCTGGCCGACGGCAAGCCGGTGGTGATCGAGCACTCGCTGTTCCCGGCCGTGCTGTGCCCGGGCATGCTGGAGTCCCGGCTGGACGGCTCGCTGTACGAACTGCTCGAGGACAAGTACGGGCTGCGGCCATATCGCGCCAGGGAGTCACTCGAGCCGGTGGTGGCGGGCGTACGGGAGGCAGAGGCGCTGGAGATCGACGAGGGCGCGCCGCTGATGCTCGTAGAGCGGACCGCGTACTCGATCACCGGCCGCCCGCTGGAGTTCGCGAGGGACCTTTTCCGCGGCGACCGGACCAGGGTAGTGGTGTGGACGTCCGAGCTAGCCGGCGAACTATAGGACCGGTAACCTCGCAGCCATGACGGTGAAACTGGTAGTTCTGTACACCCAGCCCGACGACCCGGCGGCGTTCGACGAGCACTACCTGGGCGTGCACATGCCGCTGGTCGCGAAGATCCCTGGCCTGCAGCGCACGGAGACCTGCAAGCTGACCGCGGCGCTGGACGGCGGCGAGCACACGTACTACCGGATGGCCGAGCTGTACTTCGCCGACGACGCAGCGATGGGCGCTGGGTTCGGCTCACCCGAGGGCTCGGCGACAGCGGCCGACTACGGCCAGATCGCGCCGCCGGGATCGCGGATGTTCGTATCCACCCTCGACGACTGAGCCGGCCGACGATCAGCCGGACCGGGCAGGCCGGGGCGCCGCGATGATCTCCAGGCTCACCGGTTCCAGGCCGCTGATCTCCCACTGGCCGTCGCCGATGCTGACCGAGAGCCGCGACTTGCCGACGCGCAGTCCGCTGACGCGCAGCGGCAGGTAGCGCTCCGGCACCTCGGGCGCGCACCACAGCTGTCCCGAGGACACCTCCGGCGCGAACCGGAGCAGGCTGTGCAGCAGCAGCAGCGGCGCCGCCGCGGCCCACGCCTGCGGCGAGCACGAGGTCGGGTACGGCACGGGGGCGGAGAACTCGGTCCGGTCGAACCCGCAGAACAGCTCGGGCAGCCGGTAGCCGAAGTGCCCGGCCGCGTCGATGATCGCGTCGCTGACTCGCTGTGCCTGCTCCACGAAGCCATAGCGCATCAGGCCCGCGGCGCACAGGGCGTTGTCATGCGGCCACACCGAGCCGTTGTGGTAGCTCATCGGGTTGTAGGCGCCCATCGAGGACGCGAGCGTGCGGATGCCCCAGCCGCTGAACATCTCCGGCGACATCAGCTGCCGCGCGACCGCTGCCGCCTTGTCCTTGTCCACGATGCCGGTCCACAGGCAGTGCCCGATGTTCGAGGTCAGCGCGTCGATGGGCCGCTTGTCCTTGTCCAGCCCGGTCGCGTACCAGCCCAGGTCCGGCAGCCAGTACTGCTCGTTGAACTGCCGCTTGAGCTGCTTGGCCTTCTTCCGCCAGGCCGCCGCCCCGTGCGCGTCACCGGCCTGCCTCGCCAGCTGCGCGCGCGCCCGGTAGGCCGCGAAGACGTACGCCTGCACCTCGGCCAGCGCGATCGGCGCCTCGGCGATCGTGCCGTCGGCGAAGTTGACTCCGTCCCAGGAGTCCTTCCAGCCCTGGTTGACCAGGCCGTCACGGGTCTTGCGGCAGTACTCGACGAACCCGTCACCGTCGGCGTCGCCGTAGGTCTCGACCCAGTCCAGCGCGCGGTCGGCGTGCGGCAGCAGCGCGGCGATCGCGGTCTCCTTGCCGCCCCACCGCTGCAGCTCGCCGAGCAGCATCACGAACAGCGCCGACGCGTCGGCGCTGCCGAAGTAGGCGCTCCTGCCGTTCAGCGCGAACGACGCGGCGGGTCCGAACCTGACCTCGTGCAGGATCTTGCCCGGCTCCTCCTCGGAGCCGGGATCGACCTCGCTGCCCTGGCGCGCGGCCAGCGTCCGCAGCGTGCCCAGCGCCAGGCCCGGATCCCAGGGCAGCAGCATCCAGGCGGTGAGCAGCGAGTCCCGGCCGAAGAGCGCCATGAACCACGGGGCGCCCGCAGCCACGACCGGCCAGCCAGGGTGCTCGGGATCGAAGATCCGGAGCGCCCCGAGATCCTCGACGCTGCGGCCGAGCACCGCCGACAGGTTCTTGTCCTCGGTGCGTACCTGCGGACCGCGCTGGCGCCACTTGCGCAGCCGCTTGGCGGGCCTGGTCAGGTCGACCGGCCTGCCGCGCGGATGCCGCAGCTTGAGCGCCACGCCGTCGTTCACCGCGACCGCTTCCACCGTGACCGTGCGCTCGCCGTGCGCGGGGACCTGCAGCCGCCAGGTGAGCACCCCGTCGGAGACCGCCGGGTTCTCGTCCGCGATGATCCGCAGCTCCTGCCTGTGCTCACCGCGGCCGCTGCTGATCACGAGCATGTCATCTGCCGCCGTGAGGCTCGTCGCGGGCCGGGGCCTGGACTGGCCCTTGACCTCGAACAGGTCGGCGAAGTCCGCCTCGGCCGCGAGGGCGATGACGCAGCGCCTCGGCTTCGGCGCCGTGTTGCGCAAGGTGATGTCCTCGCGCATGCCGTCGCCCACGTACCGCCGCCGGACGACCAGCAGCGTGCTGTCGGCGTGCCCGGCCTTCGGCGGCATCCGGCCGAGAAACGTCGCGGCGAACGGCTCGGCCATGTTCATCGTGAGCGGCTGCGGCTCGAGCCCGTTCACCTTCAGCTCCCACCGGGACAGCATCCTGGTGTCGCGCACGAACAGGCCGTGCGAGCGATCCGGCAGGATGTCGCCGCCCGGCTCGCTGATGCAGAACGTCGATCCCTCGATCAGGGTCACCGGCGAGCAGGCGGCCGCCTGGCCCGGCGGCAGGTCGCCGGACGCCCAGGGCGCGGTCATCTGTGCTGGCCCTGAGCGCGCGCCGGCAAGGAGCCGGGCCGGGGGCCGCCCGGGGCCGGCCGGGCCCGGCACGCCGCTCGTGGCGGTGCGGCTAGGCGCTGATGAGGCGCCGCCCGGCGGCGGGTATGCGGCGCACCAGCCGGGACTCGCGCTCGAGGATCCTGCGGTAGTACCGCTCGTGCTCGCGCGCCATCCGCTGCAGCGAGAACCGGCTCTCCGCCGCAGCACGGCATCTGTCCCGATCGATATCGGCCACCAGGTCAACAGCGCTGATCATCTCCTCCTCGTCACGGCACAGATACCCGGTCCGGCCGGAATCTATGATCTCCGGCGCCGCCCCGTTCGGGAAGGCGAGCACCGGCGTGGCGCAGGCCAGCGCTTCGGCCATGACCAGGCCGAACGGCTCCCGCCAGGTGATCGGGTTGAGCATGGCGTCGGCACCGCGCAGCAGCTCGACCCGCCGTTCCAGCGGAATCTCCGCGGGCATCTCGTCGCCGGCGTCCAGGAGCGGCCGCACCTCCGACTCGAAGTAGGCGATCTCGTTGTCCTCGCGCATCTTCGTGGACAGCACGAGCTGCTTGCCCGCCTTCTTGGCGACGCGGACCGCGTGGTGCACGCCCTTGTCCGGCGACATGCGCCCGACGAACATCACGTACCCGCCGCCGCCCGGGCCCTCGGTGTACAGCTCGAGGTCGATGCCGTGATGGATCACGGCGCCGACCGCGGCACCGCCGTAGGTCTGGGCCTGGCGGGCCTGGGAATGCGAGATCGCCACGATCGACGCGTGCTTGGCGATCTCGGTCAGGACCGGCTGGGTCTCGCCGTTGAACGGGCCATGGTTGGTCGCCACGACCGGCGGCCTGCGCATGCCCCGCAGGCCGGAGATCAGCGGCCCGAGGAAGGTGTGGTCATGGATGATGTCCATGTCCGCCAGTGACTCGTAGGCGGCCAGCACGTGCGCCGTCTCCGGCACCGTGACGCCAATCGGCGCGATGGCCGTCGGGTACAGGAAGTCGGTCGGGACCGGGCACTCCGACTCGCCGACCGTGAACAGCCGGACTTCGTGACCCAGTCTTTGCAGTCCCCTGGCGAGGTTATCGATGACGACCTCGGTCCCGCCGTAGGCCGGAGGTGGTACCGGCACCCATGGTGGGGCAATCAGGCCGATTCTCATCTGCACTGCCTCCTCGTGTCGAGCCGCGTGACGATCACGCTCCGCTAGCGCAGGGCAAGCACATGCCCTTCGCTGGCGACTGTGGGTGCACTGCCGGTGCGTGCTGGGGAGGTTCTGGCCAGCACAAGCACGCGACGGCACGGGGAGGGTCCGGTCGCGGTCATCGTGACCGATTCCCGGCTCCCGCACTCTGCGCACCCGCGGGGCGGTGCCAGAGCCAGGCCGACGTCACAATTACCGTGCGTATAGAGCCGATAACCGAATGCAATGTTCCCGTCAGAATGGCGCGCCAAACTCCTGCCCGCTCCCGTCGGCCGGCCATCGCGGCGCCTGGACCTGCGGCGCAGCACGTCATCCCAGCTCCGGGCGGGAGGGCGGATCAGCAGGCGGGACCCGTCAGACCGTCTTCCAACTGGCAAAACGGCGCCGGTAGGTTTGTCCTGTGAGCGAAGCCGCGCAGGGAGCCAGCGAGGAGCGCCTTGCCGGGCAAGCGCTGTCGCCAGCCAGGGCCCTCTATGCGGGCTTCCGGCAGCCAGTCGTCTGGATCCTGCTGCTGATCGCACTCTTCACGACAATCTCCGGCAAGCCGCTGGACGGCTTCCTCATGCTGACCGTGGCCACCCTCCTGATGTGGGACGCGACGCGGGCCAGGGCGGCGCAGTACGCCGGGCCTGCCGCGCGAGCCGGAGCCACCGCGCCCGGCCCGCACCGCTCGCGGCCCCGCGCCAGCAGGCGCCAGGTGGCAGCCGGCCTGGCCTGGGTCGCCGCCGGGCTGGCGTACGCGGGCGTCGTGGGCAGCTTCAGGCGCTACTCCTGGCCGGCCACGGTCTCGGTCGTGGCGCTGGGCTGCCTGGCCGTCGCCGCGGGGTGGCAGGGACCACTGCGCCGGCGTGCGGCGCTGACCGGCAGGGCGCTGCGCCGGGCCTGGGTCTGGGGACTGGTCCTGGTGGCCGGCGGGCTGTGGGAGCTGAGCTCGCTGGTCCAGCAGCCGCACCTCACGACCGACTCCTATGCCCATCCCACGATCAGCGCGCTCTCCGACCCGCTGCTCGCCTCGCATCCCGGCCGGTCGGTCGCGCTCGGGGCCTGGCTGCTGATCGGCTACTTCCTGGCCGGGCGATGAGCAGCCACGACGCAACCATCGTCGGCTACCTGCTGGTACTTTGCGCCGGCGTGACCCTGCAGGTAGCCGCGGTCCGGCGGCCAGACCTGTTCCCGACCCTGGGCGGCGTGCTGACGCACGTCATGCGGTCGCGCACCGGGAGGGTGGGCATCTTCGTAGCATGGGCCTGGATCGGGCTGCACTTCTTCGCGAAGTAACAGCCCGGGCGCGCTAGCCGCGCGCGGCGCGGCGGCGGAAGGCCGCCGCGGAGCCGGCCACTGCCACCGCGGTGATCCCGGCGCACCAGGCTAGCGCCAGCCCCGGCTGAGAGCCGAGCGGCTGGTGCAGCAGCAGCCCGCGGATCGAGCCGATGACCGGCGTGGCCGGCTGGTGCCGCGCGAATCCCTGCAGCCAGGACGGCATCGTCGAGACCGGAACGAACGCGCTGCTCGGATACGGCAGGAACAGCAGCACGAACGTGCAGCCGTTGGCCGCCTCCGGCGAGGTGACCAGCAGCCCGATCACCACCGACACGGCCGATACCGCCAGGATGAAGGCAAGCAGCACGCCGGCCGCGCCGAGCCAGGCGGCCGGGCTCGCGTGCGGCCGGAAGCCGATCGCGAGCGCGACGCCGACGACCAGCGCCGAGGACATCAGGTTCCGCAGCACGCTCGCGATGACATGGCCGGCCAGGATCGCGATCCCGCCCACGTTCATCGAGATGAGGCGGTCCACGACGCCCCCGGTCATGTCCTCGCACACCCGGACCGCGGCCAGCGCGGAGCCGAACCCTGCGCACAGCACGAGCACGCCGGGCAGCACGTAGGTCTTGTACGCGGTCCCGGTGTGGATCGCGCCGCCGAACAGGTACACGAACATCAGCATCAGCATGACCGGCAGCACGAGCGAGGTCACGACGGCGTCGACGTTGCGCCAGCCGATCCGCAGGCAGCGGCCGGTCATGGCCAGGCCGCGGCCGAGCGCGGTCGCGCCCGCGACGGCGCCCGGCCGGCCGGTGGTCAGTTCAGACATTGCAGGTCTCCTCCTGCGCCAGGTCGGATCCGGCCGCGACACCGCGGCCGGTGAGGGCAAGGAAAACGGCGTCCAGGCTCACGTCGTGCACGGCGAACCGGTGCACCATCCGGCGGTCCGGATCGACCTCGTCCAGCAGCGCGCGGACGGCCGGCCCGTCTCCCTCCGTGGCAGCGCCGATCACCTGGGCCGCCGGGTCGCTGTGCAGCACCCGCCGGCCCAGCCGCCTCAGGACGACGTCAAACGAGTCATGGCCGGCCAGCTCGAGTACCAGCTCGCTGCCCCCGACCTGCCGCTTGAGCGCGCCGGGGCTGTCGTCGGCCACGATGACCCCGCCGTCCAGCACCGCGACCCGGTCGGCGAGCTGATCGGCCTCCTCGAGGTACTGCGTCGTGAGGAAGATGGTCGCACCCGACGCCGCCAGTTCCCTGATCACCTGCCAGACAGCCTGCCGGCCAGTCAGGTCCAGCCCGGTGGTCGGCTCGTCGAGGAACATGACTTCCGGCCTCGATACCAGGCCCGCCGCGAGGTCAAGCCGCCTGCGCATGCCGCCCGAGTAGGTGCCTGCGCGCCGGCCGCCGTCTTCGGCGAGGCCGAACCCGGCCAGCAGCTCGTCCGCCCTGCGGCGCGCGTCGGCGCGGGCCATGCCCGCAAGCCGGGCCGCAAGCCGCAGGTTCTCCGCGCCGGTGAGTGCGGCATCGACGGTCGCGTGCTGGCCGGTCAGGCTTATCCGGCTGCGCACCTCGCGCGGGCTGGCAAGCGCGTCGAGCCCGGCGATCCTGACGTTCCCGCTATCGGGTCTGGCGAGCGTCGCGAGGATCCGCACGGTCGTGGTCTTGCCCGCGCCGTTCGGCCCGAGCAGCGAGTACACACTTCCCCGCGGCACCGCCAGGTTCAGTCCCCGCAGGACCTGCCGGGCGCCGAAGGACTTGGTCACCGCGTCCGTGCGGACCGCGATGTCAGCTGGCATGCCTGGTCTCCCTTCTTCTGCGTACCTCGCACGCTCTACTGCGTATGTAATACGCCCTATCGCGTATGTTATACGCAGTGATTAGGATCGCTGTCAACCCCGAACGGGAAACGGAGCGGCGGATGGCACAGCAGCACGACGCGTCCCGGGCCGGGCCGGGCCGGGCCGGTGCTCAGCCTGCCGCCGGGCCTGCCGGGCTGCCCGCCAGCATCGCGGCAGCCTGGGGGCTGCGCGACCGTCCTGGCAAGGGCCCCAGGCGCGGCCTCAGCCTGCCGCAGATCGTGCAGGCCGGACTCGCGCTGGCGGCAGCGGACGGCCTCGGTGCGGTCTCGATGAGCCGCGTCGCTGCCGAGCTGGGTGTCGGCACGATGTCGCTGTACCGCTACGTCGAGTCCAAGCAGGAGCTGCTCGACCTCATGGTCGACATGGCCATGGGGCTGCCGCCGCCAGCCGCCGACGGCGCGGACTGGCGCGACGGCCTGGCCGCCTGGGCCCGAGCCGAACTGCGTGTCTACCGGGACAACCTGTGGGCGCTGCAGCTGCCGCTGGCCGGGCCGCCTGCCTACCCGAACTCGCTGAGCTGGCTGGAGCAGGCGCTGCACCACCTGCGCGGGACCGGGCTCGACGAGGAGCAGAAGATGGCGGTGATCCTCCTGGTCAGCAACTACGTCCGCTCGCACGCGACCATGGAGTCGCAGATCGACGCCGCCGTCCGGGCGGCGGGCATGACCGGGGATGTCGCGATGGCCGGCTACGGCCAGCTACTGCGGGCGCTGCTGGACCCGCACCGGTTCCCGGAGCTGACCGCCGTGGCGGTGTCCGGCGTCATGGACAAGAACGACCCGTGGGACGAGAACTTCGAGTTCGGGCTCGACCGCATTCTCGACGGGGTCGGTGCGCTCGTCCGCGGCGGCGCACGTCAAGATTGACGCGCGGCCGGCCGGCCCGCCGGGTGCGGGGCACGGCCGTGCGGCAACGGCGTGCGGGAGGTGAGTGGAATCGCGACGCCTGACTCGGCGGACAGCAGCGGACAGCCCGCCGAGATCGAGCCGGATGCCAGGTTCACGTTCGCGAACGAGCGCACATTCCTGGCCTGGACCAGGACGGCGCTTGCCTTCATGGTGGCCGGCCTTGCGGTCGTGCAGCTACTGCCGCCGTTCCCCGGCGTGCCCTGGGGGCGGCACGTCCTCGGCGTGCCGCTCATCGCGATCGGCGCACTGATCGCGGTCGTCAGCTACGGGGACTGGGTTCGCAGCCAGCGGGCCCTGCGCCGCGGCGAGCCGCTGCCCGGCTCCGTGCTGCCGAAGATCCTGGCCGCGTCGATCGCGATCATGGCCGGCGTCTCTGCAGTCGTCCTGCTCGTGTCGGCGATCCTGCGGCCGCGATGACCGCGGCTGGCGAGTCGGCCGGGCCCGATCCGGAGGAGGCCGATCCCGGCCTGGCCAGGGCGCGTACCGACCTGGCCTGGACGCGCACGGCCATCTCGTTCGCCGCCGCCGGGGCAGCCATCCTGAAGAGCCACCTGGTACCGGGCATCATCGTGCTCGCGCTCGGCCTGCTCACCTGGGGACTGCGCCGGGTCATCCCGGCGGCGGGCACCGCCTCTGTCTCCCGCCAGCGGCGGCTGCTGCTGGTCACCGCCGCGGTGACCGCGGTCGGGGTGGTAGCCCTCGTCGTGGCCCTTACCACGCGGTCGGCGGGGACCTAACCCCCGCCCGGCGCGCCCGCCTGGCGGGACCGGCGCGCGAAGAACGCCGCAGTAGCCGCGCTGATCAGGTCGGCCGCCGTCATCAGGACACGAGACACCAGCGCGATGGCCCCTGCGTCGGCTGCCTTCATCGTCCCGGCCAGCAGCGCGATCAGCACGACTTCCCTGATCCCGGCCCCCGCAGGAGCGAAGACCACCACGAAGCCAGCGCACCAGGCGAACGCGAAGCTGCCGATTGCCAGTAGCAGGCCCGAGCCGGCGGACAGTCCGAGCCGGCTGCCGAGCAGCCAGATCTGCAGCCCGAAGAAGATCCAGACCACTGCCGCCCAGCCCAGCGCCGTCGCCACGCTGCGGCCGGAAAGCGGCTGCTCGAGCGGGGGGCGGCGAGCCAGCCGCAGCACCCGGTCGAGGATGCGGTTGAGCAGCCTGGGGTGCAGGCACACGCCGATCACCGGGGCGAGCAGGAACAGCCACCAGTACGGTGTGGCGCGCCCGGCGAACGGCACCATCACCAGCCCGACCAGAACGCCGGAGACCACGGCCGAGAGCATCGCGAGCACGGACGCGCTGGCCGAGCGAGCCCGCGGGACCTTGTGCGCGGAACCCAGCTGCATCTGGGCCAGCACCGGCCACACCGAGCCAGGGATGTACTTGCCGAGCTGGCCCACGAACAGGATCTGGGCGGCGTTCCTGGCCGGCAGCGGCGAGCCGAGCGCACCGAGCAGCACCCGGAAGACCTGCATGCTGGCGAGCAGGCCCGCGAGCACGCACAGCAGCCCGCCGACGATGTCCAGCGGCCCGATCTGCGCCAGGCCAGCCTGAACGCTGGACCAGCCGTCGGCGATCGCGTAGGCGCCCAGCGCGACGGTGGCAGCCACGAATCCCCACCGGACCGGCCTGCTCCCGGCCAGCCGGAGCGCCGAGGCCAGGACCGCCGTGGCCCTCCCGTCCCGCCGGGGACCGGGCTGCCGGGGACCGGGCTGCCGGGCTGCTGCCGGGCGGCGGCTGCCGTCCTCGCCCGGCTCGCCGCCGTCGACGCGGTCGTCCGCGCGGCGAGCTGGTGCGGCGCTGGCGGGCTGGTCCGGCATGGGCTACAGCCTAGTCACACATATCCGGGCTCAGGCCGCACCGCGGCCAGTAACGGCTGCTCGGTCGCCAGGAACCGGGCCGCGGTTGGCAAACGTAGCGTCGGCACCGGCCGGTCAGCCGCTAGGGTGATCCACACTATGTACGCTCTGTTATTTGGCACTTACGATGCGTCACTACATCCGCGTATTGCCACCCTGGCCGAGGGCCTGCGGGCCGGCGGCGCCGATGTCGCAGAGTGCAACGCCCCGCTGGGCCTGGACACCGCCGCGCGGGTAGGCATGCTAGCGCGGCCGTGGCGCGCTCCGCTGCTGCTCATCCGGCTGGCCGCTCGGTGGACGGCCCTCGCCAGAATGGCACGGCGCCAGCAGCGGCCAGATCTCGTCCTTGTCGGCTACCTCGGCCACTTCGATGTGCACCTGGCCAGGCTGCTGTTCCGGCGGGTGCCGATCGTGCTCGATCACCTCGTCGGCGCCAGGGACACGGGCCGCGACCGGCGCCTGGACGGCGGCGGCAGGACGGCGGTGCTGCGACTCATCGACGCGGCGGCCTTGCGGGCCGCGGACATCATCGTGGTGGACACCGACGAGCACCTGGCCGCGCTGCCCGACCGGGCCCGCGGGCGCGCGGTGGTCGTTCCGGTGGGGGCGCCGGCCGCGTGGCTCGCGGCGAGCACGCCCGCGCACGACCCGGGCGAGCGGCTCACTGTCGTGTTCTTCGGGCTCTACACCCCGCTGCAGGGCACGCCTGTCATCGGTGCCGCGCTGGACAAGATCGCCGGTGCCGCCATCGACGTCACCATGATCGGCAGCGGACAGGACCTGGCCGAGAGCAGGTCGGCCGGCGGCGGGAACCAGGCAGTCCGGTGGCTCGACTGGGTGCCGGCGGCAGGCCTGCCGGCGGTCGTGGCGGCGCACGACGTGTGCCTGGGGATCTTCGGCACCGGGCCGAAGGCGATGCGGGTCGTCCCCAACAAGGTCTTCCAGGGCGCGGCCGCGGGCTGCGCGATCGTCACGTCGGACACCCCGCCACAGCGCCGCGCGCTAGCCGACGCGGCGGTGCTCGTGCCTCCGGGTGACACGGAGGCGCTGGCCGCTGCGCTGCTGCGGCTCGCGGACGACCGGGACGAGCTGGCAAG
>Ga0335078_10004186_pt1 | contig 21396 bp, 16 predicted proteins | sample Lox_Sample_32_FD_206711 | JGI IMG/M metagenome (GOLD analysis project Ga0335078, IMG submission 206711) | Soil microbial communities from Loxahatchee National Wildlife Refuge, Florida, United States - Lox_Sample_3.2 | ecosystem: Environmental > Terrestrial > Soil > Wetlands | place: USA...
TGGTCTCCGACGGGAGACCCTGCTCCGTGAACGTGACGGTGCTCGTAACCTGCTTGAAGGTTGCCGTTATGGTCCCGGGGCCCGTGACCGTTGCAGCAGCGGACTGCGACTTGCCGTTCGAGACCGTTATCGCGTTCTTGGCTCCCTTCCAAGCGGAGAAGGCGAACCCTGTGCTCGGGGACGCGAACATCGTGATCGTGCTCCCTGCGTTCACGTACTCCGGAGAGCTCGGGTTCGTGGAACCGCTGCCCGATGGCGACACGCTGAACTTCACCAGGAACTGCTCAGTGTACAGTATCGCCTGGGTTGTCTGCGAGGAGCCCACGCTCATCGAGAAGCAGCAGCTGGGCGTCGAGTATATGGTGCCGCTTCCTCCGGCTATGGAAGCCGTCGGAGTGTAGCCGTAGGATCCCGCAGGCACGTTGCTTATGGTAATCGTGGTCGTCGTGCTCGTGTGGACCTGGCCGTTGAAGTCGACGCCCCAACCAGTTCCGGAAGGCAGGCCCGACTCGGTGAAGGTAACGGTGCAGGTCGTGCACGGGGTTCCAGGGTTGAAGTTGGCGGTGATGGTCCCGGTGCCGCTGATTGTCGCAATCGTCGAGGCCGAGGTTGAGCTCGCGAAAGTGATCGAGCCCGTGGCAGACCAGGAGGAGAAGATGGTGGCGGCGTTTCCAAATGCCGTTACCACAATCTTCGAGGCGTCGTTGAAGAAGCTAGACCCGGACGGACTGGTCGATCCAGAGCCAGACGGGTTCACTCCGAAAGTCACCTGGTCCTGCTTGGCGAAGACCAATTCCTGTGCCGTCTGTCCAGGAACGGACATGAATCCGCTGGCCGGCGACGGAGAGAACTGGACCCCCGACCCGCCCGGAATCGTGGCCGCGCTCCAAGAATAGCCGCCCGCAGGGATCTTGGTGAAGGTCAGCGAGGTGCTGGTCGAGAACGCCTGATTCCCGTTGAAGGTCACGCTCCACTGGGTCGACGCGGGGAGGCCGAACTCCGTGAAGGTCACGGTAAACGAAGAGGCCTTGAAGTCGGCCGTCACGGTCCCCGGTGAAGTCGCCGTGAAGGTCGTGGAGGCCGTGGTCGAGCTCGCGACTGTAATGCCGGAGCTCGCGGTCCACTTCGAGAAGGTCTGGCCCACGTTCGGTACGGCGCTGATCGGGATCGGCGTTCCCGCGTTGTAGAACGCGGTGCCGAGGGAGACGCTTCCCGTCCCAGACGGACTGACTGCCATCGTGACCTGAACCTGCTCCGTGTAGACGACGGATTGCGTGTTCTGGACAGGGACCGTCCCGGATGTGTTCATGCAGCCGCCGGTCTGGCTGGTGGCGTACTGCACGTCGAGGCCCGTCGATATCGTGGACGCGGTCGACCAGCTAAGGCAGTTGGTCTGGGTCTCCCCAGTAAAGGTGATCGTGTTGGTCGTGCTGCTCTGGGGTGAGCCGTTGAACGTAACAGTCCAATTGGTGCCGGAGGGCAAACCAAACTCCGTGAACGTGACGTTCGTGGTGGAATCTGACGCGGCGAACGCGACGCTGACGGAAGAACCGACGAGCAGTACAAGGGTTATGACTCCCACTAGTGCTTTGACTAGAGCATTCATGAATACGCGAGCTTCTATTAGGGGCCTTATAAACGCTACCTAACCTGTTAGGGATGGGCACCGCCGCAACCGGGCGGTCCGATCCGCGGCTGGAAGAGCCAAGCGAGGATGCGTGTGGCTCAAGGGGCGAAGCCCTAGACCTCTTCGGGTCGAGGCTGGATCCGCGGCCGCTTCTCCAGGACGACCATCCTGCAGCTCAGGGCGCTCTCCTTCGAGAACAGCGGAATCCTCACGACCGGACCGCGCTGGAACCTTGACTGCGTGAAGAACCTGTCGATGGCCTCCTCTGTCACGGGATTGAACCTGTGCCTGCCCACCTCCTCTCCCGCACCCCGAATGACCGCTCTGCCTCCCGTCTTCAGCACGCGGTAGACCTCGGAGGCGTAGCCCTTCCTTTCGCCGTCCTCCAAGATGTGGAACAGACCCCTGTCGGTCACGATGTCGATGGAAGAGTCCCCAACGGGCAGCGCCGCCGCCGTCCCGGGCCGCCAATCGACGGGCACCCCCGCCTTCTTCGCCCTCCTGGCCGCGATCCTGAGCGCAACGCCGCTCTGGTCCACACCGGTCACTCTGAACCCGAGCTGGGCGAGGAAGATGGCGTCAAGCCCGCCACCGCAGCCCGCGTCCAGGATGCGCGCACCTTTCTTGAAGACTCCAGAGGCAACGAGCGCCGCGAGCTCGGGAGACGGATTCCCCACCTCCCAGTGGCGGTGCTCTCCGCTCCTGTAGGCGGGGTCCCAGGTGTCATCTTCGACCAAGTCGGCGTGTCAGGCAAGCGCACCCGTTGAAAACCCTTCGCGTCGGCCAACGCTCATGGGGGAGAGTCCCGAACGAACCGTTCCCCATACCATAAATACGAAATCGGCCGCCGTCTAAGAGAGCAAGCCAGTTGAGCACGCCCCCGACAAGGTTCTCGCTAGCGCCGCGGATCCTCGCCGCCACCCTGGAGCACAAGGGCCCCTATGACAGGATAGGAGAAGGGGTTGTGGCGCTCAAGTCCTGGATGGCCAAGAAGAAGCTCAAGCCGGCAGGAAACCCCTTCGCGCTCTACTACGACAACCCGGAGGGCCGGGACCCTGCGGAGCTGCGCTCGGAGGTGTGCATCCCGGTGGAGTCGGCTTTCGCGTCCACGAAGAAGGTGAAGTTCAAGGAGTTTCCTCAGACCGAGGTGGCCGAGACGCGGCACCTCGGACCTCCCGAGGAGTTCGCGAAGACCTACGGGCCGTTCCTCGAATGGCTCCTAGGCAACGGCTTCGAGATCGTCGGCCCCGCGCGGGAGTTCTACGACAAGGTCTCGAAGAAGATGGGGCCGGGCTCCGGCATCCTCATTCAGCAGCCCATCCGGAAGAAGTAGCAGCCCTTCGGGCGGCTACTCGAACCTGGCGACCCTTTCCTGTAGCTCGCGGACGAAGTCGTCCATCTTCAGGCCGTAGCTCACCTTGCCGCTCCTATCCCTGACCGCGATGGTGTCGGCCGCCCGCTCCTTCTCGCCCACTATGACCATCACGGGGATCTTCTGTAGCTGGGCGTTGCGTATCTTGGCGTTCATGGTGCCGGTGTCGAAGTCGCCCTCGGCCCGGATCCCGGACTTTTGCAGGGTCTCCAGGGCTGCCTTCGCGTACACTAGGTCATCCCCCGTGATGGGGATCACCCTGGCCTGGACTGGCGACAGCCACAGCGGCAGCTTGCCCTGGTAGTGCTCGAGCATGACGCCGATGAACCGCTCCAGAGAGCCCAGTATGGTCCTGTGCAGTACGACCGGCGTGTGCTCCTTGCCGTCGGGGCCGGTGTAGGTCAGCTTGAACCTCTTCGGCATCTGGAGGTCAACCTGGAACGTGCCGCACTGCCACTCCCTCCCGAGCGAGTCCTTGATGTCCACGTCGATCTTTGGCCCGTAGAACGTCCCTTCCTTCTCCTTCTCTTCCACCGGCCAGCCCCTCGCCTTCACGACCCTGATCAGGGTGTTCGTGGCGCGCTCCCACTCCTCGTCGCTCCCCATCGACTCGTCCGGCCTGGTCGAGATCTTGGCCTTGAATGGCAGGCCGAAGATCTTGTAGACCTTCTCCATCATGTCGAGCATGTTCGCCAGCTCCGCCTCCGCCTGGTCCTCGGGGCAGATGATGTGGGCGTCGTCCTGGGTAAGGATCTTCACCCTGAAGAGCCCGCTGGCTACGCCGCTCAGCTCGTTCCTGTAGAGGGGGTCGAAGATTGCGTAGCGGACAGGCAGCTCGCGGAAGGACCACTTCCTGGACCTGTAGACCAGGAAGGTCGACGGGCAGTTCATGGGCTTCATGCCGAACTCCTCGTCGCCCAGATGCGTCAGGAACATGTTGTCCTTGTAGTGCTCTGAGTGGCCGCTGACCTTCCAGAGGTTCGTGTTGGCCAGGGCCGGGTTGCTTATCTCCACGTATCCCCTCGCGGCGAGCTCGGTCCTCAGGAAGCCGATCAGCAGGTTCCTCAGCTTGAGCCCCTTGTCGTGCCAGTAGACCATCCCCGGCGAAGGCTCCTGGAACGAGAAGAGGTCCAGCCTCTCGCCGATGGTCCTGTGGTCCGTCTCGGGCAGGTCGCCGAAGTCGGTCTTCTTGATCCTCGCGAGGAGCTCGTGTTCGCCCAGCTCCCTCTCGGGCTTCGCTGGCCGGGCCGCGACCGGGGCGGCCGCAGCCGCCGACGCCCCGTAGCTCCGCGACATCTCCGCGAGCGGGTGCCCCTTGACCTTGACCTGGAGGGCCTTGTTCCAGCCGAACGGCGCCCGGCGGGTCTCGATGCCCGCCTCCTTCGACTCGCTCTCCATCTTCTTGAGGACCGGCAGCGCGTCGGATGGCTTCGCCAGGTTCTGGCTCAGGTGCGCGAAGGGGTAGATCATGAGCCTGTTGACGCCCAGCTTCTTGAGGAAGTCGCGGGCCTCGGCCACGGCCTGCATGGCCGTCCCGTCGTCGTCGCCGCTCTCCACCGCGGTGAACAGGACGACTATCTCCTCCTCCCGGACTAGGTCCGAGGACGAGTCCTCGGCGCCCTGTATCTCCTTCTCGATCGGCTTGTACTCAACGAAGTCGGTGTGCATCTGCAGTATCTTCATGGGCTCGAGGCCCCCATAACCGAGCAAGGCCGCACGTCGGGCTTCACGCCGCAGGCTAGGGCCCACGGTCTACATATGGGTCTCGGCGGTGATGGGCCCGTCGCGCCCGGCGGCGGGCTCCGGGCATCAGGACTTCGCGAGGTCGAACGTCCCGAGGTACTTGCTCGTCTCCAGCTCGAACTTCGCGGCCTGGGGCTTGTACCCGCGGGCCTTGACCCGAACCGAGTAGTTCCCCGGCTGGAGCCCGTCGAACTCGAAGTTCCCGAACGCGTCCGTCTTGGTCTGCCGCCTCTTCCCCTCTCCCGTCAGGACGACCACCGCGCCCTCGGCGCACTCGTTGACGTCGTGGAGCGCGACGGCTCCTCCCACCAGGCTCGAGGTCCCCTTCTTCAGGTTGGAGTAGTAGATGGTCGGCTTGTTCTCCCACTCGGGGTGGAAGACCTCCGCCTTGCCGGAGGCGAGAAGCTTCGCCACGTCGCTCTTGGGGTCGTCGAAGTCCCCGAACGTCAGACAGCCGCTGGGGCAGAACTGGACGCACCTCGGGGTCTTGCCTTCGTCGATCCTGTGCGCGCACAGGGTGCACTTCTGGGGGATGTTCTTCTCCTCGTTCCAGTAGACCACGCCGTAGGGGCACGCCTCCATGATCTGCCTCTGCCCGACCGACTTCACCGGGTCGAAGACGACGACGCCGTTCTTCTTCCTGAAGACCGCCCCGTCCTTGGCGGCGTCCATGCAGGGCGCGTCGCCGCACTGCTGGCAGAGCATCGGCATGTAGGCGACCCGCACGAACGGGTACTCGCCCCTCTCCTTCTTCACCGGGTTGATCCAGAACTGGCCGAACCGGGGCTGGCCCGCGGTGTACGGAGGGTAGTCGTTGTCCCAGTGCTCGTCCTTGCACGCGGCGAAGCAGCCGTAGCAGGCTATGCACTTCGAGAGGTCGATGACCATTCCGTATCTCGTCATAGTCTCACGCCTCCCACTTCTCTGCCTCGATGAGGCAGGAGCCTGGCGCCATCCCGCAGGCGTTCTTGGAGACGAAGCGGTGCGGTGTCAGGAGGTTGATGCAGCCGCCCCTGTCGGGCGAATGCCCGGGCTTCCCGATCGGGTCGTAGATAGCGCACGACTCCCAGGAGTGGACCACGCCGGGCGGGACCCTCTCCGTGAGCTGCGCCGCCAGGATGACCGCGCCCCTGTCGTTGTGGGCCTTCACCAGGTCTCCCTCCTTGATCTTCCGCTTCTCCGCGTCCTTGGGGTTGATCCTTAGGATCCAGTAGTAGTATCCGTCCTTTCCCTTGACCCTGTGCTCCGGGACCTCGTTCATCCAGCTCTCCTTGCCGTCGTACATGGTGTGGAAGCTGTACCTTGGGTGGGGCGTGATCAGCTGCAGCGGGTACTTCTTGTAGAGCGCCGTTGTGTGGTGACCCTCCCAGGACGGGATGTAGTGGGCCACCGGAGGCCTCTCCTTGTCGTTGGGGTCGAAGCGCAGAAGGCTCTGGGACTCGAACTCCACCTTGCCCGACTGAGTGGCCAGGCCGCATCCGTCCGGGTACCCCATCGTGCCTCCGCCGGCTGGGCCCCAGTCCCAGGTGTCCCTGGGCCGGCCCTCGGCGAACCAGCGCAGCGCCGGGTAGGCCTTGTATGGCTTCTGGAGCGGGACGACGAAGTACCCCTTCTTCTCGAACTGCTCCCACGTGGTGTACTTCGCGATGTCCGTCTTCTCGAACATCAGCTTTACCCAGTCCAGGTCGGTCTTTCCGCCGTCGGTGAACTTCTCGTAGAACCCCAGCTTCTTGGCCACCATGGCGAAGATTTCGTAGTCGGACTTCGACTCTCCGAGGGGCTCGATGGCCTTCTTCATGAAGACGATCACCCTGCGGTTGCAGCCCGTGGACGAGTGCGGGATGTAGCCCGAGCAGTTCGCCCATTCGCCGATGTCCCACCTCTCGAAGTTTGTGCATGCGGGCAGGACCAGGTCCGCGAACTTGGCTTCGCCCTCCAGGTAGTTGGCCTGGCTGACCACGAACTCCAGGTTGGGGTGCTGGTACATCTTCACCCAGCGGTTGGTGTTCGTCATGGTGCCGATGTAGGCGCCTCCGTAGCGCCAGAACATGTGCCCGGCGGAGAAGCCGTCCTCTGGGTACTTGTACTCCTTGAACTGCATCTCGGTCGAGTTGCCGCAGAAGCCCTTGCCGCGCCACTTCACCGGCGGGCTGGTTATGCACTCAGGCGTCAGGAGCCTGGGAATGTGCTGCCCGAGCGGGTTGTTCACCGCACGCCGGCGCTGATGAGCTTGTAGCCGGCCGCCGTGTTGTTGGGGTCGCCCGAGATCCCGCCCTCGGCGTAGCCTGGGAACCAGAAGCCGCCGTTGAACGGCGCGCCTTGGTTCGTGGTCCAGAGGCCGATCCCCGGCTTGCCCATGCCCTGCATCGCCACGAGGTAGACCATCATCCTGGCCCATTCGGTCGCATAGGCAGAACGGCAGTTCGCTCCGCCGAGGCCTCCGCAGGCCACCATGGTCTTCTTCTTCGCCCACATCCTCGCGAGCGCCTTGATCTCCCTGGCGGGTATGCCGCTCTCCTTCTCGGCCCACTCCGGGGTCTTCTTCACCCCGTCCTCCTTGCCCATCACGTAGGCCTTCCACTTCGCGAACCCGAAGGTCCGCTTGGCCACGTACTCCTTGTCGTAGGTCCCTTCCTTTATCCAGACATAGGCTATCGCCGCCGCCAGCGCCGAGTCGGTGCCCGGCCTAGGGGCGAGCCACTTGTCGGACTGGGTGATGGCCGTGAAGTTGTAGTGTGGGTCGATGAACACCTGCTTGACTCCGAGCTCCTTCAGCCAGAAGCGCCACTTCGTCGACTCCTGGCCCGTGTAGATCATGGGCTCGCCGTCGGGGTCGCTCGACCAGTAGACGACCATCTCGGTGTTCTTGAGCCCGTCCTCGAGGAGGTCGTACTGCTCCGGCAGGCCCAGCCTCCAGGCGTAGCCGAACGCGTGCATCGCTCCCCAGTGCCAGCCCTCCCAGCTGTCCGGGTTGTGGTCGATGACCGTCGCGCCTAGGATGCCCATGAACCTGTGGAAGGAGCTGTGCCTGTAGTTCACGTTGCCCCAGTTGTGGTGGGACGACGTTGTCGCGATGACCGCCCCCGGCCCATAGAGCTTGAACTGGCGATCGATCTCCTTCGACAGGATGTTGAGGGCTCGGTCCCAGCTGATGCGCTTGTAGCCGGTCACTCCCCTGTTCTGCGGCTTCCTGTCTCCCGGGCTCCAGTCCTCTCTCAGCATCGGATAGAGGACCCGGTCCTTGGAGTAGATCCTGGAGCGCTCCGACATGATGTACGGTGCGAGCTTCGCCGTGTCTGGCGGGCTGAACTTCCTTCCGCGGGCGCTTATGGTCCATTTTCCACCTTCGTCCTCGGGGCCGAACTCTATCGGTTCTAGCCTCGTTATCTTGCCGTCCTTGACGTAGACGTGGACGGCGCCGCCTGTCGTGCAGTTGGTTAGTTCCTTCTCTGCCTTGACCAAGCTCTATCCACTCACTCCTTCTCGAAGATGGCTATCCGTCCCACGTTGACGTCCTTCTCCGTCGCGTCGACGGGGCCCATCATGTGGGGCTGGTAGCCCCTCTTCTCCACCAGGAGAGAGTAGGTTCCGCCCTCCAGTCCCTTGAACCAGAAGTCGCCGTAGCTGTCTGTCTCGGCCGTGCGCTTCGCGCCGTTCTTGAGGCTGGTCAGGGTTATGGTGGCCCCGGCCTCGCACTCGTCCAGGTTGGGGTCGAAGACGGTTCCCGTGATGAACGTCTTGGGCAGGCCTATGTAGAAGACCCTCGGCTTGACCTTCAGCTCGGGCCTGAGAGGCTCGGCCTTGGCGATGAGCTCCTTCATTTCGGACTCCTCGCCGAAGGTGAACGCGCCCGTCGGGCAGGCGTCGACGCACCTGGGCTCCTTCCAGCCCTTGTCCAGCAGGTGCGCGCAGAACGTGCACTTCTGGGCGATGTTGAGGTCTTCGTTGAAGTAGATCACGCCGTAGGGGCAGGCGTCCACGCAGGACCTGTGCCCGCGGCACTTCTCGGGGTCGATGATGACGATGCCGTCGTCGCGCTTGTAGATGGCCTTCGGGGAGCAGGACTCGATGCACGGGGCGTCGTCGCAGTGCTGGCAGATGGAGTGGAGGTAGCTGATCTTCACCTTGGGGACGCTGCCTCTGACGTAGTCCGTCACCTTGTTCCAGAACTGGCCCACGTCGGGCTGGGGCTTCGCTATCGGCGTCCAGTCGTTGCCGACGTGCTCGTCCTTGCATGCGACCTGGCAGTTGTAGCAGCCGTTGCATATGTCCAGGTTGATTACGAGTACCTTGCCCAAGGTCACGCACCTCCCTCTGCCATGTAGGACTCGATCACCGGGCCGGCCGACGGGCTGAACTTCCTGCTGAACGCCTCGGGGTACTTCCGCCTCATCTCCTCGAGGTTGGTCCTCTCGACTTCGACCAGGAAGCCGCTCATGGCCATTCCGACGGCGTTCTTCGACGTGGGGTTGCGGCAGCAGATGAGGTCGATGGCGCCTCCGCGGTCGAGCTCGCCGGGGACTATGGGGTCCACCTTCGCCCCGTGGTCCATGCTCAGGGCGCCGGGCATTATCCTCTCGGTCACGTACGCCCCGCCGAGGACGACACCTCTTTCGTTGTAGACGCTGACCACGTCGCCGTCCCTGATGCCTCTGGCCGCCGCGTCGACGGGGTTGATCCAGACCGGCTGGTACTGGTACCCGTCTGGGCCTCGGACCCTGCACGTGGGGATCTCTCTGATCCATGTGATGTCCTCGTGGTTGGCGTGCACCTTCCACCTGGGGTGGTTCGACTCCATCAGGAGCGGGTACTTCTTCGACCTCGCCGTGCCGATGGTCTCCTGGTGGGACTCTCCCTCCGGAATCCAGTGGGGCACGGGCGGCCTCTCCTTGTCGTCGGGGAAGTTCTCCGCCAGGCCCGTGGCGTAGAATTCGACCAGGCCCGTGGGCGTCGTGAGCGGATGCTTCTTGGGGTCCTCGTAGAACTGGACGAGGCCAGCGGGCACGTCCTTCCAGTTGGGGTCCGTGGGCACCACGTAGTAGCCCTTCTTCTGCAGGTCCTCCCAGCTGACGAGGTGCGTGACTCCGGACGTGTCGTAGCCGAGCCTGATGATGTCTTCGACCGACCTGCCGTCGGTGTACTCCTTGAGCACGCCCATCCTTTCGGCGATCATGCAGGTTATCTCGTAGTCGCTCTTGCTCTCGGCGAAGGGCTCGATGCACTTGTGCTCAGGGTAGACCAGCGCGAACTGGCCGCTGAACACGTCTGAGTTGATGTCTTCCTCCTCGAACTTCGTGTTCACCGGCAGGATGACGTCAGCGAAGAGGCACTCGTTCTCCATCCACGGGTGCTGGGCGAGTATGAACTCGATCTTCTCGGACTTCAGGGCCTCTATGAACCGGTTGCCGTCGTTCCAGCAGGTCATCCAGCAGGGCGAGTCGGTCCAGATCATGTGGACCTCGGAGCAGCCGTCTGCAGGATACTTGTACTGGATGAACTGGTTCTCCCTCGAGGGCGTCTCGGACTCGTTGCCGTACCAGGTGAGGGGCGGGTTCAGGATTGCCTCGTGTATCAGGGTCTTGGGTATGAAGGACGGATGGTTGGTGTCTCTCGGGTGGCCGCCGGTGTATGCCTTCATCAGGTTGGGGAGCACCAGGGGCTTCGGGTTTGCTATCTGCGAGACCAGCTCGAAGAGACCCCATTCGATCATCTTCGCCTGGTTGCAGCCCGGCTTTCCGAGACCCTGCATCGCGAGAAGCAGGACCTGGAGCCTTGCCGGCTCTGTCGAGTAGGGCCCGCGTATTCCCGGGCCGCCGTTGCCGATCACGACCGTGGTCCTCTTGGAACCCCACTCCCTCGCGAGCGCCTTGATGTCCGACGCGGGCACGCCGGTGATCTTCTCTGCCCACTTCGGCGTCTTCGGGACGCCGTCCTCCTTGCCCGTGACGTACTCCTCGAACTTGTCGTAGCCGTAGGTGTGGGTCTTGACGTACTCCTTGTCGTAGGTCCCTTCCTGTATCCACACGTAGGCGATCGCCAGGTAGAGCGCGGCGTCCGTGTTCGGAAGAACGGGTATCCACTTGTCAGCGTGGACCGCGGCGGCGTAGTTGAGGTCGGGCGCGATGTATATCTGCCGTATCCCCAGCTCGGAGTACCAGTAGCTCAGGCGGCTTGGGAGCTGGCCCTCCCATCCCCAGGTGGTCGTCTCCTGGTCGCAGCCCCAGAAGAGCAGGAGCTCGGTGTTCTTCGCGATGTCGTAGAGCAGATTCGCCTGCGGGTCCTGCTGCCCGACCGGCTGGCAGCCCCAGACGTGCTTGGCGCCCCAGGTCCAGCCCTCCCAGCTGTCGGGCTGCCTGACCTGAAGCGTGTAGCCGCCCAGTATCTTGAGGAGCTTCCGTGCGGTGCCGTGGGGGCCGTGAACGTTCTTGTTCTCCCCGTGCTGGTCGGACTGGTAGAGAATGGCGGTCATGCCGTACTGCTTCTTCATCCGCTTGATCTCGCTCTCTATGATGTCCAGGGCCTCCTTCCACGAGATCCTCACGTACTTGCTGTCGCCCCGCCTCTTCTGGTTCCTGTTCCCGTTGGGGTCGAAGTCGACCCTCTTGAGGGGGAACCTGATCCTCGCGGGAGAGTAGATGCGCTTCTTGTAGCTGATGCTGTAGGGTGGAATCAGGGTCTTCATGCTGGGCTCGAATGTCTTGCCCCGGGCGTCCATGACCCACGGGTTCATTTCCTCCTTCGTGTATTTCCAATCGAAGTGCAACGGTCTGATACGGATAATCTTGTTGTCTTTGACGTCTATGGCGCACGCGTTGGAACCGTTGTTGCTACCGACACCGCACCAGCTGACGTCTCGGACAAGGGTCTTCTCGTCTGTCTTCACGTCGCCTTGTTTCTGCACAGTCGAGACACAATCGCATTTTCGACCGAAACTTTGGTTTAAGCATGCTCCCTAAAAGTGGCGGAAAGGGAGACGTTTCATGCGGAGGCCGTTGACTGGGTATCGCTCGTCTACGCGGTCATGACCAGCGGGCCCGCTCCACCGACTTGTCCTTCTTCGTCGCCTTCTTCCAGGTCTTGTAGTGCTCGCGGCAGAGGTAGACGCGCCTTCCCTCGCCGCCGACCGAGAGGCCGCTCCCGGACAGCTGCTCCCGGCTGAGGGACCTCTCCGCCTTGTTGGAGCATCCGCCCACGTTGCACGTCACGCCCTTGTCCACCTTGCCCAAGGTTGGCGCGAATCGCCCGTCTCAGTATATATAAGATGTTGGGCGGGCAGGCTGCCAGATGCTCGACAAGCTGAGGAACAGGCTGAGCGGTTCGCTCCTATCGCTCGGCAGGGCCGCAGCGGACGTCGGGCTGTCGCCGACCGGCTGGACCTTCGTGGGGCTCTGGGTTTCGTTCCTGTCGGCAGTGGCGTTCTGGACGTCCGGATACAGGGGAGAGCTGCTGGGCGGGTTGCTCATCCTGCTCTCGGGATTCTTCGACGTCGTGGACGGCTCGGTCGCCCGGGTCACGGGAAGGGTGTCGAAGCAGGGGGCCTTCCTGGACTCGACCCTGGACAGGGTGGCGGAGGTGGCGGTCTACCTCGGCATCCTGCTGGGGGCGCTGGCAAGCCCGGTGCTCGTCCTCCTGGCGCTGTCGTTCAGCCTGCTGGTGAGCTACACCCGCGCCAAGGGCGACGCCCTGGGGGCCAGTCTCGCGGGCGTGGGCATAGGCGAGAGGAGCGAGAGGCTCCTGGTGCTCGCAGTATCGTCCATACTGGGGTACGTCGAGTACGGGGTGGGATTGGTGATACTGATAGCGGGCTTCACCTTCATCCAGCGCAGCTACACGGCCTCGAGGAGTCTCGCTCGGGCGCCGTCGCCGGCACCGCCGGCCGTCGCCTAGGGTCCCCTACCCGAACCGTCGCTCGCTTCTGGCTCTTACCTTGACAATCCCGTAGTGGACCGCGCATGAAACGCAGTAGTAGCGGACCTGGGTCGGTGCAGCGATGTAGGCCCCCTGCTGGCGCAGCTCCCTCGCCAGAGTTGGCTCGACGAGGGACATGCGGGTGGTGACCTTCTTCGCCTTGTCTCTGGGTACGGCGGCCCCGCAGTTGCTGCAGTGAATCACAACGCTGCTGCCCTTGCCGCCCTTGGAGCGGCCACGGCTCTTTCGCTTCTTGGTCAAGATTGAGTTTGCCCGAGTCCCGACCCCCGTTTAAACGTGTTGCTGGCGAGTCACTCTTTCTTGTACGGCACGCCGAGGGCGGCCGGAGGCCTCAGGCTCTTGGACGCGATTCCCAGGACGGCGACCGTCACGATATAGGGCAGCATCATCACGAGGTAGATCAGGGCCCCAGGCAACACGAGGACATACTGGAGGGCCACCGTCGCCCCGAAGACGATGCTCATCCCGAGGACGTAGTGCGGCTTCCACCCGCCCGCGATAACGGCAGCGAGGGCGATGAACCCCGGGATGATGGAGCCGGTGGGGTCGGGGGTGAAGTTCGGGTTGAAATCGATGGTGAAGTACGCCCCGCCCGCCCCCAGGAGGGCTCCGCCGATGGCCGTGGCGATCAGCCTCGTCTTCACGACGTCGATTCCCGCCGCCTCGGCGGCCTTCGGGTTCTCCCCCGTCGCACGTATGTGGAGCCCCAGCTTCGTCCTTCCCAGGAAGAGGTAGACGACCACGGGAAGCACGAACATGGCGGCCATCAGGGGGCTGATCTTCAGTGTCAGGCCCGAGGTCAGGCCGCCAACGTTGAAGAGGGCAGGGAGCGTGTTCGCGTTCGGCGTCCCGTCGATCTTGTAGTAGCGCTCGAGGAAGACGTAGGTGATACCAACCGCGAAGATGTTGATCCCTATCCCCGCGATGACCTGGTCCACGTGGATCTTGGTCGCGAGGAAGGCGAAGACGAAGTTGACGCCCAGGCCCGCGACCATCCCGGCCAGGAGCCCGGCGTACGCCGACGCCGGCCCCATCGAGCGGCCGAAGGCGACGTCGGCGGCGGCTGCGGCGAATGCGCCGATCACCATCACCCCGTATATCCCGATGTTGAGGATTCCGGACTTCTCGGTGACGAGCTCCCCATCCGCGGCTATCGCGATCGGTATCGCCGTCTGCAGGCCGAAGACCGTCAGCAGGATGAAGGGGGTTAGGTCCACTGCTTCTTCCTCCACCCGGCGTTGAGTATCCTCCTGCTAAGGTACGGCGCCGCCATGAAGAGGATGATGATCCCCTGGGTCGCCCACACGACGTAGACGTTCTGGAACACGGCTGCGGTGCCGGAAGCGAGGATCGCGAAGAAGACCGCGGAGAACACGGATCCGAGGGCGCTGTTCGCAGCGACCAGCGCGACGGCTATCCCTGCGAAGCCTTCACCCCCGAACCAGCCCCCGGCGAAACCTTCCTGGTAGCAGGCGACGAAGAGACAGCCCCTGCCGACGCTCAGGACGTCGCCGGCCCCCGCGAGCCCGCCGAGCGCCCCGCCGAGGAGCATGGCGATCACCTTGGTGGTCCGCGGGTTTATCCCCTTGGACTCGGCGGGCCTCGCACCCAGTCCCGTCGCCCTGATGTTGTACCCCAGGGCCGTCCGGCTGAGGAAGAAGGCGGTGCCGATCGCCACCAGGATCGCAACGATGAACATGATTGAGGTGTTGTAGAAGGGGAACGTGGGGAGGGTCGCGGCCGGGGGGAAGACCACGTAGTTGTACTCGGAAACCGTCCTGGACTTGATGGCCACCACGTACAGCAGGAGAAAGGAGGCGAAGGCCTGCGCCACGAAGTTCATCATTATGGTCGTGACGATGGCCGAAGCGTTCCGGTACGCCTCCAGCATGCCCGAGATCGAAGCCCAGACGGCGCCGACGACGCACGCGACCAGGACCGCCGCCAGAGGCCAAAGGATGGGGGGCAGGGGGACGAACTCGATCACGAGCGCGGCGGATATCCCGCCTAGGATCGCCTGTCCCTGGCCGCCGACGTTCCAGATTCCCGCCTTCCCCGGCACTATGAAGGCCAGGGCCAGGAGGATGTAGGAAGCCAGGTACGTCAGGACCAGGGACTGCCCGGAGGTGGTCCCAAGGGCGCCGACGAATACCGAGCCGAACACTTCGAGGGGGTTCAGCCTGAAGGCGAGCATCAGGATGGAGGAGGCCGCGAGCCCCAGCAGAAGCGCAACGATCGAGGGAATGGCAGATTTGAGGGCGCCCACGAGGGCGGCTCCCATCTGCCTGCTCATGACGCCGCTACCCCTCCGAGCAGCTTCCCGAGCTCGCCGATGCCGACGCCCCTCGTCAGTTCGCCGATGATCTTCCCCTCGTAGAGCACGACGATTCTGTCGCTCAGGTCGAGAATCTCGTCGAAGTCCGCGCTGACCAGGAGGACCCCCCTGCCCGAGTTCCTGGCCTCCACCAGCAGCGACTGGATGTACTCGGTGCTCGCCACGTCGAGCCCCCTGGTGGGCTGGTGAGCTATCAGGAGGTGGGGCTGCCCGGACAGCTCCCGCCCGACGATGACCTTCTGCTGGTTGCCCCCGGAGAGGTTCCTCGCCTTTACGTCGATGCCGGGAGCGGAGACGTTGAAGGCCCTGACCACGCTCCTCGCGAATTCTCTCACCTTCTTGGGGAGCATGAAGCCCTGCCGCGAGAAGTCGGGGCTCTCGGCCGCCCCCAGGACGACGTTTTCGGCGATCGAGAAGTCGAGGATGAGGCCGTTGAGGGCCCTGTCTTCGGGTACGTGGCCCACCGAGAGCTTCAGGATCTCGGAGGTCGACATCTCGTTCGTGACCCTCTCCCTCAGGATGATGGTCCCCGACGAGGGCTTCGTCAGCCCCACGATGCACTCCACAAGCTCGGTCTGGCCGTTTCCCTCCACCCCGGCCAGGCCCACTATCTCGCCTGCCCTCACCGTGAAGCTGCAGTCGTTCACCGCCTCGGGCTTGTGCTTCGAACCGGCCCTGAGCTTCTCGACCTTCAGGAGGACCTCTCCGGGCTTGTAGGGCGCGAAGGCGAACTTCCTTTCGACGTGCCTCCCGACCATGGCATTCGCGAGCTCGTCGATGGTCGCGTCCTTCGTGTCGAGGGTGGCGACGACCTTCCCCTTCCGCATTATGGTGATCCTCTGCGTGTTCGCCATGACCTCCTTCAGCTTGTGGGTGATGAAGATCACGGTGGACCCGCCCTCGGTGAGCCTCCGTATCGACCGGAACAGCTCCTCGGCCTCCAGCGGGGTGAGGACCGCTGTGGGCTCGTCCAGGATGAGTATCTTGGCACCCCTCCGCAGTGCCTTGAGGATCTCGACCCGCTGCTTGAAGCCGGTGGGGAGGTCCTCGGCCAGCGCGTCGAGGTCGATGTCCAGGCCCACCTGCTTGACCAGGTCCTCGACCTGCCGCCTCGCCTCGGTCTTGTCTATGACCCCGTTCTTGGTCGGCTCGGAGCCGAGGATGATGTTCTCCATGACCGTCAGATTCGGAACCAGGGTGAACGCCTGGTGCACCATCCCCAGGCCCAGGGCTATGGCGTCGGAGGAGTTTCGGATCTGGACCTTCTTCCCCTGCATTTCTATCGTGCCCGCGTCAAAGCTGTACAGGCCGTAGAGTATGTTCATCAGAGTGCTCTTGCCTGCCCCGTTCTCGCCCAGTATCCCCATCACTTCTCCGGGATCCACGGTCAGGTCGACCCCGTCTACCGCTACCACGCCTGGGAAGGTCTTCCTGATTCCCGCCATCCGCAGCATCGGCACTGTCATAGGAATCACAAAAAGAAAGGGTAGGTGAGTCTCCTCACCTATCGCTAGGTTCCGGTATCGGTGTAGACTTCGGGTACTTTGATAGTACCGTTGGTGATGCCTTGCTCGATCTGTGCAAGGACGTGCTGGGCAGTCGGAGTCAGGAACTGACTCGTGTATTGGAAGTTGGTCGGTCCGACGGCACCCTGCGAGTAGCCCAGTAGCAGCACGCCCCTGACGTTGCAGGGCGCGTCGCCGTTAGGACCACAGAGCTCCGTCTGGCCGTTGAAGAACGAGGGTGCGAAGGTGCTCGGGTTGTTCCAGACGCCGCTGAAGTTGCCCTCGACCGTCCACTTCGCCACATCGAAGACCCCGAGGTCGACCTTCTTGATCTCTGAGGTCAGGATGAACGAAGGCGGTGTGAGGGCCGTCGCCGTGGAGTTCTGCTGGGCCGCCTTGAAGTACTGCTGTGTGCCGTAGTAGTCCTGGTTCGCGTCAACTCCTATCGCCCACACGGCCGGTGCAGTCGTGTTGGACCAGTTCCAACCCTGCTGCTGGTCGTATTGGCCTATGGCGTTGAACGTTCCGATCCCCGTTCCTCCTGCGGCCGTGAAGATGATCTTGTCGCCCGCCGCTATCATGGACTGGCCGTTCTTGTAGCCGCCTGACGGATCATCGAATCCGCTGAAGCCGGTGGAGTCGTATCTCTCGTCGATGGTGTTGTTGTAGGTGCTTCCGGTGGTCTTTGACAGGTACTGGTCTGCCCACTGTGCCCCGAACTTGTAGCCGTTCCAGAACTTGTAGATGATTCCCGTGGTGACGCCACCCAGGAACCCTATCCTTCCGCCGTTCCCGGCCATCGCGGCCGCCAGTGCCCCTACTATGGCGCTTCCGACGTGCTCCTGGAACTTGATGGCGATTACGTTCGAGAAGTTGTACTCGTCGCCGTCAACCTGGGCGAACTTCTGGGTGGGATACTGGACGGCGTACTGGGCGATCGCCTGGTCGTCGTCGAAGCCGACGCCAACGATTATGCTGAGGTGGTCGTTGATGAGCTCCTGGAAGAGCTGAGGGATTTCGGTGGTAGAGGTCGCTACCTCGTACTTGGCCGTCATCCCGAGTTGGTTTACGGCCTGCATCATGCCTTGGTATGCCAGGTCGTTGAACCCTCTATCGCCGAGGCCACCGACGTCGAAGACCACGCCGATGGACATGCCCGCTCCGGGCAGCGTGGATGACGAGGTGGTGGGCGTCACTGTGGTGGTCGTCCCCTGGGTGGTGATCGTCACGCTGGTGGACGATGTGGTCGTCGATTTGGAAGTAGAGAGGTAGTAGTAAGCCCCCGCTGCGACTACTATGATGATGATGACAACTGCCGCTGCTATTGTTGTGCTGAGTCCCCTTCTTGATGGAATAAGCAAATTTTCTCGCCCGCCCTTTCGTCTTTGGTTATTTAAACAGCCGATGACGGTCGAAGTCCGATTTATCACACACGTCAAAAGAAGTTGAGGGAGACTTCATAAGCAGAGTGGGTCGAGCGCTTGGAGTCCTTGAGGATTCTGGTGGCTGGGTTCGTAACCATCGATACGATTCAGCTGCCCGCAAGGAGCATCACTTCGATCGGCGGACCGCCCTCCTACGCAGGCCTGACCTGCGCGCGCTTCGGGATGAGCGTCACCGCTCTCACGAAGATCGGCACCGATTTTCCGGACGACCAGGCGGTCTGGCTGGCGAGGAACGGCATACCGCTCTCCGCGGCCGACAGGAGCACGACCAAGCGCACGACGCGGTTCGCCATCAAGGTCACGGGGACGGACAGGACCATATCTCTCACCAGCAGGTGCGAAGACATATCCCCGAACCAGCTTCAGGACTCGCAGTTCAACGCCTCTCTCGTGAGCCCCATCGCGGGGGAGATCTCGAGCTCGCTGCTGACGTCCATAGCCAGGCGGTCTGACTTCACCTTCCTCGACCCCCAGGGGTTCGTCAGGAGGTTCAACGCCGCCGGAGAGGTCTCGGTGGGGAAGCTCCAGGACGAGGGGATCCTGAAGGCCGTGGAGGCCATCAAGATGGATAGGGAGGAGGCTACCGCGATCACCGGCAAGGCCGCTCCCGTAGACGCCCTCGCCAAGCTGGCGGCGGGCGGGCTGAGGAAGGCGGTGGTGACCCAGGGAGCCGAGGCCTGCTTCGTGCTCGATGGAGCCAGGGTGTTCAAGATACCGGTTCCCCACGTGCAGATAGTGGACACGACGGGTGCGGGCGACATACTCTCAGGCGGGCTCGTGGCCAACTACGTGCGCACCAGGGACTTCCTGTGGAGCGCGTGCTTCGGCATCGCCGCCTCGTCGCTCTCGCTCAGGATGATAGCGCTCTCGAAGGTGGACCTCCCGATGACGGTCGACGAGGAGGCGCGGCACCTCTACTCGCTCGCCAGCCCTACGGCCTTCGCCTAGACTCCTTCAGCGCTTCTGACGCGGCGTCCAGCTCAGACCTGCCGGGGCTCCCCCTGGTCTCCCTGCGGGCCGCCTTCAGCGCTCCCGCAAGGTTGGCCGCGTTCGCTGCCTCCTCCGTCTCTGCGCCCTCCAGGATGAAGCTGCAGAAGGCTCCCAAGAACGCGTCGCCGCACCCCGTCGAGTTGACCGGCCGCTTGCCGAGGACGGCCAGGTCGACCGCCGGAACGTTCAGGATTCTCCCGCCGAGCGCCAGCCTGCAGCCTTCCGACCCCCTGGTCTCCACTACTGTGAGATGCCGGTGGGCGGAGGCCAGCTGAGCGAGGGCGCGGGGCTCGGGAGCTCCAGGCATGAGCGACCTGAGCTCGGTCCTGTCGACCACAAGATAGTCGGCGAGGTTCAGGAGGTCGCCGACCCCCGCCTCACTTTCCTTTGCCCGCACGCAGGGGCTGTAGACTATCCTCGCGCCGCGTCCCTTGGCCCTCCTCGCCGCCGCGAGCCCCACGGACGTTGGGGCGTCCATCACGACGACGATGGACGACGAGTCGATGACCTTGGCGACGGCCGCCTTCTCGATGTGCTCAGGAGCGATCTCGTCGTTGGCGCCGAAGAGAGTGTGGATCGTCTTCCTCCCTCCATTCTCAACTATCACGAAGGCTCGGCCAGAACTCGTCCTCGGAGCCTTCACGAGCCCGGACGTGAGCACGCCCTCCCGTCGGAGGTCGGCCAGCTGCTCCTCCGCGACGTCGTCGTCCCCAAGGGCGCCGACCAGGGCGACCCGCCCCTTTCCCAGCAGCCTCGCTGCCGCGACGGCGACGTTGGCCCCCTTCCCACCGTGATATTCCTCGACGGAGAGCGCGGGAACCTCCTCACCCACCCCGGGAAAGCGGTCGACGAAGATGCTGACGTCCCAGTTTATGGCGCCCACCACGGTGAGCAGCTGGCCTCCGGTGGTCCGATCGGCGGCGGCCCTGCGGCTCATCTCTAGTACGACTTCGCGAAGTTGACGACGACCGCGGCCGGCTTCCCGCAGAGGACGCACTTCGCGGCCCTCTTCCGCTGCTCCATCGGGATGTTGATGATCTTCCCGCCCGTCTCCTCCTTCAGCTTGGCCTCACACTCAGCGGACTCGCACCACGGAGCCCTGACTACGCCCCCCTTCGCCAGCATCTTCTTCAGGTCGTCGTAGGTGCTGGCCGAATAGGTGTTCTTCTTCAGGAGCGCCTTGGCCCTTTCGAGAAGGCCGTGATGGATCTCGGCCAGCTCCTTGGCCACCTCTTCCTCGAGCCCTTCGAGCTTCGCCGCCTTCTTCGCGCCGGTGTCCCTACGGACCAGCACGGCCTGGCCCGCCGTTATGTCCCTGGGACCGATCTCGACCCTGAGCGGGACCCCCTTGAGCTCCCACTCGTTGAACTTCCGGCCCGGCGTCAGGTGCTCTCTGTCGTCAAGCTTCGTGCGGAACCGGACTCTCAGGCCCTCGTAGAGCTTGCTCGCCTCGGCGAGGACCTTCTCCCTGTTCTCGTCGGTCATTATCGGCACGATCACGACCTGTATCTGAGATATCCAGGGCGGGACCACGGCTCCCTTGTCGTCGCTGTGGACGGCCAGCATGACCCCGATCTCCCTCGTGGAGATCGCGAATGTGTTCTGCCAGGCGTGCTGGGTGGCGCCCTTGTCGTCGATGAAAGTGATGTCGAAGGCTTTCGAGAACTTCTGGCCGTCCGAATGGAAGTCGGGCCCCTGGATGGCCTTGCCGTCGGGCAGGAGGTGCTCGATGCTGTAGGAGGCCAGTGCGCCTGCGAACTTCTCGCTGTCCGTCTTCCGGCCCATGTAGCCCGGCAGTGCTAGGTACTCTTCGGTGATCTTCTTGTAGATGCCCAGGATCTGGTCCCTTTCCGCGTCCGCCTCCGCCTTCGTGGCGAAGATGGTGTGCCCTTCGTTCCACAGGAACTCCCTGGAGCGCAGGAACGGAGTCGGGTGCCTGAACTCCCAGCGGACCACGCTGTTCCACTGGTTGAGCCTCAGTGGCAGGTCCCTCCAGGACCGGATCCACTTCTTCACCACTTCGTACATCACCGTCTCCGAGGTCGGCCTTATGGCGAGGCGCTCCTCAAGCTTCGAGTTGCCCGCTTCGGTCACCCAGGCCACCTCGGGAGAGAAGCCCTCGACGTGCTCCTGCTCCTTCTTCAGCAGCCGCTCGGGGATGAAGAGCGGGAAGTAGGTGTTCTGGATCCCAGCGGCTTTGAACTCTACGTCGGTGGCCCTCTGTATGTTCTCCCAGATCGCGTAACCGGAGGGGCGGTAGGCGAGGCACCCGGATACGGGGCTGTAGTCGGCGATCTCGCCCTTCAGTATCACCTGGGTGTACCAGTCGTCGAAGTTCTCGGCTTTCTTCGCCGTCATACCCTCCTGGCTAGTCTGAGACATGCGGTTCACGCGTTCCTCCCCCGTGGTTAATGAACATAGTCCACTAAGCTGTTCAAGCGACCAGCTGA